>Ga0302326_10016499_pt1 | contig 15454 bp, 12 predicted proteins | sample Palsa_T0_3_FD_202264 | JGI IMG/M metagenome (GOLD analysis project Ga0302326, IMG submission 202264) | Peat permafrost microbial communities from Stordalen Mire near Abisko, Sweden - Palsa_T0_3 | ecosystem: Environmental > Terrestrial > Soil > Palsa > Peat permafrost | place: Sweden: Abisko...
TGCTGCGAGCGCTGCGAGGTCTTGTTCTTGATGAAGTGAGCCTCGTCCACGACCATGCCACGGAAGCCGAAATCACCGAGCCACCCCACGTGGCGGTCGAGTACCTCGTAGTTGAGCACGACGATGTCGGCGAAGCCGTCGACGGTCTCGCCATCGCTGTGCACCACGGTCGCCTGGCGGTGCGGCGTCCAGCGGGCCGCCTCACGGGCCCAGTTGGTCTTGACGACGTTGGGCACGACGACGAGCAGCGGGTAGGCGTTGGCCGCTTCCGCGGCGAGCAGCGCTTGGGCCGTTTTGCCCAGACCCGGCTCATCGGCCAGCAGGAACGTCCGGTGGCCGGCCGCGGCGGCGGCGACCAACTGCCCCTGATGCGGCATCAGCTCCAGGCCCGCCGGGGTGAACCGTGCCGTCGGCGACGGCAGCGCCATGCACGCCGAGGCTCCGCCGCTGGCGCGCTCGAAGGAGCTCAGCAGCGGGCCGAGTAGTTCCCAGCCGGCCAGCCGCCGGGGAGCGGAGGTGCGCTGCGGAGCGGCGGAGAAGTCAGGGGCGAGGAAGGGGTTCGCCAGCTGCCGGGAGATGACCGATTGCGGCACGACCCGCGACTCCGTCTCGGCCGGGGCGGGCGCAGTCGCCGGCGCCGCGATCTCTTCCGCGGCCGGCTCGATGCCCAGGTCCCGTGCCATGTCACGCTTGAGCGACCGGGCCGCATCGGAGACCGCGGCGTCCTCGGCCAGCAGCGCCAGCAGTCCGGCATTCCTGACGGCGGTCGCCGCCAGGATGGCCGCGATGCCGTCTAGCCGCTTGAGCTGCTCAGCCCGATGGCTGTCAGTCCCGGGCGTGGTCCGGACGCGGGCACGCTCGTCCCGCAGCAGCAGGGCGACGGCCTGGAACTTCGTGCGCACGGCAGGCGTCACGCGGCCGTTCCGAGCGGCCGCCTCGACCTCACGGACGGTTCGGGAGAGAACCGAGAAGACGTCGCCACGGTCGCGGACGCGTCCCTGCTTCCGCGGGGCGGTACGGCGAGCGCCCTTTTGGCGCTGGCCTGGTTGAGCCACAAACTCCTCCTGTGGAATGCCGGGCACGGTGGCCGCGACAGCATGCCGCTCAGTCCCGCACAGTTATGCAGACGGTGCGGGGAACGCCCCCGGGCAGCGGGCTGCCTGCTTCCAAGGCCGAGCCGCCTTGCGGATCTCCGAGGATCGACGCAGCTGGCCACGGCAAGCTTCTCACGCGGACCCGGAGCCGCCGACGGGTGGGCTGTTAACCACGACGCTGGGGAAAGTCGTCGTCGACGACCGGTTCGGTTCTCCGGCGCCTCGTTAATGGTAACGCGTGCGCGGGCGCATAATTCCCGGCCCTTGCCTCGGCTAACGGAAGCGGCCCGGGTGAGGGTGGTGGCGGTGTGGATGATGCTGGTGATGGCTTCCTCGGGGTCGAGGCCGTGCAGGTCGGTGAGGCTGAACAGGGCTTCGGCGCTGACGACGACGGCGAGGTCGCGCTTGACCTGTGCCATGGCGGCGGGGTCGGTGGCGCCGAGGGTGTCATTCAGCGGGGCGAGGGCGCTGTCGATCACGCCGAACCGAAGGCCAGGCCGGGCCCGAGCCTGGCTGGGCCTGGTGATGGTCGCCGCGATCAGGTCGCGGACGACGCCCTGACGGCTCAGGACGTGGCGCAGCAGGAATTCGGTGGCGACGGCGATCCGCACGACCGGGTCGACGGAGTCGGCTACTGGCTCGAGCGCTTCCTCCGGGGTGGGCAGCTGCTCGGCGATGGCTTCCCGCAGGAGGCCGACGAGGTCGGGAAAGTAGCGGTAGGCCGTAGCTTCGGAGACCAGGGCTGCCCTGGCCACTTCGGGGATGGTCACCTCGCGGCCGGTGCGGCTCAGCTCGGCCGCGGCCGCGACGATCGCGTTTCGCGTGCGGAGCTTCTGGTTGGCGCGGCCTGCCATGCTCTCTACTGCCACCAGTCCACCTTCCCCCGATTGCGGGTAGAGCTTGCCTTCCTGACGCAAGGTCACAGCCGCGTGCGACGCGCCGACGGGCACCTTGTGATGGTGCCCTCCCGGCGCGTACCGCACGTTCGGCCGCTGTCAGTCGCCGTCAGGCTTGACCACCGTGTCCACGAACTCCCCGATGGCGCCGAGGACCGCGCCGGGCTGCTCCATTTGGGGCATGTGCCCGGCCTCCGCGATGGCCTTGAACTGGCCGTTGGGGAAGACGGCGGCGTAGGCGCGGCCGTAGTCGGCCGGGAAGATGCCGTCCGCCTCGCCCCAGGCGACGAGCACCGGCACGGTGACGCGGTGCAGGCGGCGGCGCAGCTTCGGGGCGAAGAAGAAGTCCTCGCCGCCGTAGACGGCCATGGCCTGCTGGTTGGCGGCCGTCGCGGCGCGCTGCTGGTCGGTCAGCGTGGCCGGGTCGGGCAGCAGCGCCGGGTTGTGGAACGACAGCTTCCCGATCTCGGCCGGTGCCAGGCCGCGGATGTCGATGACCTGGTCGGGGCGGTCGGGACGGATGCCGGTCGCGTTGATCAGCACTATCGACTTGACCCGCCCGTCGATGTCGCGCAGCGCGATCTCCGAGGCGATCCAGCCGCCGATGGAGTTCCCGATCACCATCACCGCGTCCAGCTTGAGCTCGGCCAGCAGGTCGAGGTAGACGTCGGCCAGGTCGGCCACCGAGTCCAGCCACGGCACTCGGGGCGTGCCATCGAAGCCCGGGTGGACCGGGGTCACCACGTAGGCGTGCTCCGATAGCGCCCCCGCCAGCCCGGCCACCGATCGGGGCCCGGCGCCCCCGTGCAGGAGCAGCACGCCGGCGCCGCCGGACCCGGCCGCGTCGCCGCGCTCGTCGAAGGTGACCTCGAGCCCGTCGCCCAGCCTCACGGTCCGGGTGGTTGTCGCAGTCGCGTTCATGAGAGTTGATGGTTCCTTTCGTGAGATCCGACTCTCATAAATGTAGCGGTCGAAGTCTCATCATGCAAGTAAACTCTCATGAAGAGAGCGAACTATTATTTGCGAGGACGGATCGCCCGAGCTCTGAGGCCCGATCACCGGAGGGAGTGGACGCGATGGCTGACGACCAGGCAGCCGGCTGGGTCTTGGCTGTCACCGTGGGTGTCCGCGTCCCTACTATGGGGGCATGGCGATCAGCGATAAGAAGTACGTTGCAGCTACGACCTACCGCAAGTCGGGGACGGCGGTTCCAACGCCAACCTGGATAGTCGCGCTGGATGGAGGCCGCGTTGGCTTCTGGACATCGTCGGCGTCCGGTAAATACAAGCGCCTGCGCAACAATCCGCGGATCACGCTCCAGCCGTCTGATGCGCGCGGCCGGGCTAAGGCCGCATCGCCGTCGGCGGAGGGGACAGCCGAACTCGTACTCTCCGGCGCTGACTTCGATGCGATTCAGAGCGGGATCCGCGCGAAGTACGGCGTGATGGTGCCGGTTTCCAGGTTCTTCAACACTCTGGGCCACCTCGGCAAGGGAAAGTTCCCTTACGGCGACGTCGGCGTGGTGATCACCGTCAGCCATCCGGCCTAGCCTTATCCCCGCCGGGTTATCCCGGTGACCTCCCACGCCCGGCCAAGGGCGCTGCAATACAAAACCACGATGACGAGCACCAAAGCGCGTTGCAGGGCGGCACTCTGGGTGTTCGCCAGGAGCGCTGCGGCCAGGCCGAGCTGCACTGAGTAGCCCGCAGCCGAAATCGACGCGAAGGCGATATTCAGCTTTCTGGTTCGAAACCCGCGGGAGAAATTTCCGGCCCGCTTTGCCCTCGGGACAAGCTGCTTGGTGGCCAGCAGGCCGACGGCCGCCATGGCCAGGCTCGATAGCCCGAAGACGACCGAGCCCCCGGTCAAGGCCACGATCGAGACGAGGAAGATGTCGACCAGGGCAACAAACGCGCTTCCGGCCAGCACCGTTCGGTTCTCCCGAGTTGTGGGGTCCGAGTCGTCCGCGTTGACGACCGATACGGCGACGACCAGCAACCCCAAGATGGCGGCGGATGCGCCCGCGCTGGCGATGAAGAAGTTCGCATAGTGCCCGACCACAACATCACCTACTGACGTGGATATTAACCGGGGTAGTGCTTGTTGCTGTCATCGTGACCGGGCGGGTGAACTCAGTGCTCTTGGGCGGCCTGGGTGATGAGCGCGGCTACGACGGCCGGGTGTGAGACGTAGACGGCGTGGTTGGCAGGAGCCTCGGTGACGGTTGCCTTGGCGCGCTCGGCCATGGCGCGCTGGGCGGACGGCGGGATCATACGGTCGTTGGTGGTGAGCAGGTACCAGGACGGCTTGGCCCGCCAGGCCGGCTCAGAGACCGCCCCGTTCAGCGCGTCGACGCCGAACCCGACCTGGGAGTCAGCCATGAACGCAGCCAGCTGCTCGGGCACATCGGCGGCGAAGGAGGCCGCGAACTTCTCCCGATCCAGGAAGAGGAGCCCGTCCTTGGGCGGCAGGATCGGCGGAGCCGGCGCGTCGGCCGGCGCCTCGGAGATGAGCGTGCCGAGCGACTCGCCCTTGTCGGGCGCGTACGCCGCGATGTAGACGAGCGCGGCCACGTTGGGGTGGTTGCCGGCCTCGGTGATGACGGCGCCGCCGTAGGAGTGGCCGACCAGCACGGCGGGGCCGAGGCCGTCGAGGATCTGGCGGGTGGCGGTGACGTCGCCCGCCAGCGACAGGGTGGGGTTCTGCACGACCGCTACCCGGTAGCCGTCGGCGGTAAGGCGGTCGTAGACGCCCTGCCAGCCCGATCCGTCGGCGAAGGCCCCGTGCACGAGCACGATGTTCCTGATTGCCATGGTTGCTCCTGCCGTAAGGGGACAGGCCCTCGCGCCGGTCCCGGAACACTCAGATATGTACGTAAGTTCCGGGGTTTCAGATTGGTCGTCCCGGTGCACGCAATTCAAGTGGCAGGACTGCGGCCAGACCAGGCAGAGCAGCACGCAGAAGTAACACGCAGAAACGCTGCGGACGGGCGGTTCATGACGGGATTAGGGAGCGGCTAGGGCGTCACAGCGGCCGCTCGCCTCGGCGTCATCGATCGCCTTGAAGAGCGGCGGCAGCCTCCTCGCCCAGGTTGAACACCTCGGGCCAGTGCGAGGCATGCGCCCACCGGTCGCAGAACCAGCGCAACGACTCCGCGCAATCCACGACCAGGGAGTGCTGCCCGCCGACGGCCGCGGACCGCAGCGCACCCAGCCAGTTGTCCACGTTTACGCGCAGCCACCGCTCGGCCTCCTCCGTGGAGGACATGACGGCGAGATCCAGATCGGGCCGGGCGGGACGGCCGAGGCCGGGCTCGAACCACCGCCCGGCCATCGTGGCCATCCGCAGCAGCCACGACGTCACCCTCTCGTTCAGCGCCTCGCGCTCGGCCGGGGACTCATCCTCAAGCCGCGCCCGGGCGAAGAAGCGGACCAGATCATGGAACCGGTACCGACCCGCGGCGCTGTCCTGCAGCAGGCCGAGATCGACCAGCTCGTCCAGCGCGTCCCAGGCGTCCCCGGCCGATATCCCGCCCGCGACCGCCGCGAGGGTGGCGTCGAAGTCCCGGCCAGGCACCACGGCCAGCCGCCGGAACACCCGCCGGGCGCAATCTCCGAGCTGCTCGTACGACATCGCGAACGCGGTGGCGACCTTCAGGTCGCCGGCCGTGAACTGATCCAGACGGCGCTCCTCGTCCGCCAGCCGGGCAGCGAGTTCGGCAGCATCCCATCCCGGCCGGCTGACCAGCCGGTTCCCGATGATCCGGAGCGCCAAAGGCAGGCCCTCGCACAACTCGGCCAGCCGGGTGAGCGCCGATTCCTCGTTGGAGGCGGCCCGTTTCCCCAGGATCCCGGTCAGCAGCTCGTTGGCCTCAGGCAACGCCAGGGGCGCCAGGGCAAGCCGGCGTACGCCCTCCAGGCCCGCCTGGAGCCGCCGGGAGGTGATCACCGTCCGGCTCGGGCTCTCACCCGGTAGCAGCGGGCGCACCTGCTCCTCCGACCCGGCATTGTCCAGAACGATCAGGGCACGCCTGTCCCGCAGCAGCGACCGGTACAACGAAGCGCGCCCCTGGATGTCATCCGGGACCTGCTCATCGGCGGCGCCGAGCGCGCGCAGCAGTAGCCGCAGCGCGTCGCCGGCCGCCATGGGCTGTGGCGACATGCCAAGCAGATCGAGGAAGAACACCCCGCCAGGAAAACTCGGCCGCAGCACATGGGCGGCCCGGACGGCGAGCGTGGTTTTCCCCATCCCCCCAGAGCTCGTGATAAGGCCCACCACGCCGGCCCCCTGCGCATTCCCGGCATACGCCAGCTCGCTCATCCAGGCCAGCTCCGCCACGCGGCCGGTGAAGTCGTCAACCAGGCGTGGCAGCTCGCACACACCAGCCGGACGTGTCCAGTGATCCTGCAGCCGACCATCACGCGCCAGCTCAATAAACTGCTTGCGCGCATCCCCCTCGAGCAAGAGCGCATCCGCCAAAGCGGTTACGGTCCGGTGCTGAGGCCCCTTGCTCCGTCCGCGCTCCATGTCCGACAAAGTCCGGGCGCTGACCCCCGACACTTCAGCGAGCTGTTCTAGCGTCAGACGTGCCGCACGCCGATGACCGCGCAGCACCTCCGCGAAACCCAGATGTCCAGTGATGGAACACACCCCTCCCGGCAGGCAGACACTCCACCTGCCACAAACGGGCCCGCACGCCTACGCCCACCACCCTAAATCACGCTTGCCCAGGTTTCGTCGCGGCCGGTTCGAAGAACCGCGCCGTGCCCCCCGCCCCGATGGCTGACCGCCTCGCGGGGCTCGGTCACCGTTCCCGATGCCATCGGCGGCGAGGGCATCGCCGTCTCCTGACCGCACCCGCTCAGCCACTCAGTCGTCCTCCGCCCCGCCAACGGCGTCGAGCTCCGCTGGTACTACAGCAGCGGCCTGATATTCCTAATCTCGCGGTGGTCGCCGTCGTGTCACGATGGCGACTATGGGCTCGCAACGGTTCCGCGCCGTCATCGCCGTCGACCCGGAAGGCCGGGCGATCATCGCCGTGCCGTTCGACCCGGATGAGACGTGGGGCGCCAAGGCCGACCATCCAGTCGGCGGCACCATCGACGGCAGGCGGGTACGCGGGCGGCTTCAGGCGGGCGCCAACGGGTGGGCGCTGCCCCTGGGGCCCCGGTGGCAGCGCGACCGGGGCTACGCGATCGGCGATCTCGTGACCGTTGAACTGGCCCCGGAAGGTCCCCAGCGCGGCGATCTCGCCGACGACATCGCCGATGCACTCGCGGCCAACCCGGCCGCAGGCGCGTTCTTCGACACGCTGGCGCAGTTCTACCGCAAGGCCTACCTGCGCTGGATCGACGCGACCAAACGGCGGCCGGACGTCCGCGCAGCGCGCATCGCCGAGGTAGTCGACCTGCTCGCGGCGGGGGTAAAAGAGCGGCCACGATCGTAACGGCGGTGTCACCCCTGCGCGCCCGGTGGCGGGCGGATGAGCCGCGGGCTGGAACAAGCCCGAGCACGACGCCATCGGCATCCCCTTCGAACCGGTCGGCGACCGGATCAAGCGCCTGGCCGAGGCGATCGCGATCCTGAAGGGCTGCTTCGCCGAAGGACCGTTCTCCTTTTCAGGCGAGCACTACACCATCACCGGCCACGACGGCGCGCCCAAGCCGGCGCAGCGCCCGCATCCGCCGATCTTCCTGGGCGGCGGCGGCAAGCGCCTGCTGACCCTGGCCGCGCGCGAAGCCCAGATCATCGGCTTGGGGCCGCGGCTGGCGCAGGGCGACCCGCCCCGCATCGACCCCCGCAGCCTGACTGCCGCGGCGACCGAGGCGCGCCGTCACGACGATCCCCGCCACGGTCGTCGTGACCAAGCCCTCCTCGCCTGAGCGGCTCTGAGGACGAGGCCTGCGCGGGTCAGGTCGGCGCTGGCCGCGACTGGATCGATCGCGGCCAGCACCTTGAAAACTGTCACTGCCTCCTCGGCCAAGGCCACCGCCTCCTCGGCCTGGCCCGCTGTGAGACGGCTGACGGCGAGGTTGCTCAGAGCGCCGCCGAACTCGCCCGCCCATGTCGCTTCATCCCTGGCGGCCAGACGCCGCAGCAGGGTGACTGCCTCCTGCTCGACGTCGGCGGCTTCCGCATGCTGCTGGACCTGGTCAAGCTCGGGGCTGAGGTTGCGCAGCACCCGGGCCAGTTCGGGTTCGAACTTGGCCGGGTTCGTGGCCGCCAGGCGGCGGTAGACCGCTGACGCCTCCCGGATGACGGACGCGGCCTGCGCGTGCTGGCCGAGAGCCGAGTGACGCAAGCCGAGTTTGTTCAGCGCCGTCGCATAGTGGGGCCCGTGGGCGGCGGGGTAAGTCTCGGCCAGAGTGCGGTAGATGCCGACGGCCTCCTCGGTGACGGCCAGGCCCCGCTCGGGCAGGCCCTGCCGGCCGAGGTAGCCGCCGAGGTTGGCGAGGGACATCGCCAGGCTTACCGAGTGCATCTCGGGTGCTTCCTCGGCCAGCCTGCGCTGAATCGTCAGGCCCTCTTCGGCGGCGGCCAGAGCTTCCGCGTGGCGGCCCAGCCCGGCCAGGTCGGCGGCCAAGCCGGAGAGGGAATGAGCCAGCCGGTGATCGAAGGCGGCCGGGTCACCGTGGGCGAGCCTTCGCCAGACCTGCGCGGCCTGCGCGGACGTCGCTAGGGCGGCCTCGTGCAAGCCCAGGGCCGACTGATGGACGGCGACGTTGTGCAGGGCGATGGCTAGGTCGGCGTCGAAGGCGACGGGAATCGCGGCGGCGAGCCTGCGGCGGATCTCCAGTGCCTCTTCGGCCGCCAGCAGGGCCTCGTCGATGCGGCCCAGGTCCGACAGGCAACCCGCAAGCTCACCGAGTGAGGTGGCGAGGTCCGGGTCGTAGGCGGCCGGGCTTGCCTTCGCCAGGCGTCGCCTGATGTCAACCGCCTCCTGGATCATCGCCAGCGCCTGCGCGTGCTCTCCGAGCTCGGTCAGGTGACCGCCCAGGTTGCTGAGCGCACGAGACAGGCTGGGCCCGGCGATAGCCGGGGATCCGGCCGCCAGTTCACGGAAGATGCCGAGTGCCTCACTGGCGTGCGCGGCGGCGGGCGCCCACTGTCCGGAATTGCCAAGGTCGACGCTCAGGTTGATCAGCGAGCCGGCCAGCCAGCGTCGATGGGGCACCGGGTCCTTGGCCGCCAGCCGGCGCTGGATGGCGACCGCCTTTTCCGCGGCCGCGAGTCCTTCCCTGCGCCGTCCGGCCTCAGACAGGGCGGCGCCCAGATCGTGCAGGCTGTTGGCCAGCCCCGACCCGTGCGCGTCGGGATCGGCGTCGGCCAGGCGCTTCCACCGTGCGGTCGCTTCCATGGCGGTGTCCAGCGCCTCCTTGCGCTGGCCCATCTCCGCCAGGTACGCGCTGACTTTGGCCAGGCTGGTGGCTAGGACCAGGTCGAAGCGGTGCGGGTCCTCGTCCGCCAGGGAGCGGCAGAGCCGAACGTTTTCCCTCGCCGCCGTGAGTGCCTCCGTCCGCAGGCCCGCCCGCGACATGCGCACCGCCAGCCCGTCGTACAGCCACGCCCGTTCGCCGGTGTCAGTGGTCCTGGCCAGGCGGTACTCGCTCAGCCGCCGGGCTACCGCGGCAACGCCCACGTCCAGGTCGGGGTCGCTGTCCGCGGGCAAGTGCGGCTCGATGGCCTCGAACAGGCTGATCGGGGCGTCGGCCAGGTGCGCCAGCGAGCTCAGGGCCGCCCCGCCCGCTTCCACCGCGAGCCTTGGGTCGACGCGAAGTAGCGGGTAGAGGTAGTGCGGGCCGACATGCGGCCAGCGCTCAGCCGCGGCGGCCAGGAAGGTAATCGCGCGCGGGATCCATACCGCCGCGTCCCCCTCCGGCGACCGGGACCGGACAAGGAGCGCACCGCCGGTACCGATCGCCCACGGCTGGTCAGGAAAGCCGGCCTCGTGACCGGGAATGGTCAACGCCAGGTAATCCTCGGCCAGGCGATCCGGGTACAGCGGTTCGAGCACCGTGCCGTCCGCCTGCCGGGCGGGCGGATAGCAAACGGCGTGGTCGGCCAGTGTCGGTTCGGGGTCGGGAGCGTCATCGAGCCCGCGCAGCGCGCCGACGCCGACCGTCTTCGGCACCGGACCGGTCAGGGCGGCCGCGAACACGATCCGGCTCATCACGGCGGGCGAGGTGGTGAAGGTCCGCTCAGTCGGGTTCAGCTCGTGCGTGCCCTCGCCGCGCAGGTCCTTCCAGTGAGCGTGCTCCCGGTTCAGCAGGTAGGCGGTCAGGTCGGCCGGGTCTGCGGGCGCGCGGGCGGGCTGCTCGCGTGCGTCGACCGCGACCAGGGCGGCCACGTGCACGGCCAGGGTAAGGCCCAGGCCAGGATGATCAAGCGGCACCGGCGGGCCGATGCCGCGCGCGTCGGCGAGGCCGTAGCACCGGCCGAAGCTGTCGCGCGCCGCGGCGAACATCTGCTCGCGTTGCGCCAGGCCGACCGGCAGCGGCGCGAGGAGCTCGCTGGACGGCGTGAACGAGCCGATATCGAGCTGCGCCCGGACCCGCTCCCAGGAATCCGCGGTCCTGGCAAGCAGCAGAATGCGGGTTCTCACCCCTGACTGAGCGAACAGCGGGTTGGAGAGCAGTGTCGCCAGGTGCGTCAGCGGCCACTGATCCGCGTAGTCCACGATGAACAGCAGGCCAGCGGCATCGCCTGGCCGCACGTCTTGGCTCGGGAGCTCCGGCAGGATGGAACCGGGACCGCGGATGGCGGTGACGACCTTCCAGCCCGCGGCCGTCGAGTCGGCCGCGAACTGGGCCGCGAGGCGGGTCTTGCCGGTGCCGCCGGGGGCGTGCAGCCACTGGACGGCCAGCCGCGGCCCGACAGTCCGCCACTCGCGCAGCCGGGCGAGTTCGTCCTGCCGGCCGGTGAAGTTCACCACGGCGAAGCGGGCGTTCAGCATCCTGCTTGGCATCTCGCGGAGCCAGGACAGTTCCGCCTCGTCGGCGCCCTGCCAGTTCGCCAGCAGATAGAGCGGCACCCCGTCCGCGAATACGTGCAGGTCCGCACCCACTACCCCGTACGCGAGTCCGCTGGCCACCGTGATGTCTTGCCGGTAGACGGTCCGGCCTGAGGGACCGGAGCCGCCTTGCTCAGCGACCATCACGGAACCCGCGGTCGCCCACAACCCAGCCCTGGCCTGCCTGCGGATGCGGCCCCAGTCGCTGGCTCGACGTAGCGGGCTCTCCACTGCTGATGAGCTTGTGCTGGATCGCCGGCCAGGGGTCGAGAGTGCGGCCGATCATCAAGATCCTTGTCCTCATCCCGCCGGCGGCCCTACGGAACAGCTTGTTCGAGAGCAGCAGCGCCAGGGAGTTCCACGGCCAGTGGTCGGCATCGTCGATGACAAGCAGGACGCCGCCCGCTGCGCCCGGCGCGAGGTCCTGGCTATCCAGAGCTGGCAGCACCGTGCCGGGCCCCAGGGTACCGACCACGACCTTCCAGTTGTCCACGGCCGACTCGCTGGCGAACTTTGCCGCCAGGCCGGTCCGGTCGGCGTCGGCGTCGGCGTCGGCGGGTCCGTAGAGCCAGCGCACGGCGAGTTGGGGAGCGCTGCGTCGCCACTGGTGCAACCGGTCCAACTCGGCGGCGCTCCCGGTGAAGCCGACGACGTCATCCCGGGCATTCAGCAGCCGACCAGACAGCCTGCGGAGCCACTCCGGGTCCGCGCTCGGCGCATCGCGCCAGGTCTCCAGAAGGTAGAGCAGCACGCCCTGGCCCCACACGTGGAGATCGGCACCGAGAACCCCGTAAGCCACTCCGCTTTCTACGCGAATGCGCTGCTCTTGCGTATTTTGCGCGTACGCCAGCTCGGGGTCACCGTCGGCCGCCGAGCCGGTCATGATCAGGCGCCTCCGGAGTCGCTGTCGTCGGGCGCGCCAGGACGCCCCAGGGCGCCGGACGAGGGCGGGGTCGCGAGATCTCCGTGCACGATCACGTCGCCGCCCTGCGCAACGAACGCCCGGGCGAAGTCCCGCACGGTCGTGTGCTGCTCCAGATGCGTTCCTGCGGCCGGTCGCGCGGCCTCGTGCGCCCTGACGATCTCGGCCAGATCGGGGGCGCACTCCGGCGCGGCATTGACCAGTTCCCTGAACTTGAGCCGCCAGAACGGCTCCAGTGCGGCGCGTTCCCCCGCCTGGTCATCGGCGGCGGCTACCAGCGAGGCATCGTCATCGAGCCGATCGCTGATCTTGTCATGTCCTTTTGCCCGGCCCCGTCGGAACACCCTGGCCGTCGCGTCCCGCACGCTGGTCCACGCATTGGTCCCCATCGCGGCGACGAGCGCGACCGCCGCGGCCTCGGCCAGCGTGGTCAGTTCGCCCTCGAATGGCATGCCTGTTCTCCTCCCGGCTCTGGCCGAACCGCCGTCTCCTGTGGGTGTCTGCGCGGCGGCCCTGGCGTCAAGGTAAACCGACCCGGCTTGCGTCCCGACCAGCAGGCCGCTCCCGGCCACGTCGTTGCGCTGGGTCAGGGTGGTGCCCGCCCGGGCTGCGGCCTGGTCCTCGTCGGACGGTGGCTGCGCGGCGGCGGACTGGGCCGTGGACAGGCCGCGGCGGCGTTCGGCCAGTTCAGGGACGAGCTTAGCGAGGCTGTCGACCAGCATCGGGACGGTGGCGTCGAGCCCGCCGCCGGGAGCCAGCCGCCAAGCCTGACGGCGGACCATGGCTCTGATGGGCTTGGGCACCTGGTTCGGTTCCGGCACCCCAACCTCGTTGTGGTTGCCGATGAGCAAGGGCACCACGTGATTGCCGGCCTGGAGCGAGATCGTGATCTCCTCCCGTACCCAGTCGCCGGGCGAGTCGAGCCTCCGGCCGCCGTCCGGCGCGGTCGCCGTGAGCCATCCAGGACCGATGCAGACAAGCATGACCGGGCACGAGGCTGCCTCCCTGCGCAGGATCGCCGGGAACTCCTCGCCGACCCGAAGGGCGTTCCCGGCCTTGAAGACCGCGTCGGCCCCGAACGCCTCCGTCATGCGCGCGTAGACCAGCTCCGTGGCCCAGTTCTGGTCGGACCCGCGATAGCTGATGAAGATCAGGCGGCTTCTTCGGCCAGCCATGGGCGGCTGCTCCTTAGCTGTCATGGGTAGCTGTTATCGGTAGCTGTTATCGGTATCGGGATGGTGCGCCCGGATGCTCGCGGCGCGTGCGGCCGTCGTCAGGTCAGGCAGCAGGGCCCGGACGGCGGGGGAACGGCGGTACCGGTTCAGGACCCGGCTCAGCAGCTTCAGGTCACCGCGCAGCGACGCCGAGCCCTGGCGCGCCACCGTCGGCAGGGCTCCGAGCATGATCTGGCACGCGTGCTCGGGCTCGCCGACGTGCGCGCAGGCGATGGCGTGCCGGATGGCGAGGCGGGCGTAGCCGGTGCGCACCGCCCCGAGGTGCGTCATGCCCTGGTCGAACAGCGTCGTCGCGGCGCGGAAGTCGGCCAGGTCGACCAGGCAGGTTGCCTCAAGCAGGCGCGAGCGCTCGAACGCCGGGTCCGGCGCGGGACCCCACCAGGGCAGCCGCGCGGCTTCGTGCTCGGTTTGCGGGGGTGCGGCTACCAGCGCGTGGTACCCGTCGATGGCCTTGCGGTAGGCCGGCTCATCGCCCGCGAGCGCGCAGGCCTGCGCCTCCCGCTGCGCGGCCAGCTGCGCGAGGCGGGGCGAGATCCCGCCCATGTCCCCGGCCCGGCGGGCGAGGATGACGGCGGCCTCCGCCTCTCCGCGCCGCCGGGCCCGCTGCGACTGCCGGATGAGGGCGTACCCAAGAGCGTCGGTATCCCCGAGCCTGCGCGCCCAGTCGGCCATGGCGCGGGTCCAGCGCAGGGCTACGGCGTCGTGGCCGAGCTCCTGCGTGGTCCAGCCGAGCAGTTCGGCGTAGCGGAGAATCACCGGCCACACCGGGTTCGCGGCGTCCGGGGCGGCACCACCCGCCAGCCGGTGCAGCTCGGCCACGCCATCAGCGAGTTCGTGCACGATCGACTGCGGACCCGCCTGATGACTGCGGACCCGCAGCGCCTGCAGGCGCGCGGTGGCCATCGCCGCGCGGTCGGCCGGGTCCGGGCCGCGTGCGCCCGACGGTACCGGGCCGCCGCGGGCGAGGATGTCGGTGTCCGGCGCGACCGGGCCCACGCGCGCGCATTCCTCCAGGAACAGCCGGGTGAGCCGGCCGTGCGCGCCGAGGGCCGTGTCCAGGGACAGCGCGAGCTGGTAGCTGCCGCGGGCGCCGCCTTGCTCGATCTTCCCCAGCTGAGAGCGTGACAGGTAGACCTCGGCCCCGAGCCGGTCCAGCGACTTCCCCGCCGTTATCCGCAGGCGCCGCACCTCAGAGCCGAACCAGGTGATGTCAAGCCCGGCGACGGGTTCCGGCCGCGGCGGGACCCGCGCCGGGACCCGCGCCGGGACGCGCGCCGGGACGCGCCTGGCACCCGGCTCTGCCTTCCCCGGGCCGAGCGAGGCGTAAAGCCGGGCGACCGCCGCGGTCGCCGACCGTCGCCCGGTTTCGACGCGGCTCAGGTACGAGGCGCTGAAGCCGCTGCGCACGGCGAGGGTCCGCAGGCTCAGGCCGGCCGCCTCGCGCTGCGACCGCAGGCTTGGTCGTGAGGGCACTGGACATCTGAAATCCGACATGCTCACGGAAATGAGCATACGGTCGCGATTCCGCGCGGCAAAAGTCCTTATCCGAGCCGAATTATCCGGCGGCCCGAGTCGAGACGGGCAACGCCTATCCAACCCCGAAACCGGCCCCTACATTCTGAGTATCGAGAACAACCGAAAGGGATGCGCCGTGCAGCACCAAAACGCTCCCAATAATACCTTCGCCATCAAACAATTGGCGGAATCGGCACCCGGAATAGCACAGACACCAACACCGTCCCACATCGACGCCGACATTGAGGCGATACGCGAACTCCAGGGGCGGATCGAGCACCTGTGGGGGAACCTGCCGACTCCCTCCCGCGAAGATCTCAGCCCGCGGCTGGATCTGCTCGGCACCGCCGCGGATCACCGCGCCACCGATTCCAGATTGGTGCGCGAAGCACTGCAAGAGATATTGCTCAGCATCGGGACGGGCGCCTTGGCGGCGCTGAGCAAGCCGACTCGGCAGCGACTCGCCGCCCTCACCGGCATTGCCCTGCCCGGCGGCCTGCCGATCGCCGGATGCCAGAGCACCGCTACTGATAAGGGGGCGGGGAATTGAGCGCTGCGGAAGACCCGGCCATCACGGCGGCAGACGCGGAAAAGCTCGGGGAACTCGCGGACCTGCTTGAGCAAGCGCTGGCCGAGCGGCCGCCGGCTTTCGGCCTGGTCGGAGTCTCCGGTGTCGGCAAGTCGTCTACGGTCAATGCGCTGTTCCGCACTCAGCTGCCGACGAGCGACACCGTCGCCTGCACCAAGGAGTTCCGCGATGTCCCGCTGGATGTCGAGTTCTC
>Ga0302326_10016501_pt1 | contig 15453 bp, 8 predicted proteins | sample Palsa_T0_3_FD_202264 | JGI IMG/M metagenome (GOLD analysis project Ga0302326, IMG submission 202264) | Peat permafrost microbial communities from Stordalen Mire near Abisko, Sweden - Palsa_T0_3 | ecosystem: Environmental > Terrestrial > Soil > Palsa > Peat permafrost | place: Sweden: Abisko...
CGGCGCTCACGTTTAAAGTTAATCGGCAATCTCGCCGCACTCTAGCGTAAGCTCGCCGGTCTCGCTTTGGGCCGGTCCAGAAAACCATATTCACAATTTGGCAAATTAGTGCAGCAAAGGTACGCATCCAAACGTCGCTTAAAAAACCCAGCCATTCTCTCTCGTCTCATAAGTCCTTTTTCCTCCGCAAGCTCACTTGCTCAAGTTAATCGACGGTTACATAGGTCTAGAACGGAAGCACTATTGCTCCCGGAGCATCGCGGTTTGTAGAATTTTATCAACCTCGACACTTCGCGCGAGGTGGAGCAACCATGAGCATCACTGTTCGGTCGAACCAAAAAGTTTTCACCGAAGAGGAAGTCTCTGGCCTCACGGGAATTTGCGTCGATCATCTCAGAACCCTGGCGCGCAGCAAGCATCTAGGCTTTCTTGGGCGCACCGCGCAGGCAGCCGCCGAGGCCGCTGGCGCCGCTGGTGGCCAGGCAGAGAAATGGCTCTTTACAAACTCTGACCTAATGGTTGTAGTAGTGCTACAACCCCGGTGCGAACACTGAAGTTCCTTGTCCGGGTTACACACGGCAGTTTCATGCGCCAGCTCTAGCCGCGAGCGGACGATTCCTTTACCAGGTCCTTGTCCTCGGCTGTTCCCCCTCAGCTATTCCAAATGGATCGCGGATTGCGCCGCCATGCCGCCGGAGCTATGCTGGTGGGAGCGCGGGCAACCCCGGCTCGCAAGCCTGCGTCGTCTATGACGTGGGCCCTACTAGCCCATACCGGGGCGATCCGAGCGTGATTATGGGGCGACAAGGCTCAGGCCGGCTGTTGGTGTCACCGCTGCTCCTGGCAGCCGCCGGGTTGGTTTCTTTTGCGGTCTCTCCGCACTTGCGCGCGCGGGCTGATTCGGCTCGTCAGCAGCCGTCCTCGCAGGCGTCGGCCGATCCGGCTGGCAAACCGCTAAGCGGGCCGGGAAGCATCCCCGTGACGCTGCCCAAGGGCAAAAAACTAATCCTCAAGGACGGAAGCTTCCAGCTCGTGCGCGAATACACCCGCCAGGGCGATCGCGTGCGCTACTGGAGCGTGGAGCGTTCGGCTTGGGAGGAAATCCCCGCGTCGCTCGTCGATTGGGACGCCACGCAGAAAGCGGAAGCGGAGCAGCAGGCCAGCGACAAGGAGCTGGTGCAAAAGATCAAAACCAGCCAACTCAAAGCGCTCACGGCGGGCATCGATTCCGACCGAAGCCTGGAAATTCGCCCCGGCGTGATTCTCCCCGACGAAGCCGGTCTGTACATGCTTGACGGCCTCAAGGTGTCAACCATGGAACAGGACTTGGCCGTTTCCCGTATGAACAAGGGCCGCGAAGTGGCCAGAATTGCTTCCGGCGTGGGGCCTCTGATTAACAGCAAGCATGAGATCGAAATTCCCGGTAAGCGCGCCAAGCTGCGAATTGGAGCCAGCGAGCCGGAGTTCTACTTCCGCCCGGTGGACGGGCGCGACCCGGACTTTTCCTTGCTGCAGCTGGAGGTGTACGACGGCAAGCGGAAGATCGAAAGCATGAGCACGAACATCGTGGGCATGTCGAAGTACAAGAACCGTCAGGTCTCGCTTCTGGGCTGGGACGCGGCGCGTGGAGTGAAGCGCTTCACCGTGGAGCAGAAGCTCGAGCCAGGCGAATATGCGATCGTCGAAAACAGGCCAGATGGGGAAGTGGACCTGTACATCTGGGACTTTGGCGTGGACGCGGGTCAGTGACAACCCACAGCGCAATTCGCTGGCTACCGGCGGCATCCAGAATCCGACAACCGTAGAACTAAGAGCGAGTCGCGGGTCCGCCGGAGCCGTTGGAAGAGGCGCCCATGAGGGACTCGCTCAGGATGGCGACCAACTCCGAAATACGGAACGGCTTTTGCAGCGTGCGCACTCCTGCGGGGAGATTTCCCGCGCCGGGCTTCTCGGCCAAGTCCCCGGTCATCAGCAGAAAAAGCGGCTTCCCACCGTTAAGCGTCTTACTCGAACCGTTTGCGAAGCGAGAATGCAATTCCAGGCCCGAGATTGCTTCCGGCGCGATCCCGCGGAGATTCACGTCACAAAGTACCACCTCGTAGGCGCGACTCTCCAAAAGGCAAAGGGCCTCCTCGCCGGATGCGGCCACATCCACTCGCGCTCCACGAGCCACCAGGCCATCCCTTACAAGCTCGCGAATCCCTTCTTCGTCATCCACCACCAGAACGCTGCATCCAGCAACGGGATTGGCCTCGAAGGACGCGGTAGAGGTACGCGACACAGCAGCCGGCTCAGCTAAGAACGTTTCGGTGCCTTTGGCTACCGGAAGCGATACCGTAAACACGGTGCCGCCGTCAGGCAGGGGTTGCGCTTCAATCTCGCCATTATGCTCGCGGAGAATAGCGAGACATATACTGAGACCTAGGCCGGTGCCGCGGCCCGGACGCTTGGTCGTAAAAAAAGGATCGAAGATCTTAGGCAACGACTGCCGGTCGATGCCGACACCATCATCCTGCACGGTGGCGAGAACGCGATCGCCCAGCGCGCCCACGCGGATACGAATGGTGCCGTGATTGCGCACCTCGCGGATGGCCTGCTCGGCGTTGGTGATCAGATTGAGGAAGACCTGGGTCAACTGGCTGGCGTCGCCCATGACGGGAGGCAGATCGGGCTTGGGCACGAAATCCATGGCGATTCCGTTGGAGCGCAGCGAGTGCTCATGGAGCTGCAAGCTGCGCTGAATCAGTTCGCTCAGGTGGACGCAGGCCTTGTGCGCCTGAGGTGGCCGCGAGAACGACAGCAGGTTTTGCACGATCTGGGCGGCGCGGCTGGCCTGGCGGTGAGCGAGTTCGAGTTGGCGCCGGCTGACGTCGTCGGCCGCAGAGTCCCGCAGGAGCTCGGTCACACCAAGCACCGCGGTAAGCGGATTATTCAACTCGTGGGCGACTCCGGCGATCATCTGGCCCATGGCAGCGAGCCTCTCCGTCTGAATCAGCTGCTGTTCGATTCGCTTGGCTTCGGTGATGTCGCGCGCGGCCGCGATGATGCCTTCGATCTGTCCGGAAGCCCCATAGAGCGGACTGGCCGAGGCGCGGAACAAGCGCATCTCGCCGTCCTTGTGCTGGACCATGTATTCGACGTTGCCCTGCGTACGCTCTCCGGCGAGCATGGCTTCAAACAGAGCGCGCACGTGCTTGCGGTCCCGCGGGGCCATGCGTTCACCGAGCGACGTGCCAATCATCTCTTCGGGGGCCAGCCCGAGCAACTCTTTGGATCGCGGACTCACAAACGTGTAGTGGTTCTCGCGATCTAGCGCCACCACCAAATCGGGGAAGCTCTCGACCAGGCGACGTGCAAATTCCTGCTCACGGTGCAAACTGTGTTCCATCGCGCGACGCTCGGTGATGTCAACCAGCGTTCCCTGGTGCCGGCGAACGCGCCCTGCGGCGTCGCGAATCAAAGCCGCGGTGTGCAGGCAACAAACCGTCGAGCCGTCGCGGCGGCGGAGGGCCACCTCCTGGCCGTGGATCGCGCCGGAGATCGCCAGCGTGCGCTGCTCGGCTTCCCATTGCTCGGGTTTGAGCAAAAAGTCCGAGAGAGGATGATCGAGAATGTCTTCGCGCCGCTCGTAGCCGAGCATCCGCGCGAAGGCCGGGTTCACATTTTCAAAATGTCCATCGGCCGTCGCGAGGTAGACGCCCTCCTGGAGTGTCTCGAAAAGTTCGGTAAAGCGAGCTTCATTTTCCCGTTCCCGGGTCACGTCGTGCGCCAGAATGCAGATTCCCTGATCCCGGCCTTCTCGAACGAGCGCATGCAAGTTGCACTGCAAAAACCGCGTGGAGGCGTCGCGCTTCAGTTGCACGCGCAAAACCCCGGACCAGTGACGCCGTTCCAGAAAGCGCGGCAGTGCTTTCTCGGCCGCGGCGCGGCCTCCGTCCTTCAAGTCAAAGAATTCATCGATGGGACGGCCAACAAGATCCGAAAACGGGTGACCGACCAGATCGGCGAAGCTGCGATTGGCGGCTAAAATCCGCCCGTCCAAGGAGATAGAAAAGAGCAGATCGTCAAAGGTGTCGATCAGGTCGCGATAGCCGCGTTGCGACTTCGCGACCAACTCGAATAGTTTTTCGAGCTGCCCAACATCGGGTGGAGCGGCGGCTCTCTGCTCGAGTCCCCGCACCAACCCGCGCAAGGTGGCCATTTCCCTGCTCTTCGACCACACATAGGCCGCGAACAAGCCGACCAGCAGGATCAAGGAGCTCGGCAACACTTTGAGCACAAAGGAATGGTCGCCCAATATGGGCCAGGACACCGCAGCCAGGCCCACGGCCTGGGCCACTATGACGATCAGGGCCAGCAGCCAAAGGCGGTGTTCTCGAACGGCCATCCGGTTCAGCGGCGCCGTCGGCGAATTGGGCCCTTGCGCTTCGTGCTCGGGCTGGGCGTGCGAATCGCGGTCACTCGTTCCAATCGACATAACGTTTAGTGTTATCTCTTCCCGGTGGAGCGACGGACTGGGAGACACCCGACGCGCAAGTCTAGGTTCGCATCGCTCCGTCAAGCAACTCAAACAAATCTGAACTTTACGTATCAATTAACCGCGCGGCGAAATCGGGGAGAAAGCCCTGAAGACGAAGTCGGGAAACAGCCCTAAAAACGGCTGCGGCGTTCCGGACCACCTGGCCGGAACGCCGCAGTGAATACTCGGGACGGCTGAAGCGCGCTAGCTCTCCGCGATGGCGTCGGCATCCTTGCGCAGGAAGTCCAGCGCCGCGGCCTCCTCGGGAGTGAGCTCCGGAGGAATCGCTTCGGGTTCGGGTTGCTGCGGCGGAGGCACCTCCACCAGCAGATCGATGTTGCGGTAGCGCTCGAGTCCGGTGCCGGCCGGAATCAGGCGGCCCATGATGACGTTTTCCTTGAGGCCGCGAAGATAGTCGACTTTGCCGGCAACGGCCGCCTCGGTGAGCACCCGAGTGGTCTCCTGGAAGCTCGCCGCGGAGATGAAGGAGTCCGTGGAGAGCGAAGCCTTGGTGATCCCGAGCAGCAGCGGCCGGCCGGTTGCCGGGCGCCCGCCGTCGGAGATCACGCGATCGTTCTCCTCGCGGAAGCGGAACTTGTCCACTTGCTCGTCGAGAAGGAACTTGGTGTCGCCCACGTCTTCCACTTTGACCCAGCGCATCATCTGGCGAACGATCGTTTCGATGTGCTTGTCATTGATGTTGACGCCCTGCAGGCGGTAGACCTCCTGAATGGCGTTGACCAGGTAAGCCTGGGTGTACTTCTCGCCCAGGACCGCAAGCAAGTCGTGCGGGTTGAGCGGTCCGTCAATGAGCGGCTCGCCGGCTTTGACATCCTCGCCTTCTTGCACGTTGATGTGGACGCCGCGGGCGATGGCGTATTCCTTCTGCGTTTTGCCGTCCTCGCTCTCAACGTAGATCTTGCGAAGGCCCTTGCTGATTTCGCCGTACTTGACCAAGCCGTCGATTTCGCTGATGACCGCGGGGTCCCGGGGCTTGCGCGTTTCGAACAGCTCGACGACGCGCGGCAGACCACCGGTGATGTCCTTGGTCTTGGTGGTTTCCCGCGGGATCTTGGCCAGCACGTCGCCGGGCTGAACCTCATCGCCGTCGGAAACCATTAAGTGAGCGCGCGAGGGCATCAGGTACTTCTTTCGGGCGCGGCCGGCCGGATCGCGGATCAGGATGGTCGGCTGATGCTTTTCGTCGCCCGGCGGCAGCGTGACCACCAACTGCGCGAGTCCGGTGACCTCGTCGACCTGTTCCTCGATCGTGATGCCGGGCTGCAAGTCCTTGAACTGGATGTTGCCGCCCACTTCCGTAAGGATCGAGAAGGTGAACGGATCCCATTCGGCAAGCGTCTGGCCGACGGTAACGGGTTGGTTTTCGTCCACGCGCAGGCGCGCGCCGTAAACGACGTGGTAGCGCTCTTTTTCGCGGCCTTTCTCGTCCACGATGGCCACGAGTCCCGAACGGTTCATGGCGATCAGCACGTTATTGCGGCCACGCACGGCCTTGAGGTCGATGAATCGCACGAAACCGTTGCTGCGGGACTCGACCTTCGACTGTTCCGCGATTCGCGTCGCGGTACCGCCGATGTGGAACGTGCGCATCGTGAGCTGCGTGCCGGGCTCGCCGATCGACTGCGCGGCGATGACGCCGACCGCCTCGCCTAGTTCGACCATGCGGCCGCTGGCCAGGTTGCGGCCGTAGCAGCGCGCACAGACTCCGCGGCGAGACTCGCAGGTCAGCACGGAGCGAATCTTGACGCGCTCGATGCCGGCGGCCTGGATGGCGTTTGCAAGCTCTTCGGTGATCTCCTGATTGATTTCCAGGATGATGTTGCCTTCGTAATCTTTAATTTTTTCGAGCGAGACGCGGCCCACCACGCGGTCGCGCAAAGGCTCGACTTCGACGCCGGCCTCCAGGATCGGCTCTACGTAAATGCCGTCGCCGGTGCCGCAATCGAGCTCGTTGATGATCACGTCCTGGGCCACGTCCACCAGACGCCGCGTGAGGTAGCCGGAATCGGCGGTCTTAAGCGCCGTGTCGGCCAGCCCCTTGCGGGCGCCGTGCGTGGAGATGAAGTATTGCAGCACGGTGAGACCCTCGCGGAAGTTCGAGGTTATGGGGGTCTCAATGACCTCGCCGCTCGGCTTGGCCATCAGGCCGCGCATGCCGGAGAGCTGGCGGATCTGCTGTTTCGAACCGCGAGCGCCCGAATCGGCCATGACGTAGACCGGGTTGATCACGCCTTCCTTGTCCTGCTGCTCGAGCGCCTTGAACATCTGCTCGGCGACCTTTTCGGTGACGTCGCTCCAGATGGCGATGACCTTGTTGTAGCGCTCGCCGTTGGTGATGGCGCCGTCCAGGTACTGCTGCTGTACCTTCACGATTTCCTTTTCCGTGGCCTCGACCAGCGGAGCCTTCCCGTCCGGAATCAGCATGTCCTCGATGCCGATGGAGATGCCGGACTTGGTGGCGTATTGGAAGCCGAGCTCCTTGAGCTGATCGAGCGCGCGAACGGTGCGTTCGAGGCCAAAGCGCAGGTAGCAGTAGTACACCAGCTGCTGGACGCCCTTCTTTTTGAGCAAGCCGTTGATGTAGGGCATCTCGTCCGGGAGGTTGTCGTTGAAAATCACGCGACCTACCGTCGTGCTGATGAACTGACGATTGAGCTGGACGGTCGCGGTGTGCGTGACGTCCTGATCGTCGTACGCCGTGGTCAGGTCCATCATCTCGCCGGTGTAGCGAAGCCGGATCGGGGTGAGCAACTCCACCTCGCCAGCCTCGAGGGCCAGAATCACTTCTTCCACCGAGCCCAGTGTGCGGCCCTCGCCTTTGGCGCCGGGCTTGGCCTTGGTCAGGTAGTAGATGCCCAGGACCATGTCCTGCGTGGGCACAGCCAGCGGCAAGCCGTTAGCGGGAGAAAGAATGTTGCGCGAAGAAAGCATCAACACCGCCGCCTCGATCTGCGCCTCGGGAGACAGTGGAATGTGCACGGCCATCTGGTCGCCGTCAAAGTCTGCGTTGAAAGCGGTGCAGACCAGTGGATGGATGCGGATGGCCTTTCCTTCGACCAGTGTCGGCTCGAAGGCCTGGATGCCCAAGCGGTGCAGCGTCGGCGCGCGGTTGAGCAGCACAGGATGCTCGCGGATCACGTCCTCGAGGATGTCCCAGACAATGGATTCCTGCTGCTCGACCATCTCCTTGGCCTGTTTGATCGTGGTACAGTGCCCGGCGGCTTCGAGCTTGTGGTAGATGAACGGCTTGAACAGCTCGAGCGCCATCTTCTTCGGCAAGCCGCACTGGTTCAGGCGCAGTTCCGGGCCGACGACGATAACCGAGCGGCCCGAGTAGTCCACGCGCTTACCCAGCAAATTCTGCCGGAAGCGACCTTGCTTGCCCTTGAGCGTATCGGAGAGAGACTTGAGCGGCCGGTTGTTGGTGCCGCGCAGCACGCGCCCTCGGCGGCCGTTATCGAACAGCGCGTCCACCGCCTCCTGCAGCATGCGCTTCTCATTGCGCACGATGACGTCGGGAGCGTGCAGCTCCATGAGCTTCTTCAGGCGGTTGTTGCGGTTGATCACGCGCCGGTAAAGGTCGTTGAGATCGGAAGTAGCGAACCTGCCGCCGTCGAGAGGCACCAAGGGGCGTAGCTCGGGCGGAAGCACCGGAATCACGTCCAGAATCATCCACTCCGGCTTGTTACCGCTCTTGCGGAAGGCGTCCACGATGCGCAGGCGCTTGGCGTACTTAATGCGCTTCTGCAAACTGGGGTCGGCGCGCATCTTGTCGCGCAGTTCGTCGCCCAGCTTGTCGATGTCCACGCGCCGCAGCAGCTCCTTGATCGCCTCTGCGCCCATCACGGCGCGGAACTGTCCCGCGAATTCGGTCTGCAGCTCGCGGTATTTTTCCTCGGGCAGAACTTCGCGTTCCTTGATCCCCGGCACCTCGCCGGGATCCACGACCACGAAAGCCTCGAAGTAGAGAATGCGCTCGAGGTCGCGCATGGAAATGTCCAGCAGGTAGCCAATGCGCGAGGGCAGGCCCTTGAAGAACCAGACATGCGAGCAGGGCGACGCGAGCTCGATGTGTCCCAGGCGTTCACGGCGCACCTTGCTGAGCGTGACCTCGACGCCGCACTTGTCGCAGATCACTCCGCGGTGCTTCATGCGCTTGTACTTGCCGCACAAGCACTCCCAGTCGGTGACCGGACCGAAAATCTTGGCGCAGAACAAGCCGTCGCGTTCCGGCTTGAACGTGCGGTAGTTGATCGTCTCCGGCTTGGTTACTTCTCCGTGCGACCACGAGCGGATTTTCTCGGGGCTCGCCAAGCTAATGCGTATGGAATCGAAATCGGCGATGAGACTGGCACGATCATAAGGGCTGCTACGATACAAGGTCGGTTCCTCTCTGCCACAGCTCTCGCCGCGGCGCTCCCGGCTGCCCAGGAGGCAAAACGTTTCAAATTCCGTGCGGGCCGGCGGCCTAACTTAGTCGGCCGCCTGCTCGGTCTGGGGCTTCTGCCGCTTCATCAATTCCACGTCCAGGCACAAGGACTGCAACTCGCGCACCAGGACGTTGAACGATTCGGGCACGCCCGGCTCGATGCCCGGCTCGCCCTTGACGATGGCTTCGTAGATCTTCGCGCGGCCATACACGTCATCCGACTTGGCCGTCAGCAGCTCTTGCAGAATGTGCGCCGCGCCATAGGCCTCGAGCGCCCACACTTCCATTTCGCCGAATCGCTGACCGCCGAATTGCGCCTTGCCGCCCAACGGTTGCTGGGTAATGAGCGAATATGGACCGATCGACCGCGCGTGAATCTTGTCGTCGACCAGGTGGGAGAGCTTGAGCATGTAGATGTAGCCCACGGTAACTTCCTGCGCGAAGATGTCTCCGGTCATCCCGTCGAAGAGCGTGATCTTGCCCGACGAGGGCAGGCCGGCGACTTCGAGCAAGTGGCGAATTTCCTCTTCGCGAGCGCCGTCAAAAACCGGCGTAGCCATCGGAACGCCGTCGCGAAGGCTGTCGGTGAGCTCCAGCAGTTCGGTGTCTTCGAGCGAAGACAGCGACCGCCAGATGGCGGTGTCGCCAAAGACTTCCCGGAACCAGCGGCGAGCCGCTTCGGCCTTCGTGCCCTGGTGGAAGAGGCGCGACAGACTGCGGCCCAGCTCCTTCGATGCCCACCCAAGGTGCGTCTCGAGGATTTGTCCCACGTTCATGCGCGAAGGCACGCCGAGGGGATTGAGCACAATCTCCACGGGGGTGCCGTCGGGCAAGTAGGGCATGTCTTCCTCAGGCACGATCCGCGCGATGACACCCTTGTTGCCGTGACGGCCGGCCATTTTGTCGCCGACCGAAAGCTTGCGCTTCATCGCCAGATACACCTTCACTAGTTTGATGACGCCGGGCGGCAGTTCGTCGCCCTTCTTGAGCTTTTCCTTACGCTCGTCGGTGATCTTCCGCAGCACGTCGATCTGTCGCGAAGTCATCTCCTCGATCTCGTCGATCTTCTCGATGAGTAGCGGATCCTTGTCGGCCAGCCGCAAGCGCTTGAGGTTGCGCGTCGAAATCTTTTCGATGATGTCGCGCGTCAGCGTCACGCCCTTGGTGAGCAGCCGCTTGTTGGTCTTCTCGTCGTGCAAATCGGCGACGAGCTTTTGCTCCGCAAGCAGCGCGGTCAGCCGCTTGAGCCGTTCGTCGGTGAGGATGCGGATCTCATCCGCGAGGTTCCTCTCCAAACGGAACACCTGGGAGGCTTCAATGGCTTTGTGCCGCTCGTCCTTTTCGGCGCCCTTGCGGCAGAAGATCTTCACGTCCACGACCGTGCCCTCAATGCCCGGCGGGCAGTAGAGCGAGGCGTCGCGAACGTCGCCGGCCTTCTCGCCGAAAATAGCGCGCAGCAGTTTTTCTTCCGGCGTGAGCGTCGTTTCTCCCTTGGGCGTCACCTTGCCGACCAGAATGTCTCCGGGCCGGATGGTGGCGCCGATGCGGATCACGCCGCTCTCGTCCAGGTTGCGCAGGAATGTCTCGCTGATGTTCGGAATGTCGCGAGTGATTTCCTCGGGACCGAGTTTGGTGTCCCGCGCCTCGATTTCGAACTCCTCGATGTGAATCGAGGTGTAGTAGTCCTCCTTGACCAGCTTTTCGCTGACCAGGATGGCGTCTTCAAAGTTGTAACCGCGCCAGGGCACGAAGGCCACCAGCACGTTGCGCCCCAGCGCCAGTTCGCCGCGGTCGGTGCAAGGACCATCGGCTAGAACCTGGCTCTGCGCGACGCGATCGCCCACCCGCACCAGAGGCTTCTGGTTGATGCAGGTGTTCTGGTTCGAACGCTTGAACTTGGTGAGCGTGTAAATGTCCGCGCCAACTTCGCGGCTGAGCACGCCGGAGTGGTCGGACTCGACACGAACGATGATGCGTTCCGAGTCCACCTGGTCGACGATGCCTTCGCGTTTGCAGATGACCACCGCGCCCGAATCTCGTGCGGTGACGCGTTCCATGCCGGTTCCGACCAGCGGCGATTCGCCGCGAATCAGCGGCACAGCTTGGCGCTGCATGTTCGAGCCCATCAATGCGCGGTTCGCGTCGTCATTCTCGAGGAACGGAATCAAGCTGGCCGCGACCGAGACGAGCTGCTTCGGCGAAACGTCGATGTAGTCCACCTCGTCGCGCGACTTCAGCACGAAGTTGCCGGCCTGCCGGCAGTTGACCAGCTCGGTGGTAATTTTGCCGCGCTCATCGAGCGGCACGTTGGCCTGCGCGACGACGTAGCGGTCCTCTTCCCACGCGGAAAGATAGAAGCAATAGGGGTCCACGGTGACACGGCGCTTCTTCAACTCTTCGTTCACCGCGTCGACCTTGTCGCGCTCGACAATTTCGCCAGCCTTGAATTCGCTGTCGCCGGCATTAACGATCTGCACGTAGTCGATCACGCGCCCGCCCTTGACCTTCCGGTAGGGCGACTCGATGAAGCCGAATTCGTTGATGCGCGCGTAGCAGGACAGCGAGCTGATCAAGCCGATGTTCGGGCCTTCCGGCGTTTCGATCGGGCAGATGCGGCCGTAGTGCGTGGGGTGAACGTCGCGCACCTCGAACCCGGCTCGTTCGCGTGACAACCCACCCGGCCCCAAGGCCGAAAGCCGCCGCTTGTGTGTGATTTCGCTGAGCGGATTGGTCTGGTCCATGAACTGCGACAGTTGCGAGCTGCCGAAAAACTCGCGGATGGCCGCCATCACCGGCTTGGCATTGACCAAGTCGTGCGGCATGGCCGTGGACATCTCCTGGTACACCGACATCTTTTCCTTGATCGCGCGCTCCATGCGGACCAAGCCGATGCGGAACTGGTTCTCGAGCAATTCGCCGACGGCGCGCACGCGGCGATTGCCGAGGTGATCGATGTCGTCCACCGTGCCGATGTTCTTGCGCAGCTTGAGCAGGTAACGAATCGCCGCGACGAAGTCGCTCTGATCGAGCGTGCGCGTCTGCAGCGGCGTTTCGAGGCCCAGCTTGATGTTGAACTTCAGCCGTCCAACCTTGCTGAAATCGTATTTCCGGGGATCGAAAAACATCCCGTTGAAAAGTGCAGTCGCCGTTTCCAGCGTCGGCGGGTCGCCGGGACGCAGCTTGCGATAGATCTCAATCAGCGCCTCGCGCGAGGAACGAATCGAGTCCTTGTCGAGCGTGCGCGAAACCACCACGCCGGTGTCGTCGCGGTCCGGAAAGAAAACATCGACGCCGGTGATGCCCGCTTCGGGCAGCGCCGCCCAAATTTCGGCGGTCAGCGGCCGGTTGGCTTCGAGCAGCACTTCGCCCGTCTGCCGATTGACCAGGTCGGCCACAGAGAAGGCCCCCTCGAGGTCGGCCAGCGAAACGTGCACCTGCGCCACCTTGGCTTTGACCAGTTCCTTGTACAGTGGCTCGGTGATGCGCCGGTGCGCGGCGACCAGCACGTCGTCTCCCCGAGTACCCTTGATCTCGTGCGAAATCTTGCGGTCCACCAAGCCCGTCGATAGGTTCCAGTACAGCTCGTTGTCGCGCAGCGTAATGCGTTCGGCTTGGTAGAAAGTGCGCAGGACCTCTTCGTTCGACTTCATGCCCAACGCGCGTAGGAAAATCGAGCCGAGAAACTTACGCTTGCGGTCGATGCGAACGTAGAGAATGTTCTTGGTGTCGTACTCGAACTCAACCCACGAGCCACGATACGGAATGATCTTCCCCAGGAAGTAGCTGCGGCTGTTGGCCGTTTCGTAGAATACGCCGGGCGAGCGGTGCAACTGGCTGACGATCACGCGCTCGGTCCCATTGATGACAAAGGTCCCGTTGTCGGTCATCAGCGGAATGTCGCCGAAGAAGACTTCCTGTTCCTTGATGTCGCGAATGCTCTTGGCCCCGGTATCGGGGTCCTTGTCGTAGATGGTCAGGCGGATGGTGACTTTAAGCGGCGCAGCGTAAGTCATGCCGCGCTCTTGGCACTCGTTCACGTCGTACTTGAGCTGCATGCCCACCGGATCGCCGCACTTATTGCAAAACGTCGGCGTGTTCTTATTGAACGTGCCGCACTTGGCGCAGATCACATCCCCGGTCTGATAGGGGTTGGTGACCACCGAAGCGCCGCACTGCCGGCAAGTCGCCCGCAGGTGGTGCAGGCCCTTGAGGTTGCCGCACTTGCATTCCCAGTTTCCGATTGCGTAATCCACAAAATCGAGTTGCGACAGCCCGCGGAAATCCTGAATCGGAAAGACCGAGCTGAATACCGACTGCAACCCGGTGTCTTCCCGCTCCGAGGGCAGCAAATCCATCTGCAAAAAGCGCTGATAAGACATGCGCTGGACTTCGATCAGGTTCGGAATCTGGATCGAACTCTGGATCTTCGAAAAGTCCAGACGCTTGCGCTCGCGAACTGCATGGTTTCCATTCTGCATTCTATTTACCTCATGACTTCCTGAAGGTTGGGCCTGGACCTGCCGCGGCACGGCGCACACCAGTGCCTGGGGTCCAGGTTGGACTCGGTCGAGGGTTGCGGTTCCCGACGTTCAGCTAGCGTACGAATTCCTTATGGCGCGGCCACCATAGGCCGCGCGCACCGCGCAATTACTTGACTTGGACTTTGGCGCCGGCGTCTTCGAACTTCTTCTTGATGGTCGCCGCTTCGTCCTTGCTCACGCCTTCCTTGATCGGTTTGGGCGCGCCGTCCACGAGGTCCTTGGCTTCCTTCAGACCGAGGCTGGTCACTTCTCGAACCGCCTTGATCACGTTGATCTTGTTGGCGCCCACTTCGGTGAGCACCACGGCAAATTCCGTCTGCTCCTCGGCTGCAGCCGCGCCCGCCCCTGCGGCGCCGCCCGCCATGGCCACCGGAGCCGCCGCTGCCGCTGAGACGCCGAACGTCTCTTCCATCTTCTTGACCAGATCGGCGGCCTCCAGCAGCGTCAGGCCCTTAATTTCCTCGAGTATCGCTTCCACCTTGTTTGCCATTGCCGTGTCCTTTCCTCCTTCGCTTATTGTGAGAACTTTTCTGCCTTGACCGCCTCTTGCAGAGTAGCGGCCAGATTTCGCATGATCGCTGCCGCCGCGGAAGCCACACGCCGCGCGGGCGCCTGCAGAAGGAACAAGACCTTGCTGATCAGCTCTTCCTTCGCCGGCAGTTGCGCCAGTTGCTGAATCTCAGCGATCGATAGCACTCGCCCTTCGACGACGCCTGCCTTGAACTTAAATGCCGGAACGTCCTTGGCCACTTTCGTAAGCGCCTTGGCTAGCGCGACCGGATCGGTCTCGGTGTAAGCGATCGAGTTCGTTCCAACCAGGCCCTTGAGCACCGACTCAGCCGGCGTGCCTGCTCCCGCGCGCTCGGCCAGCGTGTTTTTGACCACCTTGTACTGCCCGCCAGCAGCCTGCACGGAGCGGCGAAGCTGCGTGTCCTGCGCCACGGTAATGCCCTGGAACGTGGTCAGGATCACAGTGGAAACCTTTGCCAAGTCACTGCCGAGCGTTTCGGCGTCCTGCTTCTTTTCGCTACGCTTCTTCATTGGTTCGTCTCCGCGCCCTTAGGCTGCCGCCGCCATGGCAGCTTCTGCCTCGGCCAGATCAATGTCGATCCCGGGTCCCATCGTCGACGTCAGCGTGACCCTCTTGACGTACTTGCCCTTGGCCGCCGCGGGCTTGGCCTTGAGCACGGCCGAGAGCAGTGCGCGCGCATTCTCTGCCAGCTTGGTGCCGTCGAAGTTAATTTTCCCGATGGGAGAGTGCACGATTCCCGTCTTGTCCACACGGAACTCCACCTTGCCGGCCTTAATTTCCCTTACCGCATTGGCCACTTCGAAGGTGACCGTCCCGGTCTTCGGATTGGGCATCAGGCCGCGCGGGCCCAGCACCTTCCCGAGCCGCCCGGCAGCGCGCATCATGTCCGGCGTGGCGATGACGGCATCGTAGTCCGTCCAGCCTTCCTGAATTTTCTGCACCATGTCGTCGCCGCCGACGAAATCGGCCCCTGCCTCTTGCGCCTCGCGAATCTTTTCGCCCGTGGCGATCACCAGCACGCGCTTTGATTTGCCGAGGCCGTGCGGCAGCACCACCGTGCCGCGCACCATCTGATCGGAGTGCTTGGGGTCCACGCCGAGGTTGAGCACCAACTCCACCGTCTCATCGAACTTCGCGAAGTGGGCCTTCTTCAGCGTTTCCGCGGCGTCTTGAAGATTGTACGGGCGCGCCTCCACCAGCTTGCGCGCGTTGACGATATTCTTTCCAGCTTTCTGAGGCATAGCCGTCTCCCTGATCAGCCTTCGATCTCGATGCCCATGTTGCGCGCCGTCCCGGAAACGGTGCGCACGGCGGCTTCGAGGTTGGTGGTATTCAGATCCACGAGCTTGACGCGCGCGATATCTTCCACCTGTTTCCGCGTCAGCTTGGCCACCTTGGTTCGGTTGGGCTC
>Ga0302326_10016502_pt1 | contig 15453 bp, 7 predicted proteins | sample Palsa_T0_3_FD_202264 | JGI IMG/M metagenome (GOLD analysis project Ga0302326, IMG submission 202264) | Peat permafrost microbial communities from Stordalen Mire near Abisko, Sweden - Palsa_T0_3 | ecosystem: Environmental > Terrestrial > Soil > Palsa > Peat permafrost | place: Sweden: Abisko...
TGTTCTCGGCAACGTTGAGGTCGTCGAGCAGATGGTAGCTCTGGAACACCATGCCGACTTTGCGGCGGGCCAACTCCGCCCGCTGCTTGCGGTTCATGGAGTGGACAGGCTCATCCCCGAACCAATATGCCCCGGCCCACTGGTCATCGAGCAACGCCAATACATTGAGCAGCGTCGACTTCCCTGCCCCCGAAGGCCCCATGATGGTGATGAACTCGCCGGCCTCGACCTTGAGGTTGATGCGTCGAAGCACCCAGGTTTGCCCGGCGCCAGTCTTGTAGCTTCGTTCCACGTTTTCGAGCGAGATCATTGCAGCCTTCTTCCGATTCGTCTTCAGTTGGCAGGGACGTGCGACCGCGGACGATACACGTCCGGGTGACGGGCGTTGAACGTCCCGCCGGGACTCCATCGCCCCGCTTCTCCCTTATGTAACTCTCACCGCGCAGGGACTATTGGAACTCGAGACTGTGCTCCGCGAATTCGCCTTCGGCAACAATCTTGCCGTCAAACAGGTGAATATTGCGGTCCGCATGGCGAGCGAAACGGGGGTCGTGGGTCACCATGCAGATGGTTGCACCTTCGCTATGGAGATTCTTGAGCAATTCCATGACCGCTTCGCCGTTCTTCGAATCCAGGTTTCCGGTGGGTTCATCGGCCAGCAGGATGGAGGGCGAACCCGCCAGCGCACGCGCGACGGCAACACGCTGCTGCTGACCGCCGGAGAGTTGCGACGGGTAGTGACGCATGCGGTGAGCCATGCCTACGCGCTCGAGGGATTCCTGCACGCGCGCCTTGCGATCGCTCGACGCCATGCCGGATCGGTAGGTCAGCGGCAGTTCCACATTTTCAGCGACGGTAAGATCGCCGATCAGGTTGAAGCTCTGAAAGATGAAACCGATCTCCTGGTTGCGAATGCGCGAGCGCTCGGCAAACTTCAAGTTCTCTACCGGGCGTCCGTTCAGTTCATACTTGCCCGCTGTCGGCGTATCCAACAGGCCGATAATGGAGAGAAGCGTCGATTTGCCACAGCCGGAAGGGCCAGACATAGCGACGTATTCTCCGCGGCCGATGGAAAGATGAACGCCGGCGAGCGCGTGGGTTTCGATCTCCTCAGTGTAGAAGACCTTGGTCATTGCTTCGATCTGTATCAGTGGCTGCATGCATTCGCTCCTGTCATCCTGGTAATTGATTTCATTGATCGATTTAGTCCAATCGAATTCGGTCGGTGGTGTCGTATCGTGACATATCGCTTAAGATCACCGAGTCACCCTCGTGCAAGCCCTCGAGCACCTGGATCGCATTCACCGAGACGCTGCCTACCTTGACGGGAACACGAGCGGCTCCTTTGCCGTCTGGATCCAAGCGGAAAAGGCTAATCGTGCTTTTTTCGCTGCCGAAGGCGGGGCGGCCCACGTAAAGAACATCTTTCAACCTCTCGAGGTCGATGACGCCGTCGACGCTGAGGTCGGTGCGGACCCCGTTCGGCAGGGGGCCAACCAACTCCACGTCGACAGTGACGGTTCCGTTCTGTACCGCGGGATCGATTCTGGACACCTTGCCATCGGCCAGGCCGTTATGAGTATCGATGGAGGCGGGTTGACCGATTAAAATGTCGCGCGCCTGGGTCTCAGCGATCTTGAGCTGCGCCTTCAGCTGGTTCGGCTGCACGACCTGGGCGAGCATCGTTCCCACCGTAACGTGCTGGCCCACGGCCAGGGGCAGATCGGTCAATACGCCTGCAATGCCGGCGCGTACCTTGAGTGCGTCCAGCTGTTGCTGCTTGAGCTCATAGATTGCCTGAGCCTGTGCTACCTTAGCCTGCTGTACAGCGAGCTGCGATTCGATCGCCTTTTCATTGATATCGACGGTCTGCTCCTGGAGCTTTTCGCGGGTGGTCAGTTCATCGGCCTTACCCTGAGAACTATTGTAGGCAAGGCCGGAAATGACGCCGAGGCTATACAGAGATTTGTCGGTCCGCGCCTGCCGTTGTGCCTGCTGGTAGTCGGCGTTTACGGTGGCCGCGGCCGACTTTTGCGCCATCAGATCGCTCTGCACCTTTACCTGGATATTGCTGAGATCGGCGCGGGCCTCTTTAAGCGAAAGCTCGGCGTCGATAGCTTCCTGGCTAAGCTGCGGGTCGCTTAACTCCATCAGAATGGTGTCGGGCTTTACGATCGAGCCGGGGAGGGTAAGGATACGCACTACCGTCGCTTCGGTTTGGGCGGGAATCTGGCGGATCGCGTCTTCCCGCGGCACCAGGGTCCCGAGTCCGCGGACCTGGACAACCATCGGCCCGCGCTTGACGGTGTCGGTCCAGACCACGGAACGATCGACCGTGGGGGAGGCCGGCTTGAGCCGCATCACGAAAAATGTGATCACCGCGACAACGACGAGGCCTATGGCAATCGAGATTATTTGCCGCCGCCGCTTCTTGGCTTTGAGATCTGGTCTAGAAATATCCATCGCTACGGGTGATTGCATGCCGGTGGCCAAAGCCTCTCAACAGCGTTTCTGTTCGGATTGTTGATGTTTGCCATCATGCATACCTACGCAAGCAGTCCTGGATTTGTTCAATTCCGGCCTCTGCTGTCCGATTTCGGACAGCAGGCGATCTGCCCGCGAGATTCGAGGCCGCCCTCGCCAAACACCAAGGACGCCCCTATGCGGCGTTTCGCTCCCAATTTGCTTCTTGCGAGAATAATTGTCGTCTCCTATGGATTGGCTCGATACTTGCTTGCTAAGGCCTGAGTCCAGTCTTGGTTGAGGAGCTCAGATGCTCACATTCGTGCAGGACGTTCGCTTCGCCTTCCGCCAGTTCCACAGCCATGCCGGCTTCGCGCTGACAGCGATCGTGTCCCTGGCGCTGGGCGTCGGCGCAACCGTTTCGGTCTTCAGTATTGTTTATGCCGTCCTGATGAACCCGTGGCCCTACGCCGGGGCAGATCGGATCTGCACCATCGCGCTGCTGGACAAAACAGGCAATGATGACTGGAACGGTCTGACCGGGCCGCAGACACGGCAATTGCGACAGGCACATTCCCTGGAAGACGTGATGGGCATCAATGAATGGAGCTTGACCGTCACGGGGAGTGATGTACCGGAAGATGTACAGGGAATCTATCTGACACCCAGCGGACTCCAGTTCCTGGGTTTACCGGCTATGCTGGGCCGTAATTTTCTTCTTTCCGATGCTCGCGACGGTCAGGAACCACCCCAAGTGGTGGTATTGAGCCACAAGTTCTGGCAGCGGCACTTCAATGGCGATCCCTCGGTTGTTGGAAAACCCATTCGTTTGGTTCATAAGACGTACACCATCCTGGGGGTGCTGCCGCCACGCTTTACCTGGTCGGATGGCGACGTGTATCTCCCCATGAATCTTTCCAGTTCGCCGACGGTCACTTACGGCACGTTTATCAAGCTCAAACCGGGCGTAACACGCGCTGCGGCAGCAGCCGAACTAGAGCCGCTATTCCAACAGTTCGCGAAAGAGACCCCGAGCCACTTTCCCAAGCAATACAAGCTCGAGGTCAGAAACATCAGCTACTTCTATATGCACCAGTTGGGGGGAACGCTCGCCCTGTTGTTCGGCGCAGTAGCGCTTTTGCTGGTTATCGGATGCGGCAATGTTTCGATTCTCCTTTTGGCACGCGGCACCGCCCGGCAACATGAGTTCGGGGTGCGGGCAGCGGTGGGGGCGAGCGGACTTCGCATCGTCCGCCAGCTACTGACCGAATCGCTGCTGCTGGCGTTTGCCGGCGCCGGAGTCGGAGTACTTCTGGCGTATGGAAGCCTGGGATGGATCGTAGCTCGTTTGCCGGAGTACTCATTTCCGCATGAGGCCGATTTTCATGTGAACGTGCCGGTTCTGCTTTTCAGCGTCGCCCTTGCGTTGCTTACAGGCGTGGTTTTTGGCTTGTTCCCCGCCTTGCAACTGGCGCGGCCACGGATCAACCAGGCGCTGCAGGCCAATACGCGAAAAGTTGCCGGGACGGTACGGGGAAAGCATTTCCACAACAGCCTGATCGCGGGTCAAATTGCCCTGACGTTGCTGCTGATGACGGCCGCAGGCGCCGCCATCCAGGGCTTTGTGCGCATGATGCGGATTCCTCTTGGCTACGACCCGCACCATGTTATGGCGGTCGGCATTCCGGTGCATGAAAACACCTACAAGAGCGTGACGGAACGGGTGAACTTCTATGAGCAGATGCGTGCAAAGATTGGCGCGTTGCCGGAGGTCATCTCAACGGGGATTTCTACCAACGCCACACCTCCAAATAACGGATGGGAACAACCCTTTGAGTTGTTGGGGAAGGCTGCCGGAGAGGAGCAAACGGCAAGGCTGAATTTTGTCGATCCTGGTTACTTCACCACTTTGCACATGCCGCTACGGGACGGGCGAGTCTGGGACGAAACGGAAGTCACGCACAGTGCACCGCTGGTGCTGGTAAACGAGACATTTGCCAGGCGCTACTACCCCAACGGTGAGATTTTAGGGCGTTCGGTAAAGGTTCCCACACTTAAGAATGAGCCGCCCTTCAACATAGCCGCACCCGGGAGCGACGGTTGGCTGCAAGTCGTGGGAGTGGTCGGCGATGCGCTGGATGATGGCCTCGACAAACCTGTCAAGCCGGCGATCTTTGTGCCTTATTCGCTTTATATGTGGATGCACACGCAGATCCTGGTGCAAAGCCGAGTCGATCCGCAGTCCATTTTGCATAGCGTGCGTCAACAGATCGTCGCCGTAAATGCCGATCAGCAAGCCAATGGTCAAGTGGACGATCTGGAGATGTGGATCAAGCGAGAGCCGGAGTGGGCGAGGGGACGGCTGATCTCGATTCTGTTTGGAGCGTTCGCCATGCTGGCCCTGGTGCTGGCAGCGGTGGGCCTGTACAGCGTGGTTTCCTACTCGGTCGTGCAGCGGACGAACGAGTTTGGCATCCGCATGGCGTTGGGTGCGCAAAAGAAGGATGTGTTGTGGAACGTGCTGCGGTCGGCAGGGGTAAGCGTTGGCTCGGGATTGCTGGCCGGACTCGCGCTCAGCCTTGGACTGAACCGGCTGATCTCCCGCTGGGTGGAGAATAGCGCGCATGACCCCTGGCTGATTCTGGGGTCTTCATTGGTGCTCCTTGCGGCCGCGAGCGTGGCGTGCATGGTTCCGTCGTGGAGAGCATCGTCGGTCGATCCGATGACGGCATTGCGGTGTGAGTAGCACATACCTGCGGCTTTCTGTTGAGCCACACCAGAAAGCCTGTATCAGGGCACGGCTATACAGACTGCGACGCTAAAGCGCATGATCAAGGTCGTGACTCTTTCCCGGAGCGCTGAAGCGCTCCTTCCCCCGCATGAATGCGGGGGCTTCCACCACGAATCGCCCGGCTTCGAGTTCTCACGCAGACTCTAAAGCCCTGAATGGCCCTGGCTCTGTATGGCACGGCTTACTGAATCCTGAGGGCCTGCATGGGCTCGATTCTGGATGCTGCCAGCGCGGGCAACACGCATGCAACCAACGCGGTGACCAAAACACAACCTACCATGGTCAACAGGACTATGGGATCGAGCGGGCTGGTTCCATACAAGATGGAGCGGATGAAAGTAGCGGCTGTCGCACCACCCGCAAGGCCGAGAAATAAGCCGAAGAAGACGGGGCGCAGGCCATCGAAGAGCACCAAGCGCAGCACTTCCGATCTTTGCGCTCCCAACGCGATGCGGATGCCAATCTCCGTAATGCGCTGCGCCACGAGATACGAGAGCACGCCATAGAGGCCAATCGCTGCAAGCAATAGAGACAGCGAAGCAAAGGCGACGACCAACGTAGCGCTGAAACTCTGCGTGGCTGTTGACTTACCCACGATCTGCTGCAGGGTGAGGACATCGAAAACCGGCAGCTCAGGATCGAGAGCAGCCACCTGCTGCTGAATGGGAACGGAAAGCGCGAGCGGGTCGCCCGCCGCGCGCACCACAATCGTTTCCTCGCTGGTTTCGGGGAGGCCAGAAAGGGCCGGGAAGTACATGGTGGCCTTAACCGGCTGGGCCACATCGTAAAGGGTATCGCCAACAACCCCGATGATCTCGTAATTTTCAGGCTTGTCTTTGTGGGTGATCGTGGCCAGCCTTCCCAGGGGGTTCTCGCCGGGGAAGAACTGATCGGCGAACTTTTTGCTCACGATGATGTAGTGGTCCCGCATGAGGCGCTCCTGGTCGGTGAAGAAATGTCCGCGGAGCAAAGGAATCTGCAGAGCGTTGAAGAACCCAGGATCCGCGCTGCGATACAGCGCGTCATTCTGCAAGCTGAAGCTGGTTGCCGGGTGTTCAGGGATGGTCAAGACTCGGTCATCTTCCCAGCCAGCGCCCGGCGCCACGGAGACCAGCCCGGCAGCGGCGACTCCGGGCAAGCGGCGCACACGTTCCAGCAAAGACTCGTGGAAAGCAACGATTTTCTCGCGTGTGTCGTATTGTTTTTCCGGCAGGCCGTATTTGATGGTGAGCACATGGTTGGTAGCGCAGCCTAGATCCGAGGTGCGCAGGTGCAGAAAGCTCTTAAAGAGTAAGCCGGCTGAGAGGAGCAAAATGACGGTGAGCGCGATCTCTCCGGTGAGCAGGGCTTGGCGAAGCGTGGCACGCGAAACACTGCCACCAATAGACCGGGAGGATTCCTGCAGCGCTGCAAAGATGCCGCTCCCAGTGGAAGAGAGCGCGGGTAGCAAGCCGGCCAGCAACGCGGTCAGGAAGACAAGACCGAGGGAGAAGGCGAGAACGGTCACATCGAGATGAATGGTTTCAGCGCGGGGGAGATCCTCCCAATGGTTCGCGAGCCACCGGGTTCCCAAGATGGAAAGCAGAATGCCGAGCGAGCCTCCGACGGCGCAGATAAGAAGGGTCTCAGTCATCTGCTCCGCGACCAGGGTAAACCGGCTGCCGCCCAGCGCGCCGCGAACGGCGAGTTCCTTACGGCGAGCGGCGCCACGCGCTACCAGCAAATTCGAGACGTTCAGACAGGCAATCAGCAGCATACAGCCCACTGCACAAAGCAGAACGATCAGCGGCGTCTTCACATCCTCCACCAAATAATCGATCACCGGCCGCCACACCGCATCTTCGGCAACCGCCTTGGATGCGTTTGCCAGATGCAACCGATACTGAAGAGCGCTCACCTCCCTGGTGGCGGCATCCGCGCTTACGCCGGGCTTGAGCCTGGCCACCACACGACTTTGATGACTGTCGTGCAAGTTCAACTTTTCTGGGGTGAACGTCGAAGCGTAGGGCACCCAGAGTTGAATTTCAGGATCCGGATAGGTGAACCAGCGAGGCAACACGCCGATGACCTGGTAAGGGACAGTATCGAGCCGGATTTGTTTGCCGAGAATCGAAGGGTCTCCGGCAAAGCGCCGTTGGAAGAGACTCCACGTCAGCAGGACGACGTGGTTGGCCTGGGGCTGGTCTTCCTCGGCGGTAAAGGTGCGGCCCATCGCCAGGTGTATACCTAGCACCGAAAACAAGTTCCAGGAGCCACCTGCGGCGCGGACAACTTCCGGCAACTCCGCGTGCTCGCCGGCAAGATCGAAGCCATACGTGCGCCAAGCGGCCATTTGCTCGAAACCATGAGTCTGCTGCCGCCAATCGTTAAAATCCGCGGGCGACACCATGTTGAATCCGTCGCCGCCGCCGGTTGTATCGCGGAAATGCTCATCGACCATGACCAGCTTGTCCGGCTCGCGAAAGGGCAACGGCTTGAGCAGCACCGCGCGCACAATGGTAAAGAGCGACGTGGTAGCGCCGATACCCAGGGCCATGACAACAATGGCGGTAAGGGCAAAGCCCGGCGAACGAGTGAGGGCGCGTGCACCATAGCGAATGTCGCGGATAAATTTTTCCATCCGGTTCCATCTCCAGTTGGACCGAGCCTCCTCGCGGAGTACGGTCGGATTGCCGAACAATCGCAGGGCTGCGAAGCGCGCCTCGGCCGGGGCAAGACCTCTGGCGATGTTTTCTTTTATCTGCTGGTCAAGGTGAAACTGCAGCTCGTCGTTCAGACTCGCGGTTTCGGCCTGACGGCGAAACAACATCCGGACGGCCATGCGAAATCTGTTGAGCCAGCGCATCGGATCCTCTTCTGCTTTCCGCAGTCGATTCGTTACACGCCCTCAACGACGAGGTTGATGGCGGTCGAGAGCCGGCTCCAACTCTCCTTTTCACGATCGAGCTGGGCTCGGCCAGCGGCCGTGAGCGAGTAGAACTTGGCCTGCCGGCCGCTATCGCTTTCGCCCCACTTGGCACGTATCCAGCCCTGTTGCTCCAAACGGTGCAGTGCGGGGTAAAGCGATCCTTGTTGCACCTGCAACACTTCGTGCGTGATCTGCTGAATGCGTTTGGCGATCGCCCAGCCATGCTGCGGCTCGAGTGAGACCGTTTTTAGTATCAGCAGGTCAAGGGTGCCCTGTACGAGATCGCTCGGTTTTCCCATACTATGATTATCTACACTACATAGTTGTAGATAGTCAACAATCAGCGGCTCCGCTCGTCCCTGCTGCGAAGGGGAAGATGGCGGATGATCGGGTGCGTAAGACAGTGCAGGGTTGCCCTCAGGGCGTTATAGGGTGTGTGAGAACTAGATTTCACACACCTCTAACGCCACTGCAATACGGCGTTTCATGACTCAATCCGGAAACGTTTGAAGAAATCGGACATGAACACGGGTTTTGCTTCTCGCGCACAATATGATTGCGCCAGCTTAATTTAGCGACCCAGGGAACCTGCGCATCCAACTACTCGTAGAGGACATCATGGAAACGCTGCGTCAGGATATTGCATACGCACTTCGGCAGATGCGGCTTTCGCCGATCTTCACCCTCACGGCCATGCTTACGCTCGCCCTGGGTATCGGAGCCACGACGGCAATCTTCTCCCTCATTTACTCCGTCATGCTCAAGTCGCTACCCGTGGTGGATCCTTCGACCCTCTACCGCATCGGCTCCGGTACTGCCTGCTGCGTTCAAGGCGGGCCGCAGGATGATTGGGGGATGTTCTCCTATCCGTTTTACCTTCGTCTGCAGGCAGCAACCCCGGAATTCGAGCAGTTGGCGGCATTTCAGGCGGCAGGCGCCCAATTCAGCGTGCGCCGCGGGCAAAGCGGCAATGTTGCCAAGCCGCTGCGCGGCGAATTTGTTACCGGCAACTACTTCCAGACGTTTGGCATTCGTGCCTACGCCGGCCGCGCCCTTCTCCCCAGCGATGACATAGCTACCGCAGCGCCGGTAGCTATGTTGAGCTATCGCGCCTGGCAACAACAGTACAATTCGGATCCTTCGGTGATCGGATCGACCTTCATCGTGGAAGGCCATCCCTTCACCATTGCGGGCATCGCGCCGCCGGGCTTCTTCGGCGAGACACTGCGTGGCAATCCCCCTGAACTGTGGCTGCCCTTACAACAGGAACCAGTGGTGAACGCCCAGAGTTCTTTGCTGAAGCAATCGATTTCTGCGTGGCTGCGGGTGATCGGCAGACTAAAACCAGGGGCGACGACAGACGGCGTGGCGCCGCGGCTTACCGGACTTCTGCGTCAATGGACGGTTCACGATAGCGGATGGCCGGCTGAATTCATGCCCCTAATCCTGCAATCGCTGCCGAAGCAGCAGATTCAGGTTGTTCCTGGCGGGGCTGGAGTGGGTTCGATGAAAGCGGACTACGGCGACAGCCTGCGCATCCTGCTGACGGTTTGCTGCCTGGTGCTGCTGATTGCCTGCGCGAACATCGCCAACCTGCTGCTGGCGCGCGGTGCTGCACGCCGATCGCAGACTTCGGTACGACTGGCTCTGGGCGCATCGCGCAAACGTCTCATCCGGCAAACATTCACCGAAAGCCTTGTGCTCTCTGTGCTCGGAGGCCTGGCTGGGGTGGCCGTCGCCTATCTGGGCGTTAAGCTTATCGTGGCGCTCACGTTTCATAGTGCGCGTTTCGTGCCTATCGATGCCACTCCGTCGCTACCCGTGCTGGCGTTTGCTTTTGGTTTGTCACTGTTGACGGGAGCTTTGTTTGGTACGGCGCCGGCGTGGTTCACCTCGCGCGGCAATCCGGCCGATGCTCTGCGGGGTACGAATCGCAGCACCCGGGACAGTGCGACACTGCCGCAGAAAATTCTAGTCGTGGTGCAGGCCACGCTCTCGATCGTGCTGTTGGCGGGGGCGGGACTGCTGACCCGCAGCCTGAGCAATCTGGAACATCAGAGCTTTGGCTTCGAGACAGATCACCGGATCAGCATTGTGATGAACGGGCCGCCGGCCAGTTACACCGAGCCCCAGCTGGATGCTCTGGACCGCGCATTGCAGGAACGGCTGAGCCGCATCCCGGGAGTGGCGCGTGCCGCACTTGCAATTTATACGCCCTACATTGACAACTGGGGAGAGTTAATCATTCCCGAAGGTCACGGTGTACCGCAAGACCTCGACAAATCCAATTCTTCGCTGGATCGCGTGAGCCCCGGTTACCTTGAAGCGATGGGCCAGACAATTTTGCGGGGCCGCACCCTCACGGAAGACGACATTGGGTCCGGACCCAATGCCGCCGTGGTAACGGAAACATTCGCCAAGCGGTTTTTTCCGAACCAGGATGCTATAGGGAAACACTTCGGCCTCGATTTGCCGGAATACAACACTACGTTCGAAGTTGTCGGGATAGTGCGCGACGTGAAGTACCAGAACCCTGGTAGCCCGCCAGAACCGATGTTCTTTACTCCCCTGGCGCAGCACGCTCACTATGACCAACCGCTCATGGCCCTGTTCGAGCATCGCTCCCATTACATCGGAGGGGCTGTGCTCGAGCTCCGCGGGAGCTCGCTGGGCATGGAAGCGCTCATTCGTAAAGCATTCAACGAGGTCGATCCCAATCTGAGCATCATCAATATTCAAACGATGCAGGACCAGGTTGCCAGCGACCTCGATCAGCGGCGCGCGGTCGCGCAAATGACAGGACTGTTTGGTTTGCTCGCGCTGGTGCTGGCGGCTGTGGGTCTTTATGGAGTCACCGCGTACACGGTGGAACGGCGTACCAGCGAGATTGGGGTGCGCATGGCGCTCGGCGCCAACCGCAGCAATGTGGTTGGACTGGTGCTGAAGGGGGCGTTCCGGCAGGTGTTGATCGGACTTTTGATTGGTATTCCCATTTCGATTGCGTGTGGACATCTGATCGCGGCGCAGCTTTACCAGGTGAAGAGCTGGGATCCCCTAGTACTGGCCGCTTCGATTGCTGCGCTGGGGTTCTGCGCACTTGTTGCGAGTGTGATTCCGGCGCAGCGTGCCGCTTCGATTAACCCGGTGCAGGCTTTGCGCACGGAGTAGCCGGTTCATTGGGCGCGGAGGGTTTCGGCGGGATCGATTTTTGCGATTCTTAGAGTGGGTAGAATGGCTGCCAGCAGAGCTACCAGCGCGAGTGTCACTGACACTGCTACCAAGGTGAGGGGATCGTACAAAGCGACACCGAAGAGTTGGCTGCGAAGCAGTTTGACCGCCAGGGACGACAAGAGCAGGCCTCCGGCCAAGCCGGCTCCAGTGACCGCGACGCCTGAACGGAAAACCTCAAACATGGCGCCTTGCACCGTGCACCCCAGGGCTATGCGGATGCCGAGTTCCCGGGTGCGTTGATTCACCAGGTTTGAAACCAGTCCGTAAATGCCGATGGAAGAGAGCAAGAGCGCCAACGCGGCGAGCGTGGCCAGCAGGTTCACTTCGATATGCTGCAAGAGCAACGTTTCTGATAGCACGTCGCTCATGCTGTAGAAACCAGAGATAGGCAGATCGGGATCTACACTGGCAAGTGTTTGCTGCATTTGCCGGGTTATGCCGCCGAACCTTTCTTTGCTACGAACAATCCAGCTTGGCTGAAACCAGATATGCGACAAGTTTACGAGCTGCGTCGGCATTTGCGCCGCCGGTACATACACCGTAGGTTCGTCGACGATGGGAGCGGCGTCCGTAAAGCCTGGCGGGGCGACGACACTGGCGGTGACGCCAACAATCTCCATCGTGTTGCCATCGCTCAGCAGATGGCGCCCGACACCATGGTCACGGCCCAGGTATTTGCGGGCGAACGCCGTGTTGACAACCGCAACGAATTGGCTAGCTGATCCATCGCTCGCGGTGAAAGCGCGGCCCTCCTCGAGGGGTATCTGCAATGCTTCGAAGTAGGCTGGTGTGACGTAGACCAGGTTGGTTATTTCCTGGGCGCCAATTTGCGCACCATCCGCAATTTTTAATGTGTAGTTGAGCGCGCGCTCATAAGGAACAGTAAGGCCCACGGCGACCGACTCCACACCCGGGATATTCTGCATCGCCGCGGTACTCTCGTTCAGCAGCTTCAAAAACGAGGTCCGATCGTTGTAGCGAGCATCGTCCAGAGAGGCTTTTGCAACAACAACGTTTTCCGGGTTGAAACCGGGGGGCAGTGTCTCCAGGTAGACGAGGGTTCGTATCAGCAATCCGGCAACGGTCAGAAGAACGACGGTCAAGGCTACTTCGCCGAAGATCAGGGCGTAACGGGTGCGGGTGCCTCCCGATTGGGCAACCGAGCGGCTGCTCCGATTGGCCCAGGCGGACCGCATATCCATGCGACGGGTGGCAAGCGCCGGCAGCAGGCCACACAACAAGCTGGCGCCGATGGCAGCGGCGGCGGTAAACAATAGAACCCGGGAGTCCAAAGAGACGCCGCCGACGGGCATAAGATCGGCTGGAATCTTTTGATCCATGAGATGTAACGTAAGACCGCCAAGCAGTAGCGCGGCGAGTCCACCCAGGGTGCTGAGCGCCACGCTCTCGATCCAGAACTGACGGAGAATGGCCCATCGGGTTGCGCCCAACGCGAGACGGGTGGCGATCTCGGATTCTCTGCGGCCAACCCGCACCAGCGCCAGGCCGGCCAGATTGGCGCAGGCGACCAACAGAACAAAACCTACCGCGGCCATCAGGATCATCGCGGGCGTGCGTGTTGCAAGCGCAAGACCCTGCTGAAGCGGCGCTGTGGAGAAGGAAACGTGTGCATCGGGATACTTCTTTTCCACGAAACGTGAGGTCAGCGATCGCAGCTGGCTTAATTGCGCGTCGGCTTGCTGCCAATTCGTGCCATTCCTTAACCGGAGAATCGGCTCGAAGTTGTCTCCTCCGCCCTCATCGGATGTGTCGGGGCGAAGGGACGTAAAAAGATCCACCGGCGACGGGGTTCGTGCCTTTGCCGGCAAGACACCGATGACGGTGTACGGGACACCTTTCAGCCGTATGGCCCGCCCAACGATCGTTGCGTCCCCATTGAAGGTAGTCTTCCAGAGGTTGTAGGTCAGAACGACCGAGTTCGCTCCACCTGCCGTGTCTTCTGCCTCAGTGAAACCACGCCCCAGCATGAGACGAATGCCCAGAACGTCAAAATAATGGGCCGACACGCGTTGGCCTTGAATGTATTGAGCACGTCCGGCGGCCTCGAGATTTACGCCGGAGGTTTTGCTGGAAACAGCTGCTGTTACGGCGGGAACATTGTCTCGGAGTTGACGCCAGGTGTCGCGATCAATGTTGACGGGGTAGGTCTCATTGGAGCTGCCGGAGATTCGCAGCATCAACGAGCCCAAACGCTGCGGCTCCGGATAGGGTAGAGGGCGCAGGAGGATCGCGTTGACTACGCTGAAAATCGCGGTGTTCGCACCGATGCTTAACGCCAGCGTGAGAATGACGACGATGGAAAAGCCGGGGTTTTTGCTCAGTTGTCTCAGCGCGTATCTTGCTTCGTCGAGGATCATCTGCAAGGCGGCACCTCATGGTGACAGTATGCAATCTAATTCCTGTTTGATGCTACAAACATCGCTTTGGGGGTCCGTAGGAAACCGGCGTTGATGGAAGGGCACAGCTGCAGCCGTGCCGCATTGCGCACTGCCACTAAGGGCTTTAAGGCCCCTGGCATTGCCAGCGCTAAAGGGCATGATCAAAGTCACGACTCTTTCCCGGAGCGCTCAAGCGCTCCCCCGCATGAATGCGGGGGCTTCCACCACGGATCGGCTGGTTTCGGGTTCTCACGCAGACTCTTTAAGCCCCTGCGGTATGGCTTTTTCATGATTCAGCGCGAAAGCATCGGAAGAAACCCGTATCTCAGCGGCTTGCGCATGGAACCTTTACGGCACGGCTAAAGCCGTGCCCTTGCGTAGAACTTCGTTGATTCACTGTGAGTCGATGAATGGGCGCTGAAGTGGTTTTCTGCTCCGAGCCTGACTCCGCTCGGTTGCGCTTCGTCTAAGATGACAAGGTCTGGTTCGATTATGGAGGGAGCTTTTTGAGTGACTTCTGGGACAACTTGAAGCATGCCGTGCGGATGTTTCGCAGAAACCCTGGATTCACGTTTGCCGCGATCGCCGCGCTGGCGCTGGGAATCGGGATCAATACATCCATTTTTACTGTCGTCGATACGGTACTTCTCAAACCGCTCACTTACCCGGACGCGGATCGCATCGTGCAGTTCCTGCACAAATCGCCTGACGGTCAAGGCAGCGGCACCTCCATCCCTGACTTTCTCACCTTTGAACAGCAAAGCAGCGTCTTTCAAGACGTCGCAGCGTACGACTTTGGCGGTCCGGGATTTAATCTGACCGGTGACCGGCCGGAGCAGGTCCACGGAATCCACGTCACACAAGCTTACTTTCGTCTCTTTGGCGCACCGGTTTTGCTGGGCCGAACCTTCACCGCGCAGGAAGACTCCCCCAACGGGGGAAAGGTCGTGGTTCTGAGTTATGGGTTGTGGCAGCGCAAGTTCGGCGGCAACCCCAACATCATCGGGTCTGCCCTGTCTTTAGGCAATGAGCCTTTCACCATCGTCGGTGTGTTGGGAAAATCGTTCTTATCCGATCCCGTCGCAGACATTTTGCTTCCCTTTCAGTTCGATCGCAATACGAACAATCAAGGGCACTACTTTGTGGCCGCCGGACGCCTCAAGCCCGGTGTCACGCTGGCGCAGGCGAATGCCCTGCTTAAAGTGGCCACGGATCAGTTCCGCCGGCGCTACCCGATGGCCATCGAGCCAACTACGGTGTTCGCGGCGGAGCCGCTGCGAGACTCGGTGGTGGGCGATGCGCGTAAGTCGCTGCTAGTGATGCTGGGCGCGGTGAGCCTGGTGTTGCTGATTGCCTGCGCCAACGTGGCCAGCCTGCTCCTGGTGCAGGCAACGGGGCGGAGGCGTGAGTTCGCTATCCGAGCGGCAATGGGCGCAGCGCGGTCGCGAATCATCCTGCAGCTGCTCACGGAGAGCGTGCTGCTCTCTGTCACCGGTGGCATTCTGGGCCTGGTGCTCGGCTATGTTGGGCTGCGCGGTCTGTTGGCCGTGAGCCCGGGCGATATTCCACGCATCGGCGAGGATGGCGCCGCAGTGAGTATCGATTGGCGCGTGCTTGCCTTTACCCTGGGCATCTCATTGTTCACGGGAATTCTGTTCGGG
>Ga0302326_10016503_pt1 | contig 15452 bp, 9 predicted proteins | sample Palsa_T0_3_FD_202264 | JGI IMG/M metagenome (GOLD analysis project Ga0302326, IMG submission 202264) | Peat permafrost microbial communities from Stordalen Mire near Abisko, Sweden - Palsa_T0_3 | ecosystem: Environmental > Terrestrial > Soil > Palsa > Peat permafrost | place: Sweden: Abisko...
AGTCGCCGGTGGTGGTTCCATTGCCTCCCAAAAGACCCACCCCTCCGCCTCCCACCGTCGAGGTCGTGATGATGCCGGTTTGAGGCGCAAGTGGGCCGCCGACAACACCACCTACCATCGTCGAAACGCCATTGAAAACCACAGTCGCACCCACCGAGTCAGTCAACGCGCCGAGACCAACGTCCGCGTTGGTGCCGCCGGAGAACGTGAGGATGGAGTTGCCGGCAGTCAAAGTCGTGCTGGAGAAGTCCTGGGTGTTCGTGGTGTCAAAGCCAGTGCCAAGAACGAGCGCGCTGCCGTTGACATCGAGCGTCCCGCCACCCAAGGAAAGGGCCGAGCCGGGATAGATAATATTGTTGCTGAGGGTGCTGCTTGAACTGACGCTCAGCGCATTGAAATCCAGCTCCAGCGTCCCTGCGTTCACTGTCGTGTTTCCGAGAAAATCATTGGTTTCAGCCAGCGTGACGGTGCCGCCGCCGGCAATGGTAATACCATAGCCGCTGCCACCGTCGCTAATGACGCCGTTAATCACCAGCGTGCCTCCGTTGGCCGTGTAAAGACTGTGGCTGGCGGCTGAGAATACCATCCCAAAATTAATGGTTTCCAGGCTCGTTGAATAGTCAAGAATCCCGCCGGTCGTCGTAATGGAGTTGCCGGCAAGGATAAATGCGGGCGCGCCAGCGTTAAAATCCAGCCCTAGAAAAGAAGTGCCGGTGGCGAGGTTGTTGGTGAGCGTTAAGCCTCCCGCGCCCATGGCGCCGAAAACGGGAGTTTCTCCAGCCGTTGGCGCAAGGGCGAGGTTCCAGTTTCCAGGGGTGGCCCAATTGTTATCGCCGCCCCCGCCGGTCCAGGTGTCGTTTTGCGCCAATGCGTTTGCGGCGGTCAGCAGCGCGCAGATTGCTAGAAGAATCTGAGAACGAAGTTGAGCACGAGGCGGAATGTTTCTTGTGGATTTCATGGTGGTTTGGCTAAGGTCGGGGTTTTTTAACGCAATTCAGCGGCTGGCTTGTCGGTTGCCGGCTTTTGCCGGTTGTTCATAGTTTTGCATTTATTTTGCTGATCTCTCCCATTCACCGGGACCTCCGAGCGCCTGGCTCAGATACCCCATGCGCTGCAAGAACATGGACCAATGTCCTGTGATGAAACGGGCCGATGGTGAATATAATGTCAGACTTTGCCTCGTCTCACCATCGCCAATTCTGGTGATACCGGCCTGAGAGTAGGGAACTTGAACCGGAGTGCCCGCCGAGTGCGCCCCGGCCACGCTGACGGGGGTCGTACATGGCCAACAGCCTTGAACGCAAGGAGTTATGGCGTTTTGGGACCGTAACCAGGGGCCGGAGTGCCGTCGTCGTTGAGATGTCCCGTGGCCCACAACACCCCGCGCGTGACCAGATCAAGGTAGCGCGGATCCGACACCGTCTCGTTGTTGTGCCCAATGGTGGTGCTGAAGACGCGGGTTTTCTTGGGGCCATATTCGTTGGTCCAGACGACGACAAAATCGTTGGTCTTGACGCTTCCGTCCTTCTGCGGCAGCTCCTGTTTTCCGTGCGCCAGCGCGTGGGCGGTGTCAAAGACATGAACGTTGTTGTAATGCTCCTCGTGAATAGTGGTCCAATCGCTGAACCCTTTGACAATCGGGCTTTCCTTGTCCGTGAAAGAGATGGCGATGGGTTTTTGCGCGTCATGGCGGCTGGATTGCAGGCCGAGATATTCAAACCAATATCCATGCGGCGTGCCGAGGGTGACGGGATCGTTCGGATCGCCGATGCGGTAGGAGTGCATGGCGCAATGAAGATTCACGCCGGGCAGGCCGCCGAGATGCGGCTTGAGGACCGATTCCACCAATTTCGGGTCGGAAACATCCGAGACGCATTCATCATGAATGACCAGATCGTAGCCGTCGGCATAATTGGGATTGCCCAGAATGGGCAGGGGCGCTTTGGTGGTGGTGTCGGAAGTATATTGAATGTCCACCACGACGTTGGCGCGCGCCTCCAGGCCGGCCTTGAGGATGCCCTTTTGCTTGGTGTAATCATGGCAGCAGCCGCCGGTGACGAGCAAAAGGCGGAGCGGTTTGGGCGGTTCCGCCTTCTTGCAGCCATCTGCCAACAACAGAATTGAAGTTGCCGCCACAACAGCGAGGGACCAAAATTGTTTGTTCATGCCCCATGTGTAACTCTGCGCGGCCCGGTTGGCAAAGATTATTCTTCGCGTCCGCCCAGAATCGTCCTGGCCTTTTGCAAAGACTCTTCGAGTTTGGAAACATCTTTGCCGCCGCCGCGGGCGTTGTCGGGCCGTCCGCCGCCTTTGCCGCCGATAATCGGGGCAATCGCCTGCACGATTTTTCCGGCTTGGAATGTGGCGGTGAACTCCGGCGAAACCGCCGCCACCAATGCCACCGCTCCGTTCGCCGTCCCCGCCAGGACGATGACGCCTTTGAATTGGCCTTTGAGAGCATCGACCGTGGATTGCAGAAAATCGCCATCAGCCGCGCCGAGATTCTCAACGATATGGGGAACCACGCCGGAAGTGTTCGCCTTGGCCAACAAACCGCGCGCGGTTTCGGCCGCCTGTTTTTGCCGTGCCGTCTGAAGCTGTTTTTCCAAGTCCTTTTGCTGGGCGAGGAGCGCATCGACTTTCTTTTCCAATTCGCCAATCGGTGTGTTCATTTTGCCCGCTACGGTGGAAATCAGCGCGGCGTCTTCGCGCGTCTTCTGATATGCGCGCAACCCGGCCACCGCCTCGATGCGCCGAATGCCAGCCGCCACCGCGCTTTCGCTGACAATACGAAAAAGCCCGATTTCACCGGTGGCGCGCGTATGCGTCCCGCCGCAAAGCTCCATTGAATATCCGTCCAGCGCCCCCGTTTGGCCGCCGATTTGCACGACGCGAACCACATCGCCATATTTCTCGCCGAAAAACTGCATGATGTCCTTGCGGCCCTTGACATCCGCGTAAGGAACCTCGCTCCATGTGACGCCGGCGTTTTCCAGAATCCGCTCATTGACCAGTTTTTCCACGTCGCTGACTTGCGTCGGAGTCAGCGGTGCGCTGCTGAAGTCGAACGTCAGCTTGTCCGGCCCGACGTAGGAACCTTTTTGCGTCGCGTCCGGACTGCAAACTTCGTGCAACGCCCAATGAAGCAGGTGCGTGACAGAGTGGTGGCGTTGGATGGCCCCGCGCCTCGCAGCGTTCACACGCAATTCAATGGCTGCACCCGGTTCCGGCGCATCCTTGTCCGCCAGGAAATGCAGGAAGGTATTATTGACTTTCTGAGTATTGACAATGTGCCAGACTTTGCCGCCCGACTGCGCCTCGCCCGTATCACCGACTTGCCCGCCCATTTCCGCGTACATGGAGGAAACATCCACTGTGACCGCGAGCTTGTCTTTTGTATTGACTACTTCCAAGACGGTCGCTGGCGTTTGCAACTCATCGAAACCTACAAATCTAGTCGGCCGGGAGGTATCAACATTGGACGCGGCGACGATCTCTTTTTTCTGTGCGGCGCGGGCACGGGCACGCTGTTCCTCCATCAATTTGTCGAAACCTTTTGTGTCAACAGGCAGTCCCTTTTCGCGCGCCAGCAATTCTGTCAAATCAAGAGGAAAGCCGTATGTATCATAAAGTTCGAAAGCGACTGATCCAGTAATTTCCTTGGCAACGATATTGGTGTAAACTGCTTTAGAACGATGAGTGGCAGTTCCACCGCCCGGATGGGATTTCGTCGTTGATTCAATGGTGCGAATCGCTCTTTCAAATACCGCGATTCCATAGTCTAGCGTTTTGTTGAACGCCTCTTCCTCCGCCTTAATTACTTCCTCGACGTGCGATTGCTTCTTGCGGAGTTCTGGGAAAATATCGCCCATTTTTTCGGCGAGTATTTCGACTAATTTGTAAAAGAAGGGTTCGTGGAATTCAAGGGTGCGGCCGTAGCGCACGGCGCGTCGGAGAATGCGGCGCAGAACATAATTGCGGTCATTGTTGCCAGGTAAAATGCCATCAGCGATGGAAAAGCTGAGTGTGCGGATGTGGTCAGCGATGACACGGAATGCGATGTCTATTTTTTCCTGCTCCGTGTCACCAGTGCTCCCGGATTTGGGGAGTGTGGAATGGTATTTTTTCCCGCTCAGTTTTTCCAACCTGTCAAAGATGGGACGGAAAATATCCGTTTCGTAGTTGGAAATGATTTTGCTGAAATCTTTGAAACCGTTCGTGTTCTGGATGATGCCGGTCACGCGCTCGAAACCCATTCCTGTGTCAACATGCTTCGCGGGTAGTGGGGAAAATGTGCCGTCCGAATTGGCGTTGAACTGTATGAAGACCAGGTTCCAAATCTCGATGCAACGTGCGTCGCCTTTGTTGACCAGCGAGCCGCCCGTGTCTCCGGCCGGCGTGAGATCGACGTGGATTTCCGAGCAGGGGCCGCAGGGGCCGGTTTCGCCCATCATCCAGAAATTGTCTTTTTTGTTGCCGTTGACGATTTGGACTTTGGGGTCCAGTCCGGCGGCGGTGAATTTTGCGGCCCAAAAATCGTGGGCTTCCTGATCGAAATCGCTCGGATCGCCGTTCGCTTTGTCGGGACTATAGACGGTGGCGTAGAGGCGGTTTTTGGGGAACTTCCAGACTTCCGTTATCAGTTCCCACGCCCAATCAATCGCTTCCTTTTTGAAATAATCGCCGAAACTCCAGTTGCCCAGCATCTCGAAAAAAGTGTGATGATAGGTGTCCAAGCCCACGTCCTCCAAATCGTTGTGTTTGCCGCCGGCGCGGATGCACTTTTGGGTGTCGGCGGCGCGGGTGGGAAGGCCGGGGATGGCGCCGGGCCATTTGTCCACGTCCGGCGCGCGCTCGTTCAGAAAAATGGGCACAAATTGATTCATGCCCGCGTTGGTGAAGAGCAGGCCGGGGGAATCGGGCATCAAACTGGACGAAGGGACAATGGTATGCCCCTTGGACTTGAAAAAGTCCAAAAACGATTGCCGAATTTCTGCGGAAGTCATCACAGGGCAGTATAGGGCTTGCGCCGTGAAGTTTAAAGCTCTTTTGGCGGTGCGCCGGCGGCGAAACGGCGGTGGACCAGGAAATAATACAGCGCCGACCAAACCGCAAGGACCCCCACCAGCCAAAGAGTGACCTGACGCATATCGCCTTTCAACAATTTCGGATCATTTCCCGCCTGGACGCCGACGTATGTCAGCACCACGCACCATATACACGAGCCGACCAAAGTGTAGAGCGAGTATTTGACAAAATTCATTTTCACAATGCCCATCGGAATTCCGATAAGATGCCGAACCACCGGCAGCAGGCGCGCCACAAAAACGCCGAAGGAGCCGAATTGCGACGCCCATTGCTCCGCTGCTTGGAGCTTCGTTTCCGGCACCAGGAAGTAAGAGCCGTAACGCACCACCAAAGGACGGCCCGCCAAGCGCGCCGCCCAATACATCATGGTCGCCCCCACCCACGAGCCAAGCGTCCCGGCCATCACGATGCCGGGCATGGAAAGGCTGCCGGTGGCGTGGGCGCGTTGGGCCGCGAATGGAATGATGAACTCGCTCGGAATGGGGACGATGGTGCTTTCCAAGGCCATTAACGCGGCGATCAGCGGATACCCTCCCGTCGCGAGCGTATCCTGATACCATTGAACCAAATGAGTGAGCGCCTCCCTCATGCAAGGTCAGAACTTCCCGCCATAAACAGCGTTCTTCCCAAGAATCTGCTCGATGCGCAACAACTGATTGTATTTGGCCACGCGGTCCGTGCGGCTGAGCGAGCCGGTCTTGATTTGGCCCGCGTTGGTCGCCACGGCGACGTCGGCGATGGTCGCGTCTTCCGTTTCGCCGGAACGATGGCTGATGACCGCCGTGTAAGCGTGATTCTGCGCCAATGCGACCGTATCCAGAGTTTCGGTCAACGAGCCTATTTGATTGACTTTGACCAAAATGGAATTGGCCACGCCTTCGTCAATTCCCTTTTGCAGGAATTTGACGTTGGTGACAAACAAATCATCGCCGACCAGTTGAATCTTGTCGCCCAGCTTGTCCGTCAATAATTTCCAGGTCTTCCAATCATTCTCCGCGCAACCGTCCTCGATGCTGATAATGGGATACTTGCCGGCCAGTTCCACGTACATCGCCACCAGCTCTTCGCCTTTGATTTTCTGTCCGGTGCTTTTCTTGAAAATATATTGGCCCGAAGCGGCGTCGTAAAATTCCGAAGCCGCCGGATCCAGGGCCAGGTAAATATCTTTGCCGGCTTTGTAGCCCGCATCTTTGATCGCTTGACAGATGGCTTCGAGGGCCGCCTCGGTGCTTTCCAATTTCGGCGCAAAACCGCCTTCGTCGCCGACTGTCGTTGAAAGTCCCTTCTTCTTGAGCACCGATTTGAGCGCGTGGAAAGTCTCCGTGATCGCCTGTAATCCGCGCGAGAACGTTGGCAAACCCTTGGGCACGATCATGAATTCCTGGAAATCGATGGGCGCGTCCGAATGAGCGCCGCCGTTGATGACATTGGCCATCGGCACAGGAAGCACCTTGGCGTTGGGGCCGCCCAGGTATTTGAACAGCGGCAGCCCTAAATACGCCGCCGCCGCCTTGGCGTTGGCCAGCGAGACCGCCAAAATAGCGTTGGCTCCCAGTTTGGATTTGGTTTCCGTCCCGTCCAGTTCGAGCATGATGTGGTCAATGGTCAATTGATCCAGCGCATCCATCCCACGCAAGGCGGGCAGTATTTTGTCGGTCACATTTTTGACCGCCTTGGTGACGCCTTTGCCGCCGTAGCGGGTCTTGTCGCCGTCCCGCAATTCCAGGGCTTCATGTTCGCCCGTGCTGGCGCCGGAAGGCACCGCCGCCCGTCCCGCCGCGCCGCTGGCCAGAAGCACATCGACTTCAATGGTCGGATTGCCCCGCGAATCCAGGATTTCGCGAGCCGTGATATTTGAAATACTGCTCATACTGGAGCGCATCATAAGAAGCGCGCCGCAGCAGTCAAGGAGCAACCGGAGCTCACGCCAGCAAGTCTTTCACGACAAACCCATGCACATCCGTCAAACGAAATCGGCGGCCTTGGCTCAGATAAGTGAGTTCTTTGTGGTCGATGCCCATCAAATGCAGAATGGTCGCCTGCAGATCATGCACATGCACTGCGCCGGGCGTCGGCTGGCTTTTGTCGGGGTGCAAGACCTGGCCGTCAGCGTCCACGATGTTGTAGGAATACTCATCGGTCCGTCCGTAAGTCAGTCCGGGCTTGACTCCGCCGCCGGCCATCCAGATGGAAAAGCAGCGCGGATGATGGTCCCTTCCATAATTGTCGCTGGTCAGCTTGCCTTGCGAATAACAGGTGCGGCCAAATTCGCCGCCCCAAATCACCAGCGTGTCCTCCAGCATGCCCCGTTGTTTGAGGTCCTTGACCAAGGCGGCGCTGGCCTGATCCGTTTCCCGGGCCTGCACGGCGATGGCCGCGGGCAGGTTGTCGTGCTGGTCCCAGCCCTGGTGATAAAGTTGGATAAATCGCACGTCGCGTTCGGCCAGGCGGCGTGCCAGCAGGCAATTGGCGGCGAAGGTTCCCGGCGTGCGGCTGTCGGGACCGTAAAGTTCGTAGGTGCTCGCCGGCTCCTTGGAAAGATCGGTCACGTCCGGCACGCTGCTCTGCATGCGATAGGCCATCTCGTACTGGGCGATGCGCGATTCGATTTCCGGGTCCAATTCCTTTTCATATTGGAGGCGGTTGAGGGCATTCAATTTGTCCAGCAAGGCGCGCCGCCCGCTGCCGCACGGGCCGTCGGGATCGGACATGTAAAGGATCGGTTCCTTGCCGGCGCGAAATTGGATGCCCTGATAACGGGCGTCCATAAAACCGCTGCCCCACAGGCGGGCGTAGAGCGGCTGGTCGCTCTTGTGCGGCGTCACCAGCACAATGAAAGCCGGAAGATTTTGATTGACAGAACCCAGCCCGTAATGAACCCACGAACCGAGGGACGGCCGCCCGGCAATTTGCGAGCCGGTCTGGAAAAAGGTGACGGCCGGATCGTGGTTGATGGCTTCGGTGTACATGGAGCGAACGATGCACAATTCATCCGCCACCGTCGAAGTGTGCGGCAGCAGGCTGCTCAACCACGCGCCGCTTTGTCCCGACTGGTGAAACGGAAAAAGCGAGCCAGCCAACGGAATGGACGATTGTTGCGACGTCATGCCGGTGAGTCGCTGGCCGCCGCGAACGCTTTCAGGCAATTGTTCCCCATTGAGTTTGTTCAGGAGCGGCTTGTGGTCGAACAAATCGATCTGCGACGGTGCGCCGGCCTGGAAAAGATAGATCACGCGTTTGGCCTTGGGCGCGAAATTGGGAAAACCGGGCGAACCGCCGAGGCTCCCGGCTGTCGCGGCGCGCGGCAGAAGGCTGCTCAGTGCGATGGCGCCAAGGCCGCGCGCGGCCTTGGAAAAAAAATGACGGCGGGTCATGGCCATCGGTTCCGGCAAGAATGGGGGAGGCATGTTCATCTTTCAGCGTTTCCAAACGGTGGCGTCGAGATTCAGGATGGCCTGCGCGACGATGGTCATCGCGGCCAAGTCGGCTGGGGCGAGATTTGGATCGCGCTTGCAGCCGCCAAGGGAAATCAACTGGAGCGCCCGGGCGGGTTCCTTGTCAAATGTTTCCTTTTGCTCCATCCAGAGGTTGTCCAGCAATTCCAGTTCCTCCGGTTCCGGCGGGCGCGCGGTCAGGCGCCAGAAAGCGAATTGTATTTGGTCGCGGATTTTGGCCCCGCCTTGTTGCATGGATTTTTCGGCCAGCACGCGCGCGGCTTCGACGAACTGAGTGTCATTGAGAAGAACAAAGGCCTGTTGCGGGGTGGAAGTGGAGCTGCGCTTGACAACGCAAAATTCCCGCGACGGCGCGTCGAATTCGGTCATGTCGGGCATGGGCGCGGTCCGTTTCCAGACCGTGTAAAGACTGCGCCGATAGAGCGCCGTTCCGACGCTTTGCCGGTAAGCGGGACTCATGGTGTTGCTTTCGCGCCACAAATCGCCCGTCGAGTAGGGGCTGACGGGCGGCCCGCCCACGTCGTCGTTGAGCAACCCGCTGGCAGCCAGGGCCGTGTCACGAATCATTTCCGCCGGAAGCCGCTGCGAGGGACCGCGCGCCAGGAGCGCGTTTTCGGGGTCCTTTTCCCGCAGGTCGGAGCGCTGTCTGGAATCCTGTCGGTAGGTTGCGCTGAGCACGATTTTCTTCAACAGCGCTTTCACGTCCCAATTTGAGTTGACAAAGTCGCGCGCGAGCCAATCCAACAATTCCGGATGAGACGGCGGCGCTCCCTGCACGCCGAAATTTTCCGTGGTGGCGACAATCCCGCGCCCGAAGAGCATTTGCCAAAACCGGTTCACCGCGACCCGCGCCGTCAATGGGTGATTCGGCTCGACCAACCATTGTGCCAGGCCGAGCCGGTTGGTGGGAGCACCGGCAGGAAAAGGAGAAAGGATGGCCGGAGTGGCGCGTACGACCCGGCGGTCGTCGGTTTTGGGCGCGTCGTATCGGCCCCGCGCCAGAATGTAAGCCGGGCGGGGCTTGGGCAATTCCTCCATGATGCTGACTTCCTCGACGGCGTCACGTGCTTGAAAATAATTCTTGACGGCCTCGCAACGTTCCACCCGCGCCCGCGCCACGATTTGGGACAGTGCCGTCAGGTAATAAGGGCGAAGCAGGGTGGCGTCCTTGGCCGCAAGCGCATCGGACAGGGCATGGTTGTCGTAAAGTTGTTGCACTTCCAACGGGGCCAGCGGCCGGGAATAAATGCGCAAGTCCCTCAGGCGTCCGTCCTTCAATCCGGTGGAGCGGAAAAGCGCGCCGAAAGAGAGGCCATCGCCGCCGTTGCCCGGACTCTTATAGAGATGGTTGCGGATAATCTCCGCAGGCGCCGTCCGCCCGTTGAGGATGAGAGTCATTCCTTCGGCCTTGGCGGAGCCGTCGTAACTCATGCCCACTTGCACCCATTGCCCGGACGGCACTGTTTCAAGGGATCGCACGGCCAGCGCGTTGCCCGGCCAAAACCGTTTGATGACGAACTTGAGCCGGCCCTCGTCCAGACTCAGTTCAACTCCGTAAAAGCCCGCGTCAGTCCCGTTTTCGCGCTGACATATAATGGCGTTGGTGAGGGTGCTCGGCAGATAAAGCCAGAAAATGGCCGTGTATGGGTCCCAAGCCAAAAATTTCCCGCCCGTGCCCGGGAACGAAAGCGCATCGTCGCCGTCGAATTTCACGGACTGGCCCGCCAATTTGTTGCCGCCCAAATTGCCGCTGAAATTGGTGGGATTGACGGCATTGGGGAACACGTTGCTCGCCGTCACTGCGTCCAACTTGAACCAGGCCCCCAAGCCGGGAATGTCCGCCGCAAGGTTCGTCCCCGCCAGCCATTGCTGGAAGGCCGGTTCCGCTTCGTCGCCGGCGCGCGCCAGATTCGTTTCCTTGTCCTGCAACGCGACTGCCGTGGCCGACATGGCCTTCTTTTGCGCCGCCGTTGCCACGAGCATCGAAGGGGTGGGGACGTGCTCCGTGTCGTTGTAAAGGCCCCATTCGTCGATGCTGTTGAAGAATGCGCCCAAACTGTAATAATCCTTTTGTGTCAGCGGGTCAAACTTGTGATCGTGGCAGCGCGTGCATTCAAAGGTCAGCCCCAGGAAAGCCGTCGAAAAAGTGTGAATGCGATCTGAAACATACTCCGTCCGCCATTCTTCCTCAATGCTGCCTCCCTCATTGGTCTGGCGATGCAAGCGGTCAAAAGCGGTTGCAAGACGCGTGGAATCATCTGCGTCGGGGATTAGATCGCCTGCCAATTGATCGAGGATGAACTGGCTGTAGGGAAGATTCCTGTTGAATGCATCCACCACCCAATCCCTGTAAGGCCAGGTCGGGCAAAGCAGATCGCTTTGGTAACCGTAACTATCGGCATATCGTGCCGAATCGAGCCATGGCACGGCCATGCGCTGCCCAAAATGCGGCGAAGCCAGCAGGCGATCCACCACTTTTTCCCAGGCGGCCGACGATTTGTCAGCCAGGAACGCCTGGGCTTCCCGCGGCATTGGCGGCAGGCCGGTTAGATCGTAGCTGACTCGGCGAAGCCAGCGCAACCTGTCCGCTTCATGGGATGGCCGGAGCCCTTCGCTTTCCAATCTGGCCAGGATGAAATAATCAATCTCATTGCGCGGCCATTTTTTGTTCTTGACGCTTGGCAAGCGAACGCTGTCCGGCAGCGGCACGTAAGCCCAATGCGGCTGATAATGGGCGCCTTCGGAAATCCAGCGACGGAGCCGTTCTTTCTCCGGCGCGGTCAGCGTCAGATTGGAATCCGGCGGCGGCATGGCCTCGGACGGGTCGGCGGCGAAAATTTTCCGGCACAGCAGGCTTTGATCCGGACGGCCTGGCACGATGGCGCGCTCGTGGGTTTTCTCCCGTTCCGCGTACGCCGCTTCCGCCATGTCTAAGCGCAAACCCGCCTTCCGGCTGGCTTTGTCTGGTCCGTGACATTTAAAGCAACGATCAGATAGGATAGGCCGGATATCGCGATTGAACTGAAGTGGTTCAGCCGCTGCTGGACATGCTACCCCCAAGCCGCAACACAAGGCAGCCAGGGCCGGTGCCAAAATGCGCGCGCGAAGGCTCATGGACGAATCCTAAATTGACCTTGCAAATTACTTTTTGGCTGCCACAGCCAGTTGGACGGAGGAGACAAATTGCGCGGCGGCTTCACAGTGCTTTCCGTCAACCGAAAGCTCAATTTCTCCCTGCTTGAAAGCGGGAAGATCTGAAGCGGCGCGCATCTCACTGACTCGAATGATGATGGCGCAACCCGAGCGCCCATGCTTCTGGTAAGTAATTTCCTCGATTCTGTCCAGCGGGAGCTTCACTTCGTGAACATCCGACTTAATCAGCCCAACGACGGCGTCGGAGGTGCGGAACTCCAATTTGAGTTGAGTCTCATCGGCTGACAGAATGCCCTCGGTTTCCGCGAGCCAAAGCGGATTGTCCATGGTGAACGGAACTGTCGATTTCATAATCAGTTAAAGGTTTGTCCGATTGCGAGGAGTTTATCGGCCATATCCCCAGTCGCAAGCTTTTAAACTTTCCTCTTGGCATGACGGCGTTTGCGCACAGGCTCGATGGTTTTTTCGCGCGCGCGGGAGACCAGCACAATGGGACATCCCTCGTAACCAAACGCGCGCCGCATTTCCTGCGCCAGATACTTCCGGTACTGGTCGGAAAACAAATCCGCGTTGTTCACGAACAGCAGAAACGTCGGCGGCGCCTGGCGGACTTGTGTGGCATAGAAAAATTTCAGCCTGTGCCCGGCCGAGCTGACCGGTTGCCGCCGCTCAATGGCATCGTTTAACGTGCGATTCAAGATGCCCGTGGGCACCTTCTGCCGCAATTGCGAGGCGACGTAGCGAACCGATTCCAGCAAGCGATCCAAATGAAAACCCGTCGTGGCCGAAGTGAAAATCACAGGCGCGTAATCCAGGAAAAACAGCTTCTCGCGCACCCATCCGGCAAATTCGGCCAGCGAGGCCAGTGGTTTGGATTGGCCTTCGCGCCGCGTCGCCTTGCTGGCGGCCTTCAAATCCCGGCGGCCGGCCTCCAGGCCAGGTATCGCCAGGTCCCACTTGTTGATGACCACGATGCACGACCGCTTTTCCTCAATGATCTTGTCGGCCACTTTCTTGTCCTGCATCAGGATGCCCGCCTCGGCGTCCAGCACGAAAATAACAATGTCGCAACGGGCGATGGATTCCTCCGTTCTCTTGACACTAAAAAATTCAACCGAGTTGTCCACGCGTCCCGCCCGCCGCACGCCGGCTGTGTCAATGAGAATGTATTTCTGCCGCACGCCTTCGGTTTCGACTTCAAAGGGAACATCGACCGAGTCGCGCGTGGTGCCGGGAATGGGCGAAACAATGACCCGTTCCGACTGGGTCAGCGCGTTGATGAGGGAAGATTTGCCGACGTTGGGCCGGCCCACCACGGCCAGCTTGAGGGCCGGTTCGGCGGCGGCTTCTTCCGCGGTCCCGGCCGGGGCGGTGTCGGCGGGGAGGGCGGCCAGCGCGGCGTCCATCAAGGCGTCGATCCCTCGCTGGTGGATGGCGCTGACGGGGAAAATTTTGGTAAAACCAAGTTCGGAAAATTCGCCCGCCCCGATGTCGGCCCGGTCATTGTCCACTTTGTTGACCGCCACCAGCACTTCCTTGCCCGCGCGCCGCAATTGCGCGGCCACCTCCTTGTCCAGCGGCACGATGCCTTCATGCACGTTGACCACCATGATGATGACGCGCGCGGCCTCGATGGCCAATTCGACCTGCTCATAGGCCGCGCGGCTGATGACGTCGCGCGCCTTCTCGCCTCGCGCCAGACCGATGCCGCCCGTATCGACCAGCGTGAAGGGCCGCCCGTGCCATTCGACCTCGGCTGTGACTCGGTCGCGCGTCACGCCCGGTTCGTCATGTACGATGGCGATGCGGCGTCCGGCAATGCGGTTAAAAAGAGCCGACTTCCCCACATTGGGCCGGCCGACGATGGCGATTAGATCTGACATGCGCGCCCAGCATACGCCTGAATCGGCTCGGCCACAAAGATTCTTAATGGAGCAACGGTTCCCGATCGAACTTGCGCAAGCCGGCAACATTGGCGAAAATGAACCCATCATGAAAATGTTGAAATGAAAGCCAGGCTCAAACCCGCCAAGGTCTCCGCAAAATTTCCGCTTCCCGCCATTTCCGCGCCCTCGGTCGTTCCCATCAAAAAGCGCCGGTTGGTCTTTGGCGACCGATGGGATTACGCGCCCGCGCCTGAAACCGTGCCGGTGAAAATTGACCCGCGCCACGAATTGTTTATTGACGGCAAATTCATCGCGCCCCATTCCGGCCAGTATTTCGATTCCATCAACCCGGCCACCGAGGAAAAACTGTGCGAAATCGCCCGCGGCGACGAACACGACGTTGATTTGGCGGTGGCGGCGGCGCGGCGGGCTTTTGAAACGGTTTGGGGCCGAATGCCGGGCCGGGAGCGCGGGAAATATCTTTATCGGGTCGCGCGCATCCTGCAGGAAAAGGCGCGCGAACTGGCTGTGTTGGAGAGCATGGACGGCGGCAAACCCATCAAAGAGAGCCGCGATTTCGACGTGCCCATGGCGGCCGCGCATTTCTTTTATCACGGCGGCTGGGCCGACAAATTGGCCTACGCCTTCCCCGGCAAGACCGCGCGCCCGCTGGGCGTGGCAGGGCAGATCATCCCTTGGAATTTCCCGTTGTTGATGGCGGCATGGAAGATCGCCCCCGCGCTGGCCTGCGGCAACACGGTGGTTCTCAAGCCCTCCAAATCCACCAGCATCACCGCCTTGCGGCTGGCGCGGATTTTCCAGGAGGCCGGCCTGCCGGAGGGCGTTGTCAACGTCGTCACCGGCGACGCCGCAACCGGCACGGCGCTCTACAACCATCCGGATGTCAACAAGATTGCGTTCACCGGCTCGACGGAAATCGGCAAAGTCATTGCCAAAGCTTGCGCCGGGACGGGCAAGAAACTGACGCTGGAACTGGGCGGCAAGGCGGCCAACATCATCATGGAGGACGCGCCCATTGATCAGGCCATCGAAGGGATTGTGTCTGGCATTTATTTCAACCAGGGCCACGTCTGCTGCGCGGGTTCTCGGCTGTTGGTGCAGGAAGGCATTTACGACGTTGTCGTCTATAAATTGCGTGACCGCATCCAGACCTTGCGCGTGGGCGATCCGCTGGACAAGAACACCGACGTGGGGGCGATTAATTCCGGCGCGCAACTGGAGAAGATTCGAGAATTGGTGCGCAACGGCGAGGAGGAGGGGGCGAAGGTCGAACAATCCACCTGCGCGCTGCCAACCAAGGGCTATTGGTTCCCGCCGACTTTTCTGACCCATGTGACCATGTCGCACCGCGTGGCGCGCGAGGAGATTTTCGGGCCGGTCTTGAGCGTGATGACGTTCCGCACGCCGGAGGAGGCGCTGGAGCGGGCCAACAACACGCCCTACGGCCTAAGCGCCGGGGTATGGACGGACAAAGGCAGCAAGATTTTCAAGATGGTCAACAAACTGCGCGCGGGCGTCGTCTGGGCCAACAGCTACAACAAGTTCGATCCCGCCAGCCCCTTCGGCGGCTACAAGGAAAGCGGTTTCGGGCGGGAAGGCGGAGTGCAAGGGCTGTCGGCCTACGTGCAATTGAGTTGACAGGGAGATGGGAAAAGTTTGGTTGCGCGGGGAAGGGGACAATGTTAGTTTATGAGCGATGAAGCTGCGATTGGATCTGCTGGAGCATCTAAGCGACGAGGACATCCTGGAGGAAGTCCTGGCGAACAATCACCGTTACAAACCCGAGCCGCTTTTCTCAAAAACCGGAGTTGGGAGCTTGTCATCGGCCTCAACCGAGGAGCGTGCGCAA
>Ga0302326_10016505_pt1 | contig 15451 bp, 18 predicted proteins | sample Palsa_T0_3_FD_202264 | JGI IMG/M metagenome (GOLD analysis project Ga0302326, IMG submission 202264) | Peat permafrost microbial communities from Stordalen Mire near Abisko, Sweden - Palsa_T0_3 | ecosystem: Environmental > Terrestrial > Soil > Palsa > Peat permafrost | place: Sweden: Abisko...
TTTTGGCGATTTGATCACCGTCCTTGAGCATGGTTGGATCGCCGCCGGCATCGAGTCCGACATAAACCTCGCCGAGAAGTCCGGAGGTATTGATCGCCGCGATCGTGTCCTTGGTGAACTGGTAGTCGCGATCGATGCGCAAGGTTACCACGGCCTCATAGGTTGTTTTGTCCAGACGCACGCTTTCGACGCGCCCCACGACGACACCCGCGGCCTTAACCGGCGCACGCAGCTTGAGGCCGCCGATATTGTCGAAGCTCGCCTCCAGGCGGTATCCCGGGGTGTGATCGAGCGTGAGCAAATTGCCCACCTTGAGGGCAAGGAACAGGATCGCCCCGAAGCCGAGGGCCACGAAGATTCCGACCCAAAGGTCGATCGCGGCGCGGTTCATACGGCGTTTCCTCCACGGAACATGAATGCAGTCATCACGAAATCAAGCGCGAGAATCGCCAGTGACGATACAACAACAGTCCGCGTGGTCGCGCTCGCGACCCCTTCAGCAGTCGGCCTGGCGTTGTAGCCCTCAAATACCGATATCAAAGACACGGCGGCGCCGAAGACAACGCTCTTGATGATGCCGTTAGTCACGTCGGGCCAGAAGTCGACCCCCGCCTGCATTTGTCCCCAGAACGCGCCCGAGTCGATTCCAATCAGCCGCACGCCAACCAGGTAGCCGCCAAAAATGCCGGCCGCCGAGAAGAGTGCGGCCAGCAGTGGCATCGAGATGACGCCGCCCCAGAAGCGCGGCGCGACAACGCGCGCCAGGGGATCCACTGCCATCATCTCCATCGCCGCGAGCTGCTCGGTCGTCTTCATGAGCCCGATTTCTGCGGTGATGGCCGATCCGGCACGGCTCGCGAACAGCAGCCCCGATATTACCGGCCCCAGTTCGCGCACCAGCGCCAACGCAACGAGAATCCCCAGTTGCTCATCGGCACCGTAGCGCTTGAGCGTCTCGTAACCCTGCAGCGACAGCACCATCCCGACAAAAAGCCCCGACATCAGAATGATCACCAGCGACAGGACGCCGGTAAAGTAGATTTCGCGCAGCGTCAGGTGGATGCGCCGGAATGCGTGCGGCGTGTTCCACAGCACGGCGACCAGGAACCGGGCGACGAAGCCCAACTGCGCCACGGCCCCAGTAACCCCTCCGCCGAGGCGACGCAGCCACTGCGCAATGCCGGCAACGAGCTCAGCCGACATCGGCGAAAAGTTCCTCGCGATATGCAGGCGCGGGGTAGTGGAACGGCACCGGTCCGTCAGGCGCCCCGTCGACGAATTGCCGCACGAACCGGTCGCTCGAGGCGCGAACTTCATCCGGCGTGCCTGATGCGATCACCCGTCCCTCGGAGACAAAATACAGATAGTCGACGATCTTCAACGACTCGTACACGTCGTGCGTCACGACAATCGAAGTGATCGACAGCGCGTCATTGAGTCGCCGGATCAATTGGCCGACAACCCCGAGCGAAATCGGATCAAGCCCGGCAAAGGGTTCGTCGTACAGAACCAGCAACGGGTCGAGGGCGATCGCGCGCGCCAACGCAACGCGACGTGCCATCCCCCCCGAAAGCTCGGTCGGCATGAGTTGCGCGGCACCGCGCAGGCCGACGGCCTGCAACTTCATGAGTACCAGGTCGCGAATAAGCTCCTCGGGGAGCGCGGTATGTTCGCGCATTGGAAAAGCAATGTTCTCAAACACCGACATATCAGTGAACAGCGCGCCAAACTGGAACAGCATGCCGAACCTGCGCCGCAGTTCGTAGAGCGCGCTCGGCGCGAGGTCCGGAACCGACAAGCCGCCAACGCGAACCCGACCGGATTGCGGCCGCAACTGGCCACCGATCAGACGCAGAATAGTGGTCTTACCGCAGCCGCTTCCCCCCATGATCGCCACGATCTTGCCGCGCGGGATCGTCATCGTGACCCCTTGGAGCACGGGCCGCACATCATACGCGAACGATACGTTGTCAAGCTCGACTGCCGTCGCAGACGGATCGATGCGAGAGGCAGCGCTTGCATCAGCGACTGGGGGCGATCGCGGTTCCGCCGGGAGCGACATGCTAGGGAAGCGTGCTGGGGTGGTAAATCGGTGGTTGATTGTAGCGGGTTGACCACACCGCCACAATGACAAGAGGCGGAAATCGAGCAATCGGCTGCGCCACCTCAACCGCGCAACAAACGTCGCTCGGCTACCGTCAGATTCTCGGGCCGGCCAAGCAGCACGACGACATCGCCCGCGTCAAAGCGATAATCGACCTCCGGCACCTTCGAGCGCATGCCGCGACGGCGCACGCTGGTGACTTCGACGAGATCCGTGAGATTGAAGTCTGCGAGCGTGCGCCCAACGGCGGCGGAGCGCTCCGTAAGCAGCACAGAATGCAAGCGCGGTTGCAGGTTTTCGGCAGCGTCCGCCGCGTCGGTCGCACCATGAAAGAAGCCGCGGAAGAGGCTGTAGCGTTCCTCGCGAATGGCGCGAATCCGGGCCAGGACGCGATTAAGCGGGACTCCAAGCAGAAGAAGCAGGTGCGAAGCGAGCATCAGGCTGCCTTCAAGCAACTCCGGAACAACCTCAGTTGCGCCCGCCTTCGTCAAGCGGTCGAGTTCCGCGTCGTCGACGGTGCGCACGATTACCGGTAACTCATGCCGCAGTTGCTGCACATGGTGCAGAATCTTGAGCGCGGTCGCAGTGTCGGCGAACGTTACTGCGATCGCCCTGGCCTTTGCCAGGCCGGCCGCGATGAGTGCTTCGCGCCGCCCGGCGTCGCCATATACGACACTGCTGCCATCCGCCGCGGCCTCGCGCACGCGTTGCGGATCGGCCTCGAGCGCGATGAACGGAATCTCCTCCTTTTCGAGCAACCTGGCCAGATTCTGGCCACTTCGCCCGAAACCGCAGATGATCACGTGTTCCTGCCGCGCCATGGTGCGGGCAGCAATCTGCGTTACTTGCGCAGCCCGGGCGAGCCAGTCGTTGGCCGACAATCGGCGCGCGACCGGCTCGGCAACCTGGATTAACAGCGGTGCGGCGAGCATCGATAGCACCATGGCGGCCACCACAAGCTGGGCGAAATCCGGTGCCACGACCCCGAGGTCGACCGCGAGTGCGAGCATTACGATGGCGAACTCACCCGCTTGAGCCAGGTAGAAGCCGGTACGAAGCGCCACGCCCAGCGGCGCGCGGAAGAAGCGCGCGAGAATGACCACGAGCAAAAGCTTGACCAGCACCGGAACGATAAGCAGGAGCAGGACCCAGCCGAGGTTCGCACCGACTTCCCACAGATCGAGATACATGCCAACAGTGACGAAGAACAGCCCGAGCAAGACGTCGCGAAACGGCTTGATGTCTTCTTCCACCTGGTAGCGGTACTCGGTCTCGGCGATGAGCATCCCCGCGAGAAACGCCCCCAGCGCGAACGAAAGCCCCCCGGCCTCGGTCAGCGCGGCAAGCCCCAGCGTTACCAGCAGCACGTTGAGCATGAAAAGCTCGGACGAGCGCTGCCGGGCTATAACATGGAACCACGCGCGCATCGGCCGCTGCCCGAAGACCAGAATGATGGCCAGTGCAATGGCTGCCTTGCCGACGGCGAGCGGCAGCGCACGCCACTGATCGGCGGCCCCGGCGGCAAGCGTCGGGATCGCGATCAGGAAAGCGACGACCGCCAGGTCCTGAAAAAGCAGGATCCCCATGACGTCGCGCCCATGCGCAGAATTGAGTTCCATTCGCTCGGCAAGCATTTTGGACACGATCGCGGTCGAACTCATCGCCAGCGCGCCGCCGAGCGCGAATCCCGCCAACCAGCGATAGCCGAGCACATGCAGGCCGATCATTGCCAGCAGTGTCGTGATCGCAACCTGCGCCAATCCCAGCCCGAATACCGCCCGGCGCATCGCCTTCAATTGCGACAGGCTGAATTCCAGACCAATGGAGAACATCAGGAAGACAATGCCGAACTCGGCCAGTCCGCGCACATCGGCGTTATTAGGTACCCAACCGAGCGCATGCGGGCCGACCAAGATGCCGACGCCGAGATAGCCGAGGATCGGCGGCAATCGCACCAGCCGGCATACAATAAGTGCGACCACTGCCGCGGCGAGAAGCAGCAGAATCAGCTGCAGCGTATGCGACATAAACCCAATGTAGCACAGCCCGCGTGGGCTCCCTCAGAGGCGTTCCGGTATACTTTCTCACATGCCTGCAACGATCGCGGTAACCGCGAAGGAGTCGCTCGGCGTTGACCCGAAGCGTGCGCTCGCGCTCGGTCGCGACGTCCTCGCGACCGAGGCTAACGCGATCATCGCGCTGTCCGCGCGTCTTGGAGCACCTTTTCTTGCCGCCGCGCGTACCTTGTTCGAATGTCGTGGTCGTGTGGTCGTGACCGGCATCGGCAAGTCGGGGCACATCGCGCGCAAAATTGCGGCCACGCTGGCGTCGACCGGGACGCCCGCGTTCTTCGTTCATGCCGCCGAGGCGAGCCATGGTGATATGGGCATGATCACCGCCGACGATGTCGTCCTTCTGCTTTCAAATTCCGGTGAGACCGATGAGCTTGTTTCGCTAATGCCGCATTTGAAGCGCCAGGGGGCGCGGTTGATCGCCCTCACCGGCAATGAACAATCATCATTGGCGCAGGGCGCCGACGTGCACCTGGACGCGAGCGTCGACGCAGAGGCATGTCCGCTTGGCCTTGCCCCGACTGCCAGCACGACCGCGGCGCTCGCCCTCGGTGACGCGCTGGCGCTGACGCTGCTCGATGCGCGCGGTTTTTCGGTCGAGGATTTCGCACGCTCCCATCCCGGTGGATCGCTCGGGCGGCGACTCCTGACCCACGTAAGCGACGTTATGCGTATCGGCGCCGATGTCCCGGCAGTCCCGTTGACCGCCACGCTGGCCGACGCCGTGGTCGAAATGAGTGGCAAGGGTATGGGAATGACCGCCGTGATCGATGCGGAACACCGCGTCCAGGGAATTTTCACGGACGGCGATCTGCGGCGCTGTCTGGCGCGCGCCGGTGATTTCCGTGCCGTCGGCGTCACGCAGCTGATGACCCGGCAACCGCGCACCATCGAACCCGATCGACTGGCAATCGATTGCGTTGAGCTGATGGAAGCCGCCCCCAAGGTGTCGCAGCTCCTCGTCGTCGATACCGAACATCGCCTGCTCGGCGCACTGCACCTGCACGACCTTTTTCGCGCCCGCGTGGTGTGATGCCCGCACCCGCCCTCACGGCGCGCGCACGCCGGATCCGGCTTCTGTCCTGCGACGTCGACGGCGTGCTAACAGACGGTCGGATCTTTGTCGCCGAGGATGGCCGTGAACTCAAGGCGTACTCCTGCCTGGATGGCCTGGGCATGAAGTGGCTTGAGCGCTCCGGTGTGGCCGTGGCCTGGATCACGGGCAGCAAGACACCAGCGGTGGCACAGCGGGCCCGAACGCTTGGCATCGCCCGCGTCATCCAAGGCGCTGAAAACAAGCTCGATCCATGGAACCGTCTGCGCGACGAACTCGCGCTCGACCCGGATGAGTGTGCCCATATCGGCGATGACCTGCCCGACCTGGCGGTCATCGCACGCTGTGGCCTGGGCGCGACCGTACCGCATGCGCCGGAACTGCTGCAGCGGCGAGCGCACTATGTAACGCGCACCGAGGGCGGGGCTGGCGCAGTGCGCGAGCTCGCCGAGCTGATTCTCGAAGCCCAAGGCAAGCTTCGAGGCTTGCTGCAGTCCTATGGCGACGAGCCAACTGTGGTGTCCAAACCGAAGTTGAGGCGACTGTGAGCGCTCGGATATGGCTCGATCGGCTCGTCACCTGGTCCCCCGTATTGCTCCTCGGCGCGCTGGCGGGTCTCACCTACTGGCTCAACACGCAGGTGCGCCTCGCCGCTCCGCCTTTCGACGGATCAGGGCGGCATGACCCGGATATATTTGTCGAGAACTTTAGGGCGGTAAACCTCGATGAGGATGGCCGCGTCAGGCAGGCGCTGGTTGCCAATCGCGCGGAGCACTTCCCCGATGACGACACCACCTTATTCGACGCGCCGGCGATTACCTTCACCGACCCAGGCAAGCCGCGACTGGATGTGACCTCGGATCAGGCGACGGTTACGGGAAATCGCGAGAGCGTCTACTTTCAGGGCCACGTCAAGGCGATCCGCGAGGCTTCGGCAGCGTAAAATGAAAAGCCGGAAGGGCCAATCACGGTGACCAGCGAATTCCTGCACGTATTCCCCAACGAAGACCGCATCGTCACCGACCGCGCGGTGACGATCGCCGACCCGCGTGGCACAATCAATGCGATTGGGCTGGAGCTAGACAACAAGGCCAGGACCGCCAAGTTCGGTTCACACGTCACTGGTCAAATACAGCCACAGACCATCTCCCAATGACCCGCGAGTTGCCACATCTTCGGTACTTAGCCCTCAGCGCGCTGCTGGCTGCCGCCGTCGCGTCACCCGCGGCCGGGGAAAAGGCAGATCGCGACAAGCCGATCAACTACCAGGCCGACACCGGCGACGTCAACTATCAGACCAAGATCGGGACGCTCCAGGGCAACGTCGTGCTCACGCAGGGCACGCTGACGATCCGCGCCGACAAGATCGTTTTCCACCAGAATCCGGACAACTCGGTGTCGGCGACCGCGTACGGCAATCCGATCACCTTCCGCGAGAAGCGCGATAACGTCGACGAATACTACGAAGGTGTTGCCCAACGCGCTGAATACGATGGTCAGCGCCGCTTTCTCGAACTGTTCGACCGTGCGCTCCTGCGTCAGGGGAATGACGAGATTCGCAGCAACTACATTTCCTACAACGCTGAAACCGAGTTTTTCAAGGCGGAGGGTCGCGCGGACAGCCGGCCAGCAGCGGCCGGCGAAACGGCGCTCGGGGCGCGCGTACGTGGCGTCTTTCAGCCGCAGGCCAAGGACAAGGACGGCAAGGCTCCAGCCGCAGCGCTCAAGGAAAAGGACGAGAAGGCTCCAACCGCGGCGCCCAAGGACAAGGACGACAAGGCTCCAGCTACAGCGCCCAAGCCCAACGCACCCGCGGCGCTCAAGCCCGACGAGCCATCGTCGACGGACGCCCCCCAGTGATTGCCGAATTGCGCGCGGCGCGATGAGCACCCTCTCGGTCTCCGCGCTGAACAAGCGCTACAAGTCTCGCATTGTCGTCCATGACGTTTCGCTCGCCGTCGCCAGCGGCGAGGTAATCGGGTTGCTTGGTCCCAACGGCGCCGGCAAGACAACGTGCTTCTACATGATCGTCGGGCTGGTAGCTGCTGACGGCGGCAGGATCGAGCTCGACGGCGATGATCTGACGCGGATGCCAATCCATGCCCGCGCTCGCTTGGGCCTTTCGTATCTACCCCAGGAAGCCTCTATCTTTCGCAAGCTGAGTGTCGCCGATAACGTGCAGGCGATACTCGAGCTGCAGGGGATCGACGCCGACGAAACCGCCAATCGCCTCGACGCCTTGCTCGAGGATTTGTCGATTTCGCACCTGCGCGATGCGTCCGCCCTCAGCCTTTCCGGCGGTGAGCGCCGCCGGGTGGAGATCGCGCGCGCGCTCGCCACGCGACCGCGCTTCATCCTGCTCGACGAGCCCTTCGCGGGGATCGATCCGATCGCGGTACTCGACATCCAGAAGATTATCGGCTTCCTCAAGGAACGCGACATCGGGGTTATGATTACCGATCACAACGTCCGCGAGACACTGGGCATCTGCGACCGCGCCTACATCATCAGCGAGGGGCGGGTTTTGGCATCGGGAACGCCCGACGAAATTGTTTATAATGAAAGCGTCCGGAAGGTCTACCTCGGAGAGCACTTCCGGCTTTGAAGCGACGCGTCCATGAAGCCGACGCTACAACTTAAGCTAAGCCAGCACCTCACGCTGACGCCGCAATTGCAGCAGTCGATTCGCCTGCTGCAGCTCTCGACATTGGAGTTGAACGCCGAAGTCGAACGCCTGCTGCAGGAGAACCCGTTACTGGAGAAGGCTGACGAAGAGGAGTCCGCCGGTCCCCCGCGCGAATTCAGCGCCACCGTCGCCACGCCATCCACCGACAAGCCTGGGGAGAGCGCGGACGAATCAGCGCCCGATGCCGCCGACCTGTTGCTCGGCGCGCGGGACAGCGACTGGGGTTCCTCCACCGGCGGCAGCGACGATGACGATGAGTCCTTTCTGCCGCAACAGGTCGCGACCAGCTCGCTGCGGGACCACCTGAACGCGCAGCTCGCTCTGCTCAATCTTCCGCTGCGCGATCGGCAGATTGTCGCCGCGCTCATTGACGCCTTGGACGAGGACGGGTACATGACCACCTCGCTCGAGGAGTTGCTCGAGCTCTTTCCGGAGGAAATCGAGCTCGAGGCGGACGAACTGTCGATTGCATTGAAGCACTTGCAGCACATGGAGCCGGCCGGAGTCGGGGCCCGTGATGCGTCGGAGTGTCTGTCGTTGCAGCTTAAGGCGCTTCCCGAGTCGACTCCTTTTCGCGGCGATGCGCTGAAGTTGGTGCAGCATCACCTGCCGCTACTGGCGGCGCGCGACTTTGGCAAGCTCAAGCGTCTGCTGCACGCCGACGACGCCTGCCTGCGCTGCGTGCGCACGCTCATTACCAGCCTTAACCCGCGTCCCGGTGCCGGCTTTTCCAAGACCGAGGCGAACTATGTGATTCCCGACGTAGTCGTACGTAAAGTGCGCGGCCGCTGGATTGCCGCACTCAACGAGGCGGCGATGCCGAAGTTGCGGCTGAATCGGATCTACGCAGACATCCTGACCCGGAACCGTGAGGCCTCAAACCAGCAACTCGCTGCGCAACTGCAGGAAGCGAAATGGCTGATCCGCAACGTCCAGCAGCGGTTCGAAACGATCCTGCGGGTGTCGCAGGCGATCGTCGATCGGCAGCGCCACTTCTTCGAACATGGCGAGGTAGCGATGCGGCCGATGGTGCTGCGTGAAATTGCGGAGATCCTCACCCTGCACGAATCGACTATCTCGCGCGTGACGACGCAGAAGTACATGCTGACGCCACGCGGGACCTACGAACTGAAATACTTTTTCGGCAGCCACGTGGCAACCGATACCGGCGGCGCGGCTTCTGCAACCGCGATCCGGGCGCTTATCAAGCAGCTCATCGGGGCGGAGGATCCCAAGGCACCCCTTACCGACAGTCGCATAGCAGACCTCCTCGGCGACCAAGGGATCCTCGTCGCGCGGCGAACAATCGCCAAGTACCGGGAGGCGCTGCAGATTCCGCCCGTCAACGTGCGCAAGTCCGTTTGACCCGCACCGGGCTCGTCGAATCAAGTACCGGAGGCCCTGATGAATCTTAATTTGAGTGGTCATCATCTCGAGATTACCCCGGCAATTCGCGCATACGTTACCGTAAAGCTGGTGCGCCTGACCCGGCACTTCGACCATGTTATCGACGTCAATGTGGTGCTCACCGTCGACAAGCTCCGGCGACAGGTGACGGCCAATCTGCACGTGCGTGGCAAAGAAATACACGCCGAGTGCGTCGAGCCGGACATGTACGCGGCGATCGACGCACTGGCCGACAAACTCGACCGCCAGGTGCTCAAGCACAAGGAGAAACGCAACGTCCATCGCCACGATATGACGCCGGTGAAGCGGGTGGCCACTCCGGCCGCACGCGGGAAGAAGCCTGCGAACTAGCGTATACTTCTGCGCCATCTCGTCGGCGGGCTGCGTCAGAACCTGACCGCCCGCCGCTCTGTTTTTTGGGCTCGGACCCTACACTTGAACCAGATCGCGCAACTGCTTCCCGAAGCGAATATCCTGCTCGACGTCGAAGCGACGAGCAAAAAGCGGCTCTTCGAGCAGATCGGTCAGCTGTTCGAGGACCAGGCACAGATTGGCCGTTCGGTCGTATTCGATAGTCTGTTTGCGCGGGAGAAACTCGGTTCGACGGGACTTGGGCAGGGGATAGCAATTCCGCATGGTCGAATCCGTGGGCTCGCCCACCCACTGGGGGCGTTCGTGCGACCGCGCCAGCCGATTCCCTTCGATGCGCCCGACGGCAAGCCAGTCGGACAGATATTCGTACTGCTCGTGCCCGAACATGCTACCGAGGAGCATCTGCAACTCCTGTCGGAGCTCGCCGAGATGTTCAGTGACCGTGTATTTCGCGACCAGCTTACGGTCGCCAGCGATCCTGCCAGCCTTCATCGCCTCTTCTGCACATGGGAGTCTGCGGCGTGAGCGAAGGTGGCGCGATGCGGCAGGTCAGTATCGACCAGCTGTACGTGGAAAACCAGCAGCGTCTCGGACTCATCTGGCTGGTCGGCCGCCAAGGTGGCAATCGCGTGCTGACCGGCGAAACCTCGCTCAAACCGACCATCGGGCAGGTCGGTCACATGAACTTCATTCACCCCTTCCGCGTGCAGATCATCGGTGCCGCGGAGGCGGCGTATCTGCGCGGCTTACCGGAAGACGCACTACAGAGTTCGATTGGTCGGCTGTTTACAATCGAGCTGGCTGCGATCATCGTCGCCAATGGCGAGGACGTTCCGGCGCATCTGCTCGACGAGTGTGACCGCCACCACATTGCGTTGATGACCTCGCCGCAGCCGTCGCCGCATATCGTCGACCTGATTCGGCTCTACTTGTCGCGAGTGCTTGCCGAATCGACGACGCTTCACGGCGTGTTTCTTGACGTGCTCGAAATGGGCGTGCTGATCACCGGCGCGTCGGCGATCGGCAAGAGCGAGCTCGCGCTCGAGCTGATCTCGCGCGGCAACGGGCTGGTTGCCGACGACATTGTCGAGTTATTCCGCATCTCGCCCGACACTATCGAAGGGCGCTGCCCTCCGATACTGAAGGATTTCCTCGAAGTGCGTGGTATCGGTGTGCTCAACATCCGCACCATATTCGGCGAAACGGCCGTGCGTCCGCGCAAGTTGCTCAAGTTGATGGTCAATCTCGAAGATCACAGCGACGAGCAATTCTCCGAACTCGACCGACTGCAGGTCGACGCGACCTATCAGGAGATTCTCGGCGTTCCGATTCGGAAGGTCACGATTCCCGTCGCAGCGGGGCGCAATCTGGCCGTGTTGGTCGAGGCGGCGGTACGCAATTTCGTGCTCAATCAGCGTGGCATCGATAGCACCAAGGAACTCATCGAAAGGCAGCAGAAGTTGATGGAAGACGGCGGCTGAGGCTGCGGCCTCGCGATGGACCTCCTGCTGATCGGCGGCGTTTCCGGCTCGGGCAAGAGCGTTGCACTCGCGGCGCTCGAGGACAGTGGCTACTACGCCGTATCGAACCTACCTCTCGCGCAGCTCGGCGGGCTGCTCGCGCACCTGAAGGCTGCCCGAATTGATCGCGTCGCGGTCGCGCTCGACGTCAAGACGGGCTCCCGTCTCGACGGTCTGCCCGACGCACTCGAGGCGGCCCGCGCCGAAGGCTGGGTCGTGCGCTTCCTGCACCTGGACGCAACGACCGAGACGCTGGTCAAGCGCTTCTCCGAGACACGTCGACGGCACCCGTTTTCCGGAGACGATCGCACGCTGACCGAAGCGATCGAGTTTGAACGCGGCTTGTTCGCCGATGTGCGCACGCGCGGCTACAACGTTGATACCAGTGAGCAGTCCGCCGCGGCACTGCGCGCCTGGATCAAGGACTTCATCAGCGTCGACCCGTCGAAACTGACTCTGCTATTCCAGTCATTCGGATACAAGCATGGTGTTCCACTCGACTCGGACCTGGTGTTCGACGTGCGTTGCCTGCCCAATCCGCATTACGAGCCTGAACTCACCGCGCTCGACGGTCGCGATTTGCCGGTCATTGCCTACCTCGAAAGCCAGCCGGAGGTAGAGCGCATGTACGGCGACATCTACCACTTCGTGGCCAGTTGGCTGCCCGACTATGCGCGCGACAATCGCAATTATCTGACGGTCGCCATCGGCTGCACCGGCGGCCAGCATCGCTCGGTTTATCTGGCCGAACGCCTGGCCAGGACATTCTCCACCCGATACCAGGTACTTACCCGGCATCGGGAACTCTCCGCGTAAGCGCCTAGATGCCTGCTCGGCCTGCGCTTAGCCCTGCGCTACAATGAGCCGATGAGTCACGCGCGAACTGTCACGGTGGCATTTACCGGCGCATCGGGCCTGCAGTATGGCCTGCGCCTGCTCGAATGCCTGCTCGCAGCGGAGGCCCGCGTCTACCTAGTCTATTCGGCCGCCGCTCAGGTTGTCGCCCGACAGGAGCTGCAGCTCACGCTGCCGACGCAGCCGCACGCTGCGGCGGCCTTCTTCGCCGAGCGCTACCGCGCGCAGCCGGGGCAACTGACGGTATTCGGACGTGAGGATTGGCTCTCACCGATCGCGTCGGGCTCCAACACGGCGGACGCGATGGTGATCTGCCCCTGCAGCATGGGTACAGCCGGCGCACTTGCCGCGGGACTCGCCGATAATTTGATCGAGCGCGCAGGTGACGTGATGCTAAAGGAGCGCAAGCCCCTGGTGCTTGTGCCGCGCGAGACACCGTTGTCAGCAATTCACCTCGAGAACTTGCTCAAGCTCGCGCGCGCCGGAGCGGTGATCCTTCCACCCGCGCCAGGATTCTACGGCGGCCCGGAAACAATCGGCGACCTCATCGATTTTGTCGTCGCGCGCATCCTCGACCAGTTGCGGGTAGCGCACACGCTGGGACCGCGTTGGGGCGGTTTGCGCACCGTGCCCTCCACGGTCGAGCGCACCTAGCTAGCTGACCATGTTGACGTTCTTGCGCGGCGCCTCGTCGCGAGAGCCGCATGCCCTGCCGTTGTTCCCCTTGAAAACCGTGCTTTTTCCTGGCGGCGTGCTGCCGCTCAAGGTTTTCGAACAACGCTACATCACAATGACCAAGGCCTGCCTCAAGGATGATAAGCCATTCGGCGTTTGCCTCCTTACACGGGGCGAAGAGGTCCCTAATCCCGATAGGGTGGCCGGTCTCGAGTTTGCTCCCATCGGCACTGTGGCACGCATCACGTCCTGGGACATGCCGCAGCTGGGAATTCTGCATCTGCGAACCGAAGGCGCGACGCGATTCCATGTGCAGGCGCACCGGATTGCCGATGACGGTCTTGTCGTCGGCCAGGTGACCGCCCTCGCGCCCGAGCCTGCGGTCGAGCTACCGCAAGCGTTCAACCGCCTCGCAGACCTGCTCGAGCTACTTATCAACCGCGTGGGCAAGGAAAATTTTACGGCCGACCTGCAGCTCGCCGACGCGTCGTGGGTCAGCTATCGCCTCGCGGAGATACTCCCCTTGCCCCTGGCCATCAAGCAGACCATGCTTGAGATCAACGACAGCGAAGTTCGACTCAAGGTACTGGCGCAATTTCTGACGCAACAAGGCTTGCTCTAGGTTGTGCGACGTTTGTCGCGCGTGCGGTCGCCATCGCAAGTCGTCGCGACACCGCCGGCCCAACTCCGGCGCGTATAATCGCGTCACCTCCAATTCGCACCTGTACTGCCCATGGCCGGCCACAGCAAGTGGGCGAACATCAAGCACCGCAAAGCTGCAACAGATGCCAAGCGTGGCAAGATATTCAGCCGTCTCATCCGCGAAATCACGGTCGCGTCCAAGCTCGGCGGCAGCGATGCGTCGAGCAATCCGCGACTGCGCCTCGCCGTGGACAAGGCGATGGACAACAACATGCCGAAGGACACTATCGAGCGTGCGGCGAAACGAGGTGCCGGCGCGCAGGAGGGTGTCGACTACGAGGAGATTCGCTACGAGGGTTATGGAATCAATGGCGCCGCAGTGATTATCGACTGCCTGTCGGACAATCGCACTCGGACCGTCGCCGAGGTCCGCCATGCCTTCGCAAAGTACGGCGGTAACCTGGGAACGGACGGCTCGGTCGCCTTTCTGTTCAAGCATTGCGGCCAGCTCGTCTTTGCGCCCGGCACGGACGAAAACCGGCTGATGGAGGCGGCTCTCGATGCAGGCGCGGACGACATCGTCGACCATGATGACGGCTCGATCGAGGTAATCACGAGGCCGAACGATTTCGTCGCCGTCAAGGACGCACTCGGCAAGGCGGGCTTCAAGCCCGACTTCGCCGAAGTGACGATGAAACCGATTACCGAGATCGTCGTCAGTGGCGACGACGCGGCGCGCATGCAGAAACTGCTCGACGCCTTCGAGGCGCTCGACGACGTCCAGGACGTCTTCACGACTGCCGTCATCGAAGAGGCGTAGCGCCGTTGACCGTCCCGGCCGCATCGCGACGCATCCTGGGAATCGATCCCGGTCTCAGGGTTACCGGCTTTGGCCTGATTGTCTGCGCGGGCGGGAAGTTGCATTACATTGCCAGTGGCTGCGTGCGCAACACGGGCGGCGAGCTTCCCGAGCGGCTGAGGATTATTTTGCGTGATCTCGGCAGTGTGATCGTCGAGTACAACCCAACCGAAGTCGCGGTCGAAAAAGTGTTTGTCAACGTTAACCCGCAATCGACGCTGTTGCTGGGGCAGGCTCGGGGCGCGGCAATCTCCGCCGCCGTGCTTGCCGATCTCCCCGTCGCCGAGTACACGGCGCTGCAAATCAAGCAAGCGGTTGTCGGTCACGGCAAGGCTGCCAAGGAGCAGGTGCAGGAAATGGTGCGGCGACTACTTTCACTGTCGGTGGCGCCATCCGCAGATGCAGCCGATGCGCTAGCTTGCGCGATCTGTCATGCCCATGGCGGCGAGGGACTTCACGGCTTGCGGCGCACAGGCTATCGCGTGCGTCGCGGGCGGATTCTGTAGCGGTGCGCGCCGCAACTTCGAGCCGGCAAGCGAGGTATGGCGAGACGCTGCGAATCCAATGTCGGGGCGTACCATGCGATAATGTCGCTTCGTCGCCCGCCATGCGCCCATGATCGGCCGCCTCTCCGGTACGCTAGTCGAGAAGAATCCGCCGCAAATCCTGCTCGATGTGCAGGGCGTCGCGTACGAAATCGACGTGCCGATGAGCACCTTCTACAATCTCCCGATTTTGGGCGAACAGGTTACGCTGTTCACCCACCTTGTCGTACGAGAGGATGCGCATCTGCTGTTCGGATTCGGGTCGGAGACCGAGCGACGCGCCTTTCGACAACTGATTCGAATCAGCGGCATCGGCGCTCGTACCGCGTTGTCGGTGCTTTCAGGCTTGTCCGTCGCTGAACTGGCCCAAGCGGTGACCATGCAGGACTCGGGACTACTCACCCGGATTCCGGGCATCGGCAAGAAGACCGCGGAACGGCTGCTGTTGGAACTCAAGGACAAGCTCGGCGCCGACATGACCTCCGCGATCGGCGTTCACCGCGCCCCTCCCGTGACCGCCGACGTGCTCCACGCGCTCATTGCGCTCGGCTACAGCGACCGGGAGGCCGTGCAGGCGGTGAAGCAGTTGCCCGAGGGCGTTGCCGTCGCCGACGGCATCAGGCAGGCGCTGAAGGCTCTCTCCAAGGCGTGAAGCGGACA
>Ga0302326_10016507_pt1 | contig 15448 bp, 15 predicted proteins | sample Palsa_T0_3_FD_202264 | JGI IMG/M metagenome (GOLD analysis project Ga0302326, IMG submission 202264) | Peat permafrost microbial communities from Stordalen Mire near Abisko, Sweden - Palsa_T0_3 | ecosystem: Environmental > Terrestrial > Soil > Palsa > Peat permafrost | place: Sweden: Abisko...
GTACGGCGAGATTTGGGGCGCGTGGTCCGGGGCGCTCCTCTTAAGTGCCGCTTGCAAGCCTTCTGCTTGGTCTTGAGGGGGGTGAGATTCCGGCATCGTCGGCGTTAATTCGCCAAATTCGGTCGGCCTTGGACAAATGAATTAAAGCCTGCCGCACAGTGCAAAACTTCTGCCGTTGCGTTTCGTCCAATTCGTAAAATAGTCGGGAGGTCCGCTTTGCGGTGTTCTTCCTGTGCGCGACGCCGCCCACCACGAATATCCCGAGACTCCCTAAGAGCAGAGCAGAGCCGGAGTATCGCCCAGTTCTCTCGGCAGCCTCGGCGTTCTGCCTCATTTGCTGTTGTTTCTGCGGCATTCGCACTTCCACGGCTCGGGCCTGATCGTCACGCTGCAATTCCAGCTTCGGTCGCATTCGTTTCTGCGCCGGCCTCCCAGAGCTTGGCTTCTGTCTTGATTCGCGACCGCTTGTAACCTCCACAGACGGAGGGGACGTTCGCTTGACCGCGATTTTGTCTAGCAGGCCCTTTGCGGTCTCCTGCGAAATGCCCAAGTTGTCAGCGGAGAACTTGTATCCGACAATCGTCCATCCGGTGTTTGGCTGTGGCGCGCACGTCTTAGCGCCGATCATCCGACCCTTCCCCGATTTCTCGGCAGGGTTTCGTACGGCTTCATCGTACGCCTCGACGCATCCGTTTGGGACGAAGACAATGCTCACGTTTGCAGAACTGTAGTCCGCGGTACCCACGGGGACAGTCGCGACTTCGGTGGAAAGCACCGAGTCCGGCTCGCCATAACGGTCCAGGAGCATTGGGTATTCATCTGTAGTGTTGTCCTTTCGCTCGGCGGTAAATGGGGATGTCACGTCCGGAAGTGATGGTGTCACATCTGACGGGATCTGAACATTCGAGAGCATCACCACACCGCCAACGGCCAGCGCCGCGGCAATCGCGTAAACGAACCAAGCAGGATTGAACATCTGCGCCCGTTCATTCAGCCTTCCGATTAGTGCCTCGCTAGAGCTATCCACGAGGTCTGAGGCGTCGGCTGTAACGATTTTATCTGCGGGCGGCGCAACCGGGTCCGCTGAAGGTGACGGCAGTGGTCCGGCAGCGCCGCCACGCTGTGAAAGCGTCTCACGATAATAAAAGCCGTGGCTGCCAACCGTAATGTACGTCGTGCCACGCGGCGTCATCGTAAGGCGGGCGCCCTTAACGCCAGCGGACGCGCCGACGCCTGACTTCGACAAATTCAGTCGAATCGGTCCAAAGTTCAGGCTCTTGCGGAAAAAATAGCTCATGCCTCTTCAGCGCTTAGTATAACCCTGAAAAAAGCGCTGCCACGGCGCGCGGGCCGTTCAGCCCTGGAATATCAGCGTCAATTCGATTATTGCGGAGGCCGTCGATAGAATGATGGCAGTCCAAGGCCGCTAAAACCCGGCCCCTTATTGGCGTTAGAATCGTCCCTATGCTGCGACGCATCGCTCCCATTCTGCTCTTTGGCTTCCTCCTCCCCGCCGCGGAACCCACCCTGCCCGTCCCCTCCAACCTGACGGCCGAACAGATCCCGCCCATCCCCACGGCGCTGATGGAAGACCTTGCGCCCTACACCGAATTCCGCACCGCCTCCCTGATCGACTGGCATCCCACACGGCGCGAGATGCTCATCTCCACCCGCTTCGGACAAGCGCCGCAAATCCATCGCGTCACCCAACCCGGCGGCGCGCGTACGCAGCTCACCTTCTATCCGGACCGCGTGGGCGGCGGACGCTACCGGCCCGACGGCAGCTCGTTTCTGTTCTCGAAAGACATCGGCGGCGGCGAGTGGTTCCAGATCTACAATTACGACACGCGCACCGGCCACGCGACTTTGCTGACCGACGGCAAGTCGCGTAACATGGCCGCTTTATGGTCGCGGGATGGCGCACACTTCGCCTACGCCTCCACGCGCCGCAACGGCCAGGATATGGACATCTATATCGGCGTGCCGGAGCATCCCGAGGAGGCGCGCCGGGTGGTCGAGGCCGATAGCGGCGGCTGGGAGCCGGAAGATTTCTCGCCCGATGGCAAGTCGCTGGCCGTCCTCCGCCAGGTGTCGGCATATGAAGCGGCCCTGTTTCTAGTGGATACCGCGTCGGAACAACAGACCACGCTCACCCCTCGGCAGCCGGGCGTTTCCTACCGGCACGCGCGCTTCGCGCCGGACGGCAAGACCATCTATCTGATCACCAACAAGGATTCGGACTTCGAACAACTCGCCGCGATGGATATCGCCACACACCAGGTGACCATCCTGCGGCCCGGCTTGAAGTGGGACGTGACCACGTTCGATCTCACGCGCGACGGCCGGCGCATCGCATACATCGTGAACGAGAACGGGTCCGATACGCTGCACGTAATCGATACGGCGACACGCAAAGAGGCAACGCTGCCGAAGCTGCCATACGGCAGTATCGGCGATGTGCGCTGGCACGCGAACGGTCAGGACCTGGGCTTCACCATTACTTCGGCGCGCACGCCGTCGGATGTGTATTCGATCGACATCGCGACCGGCAAGCTGGAGCGCTGGACTTACAGCGAAACCGGCGGCCTGGACGCATCGCAATTCTCCGAGCCGGAATTGATCGAGTGGAAGTCATTCGACGGACTGATGATCTCGGGATTCTTGTACCGGCCGCCCAAGCGGTTCACAGGGCCGCGTCCGGTAATCGTGAACATACATGGCGGGCCGGAGGGACAGTTTCAGCCCGGTTACATGGGGACTTACAACTACTTACTGGACGAATTGGGGACCGCCGTCATTTTTCCGAATGTGCGCGGCTCGACCGGCTATGGGAAGACGTTCCTGAATCTGGACAACGGGCGCAAGCGGGAAGATACGGTGAAAGACATCGGCGGGCTGCTGGACTGGATTGCCACGCGTCCGGACCTGGATGCGAAGCGCGTGATGGTGACTGGCGGCAGCTACGGCGGGTATATGACGCTGGCCAGCATGACGCATTATAACGATCGCTTCCGCTGCGCCGTGGACATCGTGGGAATTTCCAATTGGATCACTTTTCTGGAGCACACCGAAGCGTACCGGCGCGATTTGCGGCGCGTGGAATACGGCGACGAGCGCGATCCGGAGATGCACAAGTTTCTGGAGTCAATCTCGCCGATGGCGCACGTGGGCAATATTACGAAGCCGATGTTTATCGTGGCCGGGCGGAACGATCCGCGCGTGCCGTATACGGAAGGGCAGCAGATGACGGCGGCGATCCGGGAGCGCGGCGTGCCGGTGTGGTATCTGCTGGCGGCGGACGAGGGGCACGGGTTTGCGAAGAAGGGGAATCGCGATTTTCAGTTCGCGGCGACGGTGATGTTTATTAAGAAGTATTTGTTGGAGTAGGTTTGTTGTGGGGCGGGCAATTCTGCCCGCAGCCGGCTTTCAGCCGGCTCCGGACTTGCCCTCGTGGCGCAGGCACTCTGCCTGCCGCGCTGCCACTCTTGGCAGCGCAGGCGAGCGTAGTTCGCCTAAGCCGGCTTTCAGCCGGTTCTGGCCGCCCAAAGAGGTACGTATCTCGGGCCGAGCCGTGGATGCTAGTGGCGGCCTGGACGGCTACTTTTGGATCATCGCCTCCGTGGACTTGATGACTACGGTAACGGTATCGCCGGCCTGCAGATTCATCTCTTCGGCGCTACGCCGCGTGATGACGCTTTCGATCTCATTCGCGCCAACCTGAACCACGACGTGCGCCATCACCTCCCCTATTTGACTGTCTTTGATCTCGCCGCGAAGTTGATTGCGCGCGGATAGTGCCATAGAGACCAGGATATACCGCCGACCAGGAGTGTGGCGGGGCTAAAGCCCCGCGCCGGCTGAAGCCCGCCCTCCATTAAGATAGAGGCAGTGAACAAACTCTTGTGGCTGCTGCCCATCCCCCTGGCCGCGCTCGGCTGGTGGGCGTACCACCGGAACAACGATTCGCCGCAAGTCCCGTTTGCCAAAGTCGTGCGCGAGACGCTGGTCAGCACCCTGCCGACCAACGGCAAAGTCGAGCCGATCGTGTGGCAGGCGGTGCGGGTGGAACAGGCCGGCTTGGCGATCAAGACGCCCGTGCGGGAAGGCCAGACAGTGAGCGCGGGCGCGCCGCTGGCCATCCTCAGCGACACGGGTCTGCAAGCCGACCTGGAGGCCGCCGCATCGCGCGTGGTACAGGCTCAAGCCGATTTGGCCACCATCGACGCGGGTGGCAAACAGCTTGAATTGACCAGTATTGGCAGCAACCTGGCGCGTTTGCAGGTGGATAAGGAGCACGCCGAAAAGGAATTGGCGTCGCTGCGCCGGCTCGCCGATAAGCAGGCGGCATCCTTGCTGGAAGTGGATGAGGCGAAGAGCAAGGTGCAGGCCGCGCAGATGGAGATCGAGGCGCTCGAGAAGCGGCGCGCGGTGCTGGTGAGCGAATCCGACAAGGCGGTGGCACTAGCGCGGTTGCGGGAGGCTGAGGCCGCGGTGGAACTGGCCAAGAACCACATCGCGCAGACGGTGATCCACGCGCCCATCGGCGGGGTGGTCTACGATCTGGCGGCGCGCCCCGGCGCCTATCTCAATATCGGCGACCTGGTGGCGAACGTGGGACAAACGGACCGTTTGCGCGTGCGCGTGTATGTAGACGAACCCGAATTGGGGCGCGTGGCGGAGGGCCAGCCGGTGACCATCAATTGGGATGCGCTGCCGGGGCGCGCGTGGCAGGGCACGGTGGAACGGAAGGCGGCCGACATTGTGGCGTTGGGCAGCCGCCAGGTGGGCGAAGTATTGTGTACCATCGGCAATCCGGGGCGGGTATTGTTGCCCGGCACGAATGTGGATGCGCACATTCGTACGGCCACCGTCGCCGGCGCGTTGACCATTCCGAAAGAGTGCTTGCGGCGGGACGTGAATGGCGTGGGTGTATTCGCGCTGCGCGGCGACCGTCTGGTGTGGCAGGCTGTGGAGACGGGCGTGTCGAGCGTCACGCGCGTGCAGGTTACCGCGGGGCTGGGGGAAGGCGGCGAAGTGGCGCTGCCGACGGAGATATCCCTGCACAATGGGGAAATGGTGTCGCCGGTGCGGCGATAACCTGAGATCTTTCTTCCCGCCCAGCCACTAACCACCCAGGGATGCGACCCACACACTATACGTGCGTCAAAACAAGATTCACCCAATTCGCCGCGGCGACCCACCCCAAAATCCGCGTCGCCGCACGTCTCCGGCCGCTTCGGAAATTGGGTTCGTCATTTTTGAAAGTAAAAGTAAACAAGCCACTTATTGGCTTTGTTCCTACCGAAAATGCATATCCAGCCCGTCATCCGCCCATGCACAATCTTTCACATTCTGCACAATCGCTTGCGCCCGCCTCGCCCAGCGCGGCGATAGAATAAGTGTCACCTCCCCGAGGCGAGCATCCATGAATCGACGAGACCTCTTCAAGACCGCCGCCCTCGCCGGCGCACTCGCGCCGCAATCCCGCGCCGCCCCCGCCCCATCTGCGAATGATCGCATCGGTATCGGCGTCGTCGGCTGCGGCGGCATGGGCCGCATGGACCTGGCGGATTTCCAAAAACAGCCCGACGCCGAAATCGTGGCCGTCTGCGACGTCTACCAGCCTAACCTGCGGCAGGCCCACCAACTCACCGATGGCAAAGCGGGCGCCTATTCCGATTTCCGCAAACTCCTGGACGATCATGCCGTGGATGCAGTGGTCGTCGCCACCCCGGACCACTGGCATCCGCTCATCGCCGTGGCCGCCTGCGAAGCGGGCAAAGACGTCTACGTGGAAAAGCCCGTCTCCAACGTGGTGCGCGAAGGCCGCCTCATGGTCGAAGCCGCCCGCCGCTACCAGCGCATCGTGCAGGTGGGCTTGCAGCAACGCTCCGGCTCCCATTTCCAGCGCGCCGCCCAAATCGTGCGCTCGGGCGAGATCGGCGAGATCCACTACGTGCAGACCTGGATCCACGAAACCGATACGCCCGAAGGGCTAGGTACGCCGCCCGATTCCGACCCGCCCGCCGGCCTTGATTACGATTTCTGGCTCGGACCCGCGCCTATAGTCCCGTTTAATTCGGCCCACTTCCTCGGCAACTGGCGATCGTTTTTCGCCTATGGCGGCGGGCGCATCACCGACTGGGGCGTGCACCTGGTGGACATCGTCCACATGGCCATGGGCGTCGACACGCCGCAAGCCGTCACCGCGTCCGGCGGCAAGCTCTACGTGCATGACCGGCGCGATACCCCGGATACGCAGGAAGTCACTTGGGAGTATCCGCGCTTCCTGCTGCACTACACCTGCCTGCTGCACAATTCTTACGGCCACAATGGCGACGCCGGCCACAAGCCCTTCGGCAGTTACGGCATCCAGTTCCACGGCACGCGCGGCACGCTCTTCGTGGACCGGGCCGGCTACCAGGTCACGCCACAGATGACGAGCCACACCGAACCGGGCGGTATCTCATACCGCGCCGCGTTCGACGATCTTACCGGCGTCAGCATGTATTACGATTTGGAAGGCGTCGCGGGCCGCGGCACCACCTCCGTGCAGCATGTGCCGCACGTGCAAAATTTCCTGAAGTGCGTGAAGTCGCGCGAACTGCCAGTGGCGGATATCGAAATCGGACATCGCACCACCACCGCCTGCCACCTCGGCAACATCGCGCTGCGCCTTCAACAGAAGCTGCATTGGGATGGCCAACAGGAGCGCTTCATCGGCAACGAAGAAGCCAACCGCATGTTGGTGCGCCCCTATCGCGCGCCCTGGAAACTGGAGGGTATGCAAGCATGACAGACACAACCCCGACCCCTAACCCCCAGCCCCCGGCCCCGGCGGCCCATCCCGCGAGGCGGCAATTCTTGAAGACCGCCGCCTTAGCCGCCGCCTCGTACACTCGCATCCTGGGCGCCAACGACCGCATCCGCGTCGGCGGCATCGGCACCGGTGGACGTTGCCAATATCTGCTCGAACTGCTCAATAAGGGCGGCGGCAGCCAGATCGTAGCCCTCTGCGACGTCTATCAAGCGCACCGTGACGAAGCTCGCGAAAAGGTGGCCCCCGAAGCGCGCGAATTCACCGATTACCGTAAGCTGCTGGAGCTTCCCGATATCGACGCAGTGGTCATCGGCGCGCCCGATCACTGGCACGTCCCCATGGCCATCGACGCCGTGCGCGCGGGCAAAGACGTATACGTCGAGAAGCCCGTCACGCATCGCATCGAGGAAGGCGAGCCGCTGCTCAAAGCCGTCGCCGAATCGAAGCGTGTCGTGCAGACCGGCATGCAGCAACGCAGTTGGCCGCATTTCCAGCAGGCGCGCGACATCGTGGCCGGCGGCGGTCTCGGCCAGGTCACACTCATCCGCACGTATTGGTATCAAAACTATTTGCAAGCGCGCGGCCAGCCCAAGCCCATCGACGCCTCCAAACTCGATTGGAAGATGTTCCTGGGATCCGCGCCCGATCAGCCCTTCGATGCCGAGCGCTTCCGCAACTGGCGCTGGTTCTGGGATTTCGGCGGCGGTTCGCTCACCGATCTCTTCCTGCACTGGGTGGATGTGGTGCACTGGTGCATGTCGAGCGACACCCCCATCGATGCGCAAGCCATGGGCGGCAACTACGTGATTCCGGAATTTCAGTGGCCCGACACGGTCAACGCCGCGTTCCATTATCCCGGCAACTTCCTGGTGAATTTCGATTGCAGCCTGATGGGATATCTCGAAGGCGGCGGCCTCACATTCCATGGCACGAAGGCTCTGATGCGCCTGCATCGCGGCGGCTTCGCCATTTATCCGGAGCAGCGCCGATACACGGAGTTTCCCGACCTGAAGGATGTGGCGCAGGAGGTCCAGTCGCAGCACGACGGCGCAATCGAGCATGTGCAGAACTTCCTCGATTGCATCCGCTCGCGGAACACGCCGAATGCATCGGTGGCCGTCGGCGTCGCTGCGGCGCGCGCTGGGCATCTGGGCAATCGGGCGTTGCGCAGCGGCCAGACGGTGCGGGCTTGAACGCTCGGAGTAAGGCCAGGCACGGGAGCCAAGAGGCGTAAGAATCAGAGAACCGGGCGAAAAGCCCCCTGGCGGTCCAAGGAACTCCTGAAAAGCCGTGACTATACGGTGTATAATACGATACAGTTTGACAAGACGACTTTGCACTAGACGCCTTTAATAGTCGGAGCCGAGGCCACGATGCCGGAATCTCACCCCCCTCAAGACCAAGCAGAAGGCTTGCAAGCGGCACTTAAGAGGAGCGCCCCGGACCACGCGCCCCAAATCTCGCCGTACCTCGAGTTAGTCAACCAGATATTGGCAGACGTGGCCTCTTCCTATGACGCGGACATCTCGACCCTCTATCGCGTATCGAGAGATCGAACTCGGCTGGGCCTTGAGGCAGTCTACGACAGCAGGGGCAAGGTCGAGTTGGAGGGCGAACCCTACAAACTCGAATGGCCTTCACTGGACCATGATCAGCGTATGGGGCACGGCGTCACCTGCTGGGTTGCTGAGCACGGCGAGCCCCTCTTCATGCCCAACCTGGCGCATCTTAGACGCCATCCCGCGTACGGGGGGTGCGGCGCCTGGGATGGAAAGCTATTTCGAGCGGCGGGCGTCGACGATCCCGCCACGGGGTTCGGATGTTTCTACGCCGTTCCCTTGCGGACAGGTAAGGGCCCGCCCCGTGACACCGTGATTGGCGTGTTCAAGATTGAGAGGCGACGGCATAAGAAAGTCTTCGATGAGCACGAGCGCAAGGCGTTCGATCTCGCTGCGACCAGCATTAGCCGAGCACTGCAGAAATACTTGTCAACGGACACGACTCTGAGGCGCGTGCTCAGTGAGGCCGCCCACGTCCTGAGAGGGAGACTATCCGATAGTCGTAGCGTCTTAGAGATGTCCCTGCTAATGCTGGACCAGCCGACCCCGGACGTCGCCTACGTCAGATCGAACCTCCCGCGAGCGGAAAGTCTGCTCAAGGGAGCCTCCCGCAGGATCGAAAGAGTCCTCGAGGCATACCGTGGGCCTCAGTTTCCAACAGACTTCAGACTCAAAGAAATCGTAGAGGCGGCCATCGAGGCGGGCTTCGCGAACCCACAGCGGTGTGACACGAGCTGGGAAACGGTGCCCGACGCAACGATCCAACTGACCAGCGTTCAACGCTACGACCTGGAAACGATCCTGCTCAACCTGCTGCGTAACGCCGACGAGCATTCAGGGACGCGAGTACCAGTTCGTTTGCACATCCGATCCGCGCCCGACCTGCAGACAACGGAGTTTCGAATCGTCGACCATGGCGGAGGCATAAGGAGGGAAGTTGTGGAACGGGCCCGGGCGGCGGCGGCCTCCGGCACTGAAGAGGAAGCGCTACTCGTCGTGAGGGGAAGCGGTACCGGGCTCCGCCGCGTCTTTCATTTCGCCAAGGAGTACCAATGGGAAGTAGTGCACGATTGCCCAGCCGACGGAGGAACGACGTTCAGGGTGACGGTGCCAAACGAAACGGGACTAAGACAATGACCGGGCGAATTCTTGTTGCCGACGACAGCACGGAGTGGAGCAAATCCTTCTGCGGGTTTCTTAGTCGAATGAAGTACCAAGCCGAGAGCGTGGCGACCGGCGCGGAGCTCAGGGACGCCATCACAACTCGTCCCGACGATTACGACGTCCTGATTGTTGATAACAGCATGCCGGAAGAACACGGGGAAGAGGAGATCCCATACTGCGGCGTCAGAAACCTAGGGCGACTCGTGTCGCATTTTTGGGATCAGGGCAAGGCGCCCCCAATCCTCGCCCATGTGATCGTGCGGAGCATCTACTCCAAAAGTGACCTCGACGTTCTCCGCCAACAAGACGATGCCGAAACCAAAGAGGGCTGCGAGAGGGTAGCCAAGTGGTTCGACCGCAACGTCACATTAGACGACCTGATGAGCGCGATCACAGAACTGATCGGGGACATGCGAAGAAGGCGCTAATCATGACCACGTCAGCGATGACTCTAGCACCGCTTCAGACCGAGGATCTCGCCAACACCGTCCTCGCGATTTCTCGTGAATTCGGTCCCGGCAGGCCATATGAGGAGGTCTTGCGAGGAGTGTGTCGGCGCATAGCCGGGTTCGCCAGATGCTTCATCGGGGCGAGGGTGGACACTTGGCATGTCTTCCCCGATCCCCAGCGGTCCAATCGGCCGGCCCTGTTCCGTTTTCTCGCTGCAGGGGACACCGGAGAAGGCCCTTTCGAAGCAGGAGCGTGGAGCGAGTCTTGGGGCCGAGGCGTCCACAGATTCCGAGACTCCGAGCGGGAGTTGCTATGCTCCTTGATCGCACCCTCGTTCGGCAAGGAGGGCTTATGCGCGGCGCGGGAGTCGATAGATCAACATTCGCGCGCCGGGCGTACCTTTACCTGCTTCAACTTCGGCGCGTTCGCGCCGCCGATGGGCTGCCTGCTGCTCCCAGCAAACTGGTCCGCCGCAAGCCCGGAAAAACTAGCATGGCATCTGAACTGGCTGCAACGACGAGCCTTCGAGTACTTCGAAGCCTTTTACCAAGCCACACCCCACACCTTCCTGCCTTCGCTGCACCCGCTGGGAACTAGAACTGCCGCGATACTGGCCTGCGATCTCAGGAATAGCACCACTGTCTTCCAGGTCCTCCGAATCGGCGGCTCAGATGACATCCGGCGGTTTGTCATATTTCTAAAGTCCTTTATGGAGCTTGCGACGGAGTACATCGTCAACTCGGGCCTGGGTACCATCCACGGGTTCGCCGGCGACGGCTTTATGGCGACTTTTGGCGAACACATGGGCGGCGACGGACAGGAGCACGCTCCGGCTGCTACCGCGCTGGCGCTTTTTATTGTCGAACGCTTGCACCGAGGGTTCCATCACCTCTACGAGAAATGGCGAACCAATGGGATGCACTCGTTCGAACTACAGTACAATGAGGATGTGGGTGTCCGGCTGGGTACAGGCGCGGCGTATGGGAGCATCCATTTCGACGAGTTTGGCACCTCACGCAGGCAGGAGCCAGACGGGTCGATCAGCCGAGGCCTCTTGTACTACAACGCGGTCGGCGACCACATGAATGTGGCTGCGAGGCTGGGCGGGATTGCGCACGCAGAGAAGTCCGCCGTCGACGTGGTCGAACGACCTGATTCCGCAATATTGCGGGCGAGGCGACAGCACGCCCAGGACGACGGGGCACTGGACTACATGGCTCCCCTTGTTACCACCAAGCCCTTCGCTCTCGCTCAAACGGCGCAAGACGGGCTACTTCCGGCGTCCCAGTTTAGTACGGTGCGGCTCAAAGGCATTGGAAATCGAATTCCCGTGCTCGAGATCTGGCCCGAACCGCTTGATTTGAACCTCACGCCGGCAGCGGCAGCACATAGGGCGAAGTTCCCGCCGGAGAGAGTCGCGGAACTTATAACCCGCGTCGGGGGAGACCCGTTTTATTCGGAGCAGGTAAGGGCGATCGGCGATTCGGAGACGAAAACGGTCGAACGGCTCGTGAGATCTCTCGTCGAAAGGCTGTCACAGGTCTCGACGCCTTGAGTTCTAACCTGCAGTGCGAGCGAACATTATGCAAAAGGGAACAGGCGTAGAGCAGCGGAGGACTCGCTCAGAGGGCACCGACCACGGCCTGGGGCGTGAAACCCTGCTAAGCGCGAGCAAGGACCAACTCAGCCTCGTCCTGAGCTTTTTTCCTCGCGTGGATGCGAAACTCTCTGTAGTCCTCGCAATCGATACGGGCGTTCTCGCTGTTCTCGGTGCGGACTCGCCACCGCTGAGAAATCTGACCGGGTCGATGATAGCCCCGGCCGTACTCGCGGTTCTACTGCTTGCTGGCAGCATCGTGTTCCTTTACCGCGGCGCGTTTCCAAATCTCGAAGGCGGCGGACACTCCCTTGTATTCTTCAGAGAAATTGCCCGCAGAACCGAGCACAAATTCATCGAGGAGTTCAAGCATCAAAACGGGGACGAGCATGCCAACGACGTACTTGGGCAAGTGTGGCGGAACTCTCAAATCCTGACAGCAAAGTTCGCCGCACTCAAGGCCGCCTTCATCCTGCTGGCGGTGGCAATTGCGCCTTGGCTAGCCGCGCTCCTTGCGTTTGCTGCGTACAACAACCCGGCGCGCTCCACGCTTTTCCATTAGACATGGCGATCCTAGACGACCTTGAAACCGAGACCAACAAGATTGTCCGCGCGGCTTGGAATACGCGGGATGGGACAGCCGTCCCAAGGAGCCAGGACATCGCTCTCGGCAACGAAGGCGTCGAGTTGAAGGCAACCTTCCTCTACGCGGACCTGCATGACTCAACAACGTTAGCAATCGAAAATCAGCAAATCGCGGCTGAAGTGTTCAAGGCATACCTAATGGGCACGACCAGAATCATCAGATCCCTGGGCGGGGAAGTACGCAGCTTCGATGGGGATCGGGTGATGGGGGTTTTCCACGAAGGAAGCAAGAACACAAACGCGGCGGAGGCCGGCCTGAAAATTAGCTACTATTTTTCACACGTCCTCAAGCCGGCTTTCGGCGAGTTCTACAAGGGCACGTTCCCGTCCGGGTTGAACCATGAACAAACGGTCGGCATAGACGTTAGCCAAGTGATGATCGTCCGGAGCGGCATTCGCAACAACAATGATCTCGTCTGGGTCGGACGCGCACCGAACGTTGCGGCCAAGCTCAGTGCCATTCGCGAGTCCGGCTACTCAACGTATATCACCAAAGATGTCTTCGACTGTATGCTCGATACTAGCAAGTATGGGGGCGACCCAAAGGATTTGATGTGGGAGCTAAGAACGTGGGGTGACGGCAACGAATTTGGGGCCGGTCAGGTCTATCGGTCGAGCTGGTGGTGGCCACCGTAGCTCCGGCGCGGTAGAAGGGATCTCGACCCCCGCGGCCGCCTCCCATGCCTGCCACCTTTTGTTATCAATATGTTAGGCTTTGTTCGTTCCAACTCGCGAAGGCAGTTTCTCTACCTCTTCGGCGCGGCCCTGTCCGCGGCGCCCGGAAACACGCTCGTCGAACGCTGGCGCCGCATCGCGGCTGAAACCAGTGGCACAGTCGGAGCCGCCGCCTTGCACCTGGGATCGGGGCAACTCGTCAGCCTGCATGGCGACCAACGCTTCCCGTTGGCCAGCGTGTGCAAACTGCCCATCGCCATGCACATCCTGGCAATGGTGGATGAAGGGAAGCTCGCACGCAATGCGCCGATCGAGGTCGAACGGCGGGACGTGGTCGCGTACGTCAGCGAAGTGGCGGAGCGCTGGCCCAAACAGCGTCAATTTCCGCTCGATGAATTGCTGTTGTTAATGGTGGCGACGAGCGACAATACCGCCGTCGAGACCCTCTACCGCATCGGCGGCGGCGAAGCGGCCATCACCGCGCGGCTCCGCGGCTGGCATCTGGATGGCATCCGCATCGACCGCGACGAGCGCCAATGCAACCGGGATGCCGCGGACTCCATGCCGCGCTTCCTCGCCGATCCCCGCGACACCGCCGCGCCCGATGGAACCGTCCGCCTGCTGCAGCGCCTCTTTCACGGCGACTTGCTTTCCGCGTCATCCACCGCCCGCATGATTGAAATCCTGCAAGCCACAACTACCGGCGCGGGCCGCATCAGGGGGCTGCTGCCCGCCGGCACGGTGGTCGCACACAAAACCGGAACCACCGGTACGGTCGGCAATCTGAACGGTTCCACGAACGATGTGGGCGTGATCGCGCTGCCGAAGGGGCAACTCGCACTGGCGGTCTACGTGAAGGGCAGCACGCGCGATCTGGCCGCGAGAGAGATGACCATCGCCCGCATCGCCAAAGCCGCCTTCGACGCCTGGCTGGCCCTTAGGCCGTAGCAAGATTTGCTTTTCGCGTAACGGATATGTTTTACTTGAATGATCGTTCAAGTGACAACCGAAGCGCCACCCTCGGCCCGCGAACTGCTGCTCGACGCCGCCCGCTACCTATTCTGGGAGAAGGGCTACGCCGCCACCGGCGTGGCCGAGCTGCTCCAGCGCGCGCAAGTCAATAGCGGCAGCTTCTACCACGTCTTCCCCAGTAAGGAGGCGCTCCTGCTGGCCGTGCTGGACAACTACCTGGACGGTCTGGAGCCCGCCGTCCTGCGGCCCGCGTTCGCCCGCCACCGCGATCCCATCGAGCGCATCTTCGCCATCCTGGAAGGCTATCGCGAGAAGCTCCTGGCCACCGGCTGCCAGTATGGCTGTCCCATCGGCAGGCTGGCCCTGGAAATCGAGGCCGAGAACCTGCCCGTCCATAGCCGCATCGCCGCGAACTTCGCCGCTTGGACCGCCGCCGTCCGCGGTTGCCTGGAATCCGCCCAAGACCGCCTGCCTCCCCGCTGCGATCTGCATGCTCTCGCCACCTTCGTCCTGACCGTCATGGAAGGCGGCGTCATGCAGGCGCGCTCCTACCGGCGCATGGAGCCGTTCGATCAATCCGCCGCCCAGTTACAGAACTACTTTCGATATCTGCTCGACAAAAGGAAGAGAAAACGATGACGAGACTGTTCGCACTAGCCCTATGCGTGGCGCCGGTTGCGGCCCGCGCCCAAAATGCCGGCGCCCCGCCCAAGAAAGAGAGCCACGTAGCGGTCGCCAAACTGAAGGAGCCGGAAAAGGCGCTGAGGTTCGACGTGGTCGTCCCGGCCAAGCCCGCCGACGTCTGGCAGGCATTCACCACCAGCGCCGGCCTGGATACCTGGCTCTGGCAGGACTGCACCGTCGACCTGCGCGAAGGCGGCGGCTGGATCGTCCATTTCCCCGGAGGCAAAACCGGCGGCGGCACGATTATCAGCTTCCGCGACGGGCAACAGGTAGTCATTCACGCCATGGCGCCCGAACGGTTTCCGGAGGTGCGCACCGTAGGCACCACCGCCGTCTTCGACTTCGCGCCGGAAGGCGAAGGAACCCGCGTAACCCTGACTCAAACCGGTTGGCGGCCGGGTAAGGAATGGGACGATGCTTACGACTACCTGGCATCGGGCAACGCCCAATTGCTCGAACAGCTCTACGAGCGCTTCGCCCGCGGCCCGATGAAGTGGCAATAGCCGGACACTGGCGCCAAGCCTTAGGAGCGAATCAGACGGATCCCCTGCGGGGATGATTCGCGGCACAGGGCACCAGTTCCAGAGCCATGCGCAGATCCGTCACTTTCGTCGACAGCGCGGTCTGGTCGTCCGCGGTCAGCCCGCTGATTCTGGGCAACAGCGTCCGCACCTGGACGTAGACCTCTTCGGCCCGCTCATAGAAGACCGACTCCAAAGTAGCCGCTACGTTCGCCATCGCGATACCCCGGTCCAGCTCCGTGCTCACCATCGGAACGCCCAATACGGCCGGCACGCCGATCTGCGCCGTAACCGCCACCAGGAAGATGAAATGCAGGACCCTCATACCTTAAGACTACACCAATCGCCGATCCATGTAGTG
>Ga0302326_10016508_pt1 | contig 15448 bp, 14 predicted proteins | sample Palsa_T0_3_FD_202264 | JGI IMG/M metagenome (GOLD analysis project Ga0302326, IMG submission 202264) | Peat permafrost microbial communities from Stordalen Mire near Abisko, Sweden - Palsa_T0_3 | ecosystem: Environmental > Terrestrial > Soil > Palsa > Peat permafrost | place: Sweden: Abisko...
ATTCCGACCAGCGGGATCCCCGGATCGTAGCGATACTGAAACCCGCTGTACATCAGCGACGTGCTCGGCACGAGTCGCCAGCCGCCGCCCAAATCGACCCAGCTATGCAATGGCACGATCGCGCTCTGGCCCTGCTGCCCGGCCTCACTCACCGTCAGAATGACCGCCGGATCGTTCACCCGCGGATCGGCCGAGGGCATGCCGCTTGCGCGATCGACCGTCGGCACGAAGCGGTCATAGCTCACGCTCAAGCGCGTACCGGGAACATCGAAGCTCTCGCCCTCGAGCAGCACTCGCTGCGAAAGCGACGGCACGTCTTTGCCGTTGTGCGACATCGCGAAGCGCATCGCAAAACCGTAGCTGGCCTGGTAGTAGAGCGTTTGGTCGACGTCGATTGGATGATTGACCCGCACCGTCATCGCTCTTGGGACGCCGTCGTTGCCGGTGACCGTGACGTGCGAGACGTAGTCGGTGGGCTGATAGACCATGCCACCTTTGGTGAGCACGGGCGTGATTTTGTACGCGAACTTGTCCAGATGCAGGATCGCTTTGGTCTGCGGAATCTCGACCGACTGCCCCGTGACAACGATGGTTTGGCCCGAAAAACCGCGCGCCCAATAGAGCGTGGTGCCGGCGGCGATGATCACGAAGCCGATGTGCGCGACGAGCACGCCGCGCCGCGCCCAGTTGTGCTTGTCGGCGAAGGTCCATTCGGTGCCGCCGAATTCGCGCTTGCGCAGTTGCCAGCCGCGCGCGCGGAGGAAGCCTTCGACGCGCTTGCGCACGCCGGTTTCGTCGCCGCCGACCTCAACGCTCGCATGCAGCGGAATCTTGTCGATCTTCACCGGCCGCAGCGGCGGCAGGCGCGCCGGAATGACGCGTTTGAAGGTGCAGACCGTCAGCGAAAGCAGAATCAAGCCGATGATGCCGACATACCACGGCGAGTGATAGATGTTGTCGAAACTAAGGCGCAAGATCGCGCGCGCGATCGGTGCGGGATAGCTGCCGAAGTAGATGCTGGGGTCTTTGTTTTGGTCGACGATAACGCCGATCAGCGTGAGGATGCCCCACACGACGAAGAGGCTGACCGCGAAGAGCACGCTGCCGAACGTGCGAACGAAGTCAGAATAATACGAGTCTAGTTTCGCGACCACGATGCTTCAAAGATACGAATGATCCAGATCGAGACCTCATACAAAACATACATCGGTGCCGCGAGCAATGCCATGGTGAGCGGGTTACCGTCCGGTGCCGCGATCCCGGCAGCGACGACAAACCCGAAAAGCGCGTGGCGGCGATAGTGACCGAGCCAGGCGGCGTTCACGATGCCCAGGCGCGCGAGGCCGATCAACACGATCGGAAGTTGGAAGATGACCGCGAAGAGCGCAAGCAGGATCAGTACGAAATTGATCGTGTCGGCGACACCGAAGGTCGGTGTCGCAACCGCATCGGTGATCCCGATGAGTGCAGCGACGACGCGCGGCAGCACGATGAAGTGCGCGAACGCAAGGCCCAGCGCCGCAAGCAGCAGCGACGGAATGATAAAACTGTAGACCATGCGTCGCGTGCGCGGATGAATGGCCGGCACGACAAACATCCAGGCCTGATAGAACAACACCGGAAGGCCGAGCACGATGCCGCCGACCAGCGAAAACTTGAACTCGGTGAAGATGACGTCGGCCGGACCAAACGCGTGCAGCGCGATGCCGTGGAAATAGGCTTGCACCATCCACTTGATCGCGTACTGTGAGGGCCAGAACAAGACGACCGCGATGACGCCGACGCTGCCAATCGAGATCAATAGACGCGTACGGAGCTCCCGCAGGTGCTCCGTGAACGGCATCTCTTTCTGATCCCATGCGGACTCCTCGCCTTGCGGCGCGGCCCGCGTTTCGAGTTGCATTACGCCGAGGGCGTGCCCTTATCGGAGGTGGCAGCCGGGGGCGCCTCAGTTCCTTGCGCTTCCATCCGCAGGCGCGCCTCTTCGCGGGCCTTGGCCGTGGCTTCGTCGGCCTCGATCTGGCCCATCATGAATTCTTTTTTGGCCTGACCCGCGCTGCGCGCGAGCTTGGGCAGCTTGTCCGCTCCGAACAGAACCGCGCCGACGACCAAAATACCGATGATGATCGGCATGTCGATGAGCGCGAGGACAGGGTGAAGCATGGGCGTTCCTTTCTTACGAGGCGGCTAGCGCGTCGGCCAATCGCCCGAGTTCTTCCTTCGCCGCGCTTGCGGGCAAAGGCTCCAGCGCGGCCTTGGCACGCTCCACATAGCGAGCGATCTCCGCGCGGGTTCCGTCGAGGCCGCCTTCGGATGCGATCGCGGCCACGATCTGCGAAATTCCGTCGTTTGCGGATCCGCCGTACAAACGCGCGACCATCTCGTGTAACCCCTGGTCTCCGCCTCGCAGTGCCAGGATTAGTGGAATCGTCATCTTATGCTCGCTCAGATCGTTGCCCACCGGTTTGCCCAGCGAGCGTTCGTCGGCGGTCACGTCGAGCAGATCGTCATTCATCTGAAACGCAATGCCATACGCGTCGCCGAAGCCGCGCAGCGCATCGATCTGCCCTGCGCTCCCGCCGCCCATGATCGCTCCGCACGTTGCCGACGCGGCGAACAATGACGCGGTTTTCTTGCGCGCGACCTCAACATACTCATCGAGCGGCAGGTCGAGATTTCCGAGTGCCTGCAATTGCAGCACTTCGCCGTCGCAAATATCGGCGAGCGTTGCCGAGAGAATGTTCGGTACAGGGTGCGGATAGCCCGCCGTCACGTTCTTGAAGATCCACGCGAACAGATAATCGCCGGCCAAGACGGAGACGCGATTGCCGAAGTCGACTGCGGTTGCGTTGATGCCGCGCCGTGTCTGCGCGTTGTCGACGACGTCGTCATGAATCAGCGTCGCGACGTGGATCAACTCCATGTATGCGGCCAGATGCAGGTGGCGCGCGGGATCGGAGCCGCACGCCGAAGCGGCCAGCAACGTGACGCGTGGGCGCAAGCGCTTCCCGCCCGCGGCCAGCATCCGTCGCACGGCCTCGGTAATGATCGGATTATCGGTAGAGAACGTGGCGCGAAAGAAGTTCTCGACCAGTTCGCGGAGGCCCGATTCGTCGCTGCGCAGTGTGCTCGCCATCAGGGTTTGGTTCCATAGTGGATCGCAATCGACCCACCCATCAGGCGCGCAAACCCCGCATCCGCGAAACCGGCTCGCGCAAAACGCTCGCGGAGGTCCTCGGCATTAGGGTGATGCGTGAGCGAATTCGGTAGATATGCGTACGCGGTGCGCGAGCCGCCGACCGCGCCGCCGACCCACGGCACGACGCGATAGAAGTACACGTCGAAGAACCGTTTGAAGAGCCGATTGGGCGCCTTGCTCACGTCGAGGTTGACGAAGCGCGCGCCGGGTTTGAGTACGCGCACGATTTCACTTAGCACCTGATCGATGTCGACTACGTTGCGCAGGCTAAAACCCATCGTCGCACCGTCGAAGCTTGCGTCGGCAAACGGCAGCACCATCACGTCCCCCTCGAGGAACGTCGCGTCGCCTCGCGCTTCACGCGGCGCGCGGGCGCGCGCACCGTCCAACATTGGTACGCAGAAGTCGATGCCGGTCACGTGTAGCGATGGATCGGTTCGCAGGAGATGAAAGACCAAGTCGCCGGTGCCGCAGCACAGATCGAGGATGGTTCCGTCGCGCGGCGGAGCGAGCAGCGCAATCGACCGCCGACGCCAACGCTCGTCCATTCCTGCGGTGAGCACGCGGTTGGCCACATCGTAGCGCGGGGCAATGCGCGCGAACATCTCGCGCACGTACGCGCCTTTGTCGCCGGGAGGTGGATGGGGGGCAGTGGCCATGAGGGTTCTGGCACTTCTCCCCTAGATATAGCGGACCTTTGTCGTGATGGTAGCGCTGATGCTAACGCTCAGTTCCACCGGCGAGCTGCTCTCGAGTCTCGCGGGCGCGCGCGAGATCGCGCTCACTGCGTACACACTCCCCGCCGGACGCGTGCTCGACGGCCTCGCCGCCGCCGCGCAGGCCGGCGCGCACGTACGCGTGCGGCTCGAAGGCTACATCTATAAGGATGACGGCAGCGTAACTGAGGCCAACGCGGCGGCGATCGCGAAGCTGCGTGCCGCCGGCGCCGACGCACAGCTCGTGCATCCGGAGCAGAACGCGCCCGATCCGATGCTCCACTGCAAGGCGGCGCTGGTCGATGGGTCGCTCTTTCTCGACGACCGGAATTGGCCCGACGACGGCGCCGATACCATCGTGCGCGACGACTTTCCGCGCGACGAGCAGATTGTGCGTGATGCGGTCGCGGGTGAGGAAGATGCGCCGACACCCTTCTTTGCAGTGGCCAAGCGTGAGGCGCTCGCTTCGGAGGCACGGCTCCTGTACGAGGCGCACGCCGGCGATGACGTTATCGTGGAGAGCGAATCATTCGGCGCCAGCAATCGCGTGTATAGCGCGATTGACGCGCTGGGCCGCCAAGGCGCGCACGTGCGCCTCCTGGTGAGCGCGCGCGATATGCGGGGAAACGCGAACGAGCAGGGCGCCCTCAAGAAGCTGGCCGCCGACGGCGTAGGCGTTCGCGTAGTCGATGCCGACGAAAAGCTCGCCGTTGTCAGCGGCACGAGAGGATGGATCGGCTCGGCAAATGCAACGGTCGCTTTCGATCACCCCGATCAACTCGATTGGGGCGCGCGCACCGACGCGCCGTCCATCCTTGCGCATCTCCGCCAGAGGTTCGACCAACGCTGGCAGAGCGCGCAGCCGCTTACGGCCGCGCTGCGCGAAGGTTCATGAACGTATCGGGAATAGCGCGCGCGCGTTCGCGTCGGTAGCCGCGACGACGTCGTCGAAGCCGCACTCGAGCACCTGCGCGATTCGTTGCGCGGCGAGTTCGACGTATGCCGGTTCGTTGCGTTCGCCACGGTGCGGAACCGGCGCAAGATAGGGACAATCGGTTTCGAGGACGAGCGATTGCAATCCAACGCTCGCAACGGCCTCGCGCAGCGGTTCCGCCGTTTTGAACGTGACCACGCCGCCGATGCCGAGGTAGAGCCCGAACTCTTGCGTGAGAATCTGCGCTTGTGCGGCATCGCCGGTGAAGCAGTGCACGACGCCACGCATCGGCGATCGCCATTGCTCGCGCAGGATCGTAAGGAAGTCCTCGAAGGCGTCGCGCTGGTGAAAGATAAACGGGAACCCCACCTCGCGCGCGAGATCGAGTTGTTCGCGCAGCACGCGACGCTGCACGTCACGGGGGCTGTGATCGTAGTAGTAGTCGAGGCCGGCTTCGCCGATCGCGACCACGCGCGAATCGCGCAGAAACGAATCGAAAATCGCAGGGATATCCGCCGGCGCATCTTTGGCTTCGTGCGGATGGATCCCCACCGACGAATAGATGCGGTACTCGCGCGCGCACTCGAGCGCGCGAAACGAGTCCGCGACGTCGCAGCCGACGGTGACGATGGTCGAAAGACCGGCGGTGCTTGCGCGTTCGACGACGGCCGCGCGGTCCTCGTCAAACTTCGGATCGTGAATATGCGCGTGCGTATCGATCATGCGCTTTCCAGATCCTCCACCAGGCGGTTGCGGCCTTGGCGTTTGGCCTCGTAGAGGCCGCGGTCGGCGCGCGCAAGCAACGTCTCCGCCGTGTCGCCCACGTGCGCTGCCGCGGCGCCGATGCTCGTAGTCACCGGCTGGCCGTTTGCATAGCGCATCCCGCCCAGCGCGACGGCCAAGCGCAAGCGTTCACCGACGGTCAGTGCGATGTCGCGCGAAGCGCCCGGCATGACGACCAAGAATTCTTCTCCGCCGATGCGACCGGCCGTATCGCCTCCGCGCACCGTATTGCGAATGATCTCCCCGATCTTGCGCAAACATTCGTCGCCTGCCGCGTGCCCGAGTTGATCGTTGATCGTCTTGAAGTGATCGATGTCGAGGAGGAGCACCGCGCCGTTCTCGGTGATCGATGTTTGTTCGAGCATCGAGTGGAGCCGATCCATCGCTGTCGCTCGATTCGCCAGCCCGGTGAGGCCGTCGATCGACGCAGCGCTCTGTGTCGCGACGATCGTGCGCATATCGCGAAGCAGCGGCGCAAGTTCGAACGCTGCATTGGTGAACTGCGCGATCTGCTCGTTTGAAAGCGGGCGGTCGTTGCGACGATGCACGGTTAATGCGCCATGAACCTCGCCGTCGGAAAGCCGTGCGGCAAATGCGTATGCGGTGTAAAAGTCGTCGCGCAGCGATGTGGAGGGCGAGCCGCTGAATTTCAGCCGCGCCAAAATGCGACGGCCGAGTTCATCGCCGGCCGAACTGAGCTTCGGGCCGAGCGTGGTAACGCTGCGCCAGGAATCGGTGCGCGAACTGGTCGCCGCGAGCACCGAGACGGTTTCATCGAACGATGGCACACGCAGGGTTGCCAGGATCGCGTTGATCTGCGGCAGCGGATTGCGCTCGCCGAGCATTGCTTGCACGGCGTCGCGCACGAGTCGCAAGCGATGGAGTTCGGCGTGCTGCCGATCGATCGTTCGCAACAAAAACGCGCTAAGACACACCGGCAGCCATAGGGCGATCGCGACAAGATCTTGCCCCTGCACCACTTCGTTGCGTCCGATGGTCGCCCAGATCACGCCTCCGACCGTGACCCACCAGGTGCGCGGATCGCGCGCGAGCCGCCCCCAAAGGCGCGCGAGCGAAAGATGAAAGGTGTACGACGAGACCGGGGCCGAGATCAAAAAAATGAACACGATCACCGCTGCGAAAATGGCGGCGGCAAGGATCGGCGTTGCCTGTGCAATCGGAAGCGCCCGGAGCTGTGCCTCGTAGCTGCCAAACAACAGAAAGAACAGCGCGGCGAGCACCCGCAGAACACCGTGTCGCGGGAGGTCGGCCAGGCTTTCGGAATCGCGGACGATCGATGCGCCGGCAAAGCCGAGGGCAAATGCGAGCGCACACGCGGTAGCGCCGACCTCACCGCCGAGTGCAAAGAGCGAAACGGCGATCGGCAGATCGAGAAAGATCGCTTCGGCCGAGAGACCGGTGCGACGCATACGCAAGCCGCGCACCGGCAAGGCGTTGCCGGCCACGAAGCAAATCGCAAGCGCGCCACATGCGGTAAAGGCCCAGTCGAGTTGCGTGAAGAGCGGCGCGTAAAGGGTCAAGGCAACGGCGAGCCCGGCGACGGCGACGATACCGCCGCCAATGGTGATCGCGCGGCTCGGCGCGTTGCGCTCGCTCATCGGTGCTAAGCGCTCTCTTCCAATTCGATCCGCGGAAAGAGGACGTCACCAACCCTTGTTTGCGTGCCGGGCTCGAGCCCGCCCCAGCGCAGCGCGCGGGCCCAATCGTCGCCAATGCCGCCACGCAACCCAAGCTGCTCCCACATCTGGGCTGTGCGTTCGGGCATGAATGGATGCAGCAAGATCGCGAGCCAGCGCAGTCCTTCGCAGACATCGTAGAGCAGCGCATCGAGTTCGCGATCGCGTCCTTCCTTGGCTAGCGCCCAGGGTTTGCGTTCGTCGATCGCGCGGTTGAGCGCCGTTACCAGCTCCCAGATGGCCTCGAGCGCGCCGCGGAAATCGAGCGCGAAGATCAGCGAGCGCACACGCTGCGGCAATTCGCTGAAGCGCTGCACGAAGACGGTCTCCTCGCTGCGATGCGGGACAATACCGTCGCGATATTTTTGCAGCATCGAGAGAGAGCGCTTGAGCAGATTGCCGAGATCGTTGCCAAGGTCGCTGTTGTGGCGCTGCGCGATCTTTTCCTCGGAGTACGAGAAGTCACTGCCGAACGGAGCCTCGCGGAGCAGAAAATAGCGCAACGAATCAGCTCCGAACCGATCCGCGAGCAAAAACGGATCGACCGCGTTCCCGGCGCTCTTGCCCATTTTTTGCCCGTCGACGGTGATCCAGCCGTGCGCAAAGACGAGTTCGGGCGCAGCCTCGCCCAGCGCCCAGAGAATCGCCGGCCAAATGATCGTGTGAAAACGCGCGATCTCTTTTCCAATGAGCTGTACGTTGGCAGGCCAGAGCGAGTGAAACCGTTCGTCATCTTCCGACCAACCGATCGCCGTGATGTAGTTCAATAACGCATCGAACCACACGTAGATGACACCACCATCGCCGGGAATGGGGATGCCCCACTCGAGGTTTGTGCGCGAGATCGAGAGATCGTCGAGCCCCTCTTCGAGCAGCGCGACCATTTCGTTGTACACGCTGCGCGGACGCACAAACTCGGGATTGGCTTTGAAATACTCCAACAGCCGGTCGCGGTAGGCAGAAAGGCGGAAGAACCAATCGTCTTCCGAGATCCACTCGACCACGCGCCCGCAGGTTGGGCAGCGCCCGTCAACGAGCTTGGACTCGAGCCAAAAGGTCTCGTCGTTGACGCAGTACCAGCCTTCGTATTTTCCAAGATAAATGTCGCCGCTTTCGCGCAGGCGCTCGAAGACGCGCTGCACTTTGGTCGTGTGGCGCGCTTGGGTGGTGCGAATGAAGTCGTCGTATTCGACGTGATATTTTGCGAAAAGCGATTGCCAACGCGGGACCAGTTCGTCGCACCACTCCTGCGGGGTTTTGCCATGCTCTGCTGCGGCATTTGCAACCTTTTGCCCGTGCTCGTCGGTGCCCGTAAGGAAAAAGGCCGGCCCGCCGGCGCGTGCGGTGCGCGCAAGCACGTCGGCAACCACCGTGGTATAGGCGTGGCCAATGTGGGGGTTACCGGAAATGTAATAGATCGGCGTGGTGACGTAGAAGGTTCGGCTCATGGGACGGGCTTAGTGTTCGCGCCCTTTCGTTTACTGGCCCGCTCGTACAGGCTTCGGCGGTCGCCGGCACCGCGTTTCGCCAAATTCCGCGCGATTTCGGCCACGCTCGCCCCGGTTTCCAGCAGGGCGTCGATCTCGGCATCGAGGTCGACCGGTGCTTGAGGCGTAGCCGCGGTCGCATGCGGGGCGACGGCAAAGGCGATCTCGCCGCGAACCGGCGTGGCCAGCCCGTTGCGGACCTCGGCCGGCGTGCCGAGCAGTTGCTGCTCGAAGCGCTTCGTGTATTCGCGAACGAGAAAGACCTGCGCGTCGGGAGCCACGACCTCGAGGTCGGCGAGTGCGGCGACGATGCGTTGCGGCGATTCATACCAGATCGTCGTTGCTCCGCAGCGCAGCGCCGCAGTAAAGTGTTCGCGACGCGCCGAGGACGTACGCGGCGGGAAGCCTTCGAAGAGCAAGCGCCGCAAGTCAAAGCCGCTGAGCACGGCGGCCCCGAGGAGCGCGCTTGGACCCGGAAGCACGTCGATTACAATGCCGTTTGCTCGTGCGGCCGCAACGAGACCGTTTCCTGGGTCGGATATTCCGGGCATCCCCGCATCGGTGACGACGGCAACGCGTTGCTCGCGCGCGCGTTCGAGGATGCCTGCCGTTACCGCGGCGGCGTTTTGCTCGCGATAACTCCACAGCTCCTTTGGACCGATTTCATACGCGTTCAAGAGCTTGCGCGCGACGCGCGTGTCCTCGGCCACGATCAAATCGGCGTCGCGCAAGACCTCGATCGCGCGGCGCGTGATGTCGCCGAGATTTCCAAGCGGCGTCGGGACCACAAAGAGCGGCATGGAGACCCTTTCGCCGCCGAGAATCGTATCTCTCGTTATGGCCATCGACGTCGAGCATCCGCCGGTCGGCGCGGCGCTCGAAATCTACATTAGCCCCACCTGTCCGTATTGCCGTCAGGCGCTCGCGCACTACGACGCGAACGGCGTACACTATACGAAGCACGATGCGCAAAACGATCGTCGCGCACGCGAAGCGATGCTCGCCCTTACCAAAGGCGATCCGACCGTGCCCGCGATCGTCATGAATGGTGCCTACGTTCAGTCCGGGTGGGGGCATCCGCCCCGCGGCTGAACCGTGCATTAGTTCGTCGGTCGACGGGCCTTAACTGCGGATAACACTCCAGACTTGGCGCAAGCTCGGCGCGCGTCCATATAGGAGCATGCCGACGCGGTAGATTTTTCCCGCTAGTATGGCGATCGCGTAGAGCGCTACGAGATTGATCCCTATTGAAAGCGCGACTTGCCATAGCGGGACGTTGCTCACGGCGATGCGCGCGAACATCACGAACGGCGCGACCAATGGAAGATAACTGCAAATGACGGCGAGCGGCGCGTCCGGTGAGCCTAGTGCCGCGATCGCGATGATGAAGGCGAAGACGATCGGCATGACCAGCGGCAACGCGATGCTGCCTAAATCTTCAGTGCGATTGATCAGCGATGCCGCGCCGGCGAACATCGTTGATAGCTGCAGGAAGCCGATGATAAAGAACAACAGGAATGCGACCACCAGCCCCGGGGTCAGCACGTCAAGCGCATTCGCGAGCGAAAGCATGCCGCTGTCGGCTTGCCCATTCGCTCCCGCACCGGACCCGCCGCCCAGGTATACCGCCGCCGCGACCCACACCGCGAGCTGGAGAAATCCGAGCGTCGCGGACGCCAGAATTTTTCCCGTAAGAAGCGTGATCGGGTTGACTGACGCGATCAGGAGCTCGGCGATGCGGCTCGTCTTTTCTTCCGCAACCGAACTCATCACGAGCTGACTGTTCATGATGATCAACAGGTAGAGAAGAAAGAGCAGTGTGTAGGCTACGCCCCGCGCAGCACTTGCCTGTCCAGCCGACGCAAACTTCGATGCGACCGTCGTCACGGTGATGGGAATCGCGGTGATCTTCGCCACGGCGCCGGCACTGCGATGCGTAACCAGTTGCAGTTGCAGCGGGAGCAGCGCCTCACGTAGCTCGTCGCGGTGGGTGCCGCTGGGGTCGTGCGCATAAACGGTGACGTGCAAGCCGTCCGAGTGCGCTTGCAGAGCGACGGCGGACCCGGCATGGTAGCTCTTGAGTACGGCGTCATCGATCGGGCCGCCGGCGAGCGTGGCAATGATTTTGTAGTCGTCGGTCAACAGCGGCTTCGCGCGTGCGACCAACGCCGAGTCGCCGACGAGCACGATCGATCGAGCGCCGTTAAATGCGCCCTCGAGCATAGTGGGGAGCCTGGTCAGGAGCGCGATCGCGATCACGACGACAAGCAGCCCGATGATATACGGGCGCGACCGGATGCGGCGCATGACCTCCGCGACGTAAACGGTACCAAGCTCGTCCATCATGCCGCGCTTTCCCCGATAGCGCGCAGATAGATTTCGCGCAGCGATGGCTCGATCGCTTCGAATTTCGTCACTGGTGCGGACGCGACCAGCGAACGCAGCAGTGCGGCAAAGTCGGTGGTCGACGGGACTTGATAGTCGATCGCACCGTCAGCCTGGTCGAGCGCTTGCCCACCGGCCACGTTTTCGAGGAGTGCGCGCACGGAATCGCTCGGCGGCGCGACGCGCACGACACGTGTCGGCCACACCGAACGCAACTCATCGAGCGATCCTTCGACACGGTTTGCCCCACCGGCAATGATGCAAAACCGCGAACACAAATCTTCGAGCTGCCACATCTGGTGGCTTGAAAGAATCAGCGTCATGCCGTTGCTACGCATCTCGTTCAAGATCCCCAGCAGGACGTCGGCGTTGACGGGATCGAGTCCGGAGAAGGGTTCGTCGAGCACGAGCAATTGCGGCTCGTGCACGGCCGCGCACGCGACTTGAACTTTTTGCTGATTGCCCTTCGAGAGTTCACCACATGGGCGGTCCGCGTAGACCGAAAGTCCCAGACGCTCGATCCAGCGATCGACGCGCTTGCTCACATCGGGCTCGCGTAGGCCGTGCAACTTGCCGAAATACGCAATTTGTTCGCGCACCTTCATCTTGCCGTAGATACCGCGTTCTTCGGGCAGATATCCGAAATGGCGGCGGCTCCTGTCGTGGATGGGCTCGCCGTTCCACGTGACGCGGCCGCCATCAGGAACGAGAATGCCCAAGATCATTCGCATCGTCGTTGTTTTGCCCGCGCCGTTTGGACCGAGTAGCCCGAACGTAGTGCCGTCGTCAATACGAAAGGACACGTCGGTTACGGCGTGCACCGAGCCAAAATCTTTGCGGACGTGATCGACATTCAGCATGGCTACGTGCCTTCCATTACCCGCGCTGGACACCTGGGTTTCATTGCAGCCATCGCGACGGCCGCAATCAGGATCCCCACGTAGTACGAAAGGTCGCCGTACTGCGGGAACGCGCGTGCAAACGGACCGAGAAACCAGACTTGATTCCAGAATGGAACCGACGCGAGAAGGCCGATAACCCAGGCGAGCGCGCCGGCGCGCCAGGCGGGAACGCGCTCCGGATCGCGAGCGACCGCGCGTTCTTGCCAAGCGTCGACGAGCACGACGCCGGCCCAAGGTGCCGCCCAGTAGGAAAGCAGCAGCAGAAAGTTGGTGTAGAATTCGGCGGTGTCGCGCGGGTTGCCGCCGCCCAGAGCGAGCAACGCGCCGATGAGACCGACCCCGAGCGCGGCCAGCGAGCGTTTAATGCGCGCATCAAATGCGACCAGTGCGGCGAGCGCTCCTGAATACAGATTCATGCAATTCGCCGTCAACGTGCCAAGGACAACGGTGGCGAGCACCAGGTTTGCCACCACGCCTGACCCGAGCAATTGCGCGATCGCTTCGGTCGGCACCGCAGTGCGTAGGTTGACGTGCGACGCACTCACCGCCGCGGCCCCCAGTATTTCGATCGCAATGCAGGGAAGTGCGCAGCCTGCGAATGCGTACCACCAGATCGCGCGCGCGCTCGTGTCACTGGGCAAGTAGCGAGAATAATCCGACGCGCACGGCACCCACCCCATCGCGTAGGCGAACGCAAGGGCGGCTGCAAACATGAACCCCTGCAACGGCGCCGCTGACGGAGCCCATGACGCGTGCGGCAGCGTGACCGCGCCGAGCAAGACAAAGCCGCCTGCGAGCAGGACGGCGCACGCGCGTTCGAAGGCACCGATGAGATTGTAGCCGTAGACGGCCAGCGCAATTTGCAACACCAGCATGATTCCGAGTGCGAGCCCGTAGCCGATGTGCGCAATCGTTTGTAGCGCGTACGTTCCGAAGATGGTGTTGATCGTAAACCAACCGACGCCCGCAAGGAACGAAAGCGCCGCGGGCGCAACGTTTCCGCGTTTGCCGAAGGCCAGCCGCGAAGCAAGCATTTGCGGTACGCCGTAGCGCGGACCGTAAGTCGCGAGCACGCCGAGGATCGCGAATCCAAGCAGGTTGCCCAAGAAGATTCCCAGCGTTGCGCTGCGCAGGTCGGCGCCAAAGAGCGCCGCGATAAAGACGCCGACCATCCAGGTCGCAATTTCGGCGTTGGCAGAAAACCAAACGCCGAAAAGATCGCGTGCGCGTCCGTGGCGCGCCGCAACCGCGATGGGCTCGATGCCGGTTGGCTCGACGACGAGAACCTGATCCTTATAGATCAAGTGGGCTACCTTTAGGTAGCCCGTGTCAAATCAGAGATCCAGCGTTCGACCGCGTCGGCCTTCGAGGGCAGAATCGCGGAAAGATTTTCGCGACCCGATGCGGTGACGATCACATCGTCCTCGATGCGCACTCCGATGCCGCGCAGTTCCGCGGGCACGGTTTCGTCGTCGGGCTGGAAGTAAAGGCCCGGCTCGACGGTCAGCGCCATGCCCTCGCGCAGCGTCCCGTAGCGATAGTTTTCCGAGCGCGCATGCGAGCAGTCGTGAACGTCGAGCCCGAGCATGTGGCTCACGTTGTGCAACGTGTAGCGGCGGTAGAGCTGACTCTGCGGATCGAGCACTTCGTCCAGCGAGGCATCGAGTATGCCGAGGTCGATCAGCCCTTCGGCCAGGACGCGCATCGCGCGCCGGTTCGGTTCGAGAAAGTCGTTTCCAGGCGAAACCGCGTCGATTCCAACGCGCTGAGCTTCGTAGACGATATCGTAGACGGCGCGCTGCGGGTGCGAATAGCGCCCGCCGATCGGCATCGTGCGGGTGATGTCGGCCGTATAGAGCGAATCGCACTCGACGCCCGCGTCGAGCAGCAGCAACGCGCTCCGCTCGACCGCGCCGTCATTGCGATTCCAATGCAGCGTGCACGCGTTGTGTCCGGAAGCGGCAATTGTTAAATAGCCGACGTCGTTGGCTTCGACCCGCGCGCGGTTCCAGAACGCGCCTTCGAATTCACGTTCGCTCGCGGCGCGCGGAAAGAGACGGATAACGTCTTCGAATGCGCGCTTGGTGATCTCGCAAGCTTTGCGGAGTTCGGCGATCTCGTATTCATCTTTGACCAGGCGCATCTCGGAGAGGTGCACCGCGAAATCATCGTCTTCGTCGTCGTGCGCAAGCAACGAGTCGATTGCGCGATTGTGCCCGCGCAGCAGATACACCGGGTGTTTGCTTGCGGCGAGTTCTTCGAGATAGCCCGGAATCTCTTGCAGCGGCCGGCAGCGATCGACTCCAAAAAAGATTTGACTCTCGTCGAGTCCGCGATGCCGCCCGACCCACAATTCACCATAGACGCGATCGGTGAAGAACTCGGCTTTTCCGCGGTTGTGTTCGGGGACGAAGAGGAGCGTGCGATGCGAAGCGCCTTCCGGCTCGAGCACCAGGAGAGCTCCGGGTTCGCCCGTGCCCATCAGGTATGCAAAGTCGCTTGCCGGCCGGAACCGAAAGTTTGTATCGTTGGCGCGCGCGTGTTCCTGACCGGCCGGAATCACGAGGTAGCAGCCCGGAAATTTCCGCGAAAGCTCGTCGCGGCGTGACTGCAGCCGCGCAAGCTGCGGATGAGCGCCCACCCGGAGCGGAACGTCGGCCCAGCCGCGCGACATGAAGTCGATCAAGCGCTGCGGCGTTTCACTGTCATAGTTGGTCGTCGAAGGCGTGGCCGGGGGCTGTTTGGTCGAATCTGCCATACGTGCCAGTGTTCGGCAAGCCGAACCCTGACACCGGCCCTTCGGGCCCGCTAACCGACCCAGGTTCTCAGCATCTACCCGGGTGGGCTGCCGTACAACTGTGCTATGAAACGTCTTTTTCTTGCACTCGCCCTCGTGTTCGCGGTACCGGCAATGGCCGGCGCGCAGCAAGCCCCGGGTTCACCCGACCCGGCAATGCGCCAAGCGATGCACGCGAACATGCAGCAGATGATGAAGCTGCACCAGCAATTTCGCGCGCAGGTGCTCGGCGCCCTCACCCCTGCACACAAGCAACTCTACGCCTCGGTCGTCGGTAATCTCGCGATCGCGGCGAGTCCGGACCCGCGTGCCGCAGTCAAACAACTCGACGCGGCGCTTTCGACAAGCGAAAAAACCGCGATCCTGAACGCGAACACGCAGTTCATGACCGCGATGAAGCCGATACGGCAACAGATGATGGCCAATCATCCCTGGCCCAAGCCGAGCGGTTCGCCGTGGCCAAAACGCAGTCACGGTCCGCATAAAGCGCGCACACCCGATGCCGGCGCAATTCTGCTCGCCATGGCGAGCGGACATGGCGGGATGAT
>Ga0302326_10016511_pt1 | contig 15446 bp, 15 predicted proteins | sample Palsa_T0_3_FD_202264 | JGI IMG/M metagenome (GOLD analysis project Ga0302326, IMG submission 202264) | Peat permafrost microbial communities from Stordalen Mire near Abisko, Sweden - Palsa_T0_3 | ecosystem: Environmental > Terrestrial > Soil > Palsa > Peat permafrost | place: Sweden: Abisko...
GACGCCGCTGATCCTGACCGGCCTGTCGGTCGCGATCGCGTTCCGGGCCGGGCTGTTCAACATCGGCGCGGCCGGCCAGTGGGTGGGCGGCGCGATCGTGGCCACCTGGCTGGGCTTCGGGGTGAGCCTGCCGCCGGTGATCCACGTGATCGTCTGCGTGATCGGCGCGTTCGTCGGCGGCGCGGTGATCGGCTGGCTGGTCGGCCTGCTCAAGGCTAGGACCGGCGCGCACGAGGTGATCGTCACGATCATGGCGAACTACGTGATGTACGACCTGCTCAGCTACCTGCTGACCAGCTCGGCCGCACTGAAGCAGCCCGGCCAGACCAACCAGATCGCGCCGTTCATCGAATCGGACGCGAACCTGTGGCACGTCGGCGGGCCGCCGCCAGAGGTCGGGCTCGGCTTCGTCATTGCCGTGGCGGCGGCTGCGGCATGCGCCTGGCTGCTGTCCCGCAGCACCACCGGCTTCCAGTTCCGCACCGTCGGCGCCAGTCCCAGCGCGGCCCGCAGCGCGGGCATCAACGTGGAGCGCTCCTGGATCCTGGTGATGCTGCTGGCCGGCGGGCTGGCCGGGCTGTCGGCCGCCACGGTGGTGCAGGGCACGAACACGCAGCTGACCTTCAACAGCTACGGCACCTACGGGCCGGATGGCATCACGGTCGCGCTGCTCGGGCGGGCCAGGCCGTGGGGAGTGGTGCTGGCCGGGCTGCTGTTCGGCGCGCTGCATGTGGGCGGCACGTACGTCGAGGCTGCCACGCTGGGCCAGGTGCCGTCCGACATCGTCCAGGTGCTGGAAGGACTCGTCGTGCTGTTCGTCGCCGCGCCAGCGCTGGTCCGGGCGGTATTCCGGCTGCGCGCCACCAGCGGCACCGGCCTGGAGGCCGTCGCGAGGGGGTGGAACGGGTGACGGCGATGACCGCGGCGCTGCGGGCGCCGCTGGAGTCGAGCCGCCGGTATCTCGCGGTGGCTGCCTTCGGCCTGGCCGGCCTGGTCGACATCCTGCTCGGCCTGGTCGCGCACGCCGGCGACGCCGGCTTCGCGCTGTCCCAGGCCGGCTCCGGGGTGCAGATACCCACGATCCGGCTGCCGGCCGCCGCTGTCTGCTACGCGCTTGGGGCGATCAGTGTCGGACTGGCCCTGCTGCGTGCCACGGTCACCCTGCAGCGCCGGGACATCCGGATCAGCATCGGCGTGGTGCTGGCGTGCTTCGTGGTCTCGCTGCTGTGCTGGGCGGACGCGGGCGCGATCCCGCTGAGCCTCATCAACCTGGGCCAGGGCACGCTGACCGCCACCATCCCGCTGATTCTCGGCGCGCTGGCCGGCTGCCTGTGCGAGCGCTCCGGCGTGATCAACATCGCCATCGAGGGACAGCTGCTGTTCGGCGCGTTCACGGCCGCCATCGTGGCCAGCGCGTTCGGCGGGCTGTGGATCGGGCTGGTGGCCGGATCGCTGGCCGGCGGCGTCGTCGGCGTGCTGCTCGCGATGTTCGCGATCACGTTCCTGATGGACCAGATCATCCTGGGCGTCGTGCTCAACGTGCTGGCCCTGGGCATGACCAACTACCTGTTCGACCGGCTGATGGCGCAGAACCCTAACGACAACACCGGCATCACCTTCACCCCGATCAGGATCCCGGGGCTCGCCGACATCCCGGTGATCGGCCCGGTCTTCTTCGACTCGACGGTCTTCCTGTACATCACCTACGCCCTGATCATCGGGGTTCAGCTGGCCCTGTTCCACACCAGGTGGGGGCTGCGGGTCCGGGCGGTCGGCGAGCATCCGACCGCGGCCGACACGGTAGGCATCCGGGTGCTGTGGATCCGGTACCGGAACGTGATCCTGGGCGGCCTGGTGGCCGGCATCGGCGGCGCATTCCTGACTATCGGGTCAGGCGGCGAGTTCATCACCGACATCAGCTCCGGCTTCGGCTACATCGCGCTGGCCGCGCTGATCTTCGGCCGGTGGACGCCGCTCGGCGCCCTGGGCGCCGCGCTGCTCTTCGGCTTCAGCCTGCAGCTCGCGCTGGTGCTGCCCACGGTCAACTCGGCGCTGCCGCCGGCGATCATGAACATGGCGCCGTACGTGGCCACCATCTTCGCCGTGGCCGGCCTGGTCGGCAAGGTCCGGGCCCCGGCCGCAGACGGTAAGCCGTACGTCAAGGCATGACCGCCGCGGGTATCGTTACGCTGCTTCGGTGATCACCAGATGAACACCGACGCCTACGCGGCGGCCCGCGCCAGCGCGGCGAACCTGGCCAGGCTCACCGGCCAGCCCGGCCATGACGTGGCGGTGGTGCTCGGCTCCGGCTGGGCGCCGGCGGCCGACGCGCTCGGCCAGGCCGCCGCCGAGATGCCGCTGGCCGAGCTCGGCGGGTTCGCGCAGCCCAGCGTCCCCGGTCACCGTGCCGTGGCCAGGTCGCTGCTGATCGGCGACCTGCGGGTGCTGGTCTACCTCGGCCGGACGCACCTGTATGAGGGTCACCCGGTCGACGCCGTGGTGCACGGGGTGCGGACCGCGTGCGCGGCCGGCGCCACCGCGGTGGTGCTGACCAACGCCTCCGGCGGGATCAACGAGAGCTATCGGGTCGGCCAGCCGGTGCTGATCAGCGACCACCTGAATCTCACCGGCAGGTCGCCGCTGACCGGCGCCGAGCCGCCGCCTGGCTACGGCTCCCGGTTCACCGACTTGTCCGATCTCTACTCGCGGCGGCTGCGGGCGCTGGCCAGGGCGGCTGACCCCGGCCTGGCCGAGGGCGTGTACGCGGCGCTGCCCGGCCCGCATTACGAGACCCCCGCGGAGATCCGGATGCTGCGCACCGCCGGGGCCGACATGGTCGGCATGTCCACCGCGCTGGAGGCGATCGCGGCCCGGCATCTCGGTGCCGAGGTGCTGGGGATCTCGCTGGTCACCAACCCGGCGGCGGGGCTGTCCGGTGGCGGGCTTGACCACGCCGAGGTGGTCGCGGCCGGGGCGAGCGCGGCCGCCCGGCTCGGCGTGCTGCTCGGCGAGATCCTGCCGCTGCTCGGGGTGGCCGGCGGCGAGCAGGCCGGCTGAGATGATCTCCGCCGAGCTGCGGGACCGGGTACTCACCTGGATCGACGACGACCCGGATCAGCGGGACCGGACCGAGCTGGCCGGGTTGCTGCGCGCCGCCGGCACGGCCGCCCCCGAGGCCGGCACGGCCGGCCCCGAGGCCGGCGCGGCCGCGGCTGAGCTGGCCGACCGGTTCGCGGCGCGGCTGGAGTTCGGCACCGCCGGCCTGCGCGGCGCCGTGGGCGCCGGGCCGAACCGGATGAACCGCGCGGTCGTCCGCGCCGCGACCGCCGCGCTGGCCGGCTGGCTGCGCGACCGGCCCCCGCCCGACCGACCCGACCCGGTCCCGGCAGGCCAGGCCAACCCGCGCGATGTGAATCTGGGCGGGTTGGAACCCGCCCAGATTCACATCGCGCGGCATCCGGCCGCCGCTGCCCCGGCCGGGGCAGCGGCCCCGGACCCGGCTCAAGCCGACGCCGCGATCCCGGACCAGGCCAGCGTGGTCATCGGCTGTGATGCCAGGCACCGATCGGAGGAGTTCGCCGAGGAGGCGGCGCGCGTGCTGGCCGGCGCCGGGATCACCGTGCACATGCTGCCGCCGCGGCAGCCCACCCCGCTGCTGGCGTTCGCCATCCGGCACCTGGGCGCGGCGGCCGGGATCATGATCACGGCGAGCCATAACCCGGCGGCCGACAACGGCTACAAGCTCTACCTGGGAGACGGCGCGCAGATCGTGTCGCCGGCCGACGCCGAGATCGAGGCCGCCATCCGGGCGCTGGGGCCGCTGGCGCGGGTGCCGGTCGCGGCGTCCGGCAGCCCGCTCATCACCCGGCACGGCGACGAGATCGCCCGCGCGTACGTAGATGCGGTCACCGCGCCGTTCCGCGCCCCGCCCGGGGCCGGCTCGATGCGAGTCGTCTACACCCCGCTGCACGGCGTCGCCGGCGGCCTCGCGCTGCGGGCATTCGAGCAGGCCGGCTTCCCCGCTCCCGATCTCGTCACCGCCCAGGCCGCGCCCGATCCCGACTTCCCGACGGTCGCGTTCCCGAACCCGGAGGAGCCAGGCGCGCTCGACCTGGCGCTCGCGCGGGCCCGCGCGCAGGCCGCTGACCTGGTGATCGCCAACGACCCGGACGGCGACCGGCTGGCCGTCGCGGTGCCCGATCCGGAGGTCGCCGGGGGCTGGCGCGCGCTGACCGGCGATCAGCTCGGCGCGCTGCTGGGCGCCTACGTGCTCGAACGCACATCCGCGTGGCCGGACCCGGAGCAGCGGCTGGTCGCGACAACGGTCGTGTCCGGCACCCTGCTGGCCAGCATCGCGGCGTCGGCCGGCGCCAGCTACGCCGAGACGCTGACCGGGTTCAAGTGGATCGTCCGCGCGGGTGACCGGCGCCGCGACCTCCGTTTCATCTTCGGTTACGAGGAGGCACTGGGCTTCGTGATCGGCCAGACGGTGCGCGACAAGGACGGCATCGGGGCGGCGCTAGCCACGCTGAGCCTGGCGGCACTGGCCCGATCCGGCGGCGAATCGCTGCTCGACGCTTACGACGCGCTCGAGATCGCGCACGGCGTGCACCTGACCGCGCAGCTCACGCTCAGGACCTCCTCGCCGGCTCTGGTCATGGCCCGGCTGCGGGACGGGCCGCCGGACGCGTTCGGCGAGCTCGCGGTGATCGCCGTCGCCGACCTGGCCGGCGGGACAGGCGAGCTGCCGCCCGCGGACGTGCTCAGCTACCGGCTGACGGCAGCCAGGGTAGTGATCCGGCCGAGCGGCACCGAGCCGAAGATCAAGGCCTACCTCCAGGTGGTCGAGCCGGTGGACGGCGGCAGGCTGGACGCGGCGCGGCGCGCGGCCCGGGCCCGGATGGAACCGCTCGGCGAGGCCGTGCGGGCGGTGCTGGCCGGCGAGCTGCCCGGGCCAGCACCGCGCCCGGTCAGTCCGCGACGGCCAGGATCACGTCCGACGCCTTGACGATCGCGATCACTTCGCGGCCCTCGGCCAGCCCGAGTTCCTCGGCGGCCTCGACCGTGATCGAGGCCACCAGGCGGACGCCCCCGGCGTCGAGGACCACGTTGGCCGTCGCCTCGCCATGAACGATGCCGGTGACCCGCGCACTAACCTGATTTCGCGCACTTAGCCTCATGCTGGTGTCAATCCCCGTTCTGCGTTTCCAGGATTCCGCCCGCCGGGTGGCGGTCGGTAGACACATTGTGCCGGAGCCGCGGACCGGGCCGGCTTTCCGACCGGCCGCGCCCGTGCCAAGCTCATGACCATGACCAGCAACCCAGACGATCCAGCGTGCGAGGTCGCGCACGGCCACGCGGCGTCCCCGGCACACGGGCGGACGCTTGTCGCGGTGTTCTTCTCGCCGGTGGCCGGCCTCCTGTTGCGATACGGACGCGACGCGGGATTCCGCCCGGTGCTCGTGGAGCCTGACCCCGCGCTTGCGGAAGCCGCCCGGGCCGCGGGCCTCGCGGCGGACAGCGGCGGCCTGGAGTTCGCCGGCGACGACACCGACGTGGTCGTAACCGATCATCACCGGCCGGAACTCGGTGCGATGCTGCGCGACGCGCTGGACAGCAAGGCCCGCTGGGTCGGGGTGATGGGCAACCCCCGTCACCCCGCGCCGCATATCCCGGCGCTCGCGGCCCTCGGCGTACCGCCCGGCGAGATCGCGCGGATACACCGGCCGATCGGACTCAATATCGGCTCGCGGAACCCGGCTGAGATCGCCATCTCCACCCTGGCCGGCCTGATCGCCGATCGCAACGGCCGGCCGGGCGGGTTCTCCTTCTAGCAGGCCAGCAGGCCGGCTGGACCGCGCGCAGGTGGTCCGTTATCCGGCGAACGCGATGAGGGCGCGCCAGGCGGCGGCGATCGCCGGCTCGGCCTCGATCAGCGCCGCCAGCCGGCCGGAATCGATTACCAGGACGCGCGCGCGGGTCTCCAGCCGGACAGTCACGCCGGCTGGCGGCAGCGGGCCGCCGGCGGCGTCCACCTCTCCGACGAAATCGCCGCCGCCCAGGCTGCGCAGCCGCGCTCCGCCCCGCTCCACCGCGGCCCGGCCATCGATGATCACGAAACACTGCCGTCCTGGCCGTTCCTCGTCGGCAAGCCTGCTGCCGGCGGGCAGCACTGCCTCATCACCCGGCAGCTCCAGAATTCCGGGCCGGGGGGGACGGGACAGCCGCTCGGGCAGCGCGCTCATTCCTCAGTTGTGCCGCATGCCCGTTACAAGATGGTGACAAGATGACCTTCGCGGAGGTGCGGGCGATGGCGACAGAGAGTCCCGCCCCGGGCGCCGGCATGAGCCCGCCGCCTGACGGCGCGGCTCCGGAGCCGGCGGCCGGCTACTCAGGAACGCCGCTGCCGGGGAAGCTCGGCATCAAGGCTGGCCACGCGATCGCGCTGATTGACGCGCCGCCCGGTTTCGCCGGCCTGCTGGAGCCGCTGCCGGATTCGGTGACCGTCCGGGGCGGGCTCGACGGTGCCGGGCGGCTCGATGTCATCGTCTTCTTCGTCGCCTGGCGGGCGGAGCTGGCGGCCCGGCTTGACGTGCTGCGTGCACGGATGGCCCCGGCTTGCGGCCTGTGGATCGCCTGGCCCAAGCGGGCAGCCAGGGTGCCCACCGACATGTCCGACCAGGTCGTACGCGAGATCGCCCTGCCGACCGGCCTGGTAGACAACAAGGTCTGCGCCATCGACCAGGTATGGTCCGGCCTGCGGCTGGTCATCCGCCGCGAGCTCCGCTAGTCCCGTCAGGCCGTCAGGACGGCAGGCCGTCAGGCCGTCAGGCCGGCGGGCGACAGCGGCGGCCGCGGACCCGGCGGCTCAGTCGAGGATCCGCTCGCCGTTGAAGACCCCGAGTTCCTCCTGGTAAAGCTCGACGCCGACGCCGTTCGGGTCGCGGAAGTACATGCTGTCCATTACGCCGCGGTCCGGCCCGAGATAGTCGACCGCAGCCTGGTCCAGCTTCTTCCTCGCCGCCTCGAACTGCCCGGCCGAGATAGAGATCGCCAGGTGCTGAACCGCGCCGATGGTCTCCGTGAATGCCGGGTGATCGTGCCCGGGAAAGTCGAAGAACCCGAGCAGGTTGTGGTTGCCGATGTCGAAGAAGAAGTGGCTGGAGCCCGCGTAGTCACGGTTCTCCACCAGCTCCACCAGGGGGAACCCGAGGAATTCCTGGTAGAAGCGGATCGTCTCCTCGGGGTCGCGGCAGATCAGCGCGATGTGGTGCACGCCGCGCACGGTGCTGGCGGGCCGCTCGCCAGCCGGGCGCAGGTACTTTTCGCGAAGCTTCTCGCGGCGCGCCCTGATGTCCTGCAATTCCTTGCCCGCTGGCTGTGGCACGACGACCTCCTAGCCCCCGGTGGTGGGCAGGCCCACCTGGTCCAGGCTCAGGCTGCGATGCCGCATCGCCCAGCCGCGCAGCCCGCGGCCCATCTGGGCCAGCGACGACGGCGGGACCGCGACCACGGGGCAGGTGGCGTGCGCCAGGCAGTAGCGACTGACCCGGCAGGCCGCGATGCGGCCGATCACGCCGCGGCGGCCGGCGCCGACGACGAGCAGGTCGCCGTCGGAGTTCGCCATGGCGACCAGGACGCTGCCCGGCTCGCCCCTGACCACCATGGGCTCGACCGGCACATCGGCCGGAACTTCCCCGAAGGCCAGCTCGATGGCGTGCCATAGCCGCTGCCAGGCCGCGTCCTTCCAGACCTGGCGCAGGTAAACAGATGGGCCGCCGCGGTCAGCGAGGTCACCGCCCGGAGGCGTCCAGGCAAGCACAGGAATGAGCTCCGAGCCATGCACGCGGGCCAGGCCCGCCGCATACCGGAGCGCCTGCAGGCTGCCCGGTGACCCGTTGACGCCTGCGAACACCCGGCGTACGCGGGACACGGTAAGGCTCCTTCCGATGAGAAGCTTGCCATCTAGAAATGTACCCGGGTTCTGCTCTGCGCGTGCTGGGGGCTGCCCGCCCGCGACGCGCAGTCCGACAGGCCGCCCGCCTAATTTGACAGTGACTCTCAAATATTAATAACGTTCATTTCAGAGAAACTGCTGAAAGCAGGTGACTGTCATGCGCAGCCCTGAGGCCCGCCGGTGGTGGGCACTCGGCGCCCTGGCGCTGAGCGTTCTCGTCGTCGGGCTCGACCTGACGGTGCTCAACCTGGCACTGCCCACGCTTGCCGCCGACCTGCATGCCTCGACGGGCGATCTGCAGTGGTTCGTCGACGCTTACAGCCTGGTGCTGGCCGCGGCCCTGCTCCCGGCCGGCCTGCTCGGCGACCGGTTCGGCCGCAAGCGGCTGCTGACCGGCGCCCTGGTCGCGTTCGGCGGGGCCTCGCTGGCCTGCGCTTACTCGGGATCCGCCGCCGAGCTCATCGCCTCCCGGGCAGTGCTCGGCCTGGCCGCGGCGGTCATCCTGCCACTGTCGCTGGCTGTCATACCCGTGCTGTTCACCGCCGCGGAGATGCCGCGGGCGATCGCCGCGGTGGGCGGGGCCACCTTCCTGGGCTTCCCGATCGGGCCGATCCTGGGCGGCTGGCTGCTCGACCACTTCTGGTGGGGATCGGTATTCCTGATCAACGTCCCGCTAGTCGCGGCGGCGCTGATCGCCGTCACGACGCTGATGCCGGAGTCGCGCAGCGAGCGGCGCCCGCGGCTGGACGTGCCCGGAGTACTGCTGTCCAGCTTCGGCCTGGCGGCCCTGACCTACGGTTTCATCAAGGCCGGGGAGAACGGATGGAGCAACGCGACTGCCGTCGCCACCCTGGCAGCCGGAGCCGTGGCGCTCGCCTCGTTCGTCCGCTGGGAGCGCCGCGTCACCGCGCGCCGCAGCGGCTACCCGCTCGTCGACCTGACGTTGTTCCGGTCAGCCAGCTTCACCTGGGGCACCGCCCTGTCGACGATGGTCTCGTTTGCCCTGTTCGGGATCTTGTTCGGGATTCCGCAGTACTTCCAGGATGTCCGCGGACTCGACGCGCAGAGCAGCGGGCTGCGGCTGCTGCCGCTGATCGGCGGCCTGGCGGCCGGCCTCGCCATCGGGCAGCGGCTGCAGACCCCGGTCAAGGTCCCGGCCGGCAGCCCGGCCGGAAAGCCGCTGGTCAACGCCAAGGTGCTGGTCACTATCGGATTTACGGTGATGGCCGCCGCGCTGGCGGCCGGCGCTGGCACCACCATCACCAGCGGCACCGGCTTCGGCGCTGCCTGGTTCGCCGTCACTGGCCTCGGCCTGGGAATCGCGATGCCCACCGCGCTGAACGCGGCCCTCGGCGCGCTCTCGCCCGAGCGCAGCGGGTCGGGCTCCGCGCTGATCACCGCATTGCGCCAGGTGGGGGGGACGATCGGGGTCGCGGTCCTGGGAACGGTCATCGACTCCGTTTACCGCAGCGGGCTCAGGGTGAGCGGGCTTCCCGCGGCGGCGGCCGCTGCCGCGCGCGGCAGCGTAGCCAGCGGGGTCGCGACTGCGCGGGCCGTCGGCTCCGCGCCGCTGCTGCATGCCGTGCGGATCTCGTATGTGCACGGCATGGACATCATGCTGTGGGTGTGCGGTGGAATCGCCCTGGCGTCCGCGCTGCTGGGGCTGGCGTTCCTGCCGCGCTGGGCGCGGCCGTCAGCTTTGGTGGCGGTGCCTGGGGCGCCGGCGGACGAGGCGCCGGCGGAGGGGGCACCAGCGGACGAGGCACCAGCCGGGACGCGCAACGTCACGACGGCGGAATGACGGCCATGACCGAGGCGAGCGCGGCGAGCGCGGCGGGCAAGCCGACCGGGCTCCGGGAGCGGAAGAAGGCCAGGACCCGCGCCGCCATCAGGGAGCACGCGCTCCGCCTCTTTCGCGAGCGGGGCTACTCGGCGACGACGGTAGAGCAGATCGCGGCGGCGGCCGAGGTTTCCGCAGCGACATTCTTCCGCTACTTCCCGACCAAGGAGGACGTCGTGCTGCAGGACGACCTGGACGTCATCACCCTCGAAGCATTCGAGGCGCAGCCGGCCGAGCTGAGCCCGATCGCCGCGATGCGCGCGGCCTCGGCTGCGCTGGCAGCCGAGCTGAGCCCCGCTGACCTGGCCAGGATGCACGAAACCATCGAGCTGACCATGTCGGTCCCCGAGGTGCGGGCGAGGGCCGTCGACGAGTTCACCCGGACAATCGAGGTGATGGCCGCGGCCCTGGCGAAACGGGCCGGCCGGCGCCCGGATGACTTCGCGGCGCGCAACCTGGCCGGCGCGATGATCGGCGTGATCATGGCGGTCACGCTGACCTCGCCGGATGACGGCCCCGCCGGGATGTTCAGCCGGATCGACGCGGCCCTTGCCCACCTGGAGGCCGGCCTGCCGCTGTAGCCCAGGCGAACAGCCGCGAGTCCGGCAACCTGTCGCTGGTCCCGGCCGCCCGGGACCAGCCGCCCGGGACCAGCCGCCCGGGACCGGCCGGATAGCCCGGAAGCCGACCGGCCGGCGAGGGATCCGGCGTGGCGCGCTAGGGCCGGGCTGGGCAACGGACCGTGGCGATCAGACGGGAATGTTTGCGCTTTCAAATACCGTTGGCGCCAATGGAAGTCGTGCCCCCCAGTCGATGCCGGAGCGGGCGATGCTTAGGTCAAGGAGGACTTCATGCCAGCCGTCACCGTCGCGGACACCCTTGTGCTGCCCCGCGTCCAGCAGCCAGATCCCGCCGTCGCGGCCGACCGGCCTGTGCTGAGCGTGACCACGGCGCCGTCGGCGTACGAGGGCGAGGGCTTCCCGGTCCGCCGCGCCTTCGCCGGAGTCGACATGAGCGCCCTCGATCCGTTCATCCATATGGACCAGATGGGCGAGGTCGAGTACGCGCCGGGTGAGCCGAAGGGAACGGCCTGGCATCCGCATCGCGGCTTCGAGACCGTGACCTACATGATCGACGGCACGTTCCGGCACCACGACTCCAACGGCGGCGGCGGGCTGATCACCAACGGCGACACCCAATGGATGACCGCAGGCGGCGGGATCCTGCACATCGAGGAACCCCCCGAGGACATGGTCATCAGCGGCGGCCTCTTCCATGGCTTCCAGCTCTGGGTGAACCTGCCCGCCAGGATGAAGATGACGAAGCCGCGGTATCAGGACATCAGGGCTGGCCAGGTCGCGCTGCTCAGCTCGCCGGACGGCGGCGCGCTGATCCGCGTCATCGCTGGTGACGTGGCCGGCCACCAGGGCCCCGGCGTCACGCACACGCCGATCTCGCTGCTGCACGCCACCCTCGAGCCTGGTGCTCAGCTGCGGCTGCCATGGCGGCCGGACTTCAACGCGCTCGGCTACGTGCTGGCCGGCTCCGGCAGCGTCGGGCACGAGCGGCGGCCCGTCCGGATGGGCCAGCTGGCCGTGTTCGGCAACGGCGACGTCGTCACCATGGCGGCGGACCGACGGGTCGACGGCCCTAGCGAGGCATTGGACATCCTCATCCTCGGCGGCCAGCCGATCAGGGAGCCTGTCGCGGCGTACGGCCCGTTCGTCATGAACACCAGGGCGGAGCTTGTCCAGGCGTTCGAGGACTTCCAGGCGGGCAGGCTCGGCACCATCCCCGCCGAACGGCAGCCGCTGCCCGCTGAGAACCACCCCGGCCACGACGTGCTCTAGAAGCCCTCTGCCCAGCGACATCTAAAGGCCCCTGCCCCAGCAATGTCATCGCCGTCGGCGCCGATGGCCTGCCATCGCGGCACCGCCGATGACATAGATGTCGGCGACCACACCGCGCCGGGCAAGCCGGTCCCCGAGCAGGCTGAAAGCCTCCGTAATACGCTCGCGGTCCAGCAGCGGCGATTCCTGCTGACTCACGCGACATCCAGATCGTGGGCTGCGACGAACACGCCCCGCCGCCGGAATGCAGCGGGCGCGTGGACGAGAGCATCCACACGGGCTACACGGGTGTCATAGGGGAACCAGAACTGGCGGAGCTGCCGGCCCTCGGCCCACGGCGGGGCTCCCCGGCCATCCCTGGCTGCCAGATGCTCCGACAGCGCTGCGAGCAGCACATCCCAGTGCTCATTGCCGATCGCCTGGGGCTCATCAGCCAGCAGCCGCCAGCGGTCTGCTGCCAGCTCGTGCCGGTTGAAGTGAAGTCCCATCGACGCTTGACTTCCGCTCGCGCTGTTGAGTTGTCGCGGCTGCGTTTTCCCTGGGGTGCCGCTACTCCGTCAGGATCGGCGGATCTCGAAGAGGAAGCAGCCGTACTCGACGGCCCGGACGTGCACGAACGCGACCTCTGCCTGCCGGAAGAGCGCCGTGAGGACTGCCTCGGCAGTGGTCACGGGGTCCGCGAGGGCGGGTTCCATGAGCTCGCCGCCGAGGATCCGGCCTTCGGCGGAGTAGGCACGCAGCACGCGGTGCGTGCGGGCGAGCGACGCCGGGACTGCGTCCGCTCCGGCCCGCCGCACGGCTCCGGGTGAATGAACACTGGGCCGACCTCGTCGTACGGGCCCGGATCGGCGCCAGGATCCTGCCGCGCCCATCGCCGCAGCGGAGCGTAGGAGACCAGTGCCACCCGCTCTCCGGGACGAGTCGGCCGCAGGCAGCACCGGAGCGGGCTGCCACCATCATCGGTCATGATGCGTGGCAGGTGACCAGCGTCGTCCCGCTGGCGGAGCTGGCTCAGGGCGTCCGGCTCGATCGCCTTGACCTGGTAGGTGAGTGTCATTTCGCGTGTCGCTGACATGCTTCCGGCCTGTCCTCGCTGGCCCTCCAAAGCTAGCGAAAAACCGACAGCAACCTTCCTGCAAGTGAGCTGGCAAATCCGTCGGAGCATACGCACTGGGCTAGCCTCAGGTGATCCTGACCTGATCGTGGCCGCGACGGCCGAGCGGTACTCCCTGATTGTCCTGCACTATGACGGCGGCTATCAGCGCATAGCGCAGATCACCGGCCAGCCGGCCGAATGGATCGTCCCGCGCGGAACCGCAGACGGCAACTCGTGAGCTCGTCGGGCTACTCGCGTCCCTGGGGGGCGGGCGGCGGCGGAGCTCAGGTCGCCAAGCGGCGCAGGGCGGCCCGCACGACCGCGGGATCGGTGGTGGTCCAGAACGGCGGCAGCGATTCGCGCAGGAAGCCGCCATACCGCGCGGTGACCAGCCGCGGGTCGAGGATCGCCACCACTCCCCGGTCGCTCATCGTGCGCAGCAGCCTGCCGGTTCCCTGCGCCAGCAGCAGCGCCGCCTGCGCGGCCGCCACGGTCATGAACCCGTTGCCGCCGCGGGCCGCTACCGCCCGCTGCCTGGCCGAGGCCAGCGGGTCGTCGGGCCGCGGGAACGGTATCCGGTCGATGGCCACGAGCTGCAGGGACCGGCCGGGGACGTCCACGCCCTGCCACAGCGACAGGGTGCCGAACAGGCAGGTTGGCTCGTCGGCGGCGAACGCGCTGATCAGCTGCGAGGTCGGGTCCTCGCCCTGGCAGAGCAGCGGGAACTCGATCCGCCCGCGCAGCTCGTCCGCGGCCTGCCGGGCGGCCCGCATGGACGAGAACAGGCCGAGCGTGCGTCCGCCGGCGGCCGTGATCAGCTCTGACAGCTCGTTCAGGTAGGACTCGGCCAGCCCGTCGCGGCCGGGCGGCGGCAGGTGCCGCGCTATGTAGAGGATGCCGCTGCGCGGATGGTCGAACGGCGAGCCCACGTCGAGCCCGGACCAGGCCAGCGAGTGCGCGGCGGCGTCTGCTGGCTCGGCGCTGCCAGCCGGCCCGGCCACGTCGGCCGACTCGGCGGTGCCCGCCTGCCCGCCCGGTTCCGCCAGCGGCTCGCGCGCGCCCGCGAGGGCGGTCGGCAGCCCCCACTGGCGGGCCAGCGGCTCGAAGGATCCGCCCAGCGCCAGCGTCGCCGAGGTCAGCGTCACGGTGCGCCGGCTGAACAGCCGCTCCGCCAGCAGTTCGCCGACCTCCAGCGGCGCCACGCGCAGCGTGGGCGGGCGGGACGATTCCGCGGACGAGGGCCGGTCCATCCACACCACGTCGGAGCGGCTGGCGATGTCCGGGCCGAACGCGGCGAGGATCCTGTCGGCCGCGCCCCGCAGGTCGTCGAGCGCTGCGAGGGCGGCCCGGGCCTGTGCGATGCGTTCTGGATCGTCATCGGTGTCCTTCGCGCTGGCGCGCAGGTCCGTCGCGCAGCCGCGGGCAGCGTCCCGGATGGCGGCCAGCGATACCGCGAGCGGCTCGGGCAGCACGTCGATCCGCCCGTAGGAGACCTCGTCAAGCACGCGCGCTGCCGCCGTGCCCGCCTCCCTGAGCCTGCCCGCCGCGGTGTCCTCGATCATGCGGCCGCAGCGCCGGGCGGCTGCCTCGACGGCGGGCGCGGACAGCTCCGCCGACCCGACCGAGGTGACCCGGTCGACCAGGTCGTGGGCCTCGTCGATGATCACGACATCGTGCTCGGGCAGGACATCGAAGTCCTCAAGGGCATCGATGGCCAGCAGCGCGTGGTTGGTGACGACGATGTCCGCACGGCCTGCCTCGTCGCGGGCCAGCTCCGCGAAGCACCGGGTGCCGAAAGGGCAGCGCTGGGCGCCGATGCACTCCCGCGCGGTGACGGCCACCTGGCGCCATGCCTGCTCGCTGACGCCGGGCACCAGCTCGTCGCGGTCGCCGGTCGTGGTGCTGGCCGCCCATTCGTGCAGCCGCTCCACCTGCCGCCCGGTCGCCGAGACCGTGCGGGGGTCGAACAGCATGTCGGCCGGATCCACCGGCGCGCCGGAATGCACGCGCTGCAGGCACAGGTAGTTGCGGCGGCCTTTCAGGATCGCGAAGACCGGCGGCCTGCCCAGCGCCCGCTTGAGCGCGGTGGCCAGGCGCGGCAGGTCGCGGTCGATGAGCTGGCGCTGCAGCGCGATCGTGGCCGTCGACACGACCACGGTGGCGCTCTGGGTCACCGCGTGGCGGGCGGCGGGGACGAGATAGGCCAGCGACTTTCCCGTTCCCGTCCCGGCCTGGACGGCGAGGTGCTCGCCGGTCTCTATCGCGCGCTGGACCGCCTCCGCCATGGCGACCTGCCCCGGCCGCTCCGCTCCGCCGATGCCGGCCACCGCCGTGGCGAGCAGCGCGGCGACGCCAGGCGGGCCGCGTTTTCCGGCTTTCCTGTCCTCGGGCATTTCCTCGCGGTTTTCCTCCCGCTCGCCGGCCCGGCCGTGAGCGCCAGCGCCGTCGCTCTTGGCGCGGGCGCCGGATTCTCGGGTCTTGCGAGTATGGCCGGGGGGCACGTCGGAAAACGCTATCGCGCCTGACGCTGTGCGAGCGCCGTGCGTCGCATCGCGTTGGCATTGGAAAGCTTGAAACGCCGGCCTAACCGCTTCGTGGCGGTTAGGCCGGCGTGGCTTGCGTGGTTGCCGGCGGGCGGGTTAGCGGTCGCTGATGCCGTTGGCGTGGTCGGACTGGGCGACGATGTTGTTCCATGCGCTGATG
>Ga0302326_10016513_pt1 | contig 15445 bp, 17 predicted proteins | sample Palsa_T0_3_FD_202264 | JGI IMG/M metagenome (GOLD analysis project Ga0302326, IMG submission 202264) | Peat permafrost microbial communities from Stordalen Mire near Abisko, Sweden - Palsa_T0_3 | ecosystem: Environmental > Terrestrial > Soil > Palsa > Peat permafrost | place: Sweden: Abisko...
TGAGTTTGTGTCTAACTTCGTCACCCCTGAATTCGGGAAGGTCACGGGCTGGCAGATCGTTGAGGGCAAGGATTTTTCACGCGACATGCTGACCACCAACCATCCGATCATCATCAATGAAACGGCGGTTCGATATATGAACATGAAAAACCCGATCGGCGAAGTCCTGACGCGGGACCATGGCAACGAGCGGTATACAATTGTCGGGGTGGCAAAAGATATGATCAGCGAGTCACCGTTCGAGCCCGTACGGCAGCAGATCTTTTTCTTCACCAAGGGCTTCATCAATACCTTCGAGGTCCGGGTCCAGCCAAATGCGAGTATGGCCCGCGCCCTTGATGCGATGAGGGCGGTGTTCAATCAATACGATGCCCAGGGTATTTTCGAATACCAGTTTGCGGACCAGGAATATGCAAAAAAATTCGGCGATGAAGAACGGATTGGCCGGCTGGCGGGGGTCTTTACCACGTTGGCGATCCTCATCTCCTGTCTGGGCCTGTTTGGGCTGTCGGCTTTTGTGGCAGAACAACGTACCCGCGAGGTGGGTATCCGCAAGGTGCTGGGGGCGTCGGTGTTTACGCTGTGGCGGCTATTGTCCCGCGAATTCCTGGTGCTGGTGGGCGTGTCGCTGTTGATTGGCGGGCCGGTGGCGTCGTGGATCATGTATGGCTGGCTGAACAACTATCACTATCATGCGGGCCTGTCCTGGTGGATCTTTGCGGCGACGGCGGGAGGGGTGATCGTTATCACTTTGCTGACGGTCAGCTGGCAGGCGGTGAAGGCGGCGCTGGCGAATCCGGTGGAGAGCCTTCGAGCGGAATAGGGCGCGCGGGCGGCGCGGGTGCACGCGGGCGGGCGGCTGGGGGCGGCGGTTGGGGGCGGCGGTTGGCCGAAAATATCCTATATTGAGCCTATATCGACCATTAAACCGATTGGGCCATGGATATTGCCGTTTTAGACTTTTTGAATTCAATCATCCCTATATCGGAAGATTTAAAGATCAGACTCGACTCCATACTTAGGACTGCGGAATTTAAAAAGAAAACGGTACTGCTGAAAGAAGGGCAGGTCTCCAATTACATCTATTTTATCGAGTCGGGGCTGATGCGGATCTATTACATCAAAGAGGATAAAGAGATTTGTAGTGGTTTAATATGTGAGGGAGGGCTGGCTATTTCCGTCAAAAGTTTTTTCAATAGAGAGAAAAGCGATGAGTTTATCGAAACGATAGAAGACACGCGGGCCCAGTATATTTCTTTTCAGGAACTGGAGCGGTTGTACACCGACTTTCCTGAATTCAACATTGTAGGAAGAAGGCTGATCACTCAATACTACGTGAAAAGTGAAGAGAGGAATTTTCTGTTAAGAAAGCAGACTGCACAGGAGAAATTTCAATTCTTTCAAAAACACTTCGGGCATTTAATCTCCAGGGTCCAACGAAAAGACATCGCCTCGTATATCGGCATTAATCTGGAAACACTTAGTCGGTTATAACTATTTATAGAATTTGACTTTTGTCAAATCAGGTTTGATTTTTTCTGTCTTACTTCGATGGATGAAAGCTACATTACCGTTATTTATTTTATTGTTTTTGAGGTTGACTGCTATCGGCCAGGGAAGAATGGAACATATTGCCATCGACTGGCCGGGGGAGTATAATTGGAAAACCGTGAAACAGAAGCACGATGAAAATAAACAGACTTTGATGATAATACCTGGCAATGATTCTATATCAAATCCGTCAATAATTGGATCATTAACGGTTTATCGGGGGGTTAAGTTCTCTGCGTTGGATAATATTATTAGCAACTACAAGGCAAGATTAGATAGCGGTTCAAATTTAACCCCATTGGAAAGGTTACAAAAAACGAAATACCCTTGGATTATTTTTAAAGTTGAAACGCCTGCAACTACTAAGTATCCCGAACCTGAATCGGATTTGTATTATGTTGTGCAAGGGAAGTTCGGCTTGTATGAAAATTTTGTCGGGATAAAGGCAGCGACTTTAAGTGATGAATTCGTAAAAAAATGGACTGCGGTTTTTATGACCGCCCAGATCAGGATTGAATAAATACGCATAATGGGTCGTGCCGGTTTTATTGTCAGGAGGTATAATGGACCTAAAATAAGTTCGTTTTTCTCTTTCCATTCCGCCTGCTATCTTTATGGTTGAATGGGAGAGAAAGCGTTCATAACACCTGCTGTACTGAGATGGGCCCGTGAGTCCGCCAGGATCACTGTAGAACAGGCTGCGGCCCGGGCCGGTGTGGGTGTGCAGAAGATCAATGAATGGGAGGAAGGGATGGACCGGCCTACTATCCGCCAGGCAAAGATCCTGGCCGAAGCGTATAAAAGACCGCTGGCCCTGTTCATGCTTCCTGCTCCGCCGAGGGACTTTACGCCGCTACGGGATTTCCGGCGGAAAAACGCGGTTGCACTAACGACCGGCTCTATATTTATTATCAGGGAACTACAGGAGAAACAGGCATGGACACGAGACTGGTACGAGGAAGAGGGTCAGGAACCGCTGCCCTTCGTGGGGCGGTTCTCGATGCAGGATAGCCCGGAAGTCGTAGCCGCCGACCTGTTAAAAGAACTCGATATTCATCCGCCGTACTACGCTCATCCGATGAAAGAGTGGGTGGCAAAGGCGGAAGCGAAGGGTATATTTATTTCGCGCACCAGCTTTATCAGTAGCCATCTGAAACTGAACAGCGATGAATTCCAGGGTTTTGCCATTGCAGATGCACTCGCGCCGTTTATCTTCATCAATTCTGAGGATTGGGACGCTTCGCAGCTGTTTACCCTGGTCCATGAGCTCGTTCATATCTGGATCGCACAGTCAGGCATTTCCAATGAGATCGGTCCCGAGTCGGCCCGCGATGAGCAAATTGATCCCGTCGAGCGGTTCTGTAACCAGGCCGCCGCGGCTGCACTGATGCCGGAAGGATGGATGAAAAACCTTCCCTCTTCCGTCTTTGCATCTGCCGACACGGTTTATCAGCAGGCACGGCAATGCGGGATCAGTTCCTTTGCCCTGCTGGTCAGGGCCCGCAGCCTTGATATCGTCACGGAAACAAAGTATGGCCAGCTCAAAAAAGAGGCCGATCAGGCGTTCCTGGCTTACCAACTCAAGGAAGAAAAGAAGAAAGCAAACCTCAAAGACCGTGAAGGCGGCCCTAATCCTTACCGGCTCCGCGCCAATAGAAACGGGCTGCAATTCAGCCGGCTCGTACTCGACGCCTTCCGCGGCGGTTTCATCCAGCCTACGCAGGCCAGTAACCTGCTGAATACACCCATCAATCATTTTCCAAAACTGGAGGCATATGTCTACCCATGAGCCAGCAGGAACAGAAATATTGCCTGGATGCCAACGTGCTCATCAACGCCTGGAATCAATATTATTCGAAAACGATTAGTTCAGGATACTGGGAAATATTGAGCCGGTTGGGGCATGGAGGTGTATCAATGATTTCGAGATGATCCGGGAACTAGGCATCCGCTTTTCGTGCGCAATGAACTGACGAGTAGTGCGGTGGTGGGGTGAGGGAATGCGTCGGGGGGCCTGGGCAGGAGCGGAAGGGCGCGGGCACGCGGATGCGCGGGGAAATTTTTTTATGGAAATTTCCTTCGACTGCATCTCAGGGGCTTACTCCCTTTTTATATGAGAAAAATTACCTTGTTCTTTATTCCCTCAGTCTTTTTTGTTTACGGTGTCGCGGCGCAGCATGGCGACACGCAGTCGGTGACGATGCGGCTGGCGTCGCAGCCGGCATTGTACAGTAAGAATGCGGTCATGGACCTTTTCCAGAACCAGCAGTTCGATGAGGCGATTGCCTACCTGTCACCTATCCTGCAGGCGGATTCGGGGGATGTCAACCTGCTGGGGTATGCGGGTTACGCCTATTTCATGAGTGACAATACCCGGGCGGCGGCGACATGCTACCGGCATATACTGACGCTGGATTCTTCGAACGTCCCGGCCTTACATTACCTGGTGCTGATCCGCAGCAATGAAGACCCGGAAGAGGCCTATAACTATGCGACGCAGTTGTTGCAACTACAGCCGGACAAGGAGCCATGGTGGCGGATCATGGGGGAACTGTCGGCCCGGCGGGGTAAGCCGGATGCCGCTCTCGGTTTTTTTGAGCACGCCTATTCGATGATGCCGGGAGATGCCCGGGCGGTGGCGGGATTGTCGGAACTGTTGATCGGGAACCGGAATTTTTCCCGGGCGGACAGCATACTGGACGGGGCACTGGCGAAGGATTCACTGAATTCCTCGTTGCTGAAGCTGCGGGTGAAGGCGGCTTTTTCGAGCAAAAAATATGCTGAAGCGATTGTGCCGGGGCAACGGCTGGTGGCGTCGGACGAACCTGCGAGCCAGGCACTAACCTGGTTAGCGCTGTCTTATTATGACCTGCAACGCTACCCGGACTGCATCCAGACGTGCCAGCATATGGTGGACATCGGGCTGGACCTGGAACAGGTCTATTATTACGAGGCGGAGTCGTATATGAAGCTGCGTCAGTACCGGATCAGCGATTCCCTGTTACGCATCTGTCTGACGAAGGCGATCCAACCGACGGCGGAGTGGTATTATGATGTGCTGGCCTCGAATCATGAGGCGTTGCATGAGTACAGGCAGGCGATTGCTCACTATGATACTTCTTACTATCTGTTCAAGGACCCGACTGCGTTGTACACGTGCGGGCGGATTGCGGAGACGGAGTTGCATAATATGACGCTGGCGCGCAAATATTATCTGCGGTATCTGGCGGTGGCGCGGCCGACTTCTGACGAGGAGAAGCAGGCGTACAGGTATGTGCGGAAGAGGTGGGGGAAGGGGTGAGGCGCCGGAGGGCGGCTGCGGCCGATCTTATCTCTGGTGAAAGTATGCATTTTGCATACTTTTTTGAGAAGGAACGAGCGGGAAGAGGACGCGGCAGCGCCGAAGGCTTTGGGCGCCCGATTGGGTAAGTGACTCAGGAAATTAAGGATCTTGGACTCGAACCCCATCAGGGTTTTTTAATTTATCAAAAGGTGTAATTGAATCACCGCTTTTAAATATACTAACGGTATCATTCTCTTTGCTTACACAGAAATAAGTAAACCACCCGTATTTTTTATCGATAATAAAGAAACTGCCATTGCAATTGGGGCTGCGGTTGCATAGTTGTACCAATTCAAGCAACGAACGAAGATTGCAATCATAAATGTAATGCTGCGCCGTTGGACCGTGTCGCATGGGGATTATTACTCAATAATTGGCCGCATCAGTCAAGTGCATTAAAGATGTCTTTAGATCATTTGAATGTGTGACTGTAACCTCAATCTTGTGTTTGATATTATCCGCCCAGTTGGAAAAATGATTATTTGAATTGACTTTAATTATAAAGCCATTCTCTATCTTCTTCATGATATTTACCCAGTCGGTAAAAGGAATTGAAAATTCCTTTTGAGTAAATTCCTTTTTTAGGATTTCGATGTGTTCTTCCCAATACATATTCAATATAGCTGGACCGATACCTCTTCCGCATAAAGATAAAATATATTTCCTGCTTTGTTACGGGGAATAATTGAGCTCCCTTAACTTTAATATTTATTATGAAGAGGGTTGTCACAGTAACTGCAATAATAATTTTTTTGGTCATTGCAGGCCTTTATGGCAAAAGAAGGTTTTACGACCCGAAACAAAGGCTTGAAAAGGTTACTCAACAAGTTGCTCAACTTTATAAGGACGGCGAGATAAGAAGTGGTGACATCATTTTTCAAACTTCACTTTCAGGGCAAAGCAAGGCTATTCAGCTTGCTACGCATTCTGAATATAGTCATTGTGGGATTATTTATAAAAACAATAATGACTATTTTGTTTATGAGGGTGTGGAACCCGTTAGATTTACGCCTTTGAATAAATGGATTTCACGAGGACAGGACGGACATTTTGTAATAAAGCGGCTCAAAAATGCTGATCAGATTTTGACACCTGCGGTACTGAATAGGATGAACCAAGTGGAAGAGAAATATAAAGGCAGGCATTATGATATATACTTTGAGTGGACCAATGATAAAATGTATTGTTCAGAATTGATTTGGAAAGTGTATAAGGAATCTACGGGGATTGAGATTTGTAAACTCGAAAAACTTAAAGACTTTGATCTTACCAGCGATCCTGTGAAACAAAAGATGAAAGAGCGTTATGGTGACAGGATACCGCTGGATGAAACCGTAGTTTCTCCGGCGGGGATTTATAAAAGCAGACTGTTGGAGATGGTGAAATCAAACTAATAAGACAATGCGGACTACTGAAACAGATATGCAAGACGAAAAATCAGCCCAAAGAAATAGAAAATGGGGATGGGTAGTTCCGATCTCCCTGGTGGCGATACGGTAGGAACTTACAGCTTCAATATCGGCGATGAGCCGTGGGGCGGAGATTGTATAAACGCTCGATTATATCATCTTGGGTCTGCAGTATACCAAAGATCCTTTCCCGTGATTTATGACAGTACAGATCCCAAGGTAAATCAAATACTCATTTTCCCTGATGAGTTTGCGTATTATCATCTGCCCTTCCCGGATAGCCTACAATGGGTTAAGGATATTGAAAATAAATGATTTTTAAGAGGGATCTATTACCGGCGCGGCCGAGTGGGAGTGGCTGAGGCGCCGAAAGCTTTGGGCGAGGGTTGGCGGAGAATACGGGGAGCAATAGTGGACTACTTTTTGGCGTTGTGATAAGAGGAGAATGTAAAAAAATGGGTAACCTAAGCGTTTTAGCGGGAGAGCCTAACGCGACGAATTGACGGCTGCCACAATCGCTGAATTGATGGCGTCATACAGCCGAGCCGAGACCTGGTCATATACCTGATTGTCTTTCGGGTCTTCGAAATACTGGTCGTTCCAGGAGCCCATACCGCCAAAAGCCCACGCCGAAGCGGCTGTATACAAAATCCTCCGGGCCTCGAGGCTATAGTCCTGCTGGGGTACGAGCGCCTCATAATAGTATCCCGCCGCGGGGGTATCGCTGCCCAGGCGGGGCATCGCCTTTTGGAAGAAATCGGCCCAGGTGTCGAGTTGTTTCTGCAGGGCAAATTGCAAAATAGCTCCGAGCGCCCCGAGCAATCCGGCAGCTGCCACTGCCAGATTGAATTGCAGGTTGACGGTCGGCTGCCGGACATAGGTCCGCCCATGGTTGACGCTCCAGATGAGGTGATTGGGGTCGTCCTTGCGGGTCACCTGCCAGCGCGCTGACCAGAAATCGGAATGATCGTCAAAGATCGCCTCGATGAGCCAAACACCATTGCCACCGATCATCCCGGCCAGTTGATGCTCCCTGGCCGAAGGCCTTTCCTGGGCAGGATGATAGTATAGTCGCAGCGTCCGGCACCCCTCATGTTGCAGGTAGCGGTACCAGAAATACGGATCGATGGCGATCAGCAATTCGTTGCTGCCGTCGACCTCGCGAAAATCCACTGTATTACAAAACTTGAAAGCGGGGTTGCCGGGATAGAAGCCATCGGGTAGCTGGCCGGTCCTGAGCCACTGATTTCCGTAAGCTGCCAGCGAGATCAATTGTGCGAGTACACCGGTCATATACAACCAAAGAAAAGGAATTTCGGGGGATGGGGAAGGAGTCTTTTAACAAAGAGCATTTTTATTATAAGTTGAGGTAGGGCGGCCGATGGGGGAAGAGGGGGCAATTTGGCTTTAACTGGGGTATATGGGATAGGTAGAGCTAAATTGATTGGCAATTTGGCTCTAAGTTGGATAATTAGTACCTTTAGAGCCAAATTGCAGGTATGGGAGCATTAATAGGAAGAAAAGAGGAACTAAGTGTTCTGGAAAAAGTCAGGACATCGGACAAGTCTGAGTTCGTCGCGTTATATGGACGAAGAAGGGTTGGTAAAACCTTTTTAATCAGGGAGGCCTTTCAACATGATTTTGCATTTTATCTTACCGGTGTCCCCAACATAAACCTGAATCAACAACTATCTAATTTCCATAAAGCCATCGGGAAGTATTATCCGAATGGCTCAAATACCCCTCCGGATAACTGGTTTGCGGCTTTTGAGCAACTGGAGGAATTAATATCGAAAAGCAAGAGCCGAAAGAAAACGATTTTCCTTGATGAGTTGCCCTGGTTAGACACTGCACAATCAGGATTTATTCCCGCGCTGGACTATTTTTGGAATTCCTTTGCCAGTGCAAGAAAAGATATTATTCTGATTGTTTGTGGTTCAGCGGCTTCCTGGATGATCAATACACTTATTCATAATAAAGGTGGATTACACAATAGGGTCACATATCGGATACGGCTTGATCCCTTTTCGTTGAGTGAATGTGAAGACTTCTTCAAACATCGGTCGGGAGTGTTTAGCAGATACCAAATTGTGCAACTATATATGGTCATGGGAGGAATACCTTTTTATCTTGACCATGTGGATGTTGGAATGAGCGCTGCGCAGAATATCAACAGATTGTGTTTTCAACGAGATGGAATACTAGCGGAGGAATTCAATGATCTCTATACGTCACTTTTCAATAAAGCGGAGAGACATTTAACCATCATTGAAGCATTAAGCAAAAAGGCAAAGGGGCTTACACGCAAGGAAATTACTGAATTAACTAAATTGCCTAATGCAGGAAGCACCACACGGATACTTAAGGAATTGGAAGAAAGTGGCTTTATTCGTAAATATCTATCATTTGGGAAAAAGGAGAAAAGCAGTCTATATCAATTAAGCGATTTTTATTCGTTGTTCTATATTAAATTCATCCGCGGAAACCATGTAGTGAATGAAAACGATTGGATCAACGGATTGGGTACGCCGCAGCAGAGGGCATGGAGTGGCTATGCATTTGAGCAGGTATGCCTGGCGCACTTAATGCAAATTAAACATGCGTTGGGGATCAGCGGTATTCAGACCGATAGTTCTTCATGGGTCAATACGGGAAGGGGAAACAAAAGACAAATTGACCTCGTTATCGATAGAAAGGATGATGTCATTAATCTTTGTGAAATGAAATTTTCCATTAAGCCTTTTACAATTGACAAAAATTACCATGCAGAATTGCAGGACAAGATAGAAACTTTCCAAACAACAACGAAGACTACGAAATCCCTCTTTTTGACCATGATCACGACTTTTGGAATCGTCCGGAATGAATATTCCAATAACGTGGTACAGAATAGTTTGAAAATGGATGATTTGTTTTTAATAAGATATTAACGTATTTAACAATACGGGCTACGTTTTGGCGTTGTGAGAAGAGACAACCTTTGTTATGCCCCAACAATACACCCAGGTGGAAGTCCTTTTGCTGACCGGCACGAACTTTCTTGCCGGGAACTGGGTGCCCAAGGATGACGACCTTGGTGCGGGACGGGGGCTTTCGGACATGGAAAAGCTGCAGGAGGCCTGCTGGAATGGCCTGCTGGAAACAATACTGCCAGAGGTCTGGATCAAACCGCCGAATGACGGCATCCTTTATCTCTGGGACATCAAAGAGGCCAAGGCTTTCCTTGAGCTGATGCTGAGCGAAGTGCCGCTGCCGGTCGACGGGCGGTCATCGATTACGCCACACTCGTTTATGGCTTTCCAGGATTACAATTGAATTATACAAGAACCGCTCCCCCGTCAATAACGATGCCCTGACCGGTCATGAAGGGCTGCTTCATCAGGTAGAGGAACGTCAGGGCGATGTCTTCTGCCTCGCCCAAATGTTTGACAGGCAGGGAATCACCGATGGTTTGAAAGAGATGAGTGCGGTCTGTCTCCGTCAGGCTGTTCCATAAGTTGGTCTTCACTACCCCCGGGATCACACAATTGACGCGGATGGGCGCCAATTCCACTGCCATGGCGCGGACGAAGCCTTCCATTGCCGAACATAGGCTGGCCGCAACGGCCCAATTTTTACCGGGACGCATACCGGCGATGCCGCTGGTCAGGTTAATGGAACCGCCTTCATTGATGAGGGGAGCGCCATATTTCACGGCGGCGAAGGCGCCCCAGAAACGGAGGGTAAAAAACTGGCGGGCGCTGTCGATGTCGGTGGTAGCGATGCTGCCGAGGCTTATATTTTCAGCGGCGGTATACACGAGGTGATCAAAGCGGCCGATCTGACCGAAAAGATCTTTTATATTTTCTTCTTTGCTGAGGTCGACGGTGTAGGCCCGGGCGTCTTTGGGCAGTCCTTTCAATGCCTGGTCCAGCCGCTGTTGATTGCTGGATACGATGACGACTTTGGCGCCTTCGGAAGCGGCGGCTATGGCTGTGGCGAGTCCCATGCCTGAACTGCCACCCAGGATAATCACTTTTTTGCCGGATAAAGAGCGGGATGAATTTGTCATGGTCATTTTGTTTTATGGATACAAATTTCCGATGGTGGGGGGACTTGACGGTTACCAAATGGTAAAAAGCAGCGGCGGCGGTATGCGGCAGGGAAGTTCGCATTTTGCGAACTTTGCGCGCGGGGGGATGGGCGCGAGGCGCGGGGGCCGTGATCAGAAAACTTTCGTGTAAGACGCCGTAGGCAAATCAGCCGGCTTCAGATATTGATCAGTGAGGGGCGCTATTTTTCAGCATTTTACTGTTCAGGGCTGTCAGGAAATTCACCGGTTGAAATGTCGTGGAATCACCAGGCATGTTGATGATCAGGCCGAGTTTTGTGCCGTTATACGAGTGATCGCATACGATAGGCTGGGGGGTTGATGGCAAGATAGGGAAAATATTTTAGTAGCGTTGTTTCCGGATGCGGCTGAGGGATTGCGGGGTGATCTCGAGGTAGGAGGCGATATCTTTGAGGGGGACGCGCAGGGCGATATCGGGCTCCTGTTCCATGAACAACTTATAGCGGGTGGCGGAGTCCTGGCCGAGATAGGCATTGCGGATCTGGATCTTGTCGAGGAGCCGTTGGTAGGTGATCCGATCGATCAATTCATTCATATAGGGAAGTTCGCGGTACAAGGCCAGCAGTCTTGTCCTCGTTATGGCGAGTACTTCCGTGTCGGTCGCCGCCCGGATGCCCTCGTCGGCGGGCAGCTGGTTATTAAAACTTTTCAGTAAAGTACAGAGATAATTTTCCTTCACAAAAAAGCCGGTGACTTCGACGCCCTTATCATTGATCACTATGATGCGCAGAATACCGCTGCAAATGAAAAACATTTCCTGGCAGATCTTTCCCCCTTTGAACAGGTATTCACCTTCCTTAAAAGTTTTTGGCAGGAAGTAAGACGCTATGATTTCTTTATCTTCTTCCGGGATGGGCTGGTGCTGCTGCAGGAAGGTAATCAGTGGATTGACCATGGGGCAAAATTAGCTGAATACCCGCTTAGTTGTATTTGTTTCGGGAAAATCTATTCTTAATTTGCATGTATCCTCTAAACATTTATCAAATGAAAAAAATTCTCCGCTTTCACGGCTGCGCCGCAGCCCTTGTCCTTTGCGTGAGCCAGATAATGGCTCAAGATGCACACACGGGATTACAGATGTATCGATTTGCCTGGCAATGGCGGGGCCTCAAGCTGGGGAGCCTTTTCGTTCCCGGCAACACGGCCACAGGCACGCAGGCCTTGAATTCATGTACTTCATGCTTTCAAAATGTCGCGGACGGCTATCAGGCCCTTTATGCCTGCACCAGTTGTAGTGCGAATGTAGGCGTCGGTTACCAGGTCATTGAGCAGTGTACCACCTGTAACGGGAATGTGGGAATAGGAGAAAGCACTTTGGCGGATGTCACCACAGCGCTGTATAATACAGGGGTAGGCTTTGACGCGATGTCAGCCAATGGTACGTCAGCGAATAATACTGCGGTGGGTGCATTTGCTTTGGGCGGGGCGACAGGAGCTAACAATACCGCGGTGGGTTACCAAACGCTGTTGTTTCCGAACAGCGAAACGAACAGCACGGCAGTTGGGATGCAGGCGCTGTCAGACAGCCATTCCTCAGGTTATAATACGGCGGTCGGCGCCTATGCCTTACTCGGAGATCAACTTCATGGCGGCGGGTCCGGAAATGGCGGCGCTTATAATACGGTTGTCGGCGCGAACGCCTTGTACAATGACAGTTCGGGCTATGGCAATGCGGTCGTCGGTTATGACGCTCTGTACAACAATACCGCCGGCAGTTATAATAGCGTCAACGGCTACATGGCGATGTATGACAATTCGAGCGGTTACTACAATGTGGCCGATGGCATTGAGGCCCTGCTGTACAATACAACGGGCACGGGCAATACGGGTGTTGGAACGATTGCGATGTACAGCAATATAACGGGCAGTTACAATACAGGGCTGGGATACGCAGCTTATACAGGCAGCAGCACTTTGTCGAATGCCACGGCCCTGGGCGCGGACGCCCTGGTCAATGCGAGCAATGCAGTGGTGGTAGGCAGTAGTTCGGTGACGAGCATCGGGGGATATGCGGGCTGGACGAACTTCAGTGACGGCCGGTATAAAAAGAATATCCAGCAAAATGTACCGGGCCTTGCCTTTATCAATAAGCTGAACCCGGTGACGTATACACTGGATGTGGCGGGCATCGAAACGAAGTTGCACCAAAATGACCGGTCCCTGACGGACAAGTCCGGTAGCGAGCACGGCAATTATCAGAGCGACCCGATCATCAAGCAGGCCATACAGGAAAAGTCAACGGTCACCTATACGGGCTTCGTTGCACAGGACGTGGAAAAGGCAGCGGATTCGGTGGGCTATGCCTTCAGCGGCATTGACAAGCCTAAAGATATCAATCAAAGTTTTTATGGTCTCCGCTATGGGGATTTCGTGCCTTCCCTGGTAAAAGCGGTTCAGGAGCTCTCCGCCAGCAGTAATACAAAAGACTCTTTGATCAATTCCCTGATAGGAGAGGTGGATAGCCTGGACAATAAATATAATGTTTTGCAGGCACAGCTCAACGAGCTTAGGGCGTTGCTGACGGCGAAAAAATCCTCGGCCTCTCTCGATCAGAATGTGCCGAATCCTTTTACCGGCTCTACGGTTATCGGGTACAACCTGCCTGAAGGCGTGTCATCGGCGCAAATGCAGATCACGGATCTCACGGGTAAGGTGCTGGCTGCTTTTCCCCTGTCGGGTAGCGGCAAGAATGCCCTGACGGCCAATGTGGCCGGATACGCTGCAGGGACCTATTGCTATTCCCTGATCGTCAACGGGCAACTGGTAGCTACGAAACAAATGATATCGGTCCGATAAGTTGGGGCTGTCAAAAGCACATAAGGCCAACAGTTATGGGCGGTCTTATTTAATCACCTCCAGCGCATCGATGAAATTGTGTATTTTATCGGTATGGGCGTCTTCCTGCCAGCCGCCTCTACAGGGTGCAAATCCAGCCCGTTCACAGGGGCAACCGTCATCGTTCAGCGCATACGTTGCGAAGTTGAGGGCCTGAAATGCGAGGGCTTTGTATTCGTTGGAGCCGGTTGCCGCGGTGTACATCGCGAGTACGGCGCCATAGGTCGACAAGATGCCACCCCAGGGGTCCTTGTCATGATCCTGTTCGCCACAAATAGATACGCCATGGTTGATGCCGGTAAAATTCCGGTTGACGAATTCGATCAGTTCATGTGCGTGTTGCTGCCATTCGGCATCTAACTTTTCTTTCTTTTCCAATAAATACCTGGCCAGGTTGAGAGGGGCCCATGCCGTTCGGTCGCCCGCTTCATCATGGTCTTCGAAGAACTGGTCCCAGAGGGCACCGTTCTTTGCGAGGTCAGGGATTTGATAATTGAATATCCAGGTGCGGAGCTTCCCTGCGGGGCCGTCGAATGGCGAGTAACCCATCGAGGATAGCCCGTCGAACAACATCAGGATGTATACCATATCTCCCGAGACGAGACCGCGGGCTTCCCCAGTCCGATAATCTACACGGAACGGCCATGGAGACCGGGTTGAATCGCCCTGACCCATATTTGTCCTCAGCACTTCTGCATTGTGCAGCCCCTGGTCGAGGTATTTCTTCTCGCCTGTTTCTTTGTATAGAAGCAGGAGGGCATAGCCGGCGAGGGCGCCCTTATCGGGTTCTATTTCAAATGGTCTGTCGCCTTGTGTGCCGCAGTCAGCGGGTTGCGGGAATTTCCCGGCGATACCTGTGGAGCGGGTAAACCGAGGATAGCGGCCTGAGTCGGGAGTATTGGCGTTGTCGATGAGGTAGTCGCCCATGTATTTGGCCCACTCGAGTACCTTTTTATTTTTGTGCTGATCGTACGCATAATATTTCAGATAGGAGATGATGCCCATACCATTTTGGGTGGCGGGGATGAAATCGCTGCGGCGCGGATCGGGCTGGTAATTACCGTCCATGAAGGTCATCCAGACGAAATTGGGGTAGCCATGAGTAATGGGGCATTGGAGGTACCATTGCATTTCGCGATTTACGGCGTCCTGCCAGGAGGTCCAGGGTAAAAGCATGCCGGTGCTGTCATAGATGGCGGGGTGGTTGCCGATGATGACGGCGGGGTGGTTGGCAACGGCGGGGTGAGGTCGCTGTTGGGCGGCACAGGTCGAGGAGACGCAGATCAGGAGTATGGTTATAAGGCGCATGGTTTTGAGCCGATTATTTATGGATGGCCATTAAATGTAATGAAAGGAGGCTATTTTTACACCTATGCACGGAAAATTCAACTATCCTGTCTTTATCCTTCGGATGATCATTGAAGCGGTTTTTCTTGTCCTTGGCATCGTTGTCCTGATCCTGGGGCCGGATCATTGGTCGGCCAATCACGATTTGTCGGGCGTTGTCGGTATGACGGTTGCCTTTGCCGTTTTGCTGTTCTTCGTTAATGCTAAGTTCATCCGGCCCATCTGGACGGAACGCTTTGGCATAAGGATTGAACCGGACAGCCTCATTATCACTGACCATCTCCTGTTCAAACGCCGGGTCCTCCGGGGGAACGACATAAAGGGTTTCAGTCTTTCGGAGTATCCCTTGCGCGGGATGAAAGTGAAATCGATCCTGCTGTATCTCTCCAATGGGGGAAAAGATAGAGCTACCACAATTTTTGTTCTTCAATTTTAAAAGCCTTGCCCCATCCTTGCAGGAAAATGGGATTACATTTCTTGGCGAAGAGCCCTATATCTGGAAATGGGTAGACTCCCGCGTTTATAAATTTGACAAGTAGCAAAGCGCTGAGGTCGGACTATCATTTTAGTTTTTCAGTAAAAAAGTCAATGGTCCGTTGCCAGGCCAACTCCGCAGCTGCCTTGTCATAGCGGGGTGTGGTATCATTATGAAAGCCATGGTTGACGTTGGGATAAATATAGGCGGTGTACTCGACCTTATTCGCCTTTAGTGCCGCCTCATAAGCTGGCCAGCCCTCGTTGATACGGGTGTCGAGCCCGGCATAGTGTATGAGCAGCGGAGCTTTTATATTGGGGACCTGGTCTAAGGGAGGCTGCGACCCATAGAAGGGGACACCCGCGGCCAGATCG
>Ga0302326_10016514_pt1 | contig 15445 bp, 13 predicted proteins | sample Palsa_T0_3_FD_202264 | JGI IMG/M metagenome (GOLD analysis project Ga0302326, IMG submission 202264) | Peat permafrost microbial communities from Stordalen Mire near Abisko, Sweden - Palsa_T0_3 | ecosystem: Environmental > Terrestrial > Soil > Palsa > Peat permafrost | place: Sweden: Abisko...
GGCCATTTGGATGAGAGTTTCTCCGGGGCTGAAGCCAGCAAAGTTGCTGCTGACTTTGTGCGGGGGTTGAAACCCCCGCCCCCCTCCGTGCACGCTTACCCTCGGTCGCTTGGGACTTCGATGCGCCAATGCCGGTCTATAGAGTCACCAGTTGCGTGAGTTCGGCGTGGCGGAATGCTTCGGCCTTCTGCTCCAGCTCGGGGTCCCAGTTTTTGGGCTGGTAGATGCAGCAGGGTTCCGCGGCCAGCGGGTCGCCGGTGAGAGCGTAGGCGCGGGAGCGGGAGCCGCCGCAGATCTCCTTGTACTCGCATGCGCCGCACTTGCCTTCGAGCTTGCTGGTGTCGCGCAGGGACTTGAAGATAGGAGCGTTGCGGTAGATTTCGGCCACGGGCGTGTCACGGACATTGCCGGCGTGGATGGGCAGGAATCCGCTGGGATAGACGTTGCCTACATGGGAGATGAACATGAAGCCTTTGCCGTCGTTGACGCGGCGGGTGGCCCAGCTTGCGGTGCGCGTCTTGGCGTCGGCGGTCGGTGCGCCGGGCTCGTATTTCTGGCCTGCGGCGTGCGGATGTCCGCTTCCGTGGCCCATCTTGCGCTCTTCGAGGTTGTGCTGCAACAGATAGCGGCGGTAGTGCATGGCTTCCGTGGTCTTGATCTGGAAACTGACGCGGTGGGAGAGCTCGTAGATTTTGCCGAAGACCTGCTCAAACTCTTCTCCCGACAGCAGGTCGGCCTGCTGGCCGCGGCCTACGGGAACGAGGAAGAAGACGTTCCACATGACGATGGCGAGCTTCTCGAACAGGGCGCAAAGGTTATCGAGATCGTGGGCGTTGTGGCGGCTGATGGTGGTGTGGACCTGAATGGGGATGCCGGCTTCGTTGGCCCACTGGATGGCCTGAATGGTGCGCGCATAGGCGCCAGGCAGCCCACGAAAAGTATCGTGAATTTCCGGAGAGGAGCCGTCGAGCGAGATGCCCAGACGAACCAGGCCGGCCTCCTTCAGCTTGAAAATCGCTTCGCGATTGAGCAGCGGCGTGGCGCTGGGGGTTAGAGCGACCTGCACGCCTTTTCCGGCGGCGTAGCGGATGAGCTCGAAGACGTCTTTTCTTTTCAATGGGTCGCCACCGGTGAAGACGAAGATGGGCACGCCCATATCGGCGATCTGGTCGATCAGCTGCTTGCCTTCTTCGTTGCTGAGCTCGTCGGGGTGGGCGATGGGCTGGGCGGCGGCGCGGCAATGCTTGCAGGCCAGGTCACAGGATTGGGTGACTTCCCAGATGGCCAGGAACGGTGTCTCGTCGAAGTTCAATCCGCCACGGGCGGGAATGTTGTGCATGGGCTGCATGGTTGGCATGAGGCCTCCTTCGGGAATCGGGGCCCGCGGGTTCGAATATTAGGCCTGCGCCGGGGGTCGAGCGACTCGATTCCGCTTTAGAAGAGCAGGGACGAAGGACGGCGCGCTGTGATTGAGATCACGTTATCTCAATCGATTCCCAGTTGCTCAATCGCTTTTCTATACAAATTCTCCAAAAGGGCGGAGAATCTGGTTCAAGTGAACGGTCGCTCTCCGACCCGCGTCTTTATTGGTTGAGTGCTGTTATTACGCAGGGAAGGGCCGGCAACATAAGCGGCCGGGACGTGATCTATCTCACCCCAATCTGTGCCACGGGTCACCGAAGACCGATGGCGAACCTGCTAGTGTTTTTTCGCACCTTCAGGAGGTTCCCATGGCAGCCGTAATCAAGCCGGGTTGGAGCAAGCCCTCTACCATTCTGTTCGCTTCAGAGATTCCCGCCAACGAAAAGGCCTTCTCATTCGCACTTGCGCAGGCATCGGAGTTCGGCGCCGATCTCATTCTCTTTCACGCTTATGACACGCTGGTGGTGACCGCGTCGGAGACTTCGGGCATTCGTTACTACGACTACGCCGCCGCGGCGCGGGCCGAAACCAAGGCTCTTGAACCGCTGGCCGAACGCGTCCGCGCGGCCGGCATACGTTGCGAGGTTCAAGTCCGGCCGGGCTTGCCCGCCGACCAGATTATCGGCTTCCTGCGCGAGCGCGAGGTTGATCGCGTGGTCATGGGCACCCATTCTCCAGGCCCCATCGGCAAGCTGCTGGTGGGCTCGGTGGCTGAGGCTGTGCTGCGCACCGCGCGCGTGCCGGTGTACATTGTCGGGCCAGACGTGGTGGACGGCGAATACCGCAGGTTTGCCACGCGCACCATTCTTTGCGCGGTGAGCATGCAGGAAGCCAGCCACATTGTGGCCGAGTTTGCCGTCGACCTGGCCGCACAGCACAGCGCAAAGCTGGTGCTGCAGCATGTGATCCGGCCGCAGGAACGGCATGAAGTGCTGGCAGGCAGAACGATTGACCAGATCGAGGCTGACCTGCTGGCGCTGGTTCCGACCGGGCTTGCGAGCAGGATTGCGGTGCAGTCGATTGTGGTGCCGGGCGATCCGACCGAGGAACTGCTCTACCAGGCCCAAGCGCAACTGGCGGATCTGATTGTGCTAGGCGCGCAGGGCGCGTCGGCGTTTGCCGCCATCACGCGGCACGGGGTGGTGTATAAGGTGCTGGCGCACGCGCATTGCCCGGTGATGACGTTGTCGCCGGCGGTGCTGGCCGAAGGCGGCGTGCATGCAGAGCACCTTGCAAGCGAAGTGTATATGGCGGGTGTTTTTTAGAGAGCTGGCTGCCAGCTTAGCGGGGCGTGTGACTGAATTGGTCACGCGCCCTTTTTTCGCCTTTCGGCAAAGTTACGGGTGAACCGCCGTGTCGTCCAGGTAGACCACGGTGCATGCCTCGTCCTTCGGCGAGGCCTGCTTGCAGTTATCCATTGCCCTCTTGCGCGCGTCGTCTGCGCTTAGCCTTCCGGCTGCATATCCAAAGGCATGCTGGGATGTAGCGAAGGCCCTGTGCGGCCCCAGCAGCAGATAGCTTTGGAATGCCTGCAGTCCCGCGTCGCTCAGCCCGGTTGGAGGCGGAACGTCGGGCGCCTTGACCTCGGGCAGTAGTTCCGCCAAGGGGACAAGATTGTGCGCCTTCAGGAAGGCGTCGACCGTGTCTGACCAGGCGCTGACGTGACGGAAGAGCCCATGGCCGTCATCGCCGATGGCTGGAGCGAGGACGAACTCGTCCTGACCGCCTTTGGAACGGAAAGCCGCGTCGAACTTCTGCGCCAGTTCGGGCCAGAAGTACTTGTCGTTCTGGGCGTAGAGCCACAGCATCGGAATGCGCGAGGTCTTCCCCAGATTTCGATAGGCCGAGATGAGATCACCCTGATTGCAAACGTCGTGGTCGGCCTTCGAGCCTCTGCCGCCGGCAAAATTGATGGCCGCCACCAGGCCTGGAGGCGCATTTGCGGTGAGAGCCACGGTTGCGAGTCCACCGGTAGAGACGCCGGCGGCAATCACCTCCGATGGATCGACCTGGGGCAGCGAGTGGGCATAATCGATGGCGACGCGCAGGTCCTGGGCGCTGTAACGGGCTGCATTTTCGTAGTCGGTGAGGGGGCAATGGCCCGCCTGATTCGAATCGGAGTCGCCGCCTGAAGTGCCGTAGCCGCGGCGAACGACGGCGAGCGCGACCCATCCCCGGCGCGCAAACCACAGAGCCTGGGGAAGCTGCTGCCATGGGCTTACCAGGGCGTGCTCCTCTGTCTTGCGCGACGAGCCATGCGTGAGGACCACGAGGGGATGCTTTCCCGGCAAATCGGCATAGACCAGCAGAGCATCCAGGCCGCCTGGTCCTGCTGACACCCAGGGAATCCTGATCTCGCGCTCAACGTATTGCTGCGCGACCCCGCTCAAGGCCGCGGCCAGAAGAAACAATCCGCAGATGAGGGAAGAACGCGACGAACTCCGCACGAAGAAGATATTAACCCGCGGCGCTTGAATCAGGCGTCTTTTTGGCGGACTTTTTGTCAGCCGTGGACGCGCGCGAAATGCCTTCCGCGCAGGGTTTGTCGTGGCAGAAGGCGGCGGTGATTCCTTTGCCTTCCGTGATGGTGAAGATGCGGTCTTCGGCCGTGAGTTTTACCTTCTCGACCGCGCCCGATGGCCAGTGAATCTCGGCGGTTCCGGCGTCGGTCGAGTCGCCCAGGCCGAAGTGGAGGCGGCGGTCGTTCGATGAGATGTAGCTGCCGCTGGAGAGCACGTCCTGGCGCTGGCGCATTCCGTTGGCGGTGAGGTAGACGGTGGCGCAGGTGGCGTCGCGGGGGCTTTTTGGGCCTCCGACCAATGCGATGGCCACCCAGTGATGGTGGTCCGGATTGACGTTGCGCAGCAGAACGGGCGGGCCGTCGACGTTGTTGATGATGACGTCGATTTTGCCGTCGTTGAACAGGTCGCCGAAGGCTGCGCCGCGGGCGGGAATCACCACGGCCAGGCCCGTTCCCTTGACGGGTGGAACATATTCAAACTTGCGCGCATCCACAGGCGTCTTGGCGGCTGGATCGGGGATGTTGTGGAAGAGCAGCGGGCGCTCGGCAAAGCTGGTGCCCCACTGGTGCTGGTCCACCTGCGGATAGACATGGCCGTTGACCATGAACAGATCGAGCCAACCGTCATTGTCGTAATCGAGGAAGCCGTCACCCCAGCCGACGAAGGGAATCGTCGTCTGGGCGATGCCGGCCTTGTAGCTGACATCGGTGAAGCTCGATTCGCCGTCGTTGTGGTAGAGCACTTTATAGTCGTCGCCGAAATCGGTGACGAAGAAATCGAGCAGGCCGTTGTTCTCGTAATCGCCCACCGCAATTCCCATGGAAGCGATCTCGCGGCCGTCCTTGTTCAGCGCGAAGCCGGACGTGTAGCTTTGGTCGTCGAAAGTGCCGTTGCCCTTGTTGATATAGAGGTAGTTGGGTTCCGAATCGTTGCCTACCAGCAGGTCCGGCTTGCCGTTGCCGCTGAGTGAGGCAAAGATGGCAGTGAAGCCGTAGTAGCTATCCTTGTCTTCAACTCCTGCCTTCACGGTTGTATCGGTAAAGGTGCCGTCGCCATTGTTGTGGAAGAGGTGGTCGGGCTCGCCCTTCAATCCTCTCGGACCGCAGTTCACGGGGGCGCCGCGATACTGGCAAAAGGCGTAACCAACAGCCTTGGACCCGCCGATGGGCAGGTTGTCCCTGTCGAAATGGACGTAGCCGGTGACGTAGAGGTCGAGCCGTCCGTCGCCGTCGTAGTCGCCCCAGCTGGAACCGGGCGACCAGTTGCCCAGCGCGACGTGGGCTTCTTCAGCGACATCGGTAAATGTTCCGTCATGGTTGTTGCGGTAGAGGCGGTTTTTGCCGTAGTTGCCAACGTAGATGTCGGCCCAGCCGTCATTGTTGTAGTCGGCAATGCTGACGCCGTAGCCCCAGCGATCGTTGGTTACGCCGGCCTGGGCGGCAATGTCAGTGAAAGTTCCATCGTGGTTGTTGCGGAACAAGGCCGCGTGCGGTATGGGTTCCTTGCCGTCGAGCGCATCGAAGGTTGCGCCGTTGAGCAGGTAGATGGACAGCCAGCCGTTGTTGTCGTAGTCGATGAGGCCGACGCCGGAGCCGTTGGTCTCGACGATGAACTTCTTGTCGGGCGTGCCCATCTTGTGCACCCAGCCTGAAAGGCCCGCCTGCCGGGTCACGTCCTCAAAGACGACCGGCCCCGAATCGACGAAGCCGCCGGCGGTGATGGGGCGCTTTTGCGCGTCGTACACCGGCGCAGCGCCGACGCCTCCCGCGATTCCGCCCATGTTGCTTGGTGGGGGCGGTGTCTGCTGGAGCGGTGCCTGCTGGGGCGCTGCCTGCGCCGGTGCCTGACCCTGGGGCGGGGCCGGCGCAACCGCCGATGCAATCAGAACGCCGAAATCAGGGCTGTTGGTGGTGGAACTCCGGGCGCTTTGGCTGTTCTCGGATTGCGCCAGGCAATCGCCGGGAATGGACAGAAGACCGATCAGAATGCCGGAGAAAATTCCGCGAACCTGCAACCGCAATGGATGTCCCCCACGGTTTGCAGTGTATCGTAACCGGCGCTCTCTCGTTGGTCTGCAAAGGGGAGTCCAATTCCGGACGGGAGCCAACCGGATTCGCGATTTGGGTTCGCGATCTGGGTTTGCGCCTCGGGGTTGCGCCCTATGGTCACAGAGCATCCAAACATGGGAGGGCAGACCCGTGAGCAACCAAGCAGCCGACGCCAAGTCCCCCACCGTACACGACCACTTCGGCCGATTCGCCTCCTCTGTCTCGTCCTGGCTGGGGTCCACATGGGCTTTCGTGGGAGCCGGACTGGTGATTGCTGCGTGGGCGGCCACGGGACCGATCTTTCACTTCTCCGACCGATGGGCGCAGGTGATCAGCACGGCCACCGCCCTGATTACCTTTTTGATGGTCTTTTTCATCCAGAACACGCAAAACCGGAATGCCCGCGCGATCAACCTGAAGCTCAATGAGCTGATCCGGGCCATGGATAACGCCCGCAATCAGATGATCGATATTGAAAGGCTGACCGATATGGAGCTCGATGAGATGCAGGCCATGTATGAGAAGGTGAAGACCGCCTGGACCCAGCGCCAGACGCGCGACCCGCTCAAGACAGCGGAAAAGTAAGACATAGCGATTGAGTCGTAGTTGCGGAATGGTGGTCCGTTTGATACAGCCGCCCGACCGAAGCGATGGGTACGTTGATCCAAGGAGCGTGAAGCCATGAACGAGCAAAGGGTTGACGGCGCAATGGACAAAATTGTGGGAAGCGCAAAAAGTCACATAGGGAATCTGACAGGTAACACCGGAACCCAGGTCGAAGGCGCGGCGCAACAGATCAAGGGCAAAATTGAGACGGCAGTGGGCAAGCTGAAGGATTCGGTCCGCGATTCCCAGACTAACGGGCAGGAATCGCACCAAACGAATCGGCAGGACTTATTTGGGCAGTTTTTGCGCGGGTACTAGTTATGTGAAGATTTGATTTTGGATGCCTGCAAGAGCGAATTGGCATGGCATCCCTTTCCAGGTACGGGTATACTGTCGGCAAGGCGGCGTGTACGCGACCGATCGTTGAACAGGCCGCTTTGAATCGAGGTGCGTCTTCCGCAGGGACTCCGGTTCGCTGACGCTCGACGTTACCCCATCGGGGACTTCGCGGTGGCGCGCCGTGGCCCGGGTGCTTCGAAGTCCTGTGGATTCCTTGAGTTGCACCCTCCTTCCTGCATCCTGTACTCTCTGCGGCTCCCCTCTGCCGCAGCTTTCGGCTGTGCCAATCTGTGCAGCTTGCTGGAGCGAATTCCCCCTCCAGGCGGGACCGGCCTGCGCCCGCTGCGGCGACAACCTGGATACATTTATTGATACATTTATTCCGGACGCATTCTTCCCCGATTCGAATCCAGCAACAGCCTCTCTCTGCCGGGCGTGCCGGCTTGCGCCGCCCCATTTTGTGCGCGCAGTGGCCTTCGGGCTCTACCAGGACCGCATGAAGGCCGCCATTCACGCCTTCAAATACGACCGGATGCATCCGGCGGCACGCGCGCTTGGCCGGATGCTGGCGCAGGCCATTGCGCAATTGGCCGGCGAGGCGCCGACGGAAATGCTGGTGATTCCGGTCCCGCTGCACCGCTCAAAACATGCAGAGCGCGGATTTAACCAGGCGCGCGCGTTGGCAGAGTCGGCGCTCGGGTTTCTGCGCAAATCGCATCCGGAGTGGCGGCTCACGCTGGCCTCAAGCACCCTCATGCGGCTACGCCCGACTACGAGCCAGGCTGGCCTCACCGCGCGGCAGAGGCGGTTGAATGTGCGCGGCGCATTCAGCGTTTCCGACCGTGCGGCGGTGGACGGGAAGCACATTCTGCTCATCGACGACATCTTGACCACCGGCGCAACCGCCCGCGCCGCAGCACAGGCGCTGGTCAAGGCCGGGGCTGCTTCGGTGTGGGTGGCAACGCTGGCCAGGGCGCGGCGGGACAACGAGTCTTATCGCGGCGCAGACTTTCAGGAAGAAGAGAACGAACTCGCCGGCGTCGGGGCGAACGCAGTTGCGGGAAACACGGAACTATTGGACAGCTCATCGCAAGACCAACCATCTTTTTGACGAGGGGATAAAGGATGTCGCTGGGAAAAGCTATGATTCACGCCCGTAAACAAAAGTCCATCGCCAAGGCCGCGGCCTGCGCCGGCGATTATGCTGCCGTGCAACCGGTTCACATGCTGCAGATGCCGGTGCTGGTGCTCAACGCGTCGTATGAACCGATCAACATTTGCGGCGCGCGGCGGGCGCTGGTGCTGGTGCTCAAGGGCATTGCCCGCACCGAGGAGGAGCACGGGCTGATGCTCCACGCGCAGCGCAGCCGCATCGCCATGCCTTCGGTGATCCGCCTGCTCGAGTATCGCCGCATCCCCCATCAGACCCGAGCGCTGTCGCGCAAAAATATCCTGCTGCGCGACCGCAACTCGTGCCAGTATTGCGGCGTGGTGCTGCCTTCGAGCGAACTGACGCTCGACCACGTGATCCCTCGTTCCCGCGGCGGCAATTCCACCTGGGAGAACCTGGTAGCGTGCTGCCACGCCTGCAATCGCCGCAAGGGCAACCGCATGTTGCACGAGATCGACGACATGGTGCTGATGCGGGACCCAAGGCCGTTCTCGCTGCATACCAGCCGCCAGATCATGCGCATGCTAGGGCGGGGAGATGACCGGTGGAGGAAGTATCTGTTTTATTAGGGCAAGCAATCGGAGGCTTGGCCGACCACTATGATGGAAGAGATGTATCATGGATCGGTCATCCGATTGATGCATTGGGCTTCCGGGGGTGAGATGTTAAAGAACAAGCCAAGCCGTAGACCAGGACAAGACCTCCGAACGGTGCCAACCTACACAATTCCAGAGGCTTCCGCGTTCTTAGCAGTCCCGTCGAGGACAATGTTTTCATGGTATGAAGGGGATGAGCCGATTTTGAAGGCTTCGTCCACCTGTGGCGCTATTCATCTTCTTTCCTATCGGGATATCGAAGAGGCATATCGTGTCTATCTTTTGCGCGAGAGATTTCAGTTCTCGCTACAATTCCTGCGGAAATCGATGCGAAATGCGCGCAAGATGTTTCGGTCTCACCATCCGCTCCTGCGGGCCGACGCGATAAAGGAGTGCCTGAAGGACCTTGTCTATGACAGACCGGCGCGCGGGCAGAACCCGCGTACCATCACCTCTCTTGGTCAGAACCCGGGTCAGCAGACGTTTGCTGAAGTCGTCGATATGTTCGCAGAGCGCATTGAGCCGGGGGAATTCATCTTTCCATGGCGATTTGCTTCGACGGATCACGATAGCCGTCCAGTATCCATGAATCCGAAAATTATGTCCGGACGCTTGGTTGTTGCAGGAACGCGTATTCCTGTCAACACCCTTTTGGGGAGCAAACGAGCAGGAGAATCGATTGCACAAATTGCGAACGACTACGGCCTCGATCCTGGAGTTGTCGAGAAGGCGCTGATACATATTGGCGTACGTCAAAAAGCGGCGTGAGGAATGCGTCTTGTTTCTCGACGAAGGTTTTTCGGCTGAGTCAGTAGCTACTCGGCTCAGAACGGCAGGCTTTACTGTCCAAAGATTTCCTGAGTGGTTTCGAGACTCGGAAGGGCGTCCACTCAGAAACGTTCCGGACTCTGAGGTTATTAAATTCTGCAACAAAAATGGCTGGATGCTCGTATCACGCGATCACGAGATGAAGAATATGCATCGCGAAGAAATCCGTAAGTCTGAGGTTGCGATTTTGGCGACTGCTCACAATAGCGCCGAAAACCAAGATGAGTGGATTGTTGCAATAATAAACCTCAAGGCCCGCATCCTGCGCGAATTCAAAAATCGCGAGCGGCCATGGTTTGCGACCATTAGCCGCAAGGCGACGATTACAATCCAGACGATAAAGTGAAATCCTGTGGCGCTTTTCGGAACCGCCAAGGACAACGGGACGCAGCGTGTGTGAACCATTCTCGTTGAGGATTATTCGCTTGTTCAGCCGCGCCATCGTACGTATTCCGGGAAGCAACTTCGATGCCGGGCTCACTTCGGCGGAGTTCGGGGCTCCTGTCTTCGATCTTGTCTTGGAGCAGCACCAGCGCTATTGCGATGCACTGGTTGAATGCGGGCTTGAGCTTACCACGCTCGAAGCAGATCTCCGCTTTCCCGATTCGACATTCGTTGAAGACACGGCGATTCTTGCCGCACACGGGGCTGTGCTTACGAGGCCTGGTGCGGCGAGCCGCGAGGGCGAAGTGGATGCGATTCGGCCGGCGATTCTCGGCTTTTTCCCGAATCCGCTCCGCATCGAAGCGCCGGGCACTGTGGACGGCGGCGACATTTGCGAGGCGGGAGACCATTTCTTCATTGGCCTGTCGCACCGCACCAACGAAGAGGGCGCGCGGCAACTGGCTGCCCACCTGGCGAGCTTTGGCTACACTTCTTCGACGATCGACGTGCGGCCAATGACTTCGATTCTGCACTTGAAGAGCGGCATCGCGTACATCGGCGACAAAACCATGGTGGTGATGGAAGAGATGGCTGGATACGACCAGTTTCAGGGGTTCGAATTGATTGGGGTTTCCGCGGATGAGAGCTACGCTGCCAACTGTGTGCGGGTGAACGATCGCGTGCTGGTGGCCGCGGGGTTTCCGCGGTTGGCGGAGGTACTTGGGGCGCGAGGGTTCGATCCACTAGCGCTCGACATGAGCGAGTTTCGGAAGATGGATGGCGGGCTTAGCTGTCTTTCGCTGAGGTTCTGAATCGCGACGACATGATTTGGAAATGCAGCTGCCCCAGGTGAGACTTCTCACCTGGGAGCTGTAAAAGAAGAAGCAGGTCCTTCGACTCCGGTCGCCGCGGCGACTACGCTTCAGTCAGGATGACCGGTCAAATTTGAACGGCAAGGGTGTTCAGCGCTATTGCTTCGGCTTGGGATCGGGCTGAGTGTTGGAAATGTCCTGGCCGTCGTAGATGATCTTGGTAGTCGAGCCGAAGCGCTTGTAGTCGGAGTACTTGATGACGTCGCGCATGTGCACGTCCGAACCCAGGTAGCCGTTGCCGCCGGAAAAGTGCAGGACTCCTTCGCCCTTGGTGTAAACGGGGAACCAATAGTGGCCGTCGACCTGCGCGCGCCATGTCATGAAGGGCGGATGCAGGTCTTCACTGCCTTTGCGCGTGTCGTCGGGAACCATGCGCCCGTTGGTCACCACAATCTGCAGATCCGTCTTGTCTACCCAGATGCGGCCCAGCAGATAGCGCTTTTTCTTTTCGATGACCTTGGGACTCACGTCAAAGACGTAGCACTCGACTTCATCGACCTTTTGCCGGCCCACATACTTCACGTCATACTGGCCAATCACTTCGGCAGTGAGCACGAAGGGGTATCCGCGCTGGATGTCCTGAAGATCGGAGGGTGACATGCTGACCCGGCTCAGCGTGTTCTCGGGTGCGAAAACAACCTTCTCCATGCGCGCGCCTGAGGGGTCGAAGATCACGTCGTCAACTTCGTAATATTCGCCATCCACCTTGTTGGTATCGTCATCGACGGTTTGTACCTTGGCGGTGCGGCGGTAGGTGTAGTGGTTCAGGGCCTGCTGGAACTCGCTCTCCTTGGCGGCGAACTGCTTGACGATCTGCTCCGGGGCAACGGACGGCGGGGTCAGGTCCATGGGACCAAAGCCCGAGTCGAGAGCCATGGGCGTGAATGTGTCTTTATTTTGCGCTGCCGCGACCAGATTTTGCGCAGAGGCGGCCAACGCGCACCCCGCGGCGACAATCGCCAGGATCCAACCTCTATTTCGCACGCATCTCCTCATCTATGGAGGCTAACACCCGATGTGCCAACATCCGACGGGCGGGGGGGAAACCGAGTGGGCCCCTGGTCCGTCTACAACGTTAGACGCATGGACTCGGCAGCCGGATGGTTCCAAAATTAGACAGGCAGGGAACCCGTGGACGGTGCGGAATTCTGCCCTTCGGCCGATCGAGCGTTGCTGTGGACTCCATTGGTGCGGGCGGGTTCTGCTTGCGCGGAGGGGGTTCCGGCCTTAGGCTTGAGCTTCATACTGGACATCCCGTCCGGCGAGGGCAAAATGCCGGGCGATTGGCCGGGACGGCCGCCAGGACTCAAGGAGAAAGACCGCTTCCATGCCCGACTATTACCAGGCGCCGGCGCTGATCCTCACTGCGCTGCTTCTGCCGGCGTTTGGCTATCTGTACCTCCGTTTTCGTGATACGCGGACCCTGCTCTGGTTTCTCGGCTTCCTGTTCTCAGTGGTAAGAATGGGCTTGCTCTACAAGCTCGGGAGCTGGGATTTTCAAGATGGACAACATCCCTGGATGGCGGCGGCCGGCCAAACCTCCATCCAGATCAGCTCTGCACTGTTCCTCGGGTCGTTGTCGCCGCTGACTTTTCGCGTGGGCAAGTTCAACGCTCTCTATGTGATTCCCTACACTGTGCCGCTAGTGGTGTATTCGATCCTGTTTCATGGGGTTCTTCACGGCGCGCGCCCGACCGGATTCATGTACATGGTCTTTCCTCTTCTGGGAATTCTCTCCCTGGCGGTAGGGTTTTACTGGAGCGTGGCCAAAGGCACACTGCCCACCTTGTTGGGCGCGGTTTTCTGCGGGGCATGCGGAATGTCCGCTCTCTGGCTTTATGCCATAGCCGGCCCCTCAATGCCGCTGACTTTCGTCGAATGCTGCAACCACGTCTTGACCGCGATGCTGCTCGTTTACACCTTCCGGCGCGTGTCTTCGGGCATGATTCTTGGAGTCACCGGGTTCCTCCTGTGGGCGACTCCGGTGCTGCTCTGGTTTCCGCCCATTTCAAGCCGGCCCCCGGTTGACCTTGACCTGACCAGGGCCATTGTCCTGGCGAAAGTCATCGCGGCCATGGGTATGATCCTGCTCGCGCTCGAAGACCAGCTCGCCATCAACCAGACCGGGCAGGAGCGTGAACGCCGAGCCAGGCTGGAGTTGGAAGCCTATACCAACCTCATCCTTTCGCGGCGACGCGTGGAAGACTTCGACCGCCAGGCCGAGGAAATCTGCCAGACAGTGACTACCCACAGCCGCTTTGCCCAGGCCGCTCTGCTGCTGCAATACGCAGGCAGGTACCGGCTTGCCGGGTCCGCAGGCCTGGATCCTGCCATCGATTCGGCTCTCGAAGACCTGGCAACACGCATTCCGGTGGAAGGATTCCTGGCTCCAGGTTCCACTCCCTTGGCCGTGGAGCACAGCCACACGCTGAAGCTCGATCTGAATACGTGGCTCCGTCCGGGGGACGACCTCAAGCGCCTGCGCTTCACCACAGTCCTGGCCGTTCCCATGATCGGCCGGTCCGTCACCGAAGGCGTTCTGCTTCTGGCCGGCATGCGCAACGCTCCCGAGCGGGATGCGCAGGTCAATCTCGCCAATCCGCGCCAGGCTCCGCTGCGCGCTGACGATCTGCTGCCTATCGAGATGCTCACCGAACGCCTGCAGGCTACGCGCAGCCAGACCATGATGCTGGAAAAGCTGATCGACTCGGAGAAGTTCGCCGGACTCGGCCAACTGGCCGGCAACGTAACCCAGCAGTTGAACAATCCGCTCACTGTCATTCTGGGCTACGCATCGCTGCTGGACGAAACGTCATTCCTGGACCCCCAGGAGCGCAAAGGCGTTGAAGCCATCCTGGCGGAAGCCCGCCGCATGAGAGCGACCTTGGAGAGCCTGACGCGCATCTCGCGACCGCAGGCGGGGCAGTTTACGGCCGTCTCCGTGGCCGAAATGCTGACCGACATGGAGCATTTGCACCGCTCGGAATTTCTCCGCCGCTCGATCGAATTCCGGCTCACCGTGGCCCCTGGGCTGCCCAGGGTGCTGTGCCATGCGCAGCAGTTGCGCCAGGCGGTGCTTCATTGCCTGCAGTATGCCATTGAGGCGTCAGAGAGCCAGTCTGCCGTTGAATCCGAAGAGACTTTGAAGACAGTACGCCTTGAGGCCACCGCGGAAGGAAACCTGGTGCAGATCCTGATCGCACATTCCGGCCCCGGCTTCCTGCACCCAGACCGCGCCTTTGACCCCTTTGTTCCCGCCCAGGCGATGGGCGAAACGTCGGGGCTGGGATTGAGCCTTTGCGCCAGCATTCTGCGCGACCACAACGGGCGCGCTTCCGCAGTGAACCTGGAGCCACGGGGAGCGGCGATTCTGCTGGAGCTGCAGGCGGCGTAACAACGGCGGCTGCCTCAGGTCTTCCGCCGTGGCGGACCGCGGCGGAAGACCTGGGAAGCTAGGCGCTCTACTTCCCCACCACCGGCAAAATCAACGCGCTGGGATGCGCCCCATCGTGCAGCACCGTGTTCGTAGCCTTCACCATCTCCCCATCCGTGGCGTCGTCCTTTCCGGTATTCAGATTCCTGTCGAAGCGCGGAAAGTTCGAGCTGCTTACCTCCAGGCGAATGCGGTGGCCCTTCAAGAACACGTTGCTCGTCGACCACAGATCGATCTTGTACTCGCACACCTCGCCGGGAGTGATGGGCTTGGGAGCGGACTTGGTCGACTCCCGATACCGCGCGCGTAAAATCCCCTCGGTCAAGTTGATCGCGGTCCCATCGGGCGCCACATCCACGAGCTTTCCGGTGAAGTCCGTATCCGCGGCGGAAGTCTTCGCGAAAATATCCAGGGTCACCGGGCCAGTGGCTTCAAGGTCCTCTGCCAGCGGTTCCGTGGAATACACCAGCACATCCTGCCGCGCCTCCACCTCTTTCTGATCACGCGGACCGGCGGCTTGATGCTGCCCGTCGCAGCAGAGCGGCCCACCCGTCGTGGGAACTGGATTCGCGGGATCGTAGACAAAACTGTCCGCCGCCTCGGCCCCAGGGCTTGCAGTCGAGAGGCCGCCGTCTCCGGAAATGCCGTTTGCGTTGCGGACGGCGTGCAGAAAGTAGCGCGTCTCCTTCGCTCGCTGGAGCGGCCAGTCGTCTTCATCGCGCCACTCGTTCTTGCCCATTACAAAAATCCTTACTGCCTTGCCGTTCGCGAACTCATTCTGCTTGCCAAGGAAAAGATAGTCATACCAATCCAGCGTCAAGTTGTTCTCGTCGAACTCCGCCGCCGCGGGTCCGAAATCGACCGCCCCAATATGCCGCCCGCCGCCTGCGTGTCCGCCGACGGTCACCAGCAGACGTTGCCCGGTGCGCGCCGCCTCGTTGCCGGCGTGCGCTTTCAGTCCCATATAGTTGCGCAGCGAACCGCCCTGGAATATGTCGTACCACGCCGCAATGGTCAGCGCCGGCACCTGGATGTTCTGGTAGTTCTCCTCAATCGACCACTGCTTCCAGTAGTCGTCATAGGTGGGGTGCGCCAGCCAATCCAGAAAGTAGGGGGCCAGCGACTGGGTCAGCGCGCCAGCGTTCTGCGGAGGAGAAATATTGAAGACCGGGAACTTATTCAGCGGCAGCACCGTGCTGCCGACCTTCGCATTGGTATTTTGGC
>Ga0302326_10016516_pt1 | contig 15445 bp, 10 predicted proteins | sample Palsa_T0_3_FD_202264 | JGI IMG/M metagenome (GOLD analysis project Ga0302326, IMG submission 202264) | Peat permafrost microbial communities from Stordalen Mire near Abisko, Sweden - Palsa_T0_3 | ecosystem: Environmental > Terrestrial > Soil > Palsa > Peat permafrost | place: Sweden: Abisko...
AAGGTCTGGGCCGACCAAGCCCTGGAACGATTTCCGCGCGAAGCGGACTTGCTCGCCGCCAAGGCCGTCGTCCTGGCGCGTCTGGGCGAACTGCAAAGCGCGCTGGCCTTTTCCGACGAGGCGGTCGGTGAAAATGCTGCTTCACCCTACGCCTGGCTGGCCCGGGGCGATGTCCTGCTGACGGCGCGTGAGACTCTGGCCGATTATTGTATTGACAAGGCGCTGATGCTGGCGCGGGGCGATTGGGTTACGGCCTGGCAGGCGGCCCGCATTCGGGTCCGGCACGGGCAATACGCCCCGGCGCTGCGCCCGTTGCACCAGGCCGTGGAGTGGAATCCGGGGCATTTTCTGCCCTGGCTGGAATTGGGCCTTTGCCAGGAGGCCTTGGGCCTGGCGGGAGCCGCGGAAAAATCCTTCTCCCAGGCCCGCGAACTCAACCGCCAGCACGGCGCCGCCGCCCAGGCCTTGTCCCGTCTCGGTTCGCGCGGCGCCGGCGACCGCATTCGGGATTGGTGGCGGCGGCTCAAGAAATGAGCGCCTCGCACCTCGACCGCCTTTTGTCCGCTGTCAACGAATACGAGGCATCGGACCTGCACCTACTGGCAGGGGTGCCGCCCGCTTATCGCGTCAACGGCGAGATTATTCTGGCCAACGCCGACGCGCTGACGGAGGAGGAATTGAACAGCGTGGCGGAGGGCCTGCTCAACGAGCAGCAACGCAGGAAATTCGAACAGGAATGGGAGTTGTGCATCTCCATGCATCACCGGGCCGCCGGCCGCGTGCGCGTCACCTTTTACCGACGCAACGGCCGCACCGAAATGAGCCTGCGCTTTTGCGGCCATCGCATTGCCAGCCGCGAGGAATTGGGGCTGCCGGAGAACATCGACGATTTGGCGCGCAAGCCCAACGGCCTGGTCCTGGTGACCGGCCCGACGGGCGCGGGCAAAACCACCACTCTCAATTACCTGGTCGATCTGATCAACGGCGAACGCCGCTGCAAAATCGTCACCATCGAAGACCCGATTGAGTTCGTGCATCAGAACAAACGGGCCATTGTCGTGCAGCAGGAGGTGTTGACCGACGTGCGCTCTTTTAATCGCGCTTTGATCCACGTCTTGCGGCAGGACCCGGACGTGATCGTGGTGGGAGAGATGCGCGACCACGAGGCCATCGCCACGGCCCTGACGGCGGCGGAGACGGGTCACCTGGTGCTGGCCACCATGCACTCGCCTAGCGTCTTGCACGCCTTGGAGCGGATCATCGGCGTCTTCGAGGGCAGCGCGCAACGGCAGATCATCATGCAATTGGCCAATTCGCTCCAGGGCATCATCGCCCAGGATTTGCTGGCGGCGACCGACCGCAGCCGCCGCGTGCTGGCCTGCGAGATGCTCATCACCAACGGCGCCGTGCGCAACATGATCCGCGAAAATCAGCTCCATCAACTGGAGAACGTCCTGCAAATGGGGCGCAAGGAGGGGATGCTGCTGATGGATAACTGCCTCTTCGACTTGTACTGCAAGTGCCTCATTTCCTACGACACCGCCGTCAGCCGCGCGCGCAATCCCGAACGCATCCTGCGCGATAGAAAATGAACTCATTGCCGACCATGATCCTGGCCGCCACCCTGGGCGCGCTCGTTGGCGCGCGCGCGGCCGAGGCGGCCCAACCGGACGCGGACATCGCCCGCTTCATCACGGCCAAGAGCAACCAGGTCTATCTGGCCACGCGTGACGGCGGCGCTCCCGTTCCGCCCGAAGTTTGGAAGATGTTCACGGCGGCCTCTTCGGGGGACTGGAAATCGGTCACGAATTTGCTCCAGGACATCACCGCCAATGATCATTCCGGCGCGATGCACCGGCTGGCGCCGGAGATTTGGTTTCGCGTCCAGGATGTGGGAGGCTTCTGCGGCTTGATCTCGTCGAACAACCTGAAATTCATCCGCCTTTTTGCCGAGGAAGTGTTTAAAGTCGTCCCGCCGGGCAGCATCTATTTTGGCGGCAGCGACCCTGGCCGGTTTATCATCACGGCATTGAGCCGTTCGCAGGAGGAGGGCCAGCCCTTTTTCACGTTGGCGCAGAGTCAATTGGTCGATTCCGTATATTTGACATACATCCATCGCCTGTACCGCCAACAAGTCAAGCTGCCCGACCAAACGATGGTCAACGAGGCCTATCAAGAATACACGGCCGACGCCCGGCAGCGTTTTGAGCACGACCAGCAATTTCCCGATGAACCGAAGCAGGTCTTTTCGGGAGAGGACATACGGATGGTCAACGGCCAGATGCAGATCACCGGCCAGGTCCCTTTCATCGTTATCAACGGCCTTCTGGTCCGCGACATCGTGCGCCTTAATCCGGAACGCGAATGCTACATCGAGGAAAACTTCCCTTTGCCAAAGTGGGAATGGATGTATCCCTCCCTGGAGCCGGCGGGGCCAATCTTCAAGCTGCGCCGCACGCCGCTGGAGCCGCTCTACGAGGAAACCGTGCGCAACGACCGGGAGTATTGGCAGCGGCTGACCCGGCGCTTGATCGGCCTGGTGGTCCACGATGAAACAGATCTGGCGGAAGTGTGCGCCAGCGCCCAGGAACTCAGCGGCAAGTCCAAGGATTTTCAGGGCGACCCCGATTTTCTGCAGGACGAAAATGTGCGCCGGACCTTTTCCAGGCTGCGTTCCGCCGGCGCTGGAATTTATACCTGGCGCGTGTCGCGCGCGAAAAGCTCCTCGGAGCGGCGTCAAATGGTGCGGGAAGCGGAACTGGCCTGCCGCCAGGCCTATCTGCTCTGCCCGAAGAATCCGGAGGCGGTCGCGCGCTACCTCATGTTCTTGATCAGCGAGCATCGCATCGAAGACGCGCAAAAATTCATCACCGCCGCCTTGAAATTGAACCCGGATGACCAAACTGAAAAAGACTGGGCGCGTTACATCCGGCAAATGTCCGATTGGGAAAAAAACCACCGTTAGCCCGCTATAACGTATGCGTCTGCGTGGCCACGCCTGGTTTCCGGTCCCTTCATTTACGGTTTGCCTGCTTGACTCGGTTTGTCCGCGGACATCGCGGCCATGAGGGCTTTGAAGTCGTCCCGGTTGCGGAGTGAATCCAAATCCTTGTCCGTCGCCATCCAGGAAGCGTTTTTGTACCCGGCGGCCACCGACTGTTTGAGAAACGCCATCGAACGGTCCAGATCGCCGTCGGCCTGGCGGGAGGTCGCCGGTGATTTGTCGCTCGCGCGGAGCATGTCCGCCATTGCAGCCTGGAAGCAGGCGCTCGTATAAAGGGAGTCGGAATTGGTGAGGTTGAGTTTTTCCCACTTTTCAATGGTCTGCTGGCAGCCGGCGACATTCGTAGTTTTCTGAAAATACTTCATGCGCGTCGCGTAAGCCTGTAGAAGCAGGTCCGGATCCACGGTCTTCCCTTCAGTCAAGCGCAGAAATTCATCGATCATCGCCAAAGCTTCGTCGCCGCGACCCATTGCCTCAAGGCTTTCGGCGATCGCTTCCATCGACACGAGGGTGTCTGGGTGGTCAGCGCCAAGCTTGGCTTTCCGCAGGGCGTAAGTCTCCTGGCGCAGTTTGAGCGCCTCGGCGTGGCGCTTGAGGGTGGCGTACGAATCGGCCACGTTCTTCATGCTCAGTAAAGTGTCGGGGTGATCGGGACCCAGCTTGGCCTTTCGCATGGCCAGCGTTTCCTCGTAAACCTTGAGGGCATCGGCGTGCCGGCCAAGGCTCTCATAGCTGTCGCCTAAGGCGGACATACTCAACAGCGTGGAATAATGGTCGGGACCGAGCTTGACTCGGCGAAGAGCGAGAGTCTCCTCGCGCAGTCTAAGCGCCTCGTCGCGTCGCCCGGCGAAATCCAGGCTAGTGGCCAAATTGCCCATGGCGCGAAGCGTGTCAGGATGGTCGGGACCGACCTTGGTCTTGTAAAGGGCCAGCGCTTCCTCCCGCAGCTTAAGGGCGTCGTCATAACGATTCAGGGCGAAGTAGGCGTTGGCCAGATTATTCATGGCCATCAGCGTGTCAGGATGATCCTTGCCCTCCACGGCCTTGAAGCGGGCCAGCGTCTCCTCCCGCAGCTTAAGGGCGTCAGCCAAGCGGCCGGCGCTTCCGTAGCTTAGGCCCAGGTTATTCATGCTGGCAATCGTATCGATATTATCGGAGCCCAGCTTGGCGCGCCGCCTGGCCAGCGTCTCCTCCCGCAGCTTGAGCGCCTCGTCCATGCGTCCGAGCATATCGTAGCTGCTGCCCAGATTGTGCATGGCTAGCAGCGTATCGGGATCGTCGGGCCCGCGTAGCCGCGTGTATATGGCGCGGGCCGCTTCCTCCTGTTCGGCCGACCTCTGCGCGTCGCCCAGAAAGTAAAACGATTTCCCCAGCGTCAGCCGCAACTTGGCCTCGATCAGCGGCTGATTGGTGAATCCCTCCTTGATGTATTGCGCGGCCGCTTCGATCGCCTTGCGCATGGTGACGTCCCGTCCCAAGCCACCCTGCTGTCCCTCGGGCCGAGCGGCGGCCAGCACATGGTTTTCGACGAACTCAAGGACAGCCTTCGTCTCGGCCTCGCGGGCGACGGCGTCGTCTTTGGCCTCTTTCGTAGTCTTCTCCGCCCGCGTCGCCCGCAACGACTGCAACGTGGTGGCTACAATGCCCAGGCACAACGCGACAAATACCGCTGTCGCCGCCGCAAACGCCAGCTTGTTCCGGCGAAATGACTTTTGAAAGCGGTAAGCAGTCGAAGGCGGGCAGGCGAGGACGGGCTCATTGTTGAGATGGCGTTTAAGATCGGCGGCGAGGCCGTTCGCCGTTTCGTAACGCCGCGTCCGGTCCTTCTCCAGGCACTTCATCACAATCCAATCCAAATCGCCCCGGATCGTCTTTAGTAATTGCAGGCTTTCGGTGCCGTGTCGTTTGGCGGTGGCGGTGAGAGCCTCACCCTGCATCGTGCTCAGCCGCGTGCTGGGCCGCGGCGGCTCAATCTCGCGGATGGTTCGGCGGATTGAATCGATGCCGTCCACGACCAGCAAGTGAGGATCGAAGGGTGGCGAACCTGTCAACAATTCGTAAAGCAAAACTCCCAAGCTGTAGATGTCGCTGCGGGTGTCGATATCCAGTCCGCTCACTTCAGCCTGCTCGGGACTCATGTAAGCGGGCGTGCCGACGAACTGGTTCAGTTGCGTGTAGATGGTGTGCTCCGTGAGCCTGCCTTCCGTGGCCTTGGCAATGCCGAAGTCGATGACCTTCGGCACCGGCACGCCATCGTGCAATGTCACCAATATATTCGACGGCTTGATGTCGCGATGGATGATGCCCTTCTGGTGCGCGTGCTGGATAGCCTGGCAAACCTTCATGAACAGATCGAGCCGGTCCTTGGTGGCAAGTTTGTTCTGGTCGCAGTATTCCGTGATGCGGACGCCGCGCACCAGTTCCATGACGAAGTAAGGCCGGCCTTTTTCGGTGGCGCCCGCATCCAGGACTTTGGCGATATTGGGGTGGTCCATCATCGCCAGCGCCTGGCGCTCCGCCTCGAATCGCGCCACGACCGCTTTGGTATCCATCCCCAGCTTGATGACTTTCAGCGCGACGCGGCGGCGCACGGGTTTACTCTGATCCGCCACATAAACCACGCCGCAGCCGCCTTCGCCGATTCGCTCCAGCAACTTGTAATGTCCCAGCGTCTGCCCGATGGCTTCGTCGGGTGCTTCCCCGGTGAATTGGAGGTTGATGGTCTGGGCGGGCTGGATGGGTATCGCCTCGGATTGAGCGCGCGCGGCGAGCAGCGCATCAAGACGCTGGCGCAGGGCTGGATCGCCTTCGCACTCGCGATCCAACCACGCCGCGCGCTGGTCCGCTGGTTTCGACAGCGCCAGCTCCAACAAAAGTTCTTCCAGATTTTGAGGTGTCGGCATGTGCGCTTGACTCTGGTGGGCTTGAGCTTACATGCGCCTGTGCTTGCCTAAAAGGATTAAAATGAGGGAGTTCAAACTCCGAGGCTTTCTACCGCACTCACCCCATTTCTTGTGGAAGCTTCCATGCCAGAATTGGTTGGATGCAAAAATCCATTTTGCCATCGCTCTTGCGATTGGTTCTCGCGCTGTTATCAACCGTGCCTTTGGCGTATGGTGGCGCGAATGTGCTGACTTACCATAATGACAACGGCCGCACCGGTGATAATTTGTCCGAAACGATTCTTACCCCGGCCAATGTCAACGTCAGTAATTTCGGGAAGCTTTTCGCCTATCCCGTTGATGGTGATGTCTATGCCCAACCGCTCTATGTTTCCGACCTTTCCTTGGTCGGCGGGGACGTGCGCAACGTGGTCTTTGTCGCCACTGAGCATAACAGTGTGTTTGCGTTTGACTCGGATCCAACCAACGGCGCAGCAGGCGGCTTATTGTGGCAGGTGAACCTAGGCCCTTCGACAGCGACCCCCAACCAGGATTTTGGTAATCGTTATGGCGGCTTTACGGAGATAATGCCGGAACTGGGCATCACCGGCACGCCGGTCATCGATCTGGCAAACCGAACGCTCTATGTGGATGCTTTTACCCATGAAGGATCGAATTACATTCATCGAATTCATGCTTTGAACATTAGCACGGGCGCTGAACGCAATTACAGCCCTGTTGTCGTGAGCGCCACCATGGCCGGACTCGGCGCGGGCAGCAGCAACGGTGCGATGGTGTTCAATCCTGAACAGCAACTTCAGCGTGGCGCGTTGACCTTGGCTGATGGTGTTGTCTATGTCCCTTACAGCGGTTATGGCGATACTGATCCGTACCATGGCTGGATACTCGGCTTCAGTGCGGCGAATTTGCAGCTCTCGCCTGACCACATTTTCAACTCCACACCCAATAGTACCGTCGATGACTTTGGCACCAACGCCGGGGAAGGAGGTATTTGGATGGGTGGCGGCGGGGTGGCAGTGGATGCGGGGGGCGATTTCTATTTGACAATCGGCAATGGTTCCTTCAACGCTTTCAACGGACAGGGTGGAACGGAATTTGGGGATTCGTTTGTAAAACTCTCAACCACCCGTGGGCTTTCCGTGGCTGACTATTTTACGCCCTATAATCAGGCTTATATGGCCAGCAACGACCTCGATCTCGGGTCGGGCGCCGTTTTACTACTCCCGAACCAGCCCGGCCCCGTGCCTCACTTGATGGTTGGCGCAGGCAAGCCAGGTATTCTCTACCTCATCGACCGGGACATGTTCACGACCAACGGCAATCACTACAACACCGCCGGTGAATGGGACGCGGTCCGACAAACCATTGCCCTGAATGGCGGCAATTTTAGCACGCCTGCCTATTTTAATGGGACGGTCTATGTGACGCCCGCCAACGACACCACCGCCGCATTCAACATCTCCAACGGCATGCTCTCCCTTCCGGCCAGCTCAATCGGGTCGCGGACTTATCCGTTTCCCGGGGCGACGGCGAGCATATCCGCGAACGGAAAGAATGACGGGATTGTTTGGATGGTGGAGCGGGGGACTCCAGCCACGCTCGTCGCGGACGATGCCAATGATGTCGCTACTGAACTATATAACAGCGAGCAGGCTGGCTCCCGCGATCAACTAGCCGACGGAACCAAGTTCGCCGTTCCGACCATTGCCAATGGGAAGGTATATGTCGGAGGCCGGTCGAATCTGTCCGTATTCGGAATTTTGCCGCCGACTAACCTTCCGGCCGTCGGCAATTACACCGGGCTCTTTTACGGTTCGAACGCCGTGCAGATTCAGCAGTCGGGCTTCATCTCCGTGACGGTGAGCGCTCAGGGGCGTTACTATGCGCGTTTGCAAATGGCTTCCAGCCCGTACTCATTCACCGGCCAGTTTGACGGAGCGGGAGTAGCCAGCAACAGCCTCAAGGTCTATGGCCAAAGTCCCTTGCAAATTCAATGGCAATTTATGCCGGGTGATCCGCCTACATTGAGTGGCACCTTAGGGAATAGTTCCTGGAGAGGCGGCATCACGGCCTACGAATCGGTCTTCAATGCGCGCACCAATCCCGCGCCTTACGCCGGCCAATACACGCTGGTGCTGCACGGCCCGGGGGATGGTAATCCTCTGGAGCCGCAAGGCAATGGCTATGGCACAGTCAACATTGATACAGGTGGACTTCTGGTGTTCCATGGAACGCTGGCGGACGGAACCGCAGTCAATCAAACGACGACCATCTCCGCCGACGGGCAATGGCCGCTTTATGTCTCCCTTTACGGAGGGCGCGGCCAACTTTTGGGTTGGGTGGATTTTACGAACGCGGCGCAATCGGATCTTTCCGGAAATCTCAACTGGTTCAAGGAGCCGATCGCGAATGTTCGCAGTTACCCATCTGGATTTGATATCACGCCAGCTTTGGAGGGCTCACGCTTTACGCCAGGAACAATCGCCGCGCCAGTATTGGACTTTTCCTCGGGCATTTTAGTTCTAAGCGGAGGGAATCTTTCTACCGGCGTCACGAACTATATTAGCGTCGGGGCCTATGAAAGGCTGACGGGCACGAATCGGTTGGTGATGAGCTTCACGCCTTCAACGGGCCTTTTCAGAGGCAACGCGCCGAATCCGCTTGGCGGCCTGCCACTCATTTTCGACGGCGTGTTCCTAAGCAAAGAGAATTACGGTGCAGGCTATTTTCTCGACTCGTATTTGAGCGGCGAAGTGTATTTCGGCCCATTCTAAATTGTGGCGTCAACCCAACAAACGTCAAAAGAGTTTGTCATCAATAAGGTCTTGCAAAAAACTAAGCCGTTTACTAAGCATTTCTGCATGTTCGATCGTTGGAGAAACATTGACCGGAATCAGACCCACAACTGAACCTCCCGAACGAATAGCGTCAACCCAGCGTTGCATTTCGCGAATATAGCCTTGTATTGCTTCGGCCCAATCTCTGGCGTCTTGGCAGACAATATAAGCCGGGGGGCAGTGTCCAACGATAACCCAGAGAGTATCGTCTATTCCAATAAGACGAGGCTCAATCCGAAATAGAAAGACGCCGATTGGAGAACCGATGTCGAAGGCAAGAAAACTTTCTTTGACGCCGGCGCACCATCTAAACTTCGTTAAGAAAGCAGTGGCTTGGCGCGCAAGGGATAATTGCTCCTCATCAGTGAGTTCACTGACGCGAATCACTTCTGATATGTCCGGCTCCATAGTGACCAGATCCAAATCTTGCTGCGCTCATCCGGTGGCGGACTTGCCAATTCGCCACAAATGCGAATCGCTGCGGATATAAATCGCGCCGCGCGAGATGGCGGGTGTGCTCAAAATGGTTTCGCGGCGAGACATGATTCTTGCCGACTCAATTCAAACTCAATGCGGTCTTCGTCTTCGAATTTTCGCTTAGCACGTTTTCGACGATATCCGCAGCCAGGGCGGGGCCATTAACACGTTCGAGACGTTGTGCGTATTCGCGCGCCTTCTGTTTGGCCAAATCGTTTCGCAAACCTTTCTGAACCGCGTAGCGCAAGACGGGTTGCGACAATTTAGAGAAGGGTATGACTTCAGCCACGCCAATGTGCCGCAATCTCGCCGCGACGCCCGGTTGATCATTGGTGATCGGAATGGCAACCATCGGCACACCCGCAGCCAAGGTTTCCAGCGCGGTGTTCAAACCCGCGTGCGTGATCACCAACGCGGCGCGTTTCAGCAATGGCAATTGCGGCGCGAACGGGACGACGACCGGATTTCCAGGAAGCTTCGGGATGTCACTTCGGTTTTTGTTTCCCATCGAGATCACCAATTGCACGCCTAGACCGTCGCAAGCTTCGGCGAAGCATCGAAACGTTTCTTCAACTCGATTCTGTAATGTGCCCATGCTGGCATAAACCAGTGGTTTGCCATCCAAACGATCCCAGGGGAAGCTCGTATCGGGTCTATCAGAGACGCGATGCCAAGGGGCTGTATAATGAAAGTTGGATGGCATCCGCCTTGGAAAATCGAACCATTCCGGTTGTTGGGAGAGGTATGGAAACTGCGACAGGATGGATCCTTTTCTTGGCATGGGAACCAGACTCCACTGGCGGCGCTGTGCGTTGACGTTGGTAAAAAATTCACGGAGCAAAAACGCCACGATGGCATTGACGGCGCGATTCCGGGTCCGCGCCAGAAGCGAAGGATTATAAGGAGAGGTTGTCGAAAAGTTCGGCAGCGTTGGGTCAAAATGCATCGCGAGCGCATTACACACAACGACCGTGGGCAAACCGACATGCTCACCGGCCGTAAAAGCGCCGGGAGACACTTGGTCGGCGAGGAGCAGATCGCATCGCTGATCCCGGAGCAATGGAGGCAGGTCGCGCATCATGCCCTCCGCGCCCAGGACCAAGAGTTTTACGGTAAATTGAAGCGCTGCCATACCGCGCAACTTGCCTAACCTAATCAGCGCCTCTTGGTGGGAGCCGGGCGGAAACTCCTTGGCGCCGATTTCCTCGAACTCAAGACCCGCTGCCTCGATCCGTTCTCGGCACTCGGCCAGGCAGAACACTTTGACTTCATGCCCACGGCGGGCCAGTTCCCGCCCTAAAGTGGTGGCTGGGTGAAGATGTCCGGGAACCGCGGGCACACAGATTCCAATCCGGCTCATAGGGTTAGATTATCCCGTAGCTGCCTTGCCGATCCGCCACAAATGAGAATCGCTGCGGATATAAATCGCGCCGCGCGAAATGGCGGGCGTGCTCAAAATGGTTTCGCCCAGTTCCAGTTCGCTGACGATTTCGCCTTCCGGTTTGGTGATGTCCACCACTTGCACCGTGCCCGCCTCGGTCACGCAATAAAGATAATTACCCACCGCCAGCGGGCTCGCGGTCAACTCGCCCTTCAGGCGCAGCTTCCACAAGCGCTCGCCGGTGCCGGCCGCGCCGCAAACCATGATGCCCGCGTCACTAATCGTAAAAACCTTCCCATTCAAAACAACCGGGCTGGCGTAGCCGGGCCGAAGCTGGTTCGACTGCCAGACTTGCTTGGGCTCTTCGCCCGGCGCGCTGGACTGCATGGCGGCCAGTCCTGCTTTGGTCGGCACGAAGAGGACGCCGCCGCTGCAGGCTGTTGACGGAATACTGCCGCCAGCGTTGGTGGACTCCCAGATCACCTTCCCAGTGTCAGGATCAATGGCCGAGACACTTTTGGACGAAAGCAGGATGACCTTCTCGCGCCCGGCTTCGTTGACCACAATCGGCGAGCTCCAATTCGATTTGTGCGCACGTTCCAGCTTCCATTTGTTGACACCGGTCTCAAGGTCGAGGCCGACGGTGAAGGCGTCACTCTCGCTTTCAACTTGCGCCACGACGACACCCCCGGCGATGGCCAGCGAGGATGACATGCCGAGGCTGTTGCCGGCGTTTGGATAATCGCGGCCAAGTCCCCTGAACCAGAGGAGGTTTCCCTCGAGGTCCAGGCACATGGCGTCGTTACACGAAAAAAAGGCGACGATGCGTTTGCCGTCGCTGGCCGGACTCGGCGCGGCCATGCACGTCTTGGATTGGCACATAGTCCGTCCCGTCGCCCAGAAGTGGCGCTCCCAAAGTTTTGCGCCGTCCGTGGCGCTGAAGCAGAGCACCTGAAGCTGCTGCTCCTTTGGCCCGCTGCAACACGTGACGAAAACGCGGTCGCCGATAACAATCGGGCTGGACAATCCGCGCCCGGGCAAATCTGATTTCCACGCTACATCCTTGCGGTCGAGTTTTACCGGAACGCCGGTATCTTCCGAAACTCCGTTGTAGGACGGCCCGCGGAACTGCGGCCAATCCGCCGCCAGCGCGACGCTTTGAGCCAGCAAAAGCGCCAGGGAGGCTGAGCCGATTAGATTTTTGGAATTCCGCGCCATTTTCATAAGGATTCGCTCGCTATTGTTGACTGGACGCCGCCGCGACTTTTACCGGCGGCCTTGATGCGATGGGTGTGCCAATGGCATCGGTCACACGCAGGCGAAAATCCCAGTCCACGGTCCAATCTTCCACCGTTTCGTTTTGGCAAACCTTCACCAAAATGATGTTGCGGCCGGGCTGAAGTTGGACGGGCAAGGGATGCTCTTCGGTGGACGAATCGTAGTGATATTCATCCCGGCTGAAGAGCAGCTTGCCATTCAGCCAGACTTTCCAGGCAGTCGCGCATCCCAGCCTCACTTCAGCCGGTTGCGCCTGGTCAGAGTAGAAATCGGCCATGCCGTAAGCCGCGACCCCTTTCAATTTCCCGCAAACCTGGTTCAGATCGATCAAACCGTATTTGTTGGTGACGGTGACATTCTGCCACTTAACTTTTTTGGCTTTTCCATCGTAAGTTGCGGCAAGGTCGATGCCTTGTTCGGGCGGGTAGGCACCCTCAAAGCCCTTCTTGTCCGTGTTATCAAATGGGCCAACAACCTTCCAATCCGTCAGGAACCCGAAGAGCGTCAAAAGATCGACCGGCTGACCCAATTCTTCGAGCCTTTTTGAAACGCTGTCGATTTGGCCGATGTCGCGGGCCGAGGTCAGTGCCTGGTGGTAAAGCAGCTCCGCCCCGGTCTTATTGTTGTTGGTCGCGGCGGTTTCCGCGAGGGCAATGACTTTTTGCACCGCCTCGGATCGAATTTCCAGGCTCGGATCATTCAGCATCCCGGCCAGAAGCTTGTCTGCCGTGCCGGGATCGGCCTTGGCCAGCAGATCAAGACTTAACCTCCGTGCGCGCGGACTGTGGCGGGTATCCAAAAGAAACGTGCCCAAATCCGGCAAGGGCAACGCCCCGCCATTTTTTTGGGCGCGATCGGCCAGGGTATCGATGGCGGGTCGCAGCCAGTTCAAGGCGAAATCATTGGCGCCATCCATTGCGGCCAGGGTGGGGACAATCGCGGAGGCGTCGCTATCGGCCACCTTTTTCCACGCGACGGCGGCTTCGGCGTTTCCCCGTCCTTCCGTGCCAACCGCGCGAATTATCGCCAGGGAATTTGTCAGATCGTCAGACGGCCCGGCTTCCGCAGGCACGCCTGCCATCAAACTGGATAGACAGAATCCAAAAACGCAGCGCCAGTAAGAAACGCCGCCGGCCCCACGAAGATTGGGGAAGTGATTTTGCATCGCGCTCAACACGATGCCCAAGGTCTCAACCTTGTCGAACCGAGTCAAGAAATAGATGGCTTTACGGCAACTTTTGGGCGCAAATCAGGTTTTGACGATGAACCCCAACTCCGAGGTAGGGACGGCTCGCCCGAGCCGTCCGCGGTCGCCTTGGCGAGGCGACCTTACCGAAATCTGATTTGCGCCCGCCGCGCTAATTCTTGTCCAAAAACTAGTTGCGCAAACAGTCGAAATGCCGCACTGTGAGGCTTGGAAAGGAAACCCATCTATATATGAAGCGTCTATTATCTGCGTTGTTTATTTGTGGTGTGGCTGGAACTCTGTTGGCGGGCGAATTGCCTTGGATGACAAGTGTCCCTGAAGCCAAGGTTAAAGCCGAAAAGGAAAAGAAATTGCTCCTCCTCGATTTCACCGGTTCAGACTGGTGCGGTTGGTGCAAGAAACTGGATTCGGAGACTTTCTCCAAATCTGAGTTTGCCGATTACGCCAAGAAGAATCTGGTTCTCGTCACGGTTGATTTTCCCACGCCTAAAGTGCCTCAATCCGACGAGTTGAAGCTGGCCAACAAGGATTTGGCCAAAAAGTTCGAAGTTTCGGGTTATCCAACTTTAGTGGTGATGAAGCCTGACGGCACGGTGGTGTGGAAGCAAGTTGGCTATTTGGAAGGCGGTCCCGCGGCCCTGATCGCGAAGATCGACGAAGCCAAAGCCAAATAACGCTCCCGTTATTCCGCGAATTCAAGCACGCCGAACCGTTCCGGGGTATGGAACGTCGGTGTGAGGCAGGGGTGCCACGCCAAACTAGCTTTGTTGGCGCGGTCGCACCGATAGAGATTAATGCGCCATTTCGTTCCAGTGGCGGGAGGCGTAGCCACAAATACCGCCAGCGGTATCCGGACTTCACAATCCCAGAGCTTCGCTTCGTTATTGACATGAACGGCGGATTGGAAATGGCTTTTCCACACAAAATCCCTGGCCGGCAAATTCAAGTTTAAGTCCAATCGCTCATTGGTGGGAGCAATTTCAAATTCCGCATATTTGTTGATATTCGCGATATCACTGCCAATAAAAGCTTCGACGACATCCCGATCCCACAAATTGGCGCCTTCGTGCGTATAGCGCTTTTGGTCGTTTTGCGGCGGATTAAAGACCGTTAATTCCGTGAAAGGGCAGCGATAGGCGAGGTAAAGATATTTCTCCGACCAAAGGCAACGAACTGCGGTGGAAACATCAGCGCGAATCACGCCGTCGTCGGACGATGTCTCCATGTAAACCGGCGTGGCCGTTTGCCAAATCGTTTTGGAAAGATCGCCGTCCGGTTCAAAGTCCAGTGTGGTGCGGCGGGCCGTGAGCACCGGCGTAGGGAGAGATCTCGCCAATAATTGCCGCGCGTTGTCGAAATAAATCTTGCGCAATACGGAGGCGGGCAAGCCAATGGAACTGATCGTCCAATCGTCCTGAATCGGCGTCATGTGCGCCCAGTTTTTGTCCCACGTTTCCAGCCAGCGATATTCCTTGCGGAAAAAAACCTCGGCGTCCGCTTCCGACGGCGGCGCTTCGGGCCCGCTGGAGCCGAGAATCATGCGCGACTCGAGCGATTGAAAATCCGTGGCGAAAAGGACGCGGTCCTGATACTTGACAAAAAAATCATGCACCTTGTGCGGATCGTGCCGGCCGATTTCCGGCAGGCGCGCGGCCAAATCGATCATCATATTGGAATGTTCGGCCATTTCCTGATCGACCCATTCCAGGTCCTCGGCGTTATTGCCGAAATGCACGCTGACAAAAGTGGTATGCGGATGGCGCCCCATGACGCGGCTGAGAGCATTGAGCAGGTCTTTCACGGGCGGGAATTTGTTGGTGTCACCGAACCACCAATTCTTATGATCCTTCAATTCCGCCCAGCGTTCGTTGGTCGGCGCGTAAGCTTCAAAGAAAGCTTTGGGATCGCCGACATGAATGGAAATCGGCATGTGCAATTCGCCCAGGCGCTCCCACATGGGGTCCAATTTCGGATCGTCGATCTTGATGAGTTGCCCCGCGCCGTCCCGCAGATAAAGCCCGAATCTTTTCCATTCCTTATAACCCGCCGCGCCAAGGCGATGGCCCTCTTCGACCTGTTTGACGGCTTGTTGGGCAAAGTCGGGCTGGTCCCAATTCTTATAGTCCAGATTCATGTATTGCAGAAAACGCCCCGGAAAGAGTGTGTCTTCCATTTTCTTGTGGCTTTCGAATTCGTTCGGCTCGCCGTTCGGGCCGGGCGTCACCGTTCCCGGAGTCAAATCGATTCCCAGACCGACACCGGAAGCATCCGAAACCCGAATGGCGCGGGCCAGCAACTCAGGAGTGTACTCCATGTGTTGATGAAGATCGATGATGCGATGCTCGGCCCGCCATTGCT
>Ga0302326_10016519_pt1 | contig 15444 bp, 11 predicted proteins | sample Palsa_T0_3_FD_202264 | JGI IMG/M metagenome (GOLD analysis project Ga0302326, IMG submission 202264) | Peat permafrost microbial communities from Stordalen Mire near Abisko, Sweden - Palsa_T0_3 | ecosystem: Environmental > Terrestrial > Soil > Palsa > Peat permafrost | place: Sweden: Abisko...
TATGAGTATCCTCCTGCAGCGAAACTTGCACCGGCAGTTTGCGTTCCCCGCTGTTCTTGCGGATCTCGCCAAGAAACTGCTCGGGAATGCCAAAACTGACGAAGATCGGCTCAATCTGATTGATCACCACCAGCGCGACATCGCTGACTTTCACCAGGTTCCCGACATGCACCAGCAGGTTACCCGCGCGTCCGGAAATGGGCGAGCGAATCTGGCAATACGCGAGGTCGAGCTTGGCGCGTTCCACTGCGGCCAGATCCGTATCCACGCTGGCACGACTGCTTTCGATGGCCGCCTGATCGGCGCGGGCGGCCTGACGCAGGCTGTCCAGATTGGTCTGCATCTGCTCGCTTTGTTCGCGAGAAGTGACACCTTCTTTGCGCAGCGACTCATAGCGGGCCGCCAGCACTTCGGCATTCTTCAACTGGGCATTATCTTTACCCAGATTCGCTTCGGCTTGCTGTAGCTGCGCGCGATCTTTGGCGGTGGCGGCTTCGGCTTGATGCAAGGCGTCCTGATAGGGGCGGGAATCAATCTCGATCAGCAAGTCGCCTTTGGTGACGTTACCGCCCTCGACGAAATGCACAGCAGTCAACTCGCCCGCGATTTGGGATTTGATCTGCACAGTGGCGGACGGCTCCACGCCGCCGATGGCGTGGATCTCCTCAGGAATGGACTCTTGAGTGGCCACCGCAACGGTGACGGGCACGGGAGGCGGCGGACCGGCCGATTTCACTTCCCGAGTGCGGCAGGCGCTAAGCAACAGCGCGAAGATCACGGCAATGGATAGGCTGAGGCGCAATGATGGTAAACCTGACCCTGGATTCGATGAAACTCGGCTACGGGACGATTCTATTTTGACATAGGGCGATGGGCTAGCAGAGGTTTCTACAATAAGGTCGCTACAATGGGGAAGGGAGCGGTTCATGTTGTCCATCAGCTCACCAAAACGCCTTTTACTTTTCCTGATAGCCGTGCAGTCCGCGCTATACGCGCAGCCGGAGAGGATCGTGGTTGCGAGTCTGGCCGACCTTCAGGCTTGTGTGGACCGGCCGGCCGGCGCGCCGTTAGTCTGCGCCCTGCGAAGCTCACCCGCCCCCTATGCGATCTCCGGCGCTACTCTAACCATCCGACGAAACGACACCACCATTGAAGGAGCCGTGGAACCCGGTCAAGATCCGCCGACGCTGAAGCGGACGGATGCGACGCTGAAGAAAATGATTCTGGTGCATAAGTTCGCTTCGAACGTCACCATCAGGAATCTTCAGATTGACGGCAACAGTTCGTTGGTTCCCGGCAACGGTCCGCAGGATCTCTCTGTGGAAGGCGCCAATATCACCGTGGCGGACAACTATTTCGGCGACTCGTCTTCGCTTGCCATGTTTTTCAACGGGCCGCATTTTGTGCTGCGACACAATACGTTTGGCAAGTTGATCACCGGCGGCAACATCCATCTTGCGCCTGGGGTACGGCCCAGCCGGACTGCGATACTCGGTTGGGGGCCGAACGCCACCCAATTCCTAATCGAAAACAACAACGTTTCCGATTACAACGGCGCCATCAATATCAACGATGTGCCGGGGGGAACGGACCCGGCGCAAGCGGGTATCATTTCGAATAATACTTTGTACCATAACTCAAGCTGTGTTCCCGATTGCGGGGGCGGCCAGATGTATTTCTTCGGGAAAACCACGAATGTCAAAGTCACGAACAACAGCTTAAACGGAGGCTGGGCGGAGGCCACCGGGAATCGCGACGCACTGCATAACTACGGAGTAGAGGTGGACAAGGCATCCTACATTTACATCGGTTCGAACCAGATTTTCAACCATTCTATTTCCGGCATGTGGATCGGTAACGGTGCGAATCACGTTACGATCGAGAACGACACGGTCTACAACAATGGTTTGAACGGTGTGCAGATATCCGGGAGTCCGCGCGCGCCGGTTTCCGACGTTTCGATCCTGGGATTGGTTTCGCAGCACAACGACCAACAGCGCAGTTCGCGGGCCCCGTATCCCACTTTGCCGCGATTCTTCGGTGTGATGATCCAGGATCACGGAGCCAGCCGGGATGTCTGTATCCAGAGCGATAGCAATCTTGCCGCGAATGCCCGAGGCGCCGTCTTTGCCGAAGGACGCTATGCTCATGGAGCGTCCTGCCCGCGCCCTTACAACTAACGCACCGGTGCGGGCACAACTTCGATGGTTCGAACCGCTAATCCAAGATCACGCTGGTCCGAACCCACGCGCACGGTTCGATCCACATGAACCACCACCTCTATCGCTTTCGTTCCGGGTGCTGCCTGAAAGGGAGCGATCACAATAACCGTCTGATTGCAGTCGCGAATAGTGGAACGCGGGCCAGCCTTGCCATCCACTGTCACCCACGCGGTAAGCGGCTCATCTCGAACTTGCACGGGAACGCAGTTCGCCTCCACGCGAACTTCACTTGCGCCGCTCTTGGGCACGCCCAAACGAACAGACGCCTCTTTGGGCATCCACCGGTAGTCTCCTTCTGAGCCATACCAGGAAGGTCCCAGAAGCGATTCCATGAGTGGATGTCCAACCTGCAGACGTTGCGGGAGCGAGCCTTCCACAGCGGTGGTCTTGAAAACATTCGTGATGTCGCGCAGGGTGCCATCTTCTGCGGCGAAAACCAGCGCGCGATTTTGGGATAGTGCCGCGCGCTCCTCGCTCTCGGACAGGGAGTAATCCGCGATGTTGCCGAGCTCCGGGTAAGGAGTCATCTTGCGCGCGCTTTCGGCGGTTAGATACACATTCATCGCTCCAATCAACCGAAACGGATGGTTGTAAACCCCCAGCCAGAATACCGGTTCACTCACTCCATCCAGAAGTATTATCTTTCCGGGATCGCGCTGGTGGACGCTCTGGACGCCCAGGACTAAGCGCTTCAGTGGAACACTGCGCGCCCAGAGTTCCTTGGATGCCGCTCGAGCCGTAGGGATCTGAACAGCGAGATAAACGGCAAGGGCCGCGAACGTGATCCCGCGAGCGATAACGCCAGCTTTTGCGGCGACCACTGCCGCCCACGCTCCCAGTAGAGCCAGCCCGAGTGCGGGCACGGTGACATAGTAATTCGATATGTGACCGTGGATAAGTAGGAAGGGAGCCAGCGCTATCAGGAACCACCCCAGGCAAAAGATCGGAAGACGATCTCCCCGCAGCCACCTCCATGCAGCGAAGCCCAACGTAGCGGCTGTTAGAACCAGCGTTAGCGGAATCGCGGCGGATTTGACCCAGAAGAAATATTCGCCCGCTGCGCCTGGGCCCAACGCAACTTCCCAGTAACTGGCGAGCGTCCGGATGGTGGCGAAGCCCGCGCCGAGCGCGTAGAACGCTTCATTCTTCGGCTTGATTTTCAGCGCGAAAAACATGACCGTGAAGATTACGGACGGGATCAACAACCAGAATGTTTGCCGTAGAAGTTTACGCGCAAAACAGGCGGCGTATAGAATCGCGATCAATGGATAGACCACGGTAATTTCCAGAACTCCGAGTCCGAACAGGAAAGCAATCCACTGCAGTACGTTGAAGCGCCGGTCCTGTGCCTCCGCGTAACGGATGAGTCCATAAAAAGCCAACAAGAAACATGCTGCACAGAGTATTTCGTTATAGGCGCAGGTCCAAGTCAACGGGGTTGCCAGGGCGCTGTTCGAAATCCAAAGAACGGGCGCTGCAACGGCCGCCAACAAAGATCCGCAGAGCCGCCGCGCCACCACTGCGAATAATAGAATGACACCCAGCTGGGTCACGTACACGGCAATCCGATAGGGCAGCGCATGGATGCCGAACAAAGAATAGAAACCCATAAAAAAGGCGCGCTCACTGAACGGACGAATGCCTTGAGCCATGGGCGCGAACAAAGCGTGCCAGAATTGCGGCCAATTGTGCACTTGAAGCCGTAGCCCCAGCCACGCGAAGTCATCTGCCTGAAACCAAGCCCGAAGAGTGTACTTATACAGAAGCGTGCAGAACAACATCGCAAGAATCGCCGCAATCCAGAGGCCCCAGGGACGCTGCTTCGGTGATGCGTTCAACCTGCTACCGTATCACAAGAGAGCGAACATGGACCTGCATGCGATTCGGCTGGAAGTGCCTTCGGACGGGAATATCATTGTCGGGCACAGCCATTTCATCAAGACTGTCGAAGACATTTACGAAGCCATCGTCAATACCGTGCCGCAAATGAAATTCGGCATCGCGTTCAACGAAGCCTCCGGAGCCTGTCTTACTCGCGTGGACGGAAACGATGACGAACTGAAAGCTATCGCCACCCGCAACGCGTCCGCCATTGCCGCCGGGCACCTGTTCGTGGTGGCGCTGCGTGCCGGGTTCCCGATCAATATCAAGAACCGAATTCTCGAAACGCCGGAAGTGTGCACTATTTTTTGCGCTACCGCGAATCCGGTGGAGGTGATTGTTGCGCAAACGGAGCAGGGCAGGGGAGTGCTGGGCGTCGTTGACGGCTCGTCTCCTCAAGGCGTTGAGACGGATACCGATGTCGAGTGGCGGCACGGATTGCTGCGGAAAATAGGATACAAGCGCTAACGTGGCGCAGACACCAGTGTCCACGCCACTATAAGCTGAGGTATGCGTCTCTTCCTCCTCGCTCTACTGCCGGCCATCGGATTTGCGGCAACCACTTGTCATAAGGGACACATCGCTCGCGATTACAAGATGACCGAGATGGCCGCGCCGCCGCGCATTCCCGGGATTGGCGACAGCCACCTGGAAATCACCACGAAATCCGCCAAAGCGCAAGCCTACTTCGATCAGGGTTTCAACCTGCTGCACTGCTTTTGGGATTTCGAGGCCTACCGCGCTTTCAAAGAAGCCGCGCGATTGGATCCGGACGCCGCCATGGCGTATTGGGGCATCGCCGAAGCTGTTGCGAATTATCCGGCGATGGAGGACGTGAAGAATGCCGCGCTGGAGAAGGCTGAGGCGCTGATGGAGAAAGCCTCCGATCACGAGCAATATTACATTCGCGCGCAGAAAGCCCAACAGGATGAGGAGGACGGCCCCAAGGATTACCGCACTGAAATGGAAGCGCTGATCGACAAGTATCCGGATGATTTCGATGCCAAGCTGATTTTGGCAATTCACTTGGATTACGACTACGCAAAGAAGGACGGACGGCCCGAGGATCAAGCCATCTATGCGCGAATGTTGGTGCAGGATGTTTTGGGGACGCATCCCAACAGCGCGGCCGCGCATCATTACCGGATTCATATTCTGGAAGCCAGCACTCATCCGCAGGATGCGCTCCCGGACGCGGATGCATTGGGGAAGCTCGCGCCAGGCTCCGGCCACATGGTCCACATGCCGGGTCATATTTATTACCGGCTGGGCGATTATGATCGGGCGCGGAAGTCGTTTCTGGATTCCATGAAAGTGGATTCCGATTACATGCAGCGTGAAAAGGTCGGCACGCTGGATGATTGGAACTACGCGCACAATCTGAGCTATCTGATCGCGAGCGACGCCGAGTCCGGGCGTTGGAAGGAAGCGATCGAGATGGCGGCGCGGCTGGACAAATTGGCGGCCAATCCGTTTCTTGCGAAAGGAACGCCGTTTCACGCGTTCACGGTTGGGGGCGCCCTGGCGCGTCTGAACATTCGCTACGGAAACTGGCAAGCGGTGCTGGACCGGCCCATCGATCTGGGCTTCGCCGCCGAAGATGCGGGCCCGGCGGCGGTGGCCTATCGCGATGGAATCCTGGCCTACGCCAGAGGCATGCTGGCCTTGTCGCACAAAGAGCTGGACACTGCGTCTCGCGAGTCCGATGCCCTGGACGCGATTTCATGGCGCCTGCATGCAGAGGCCGGCCTGGAGCACGATCCCGAACACGTTCTCAACTTGCTGGAAACGGTCTCGCTCGATCTGCGTGGAAACTTGCGCAACGCGCAGGGTAAATCGGAAGAGGCGATCGCATTGCTCCAGAAAGCTGTGGACAAGGAAAAGGACGTGGGCTACGGCGAGCCGCCGCAATACGGCCGGCCTGAGCTGGAGAGCCTGGGATTCGCGTATCTGAGGGCAGAGAAGTGGGCGGCGGCTCGAAAGGCATTCCAGGAAGAAATGATCACGCGACCTAGGAGCGGGCACGCGCTTTATGGAATCGCGCAATCGTATGAATTGGCGGGCGACAACAAAGGCGCAGCTCGCGCGTACGCCGAATTCCTGGCGGCGTGGAAGAATGCCGATCCGGATCTGTCTATGATGGAACATGCCAAATCCGCGAATCGTTAATGGGCTGGATGAACTGCGCACACTGGTTGGACAAGAAGCGGGCGCGAGCGATTGGTTGACCGTGACGCAGGAAATGATCAACCGTTTCGCCGACGTGACGGACGACCATCAGTGGATCCACGTGGATGTGGAGCGGGCCCAGCGCGAGTCGCAATTCGGCAAGACCATCGCCCACGGATTTCTGACTGTGTCGCTGCTTCCGCGTCTGTCCCATGAAGCGGTAGAAGTGCGCGGCGATTTCAAAATGCGCGTTAACTACGGCTTCAACCGCCTGCGTTTCGTCTCGCCGGTACCGGCGGGCGCCAGAATTCGCGCGCGATTGATGCCGCAAAAAGTGACAGACAACGAGGTCACTTGGTTGGTGACGGTGGATGTGGAAGGTTCGGAAAAACCGGCCGTGGTGGCGGAGTGGTTAGGCAGATTTTACTAGGCCGACCTACTGAACCGCGACCGCAAGGAAGCGCTACCACGAAACCTGTCGGAACGCTCCCTCGCGGTCGCGGTTCGGTAATTACGCGTCGTCGTGCACCACGAAGTGCACCAGCCAGTAGGCCACGAGCGGCAATAGCGCGAACGTGAAGCACACCGGCTTGAAACCGTAGCGTTCAATGACCACGCCCAACGGCTTCGAAACCACGGACTGCATCGCGCCGTAAGCAAAAATCAATCCGCCTATTGCGAATGCAGCGCGTCCAGCTCCGTAAATATCAATGGGTAGCGTGTAAAGATTGGTACTCCAGGCACAGATCAGAAAGAAGCTCAGCGACATGCCAGCGGTGGCTAGCGCCGGAGTCGGCAGGAACGGAATCGTCATGGTGCCTGAGAGAAGAACGGCGGCGATCAGGCAGGCTCGCTTCCGCGCCGCCACCGGCGACATGCCTCGATTGATCAACCGCCATGAGAGACTCCCACCCGCAAGGGCGCCAAAGTATCCGCAAATCGGAACCACGGGAGTGTAATGCGAAGCCTGCTGCCCGGTGAGATGGTGCACGTGGACCAAGTAAGTGGGGCTCCAGTTGGTCCACAGGCTGTAAATGGTCATGCTAAGGAAATTGGCGCCGATCAAGGCCCACAGTTTGGGATCGGCTAACAGGCCGAAAGAATGCTTGCCTCCGGGCGACGCGAGTTCCACGGTGGGTGGAATGGCCCGAGCGGTGGCGAGCCATACCGGAATCCAAATCAAGCTGATGATGGCGGCCCCATAAAAGGCCCAACTCCAATCGTATTGATCCGAGAAAATCACGGCGAAGCGCGGCGCCAAACCTGCGCCCAGGCTCAGGCCGAGCTGGGACAACGCGGTTCCGGTGGCGCGTTCTTTCGGTTGCAGATACATTCCGACAGCTTTTCCCACCGCCGAAACGCCGCTCGCCTCGGCCACGCCCAGCAGCGTCCGCCACAGCAGGAACTCGGTGACGTTGTGCGACATGCCGGTGCCGAAGCTCGCGATTGCCCAGACCGCAACGGAAATGGCGCTGCCGCGGTTGAGTCCCACGCGATCCACAAACCATCCGATGAACAGGGCACTGAGCGCGTATGCGATGGAAAAAACCGAAAGTGACATTCCGTAGTCGGCGGAGAACGGAAAGCCTTTGATGGTGACCATGGTGGCCAACACCTGGCGATCGAGATAATTCAGCACCGATGAAAAAACGAAAACGGCGATCGCTACCCAGCGTAAGGAGACAGGTGAGCGCATGTGTGGTTGATTGTACCAGCCCGGTTTCTGGTTTCTAGTTTCTGGTTAGTGGTCATGTTCAGAACCAGAAACGAGAAACCAGAAACGGTTTACGTTCTTAGTTGTTCTAACCGCTTGTCCAAAAGATCCAGCACTTTCGGCGCATCGCTGGCGCCGTCTAATGGAATCCGCAGCACGCCCGCCGGCGTGAATTGCGCGCCTTCCGTTTCCTTCACCAGATGCATCAACCGGTTGGGATCAATTCTTGCTTCGGCATGGAACTTGACGTTTAACACGCCCTGCCGCCGGTCAATTGTTTCGATGCCGAGCTTTTGCGCCGCGCTCTTCAACACCGAAAACTTGAGAAGATAGCGGACCGCGTCGGGAACAGGACCGTAGCGATCTTCCAGCTCGGCCAGAAGTTCGGCGCTGTTTTCGGTGCTGACGGCGTCGGCGATGCGTTTGTAGACGCGCAAGCGCTGGTGCTCATCTGCGATGTAATCCGGCGGGATGCGGATGTCGAGACCCAGATTCAGCGTGGAGTGGATCTCGAGCGGAACTTCTTCGCCCTTCAGCTCGTGCACCGTCTCTTCCAGCAATCGGACATACATATCGAAGCCGACCGCTTCGATGTGTCCGTGCTGCTGGCCGCCCAGGATGTTGCCGCCGCCGCGCAGCTCCAGGTCGAGCGCCGCGATTTTGAAGCCCGCGCCCAGATCGCTAAACTCCTTGAGCGCGGCCAATCGCTTGCGCGCGATTTCGCTCAGCTCGGTATCGGCGGGAATCAGCAGGTAGGCGTAGGCGCGGCGGTTGGACCGGCCCACGCGCCCGCGCAGTTGATACAACTCGGAAAGCCCATGGCGCTCCGCGTTCTCAATGATCATGGTGTTGGCCAGCGGGATGTCCAGCCCATTTTCGGCAATGGTGGTGCATACGAAAACATCGTACTCGTGCCGCATGAAGCCCAGCAGCGATTTCTCCAACTCCGCTTCTCCCATTTGCCCGTGGCCCACCCCGATGCGAACGTCGGGCAGCAATTCCTGAATAGACGCCGCGCGGGAGTAAATACTATCCACGCGGTTGTGGATGAAATACACTTGCCCGCCGCGGCTCAGCTCCTGCTCGATGGCGGTTTTAATCAACTTGGGATCGTAGTGCGCTACGACGGTGTGAATCGCCAAGCGGTCTTTGGGAGGCGTCTCGATGACGGACATATCACGCAGCCCCAGCAGCGACATGTGCAGAGTGCGCGGAATGGGCGTGGCGGTTAGCGTAAGCACATCCACGTTGTGCTTGAGCTGCTTGATGCGTTCTTTGTGGCGCACGCCGAAGCGCTGCTCTTCATCCACCACCAGCAATCCGAGGTCGCGAAACTGCACATCTTGCGAAAGGATGCGATGGGTTCCGATGACAATATCCACCTTGCCTTCCGCGAGTCCAAGAAGTACTTCGCCGATCTCTTTCTTGTCGCGAAAACGGCTTAGCATTTCCACCTGCACCGGAAATGGAGCGAAGCGGCGCTTGAAGGTCTCGAAGTGCTGAAACGCAAGCACCGTGGTCGGCGCCAGAATCGCCACTTGTTTGCCATCGCCCAGCGCCTTGAACGCGGCGCGCATGGCGACCTCCGTTTTGCCGTAGCCCACGTCGCCGCACAACAGCCGGTCCATCGGATGGCTGCTTTCCATATCTTTCTTGATGTGGCGGATGGCGCTCATCTGGTCCTTGGTTTCCTTGAATTCGAAAGCGTCTTCAAATTCGCGCTGCCAGTTGCTATCGGCCGAGAAGCTGAAACCCTCGGCCATCTGGCGTTGCGCGTATAGCTTCAGCAGCTCGTCAGCCATATCGCGCATGCGGGTTTTCACGCGCGATTTGGTGCGCGACCAGGTGGCTCCGCCCAACCGGTCCAGCGGCGGCCCAGACCCTTCGCCCGCGCCACGATATTTCTGGATCAGATCCATGCGCGTCAGCGGAACGTATAGCTTGGCTTCAGCCGCATATTCCAACAGCATGAAGTCGCCCTTGTTTTCGCCTTGCACGATTTCACGAGTCCCCAGGAACCGCCCGATTCCATGCGTGACGTGGACCACGTAATCGCCCGGCTTGAGGTCCGCCAGATCGGCCGCGAAAGCCGCGAGCTGCGCCTTGCCTGGCGTGGGCTGAGCTACCAGGTCGGAAGTATCGAACAGATCTTCGGAACCAAAGACAGCGATGCGCGCTTCCGGAAAGACCACACCGCGCCGGACCAACCCTTTCACCAGCAAGGTGCTGGCAGTGGCGCCGGCAATATAGGAGCGCTCGGCCAGATAGGGGCGCGTGGCATCCGACGGATCCAGCCCGAGTTGGAAGGGAACCGAATACTCCTGAAAAATATCGGCCAGCCGTTCCACTTCACCCAGCGACTTGGCGAAGAACACCACGCGGTAACCCTGCTCCACCAGGTTGCGCGCTTCGGCGACCGCGGCTGGTACGTTGCCGTGGAAGGCGAGCGACGGCCGGGAAGCCGTTTGCTGGTTGCTGGTTTCTAGTTGCTGGTTGCTGGTTAGAAGTTCTAGTTCACGGAGGGCCAGCTCGGCTTTCAATGCCAGGCTTTCCTGCAGCTCGGGCCAGGTGTAGAAATTTTGGTCCGGCGGGCAGGGAAATGGGCGATCGGGATCGTCCAGGCGCTTCCACAGACGCGTGGCGGCGGTTGCGATTTGATCCGGCTCATCCAGCACAACCAGCGGGTTTTCGGCGAGGGATAGCAGCGAATGCTTGCGCGGGCGAACCAGCGGCACCAGAAATTCCCAGCCTGGAAAAGCGTCGCCTGGGCTCGGTACTTCGGTCTCGCCCGCGATTTGCCGGAACAGCTCGCGCGATCTCGGGTACTCCACCAGCGGCAGCAGCGTGGTTTCGGCAACCTTCATCACCGAGCGTTGCGTCTCCACGTCAAAACGGCGGATGGATTCAATCAAATCGCCGAATAATTCGATGCGGATGGGCTGCGCTGCCTCGGCCGGAAAAATATCCAGGATGCCGCCGCGCAACGAGTACTCGCCTACCATTTCCACCGGATCGCGTTTTTCATAGCCGATGCTTTCCAGGTGGGCGAGCAGATCCTCCAGCGGAACTTCATCACCCGTACGAACGATGAGCGCAAGCTGGCGATAGAACTCAGCCGGTTCGGTGCGCAGCAGCGCCGAGGCGACAGGAGTGATGGTGATGCTGGTTTTGCGCGACGCTAAGCGCCACAATCCCACTGCGCGCTGTTCGCTGATCTCGCTATGCGGCGACAGGCGCTGCGAAGGCAGCACGTCGAGCGAGGGGATGATTTGCGGGCGGGGAAGATCACCCGATACCAGCAGGCTGAAAAATGTTTCCACCAGCTCGCCCAGCGTTTCGGCTTCCTTGTTTCCATCCACCACCACCATCACATTGCGATCCGTGGCTTGCCAGAGCAAAACCAGGTAGAGCGCCTTGGCGGTCGTAGTGAGGCCGGAGAGTGATTGGCGCGCATGCGGATGGTGCAGCAGCCGGCTGACGACCTCCTGAAAGGCGGCGTCGCGGTTGAGAGATTGAAAAAGATCGCGAATGGCGGGATGGGTCACGGAAAGAAGCGGGCGCGTCGCCTGATGCGATTCTATTCTAGCGTGGAGTCCCTGCGGACGCTTCCGGCAGTTGGTGGGTCAGTTTTGCCCACCGTAAGAGGCTGCAACGAAAGATTTCGGTTCGATGCATCCTTACTTTCAAGTACGTGGTGACTTTCAACATGGGCGGCCTGGTGGTGCCTCAGCAGTTTATTTATGGACTGGCGTTTAATACGGAAACGTGGGGCGCCAATCCGACTGGGGTCGACGGCCCATACGATTCTACTGGAACACCAGCACCGCAGCCGATTACGGTGACGGCGGCGCCGGCGGGGTTGACACATTCCGGCTGGACGCTGGTGACTGGGAGGGCTATGATCCAGCGGTGGCGTTTCTTACGTCGACGGTTCCTGAACCTCGCAACATCAGCCTGTTTGCAGGACTAATGGCTTTCGCTGGTCTTTATCTCACGCGATGGATTCGGCACAGCACTTCCTCCAGGATGCCTGTGGTGGAGTAACCCGGTTCAAGCGGCAGGGCCAGAACCTGTCCGCCGGCAGCCTCCACTTCTTCGCGTCCGGCGATGAAGTGCGCCCAGTCGGCGCCCTTGATCAAAATATCCGGCAGTAGGGCGGCGATGAGTTCGCGCGGCGTGTCTTCGTCGAAGAAAGTAACGGCGTCCACGGCTTCCAGGGCGGCGGCCAATTCCGCCCGCTCGTTTTCAGGAATGAGTGGCCGGGTGGGGCCTTTCAACCGCTGGACGCTTGCGTCGGTGTTCAGCGCAAGGATCAGGAAGTCCCCGAGCGATCGGGCGCTCTCGAGCAAACGCATGTGGCCGGGATGCAGGATATCGTAACAGCCGTTGGTAAAGACCACTTTCCGGCCGGCGCGCTTCCATTGCCGGCGGACGTGAATCAGTTGTTCGCGAGTGTATATTGAGCCCAAGGTTTATTCTACTTCGTGCTATCCGGCATTCCAGATTGAGATGGGTTGGCGGGATACCTGCCTTGGGCGTTTATCTCACTGCGTGAGCGCATATATCGACCAAGGTCCAAAATCCCTGAGTTTGGACACCTCCGGGCTCCGATTCAAGAAATCCCTGTATGCACCTTCCCGGAATACCAGAAACATGATTCCTGACTTCTCAAGTGCATTCCGAACGAAACCTCCGAGCGGCAGAATGGGCACACTTGGCCGCTCCGGTACCGAGTTTGTTACGAACGCGTCCGGATGCTCGGAGGCAACCTGGATATTCAAGAAAACGTAGGTCGATGATTCGATCAGGATCTTCGCACGCGGGTGGGCGGCAATCAAGCCATTGAGATAATTGCCCGCGAGCCTGTCCGATTCCGGAAACGCCCAGGTTGAGTTGCTTTTGATTCTAAAAGTGTCGTACATAAACGCGCCAAGGACCAGCACCGTAGCACTTGACGCGAGCAACTTCCTGATGGGACCCCCGGCAAAAGGCCACGAATCATTGGCCAATAAGCGCGCCGTGAACGGCGCCAATAGCATGCTCCACACAGCGATGTCCCGCCAAGATGGACCTGTTTGAGCGCTCCCTATGAGCAGCAATACCAAGGACACAACCACTAACGGGGCGAAAGACGCCGCGATGATTGCCCTGTAACGCCACGAACCACCCAGGGTGAACTGGACGATGGAAATCATACCGATCAAATTCAGCGAGAATCCGTTGGTGAGTACAAACTCGGCGAACGGGTTTTTCCGCAGGATTTCCCGTGGCAAGTACTGCCGCGCGTCGGCGATGACTACCTGGATCGGGTTCGTCGAATGGAATGTACTCATGGCCCACGCAGCGTCAAAGGAAAACAAAATCAAGCCGAAGAGCAACAGGTCCTTCCGCTCCGGCCCGGTTGGCGCGAATCGATAATAGCTGGCGGCAATCAAGAACATGACAGCGCCAAAAACCCACCCTTCGTATCGGACAGTGCTGGCCAGCGCGCCGAACAGCGCGCTCGCGAGCAGCGCACTTCTGTTGTACGTACGTAACCATCGAGCAAAGAGAGCCATAGTCGCGAGAATCATGAAGATGAACATGATAGAAGACAGGGGCGCCAGACTGAGTACCACACGCTGTGAAAAAAACGTGCTGAGTATAACAGTCAGAACGGTCGTCTTCCGGCTTTGAAACAACTCGTGTGCGAGCCATGCAGCGGCCGGAATTGTGGCCAAGCCGAAAAGAAAACTAATGATGCGGGGTGTAAGGAAAAGATCGGGAAAGGCTCTGAGTCCCAGTCCTACGCAGATTCGATAAAACGGGAGCCATGCCCGGATGAGCACCGTACCGTGCGCCTCCCAAGTGTATGCATCCAGGGTCCGTGCGGACTCGTCCCAGCAAATGGAGTAAAATCCCCGGGAGAAAAAGAAGAGGTGTAGACACATGGCGAGCGCCACGACGGCCACCCCGAAAGTGTATACAGAAATTCGCGCGTGCCGGGAGCCGCTACTGGCTAGCCGCGAGGATTTCATAGGGCCCGAGTTTGTCGCCTGAGGAAAGTGGCATGTGCGTGATCCAGCTAAGTGTAGCGGATCAGAAGACACACTTCCGATAAGTCTTATAACCGGTTGGAACAACCACCGGGTTCACAGTCCCATTGACTCTCAATTTCTATAATGTCGGGCCTGCCGAGCGATCGGGCGCTCTCGAGCAAACGCATATGGCCGGGATGCAGGATATCATAGCAGCCGTTGGTAAAGACCACTTTCCGGCCGGCGCGCTTCCATTGCCGGCGGACTTGAATCAGTTGTTCGCGAGTGTAGATTGAGCCCAAGGTTTATTCTACAAGTGCAGCCGAAGCCGCGGCTTAAATAAAAAGACTCACGGAAACGTGGAAGTATTCGGCGAGCTTGCGTGCTTGCGCTTTGCTGATGGAGCGCTTCCCGTTGAAGACGTCCGAGGCAACGCTGCTCGACCCGAAGATGGGAATTAGATCCTTCTGTCGAAGATTGCTACCTTCCATGAAGAAACGCAGGGCTTCGAGTGGCGTCGCGTGGCCGAGCGGGTAATGCTCCGCTTCGAACTTCTCTACTAGGGCCGTCATGAGGCCGGCATACTCTTCCTCTTCGGGAGTGAGTGGATAGCCTCGGGTATCAAGGGCTTCCAGTTCCGCGATAATCCGCTCGTTTTCCTTTTCGGAAGTAATCACGCGGGGAAGCGCTCGCGCGATCAGCTTCCGGTACGCAATTTCGTTGATGGTCGTTACAGCCATTTTTTCCAAGCTCCTTTATCGTATTCGGCGTGAGTCAGAAACTCCTTGATGTAGATTCGCTTTTTGTGGAAAACCATCCGCACGATCAGGCGATAAGTATTGCCTCGAATATTGAAGATCGCCAGATGGCCCACCATATCGGTTGCCGCATACGATTTGCGGATGTCTTCAAGGCTTCTCCATTCGGCGCGAACCGCCGCATCGAACCACGCTTGTAACGCAGATACGGCGTCAGCATACTTGGCCGCTTTCTCAAACAGCCCGCGCTTGCTAATCACATTCACCAATTCAATGCTAGCAAAATGATAGCTGCAAAGCAAGCGTTTTGCTAGTCTCTCAGGAGGCCGCAGGTATCGAGCTGTTCCAGCGCCGCAATCATGCGTTGGTTAATGGTAGCCCGCGTGGCTATGGGAACATTGTCTCGCAAGGTGCGTAGTTGTACATATGGATGAGTTGTTCGCTGGATTCATTGAAGCCTCGCTGGAGATCGGGGGCGAGTTCTTGGCGGAGGTACTCTCTGGGCTGGGCGGTAAAGCGCTGGGCGAGCTGATTCCACATTCGCGTCGGCTCGGTCCTCAAGGATCGATTCTTGGGCTGGTACCTGTGTCGCAGCCGCTGACCGGGCCGAGTCACGGTGGGACCAAATATTGATAACTTCCGATAACACATATTATGTAAACTAACCGTTCGGTCCGAAAAAG
>Ga0302326_10016520_pt1 | contig 15444 bp, 6 predicted proteins | sample Palsa_T0_3_FD_202264 | JGI IMG/M metagenome (GOLD analysis project Ga0302326, IMG submission 202264) | Peat permafrost microbial communities from Stordalen Mire near Abisko, Sweden - Palsa_T0_3 | ecosystem: Environmental > Terrestrial > Soil > Palsa > Peat permafrost | place: Sweden: Abisko...
AGGACCCGCCGCGAACAGATCGACCAGGTAATCCTGGCGGGCCATGTAATCGCTGACCGATGCGCAGATCGAAACTGCCCGCTCAAAGTCGTCGCGGCGGCGCTGCGCCGGCTTCCCGCGCAGCGCCTCGGGAACATGGGTGTCGAGGATGACCGCGGCGCGAAGCATGTACTCCTCCACCCACTCGCGGACGATCGGCCGTGTCGCCCGAGCGGTGGCGCGCCAGTCGATGTCGCGCGGATTGTCCCCCTCGCGATAGTCGCGGTTCCCCAGGTATTCGAACGATTCACCGAGCTGCGAAGTCATCGCCACGCCGCCGGGTTGATACCGCCGCGACATCGGCAGCACCAGCCGGGCCAGCGGAGCGAACGCCGGATAGACCAGCAGCGCGTGCTGCTGCCCAAACGTCTGGCGCGCCCGGAGAATGCCGAACGGAAACCCGCTCTCGACACGGAATCCGTGCAGCATGTAAGCGCCGCGCTGGGGGCATTGCAGAAGCACGCGAACCTGCGCCTCCTCCCCACGCCGCAAGTCGCCCAGCGCCACACCCGCCGGCGGGATCGAATCGATATCTGGCGGCAAACGATGGGGAAGAACCACCAGGTCCGCCCCGCGGAGCAGGCCGCACTGCGCGACCCGAACGTCAATACTCAGCGTCTCCCCGGCGCGGATCCGCGACGGCAGCGAGCTGGTGAGGCGCGTGCGCGGGCGGTAGGCCAGCATCGCCGCTATCGCGACCGTCCAGATTGCCAGCATATACATCGCGGTTACATATGCCTGGAGTTGCAGCGATGCGCCGCCATAGACGATGAAGATGAAGCTGACGAGAAGACACCATCGCCCGGCGGAGGTGAATCGTTGGACGTAAATGCGCCAAAGCCAACGCGAGATCGCTCCGTGAAGGAACAGGTAATCGCCGATGTCTTTGGTGGGCGCCAGCGGTGGCCAGCGCGTGGGCCGGGGCATGCCGGGGATTATTCCAGATTTGCGCCCAAATGCGCAGCGGATTGCGCAACACCGCGCCGAGCGTCGTGACCAACAATGGCCCTCCCCCCCGGTGTAGCCGCCGAGCTTGCTCGCGGTGTTGCGCAAGCGAAGAGTTCCCCGAAGCGCAAATACCGCGAGCAAGCTCGGCGGCTACACCGGGGGGAACTCATCATGCGGGCGAAAATGCGTCCTACGGGGCGAGCTCGATGATCGTTCCGATGGCGGAGGCTTCGCCACCAGCGATCGTGGCGTTGATCGGGTCGGTAATCGTCAGCGTGAAGGTCTTCGTGGCTCCGGTCGCGCTGGCGCCGAAAACACTGACCGGCACATTCAGGCTTGTCTGGCCGGGATCGAAGGTGAGCGTTCCGCTGGCGGGGGTGTAGTCGGTGCCGCCCACAGCGCCGTCGACTCCCGTGCCGTCCGCGGTGGCGTAGCTGACGGTGACCGGGAGAGTCGAAGCAGTCTGGAGCGCGACGGTGAAGTTGACGACGCCGTCCTGCTGGTTCTGAACCGTGATGGTCCCGTCGGTGAACGAGTTGACCGAGACGGTCGGCGTCCCCACCGCATCGCCGAGGTTCTCGATCGTTCCCAGCCCAGTTCCGCGCCCGATGATTCCGTTGACCGCGCCCGAGAGATTAACCATGAGAAGCTCGGTGCTGTTGGCCGATGGGTCGAGAAGCGCCGGAACGGTGAACGAAAGAGTGGTCTGGCCCGGCGAGAACGTCAGTATGCCCGACTCGGTGGTGTATTCGACCCCGGCCGCGGCAGCGATGTCTACGTCAGCGGGGTTTCCGTCGCCATTGGCGGTGTTGTAGGCGAAGCTCACCGGCACCGGTGAGGGCGCGTCGAGGGTGGCGAAGAACGTCAGCGGCTGAACCGGCGCGGCGTTGGTCTCGTCTATCGTCGCATCGCTGAGTGAGATCGTTGGATATGCCAGGATCGTTCCCAGGATGTTGCTCTGAGTGACCGTGGCGTTGGCCGGGGCGGAAAGAACCAGCCGAAGTTGGGTGTTGACATTGACGTTGGTATTCAACGCGGTCGGAACGGTGATCGTCGCGGTCGTCTGGCCCGCAGGGATCGTCAGGATTCCGGACTCGGGGGTGAACTGCGACGCGCGGGCGGTGACCGGCGCGGTGAAATAGCGGACGGAAACATCGCCGGTCGTTGCAGCCGACAGCGTCAGCACGAAATTCATGTCGCTGCCGCGAACGGCTTCCGGCGTCGACACGGTCAATGCCGGACGTACGATCCCGGCCACGTCGTCCTCCACGACCACCCGGGAGAAAAGGCCCGGGGGGACCGTGGCGCCGGTCGCGCCCGTGATATCGACATCGAAGACTTTATCCGGCGAGACGATCGCATCCCCCACGAGCTTCACTTTGATTTTCCCCTGGTTCCTGAAGGGGGCAATCACAATCGAGCCGGCGGCGGGGTAGTAGTTCGCTCCGGCGATGGCTGTCACATTTTGCGTCGCGTAATCGACCGTCACCGGCGATGCGGTGCGGCCGCTCAAGCCGACGAAGAACGTGTCGGTCGTGATACGGTGCAGACCGATCTTCACGGTGGCATCGGAAACGGTGACCGTTGGAGGCGTGCTCTTCTCGATGATCGTGGCGCTGGTCTCCTGGGAAGCGAGCACGTTTCCGGCGGTGGCGCTGAGCTTCACCAGAAATTCCCGATTCGCCTCGGTGACCACGCTCGGAAGCACGTCGACGGAAAACGTTGCGCTGGTTGCGCCTGCGGGGATGATGACGTGCGAAACCGTATCGCGGTAGTCCAGACCCGCTTTGGCTGTGTCATTGACGGTGGAATAGGAGAGTTTGATCGGACTGTTTGACGGAACATCCAGGGTGGCGGTGAAGATCGCCTGCGTCGGCGCGATCCCGGCCGCCACCTCCACCGGGGCGACGGTGATTGTGGAGAAGAGCCTGCGAGTCTCGAGCAATTCGATGGTGTCGGTCCGTGCACGCAAGGTGTTATTCATGGGGCGGCATCTCGATGCAAAGGCGGCCTCTGGAGCTCTCAAATGGTAACTTGGACGGCAAAAGAATTCCATTTTTACCAATTTTGGGCTAGTGCCTGCCCCGAAAGGCCGATTGAAGGGCCCAAAACAGGCTCAGTTGAATTGAAGCCACGCAAGTAAAGAATGGAAATCCAATGCATATCTTGTACGTGCACCAGAACTTCCCCGCTCAGTTTGGGCACATTGGAACCCGTCTCGTGGAGCGGCAGGGATGGAAGATCACCTTCGTCACCAACGCCGCCGGGACGGACGCGGGAAGCATCGAGCGCGTGGTCTACAAGGTCGCCGGCGGGGCGACGAAGCGCAATCATTTTTGCTCGTGTACGTTCGAAAACACGATCTGGCACTGCGATGGCGTTTACCAGGCGCTCAAACCCCGGACCGACCTCAAGCCGGATCTGATCGTCGCCCACAGCGGTTTTGGCAGCAGCCTTTTTCTGCGCGAACTCTATCCGCAAGTGCCTGTCATCAACCTCTTCGAGTTTTATTATCACACCGGCGGCCCGGACTGCGATATGGGCTTTCGCCATGATCTGGGGTGGTCATTGCCGGATGCCTATCTGCACCGTGCCCGCGCCCGCAATGCGATGATTCTGCTCGATCTTCAAAATTGCGATGCCGGTTACACACCCACCCGCTTTCAGTTCTCCCGATTCCCGGCCGAGTATCAGCCGAAGCTGCGCGTGATCTTCGACGGAATCGACCGCTCAACCTACCACGGTCACGGCGAAGAACTTCGTCCTTGCCCCAACCAGAGACGCGTCCGACAGATACTGGGCGTAAGCGTTCCTCCCTCGACACGTGTCATCACCTACGTCGCCAGAGGCTTCGAGAGCATGCGGGGATTCGACATCTTCATGAAGACCGCCCAGCGCATTTACCAGCAGTATCCGGACGCGCTCTTCTTCGTGGTTGGCAGCGATCGCATTTGCTACGGCGACGACCAGAACCATTTGGATGGCGCCGTTTCATTTCGGGAATGGGTATTATCCAAAGATCAGTACGATCTTACGAAATTCCGGTTTGTTGGCATGTTGCCCGCCGGCACGCTGGCTCAACTCCTCGCCGCGGCCGATTTGCACATCTATCTGACAGCGCCGTTCGTCTTGTCGTGGAGCCTGATGAACGCGTTGAGCTGCGGTGCGGTGGTCCTGGGTTCGCGCACGGCTCCGGTCCTGGAAATGATTCACGACGGAACCAACGGCCTGTTGGAAGACTTCTTCGACATAGAGGGTCTTGCCCGCACCGCGCTGCGAGTCCTGAAGGATCCCGCCGCATTCCGCCCGCTCGGGCGGAGCGCTGAAACCCTCATCACCGATCAATACAGCCTCGATGCGGTGATGCCGCGGTTTGTCGATTTCTACAATGAAGCGAGAAGGGTTCAGGTGGAAACCAGAATGACGAAACCAGAAGTCCGAATCAAGTCCGAATGACCGAATGACGAATGCTCGAAGTGGATTTCCACGACCGGCTCCATTCCCGCGCTTGGCAGTCGTCTCAAAACCGCCGCGCCGCGTCGATCGTTGCTTAGCCGCGACGCGCAGCGGAGCGAGTCCAATGGCGTTCCTTCGCGGTCTTACGTGATAGGGGAGGCCACTTCCATTCGGTCATTCGTCATTCTGGTTTGATTCTGGTTTCTGGTTTCGGCATTCTAGTTTCCAGTGTGGCGTCTTGCGATGGCTGGAGTGGCGGCGTTCGCGGCGGCGGCGGTGAACGCGATCGCCGGCGGGGGAACGTTCATCACCTTTCCCGTTCTGACCGGGCCTCTGGGTCTGACCGCGAAAGCGGCCAACGTCACCAGCACCGTCGGGCTCTGGACCGGGTACGCCGGCTCCATCGCCGCCGCTCGTGATGATTTTCGAAAACTCAGCCGGTCCCTCATCTGGGGGTACGCCATCACCGGAGCCGTCGGAGGGGTGATCGGCTCCCTGCTGCTGCTCACGACGCCAACCACGTCGTTCCGTCATCTCATCCCCTGGCTGCTGCTCTTCTCTACTCTCACGCTCGCCGCCGGGCCGTGGATCAGCGCGTGGTCCGAGCGCCGTTCCGGCAGGTCCGGCGCGGTCCCGCCGCGATTCTCGGTCAAGGTCTTCCCGTTGCTGATGCTGATCTCCATCTACAACGGCTACTTCGGCGCCGGCGGCGGAATCCTGCTGCTGGCGGGGCTCACCGCGGCCGGCGTCGGCGACATCCGGCAGATGAACTCGCTAAAAATTCTGATCCAGATCACCGCCAACGCCACCGCGGTCGTGGTGTTCCTCGGCGCCGGGATCGATTGGCGCACCGCGATGGTGATGTCCCTCGGCGCCGCCCTTGGCGGCTTCGCCGGCATGGCCGGCATCCGCCGCATTCCCGCCGCCTATGTTCGAGCGATCATCCTGGTCATCGCCGTTGCGCTCACTGTCGTCTATTTCACGCACGGTGGATCGTGAGCTGCTGTGCGGAGAGCTAAAAGGGATATGAAATGGGCTCTCAACTCAGCGATCGCATGATACTGGATGGCGCGAAACGTGCGGGTTCGAAACTGGAGGACGGGTTCACCGGCGCAGCCGTTCGAGCTTCGCCGCAAGGCGCATCGCGTTTCCTCTATCGCCTGCATGGAGCGGCTTACCCGGCGGGCATTTCTGCTCGATCAGATCCTCCATCGTCGGACGGTCCATTTCGAGCAGCGCTGCCGGCGCTACATGGATGAACTTTGCCAGCCGCCATGCCGCCGCCTTGAGCATGCGACGGCGTTGTTTGGCGGAGTCCGGCTGCCTCGGCGCAAACACCGCCGGTCCGGCGGGGCGCTTCGATCGCGGCGTTGGAGTTGGCCGCACAGGTCGACCTGGAAGGGGACGTTCGTTGCCAGCGAGTCTGCCTGGTCTTGGCTTGGAGTAGAACCGGTCGCGGTCTTGTCGCATAGCTGCTGGCCTCCCGTGTGAAGCAATAGTCCTAATACTACAGGGCATGACTCAACGGATCAAATCTGACCACAATTCAAGCCAGTAGCCAGTCAGCAATCACACCAGCGAATATCGGCTTCCCCGCTGGCCCGCAATCGGCGTTCGCTTGAGCTTCTTTTCCTTGACCAACTTGCCCAAGGCGTTGTTCGCACTGCTGCTTCGTCCCTCGCTCTTGATGTGCTGATTGATCTCTGCCGAGGTTGGACTCTTCTTCTGCTTCACAAAGGCCAGGATCGACTCTTCAGCACTCAAGGAGAAATGGCCCCGCCCACGCCGTCTCGTCTTGGCTTTGATGACAGCGGGGGCTTGAGCCACAACGACAACGGGCTTCTTGCCATTTAGCGATGCGACGGGCGCACCACTGAGAGTGGCATTGACCCCAGCGAGGACTTGGTCAATGTGAGTGAGGGCATCCGCGTGCTGCTGACGTTCTTCGAGTAGCTTTTGAATGCGATTCGGAAGAGTGGTCGCTGGAAGAATAGGCATGGCTCGGCTCCTTACCCCCCCGTACTTACGGTGAAGATACTGGAGGAAGCGAGTCATTGCAATAACGGTTTGTTAACTCATACATGGTTTTTTATGAGCTGTGGGGAGCTGCGAAGGGTTGTGGCAAAACCTATTGTCGCTTAATCCCTCTTAGTCTCCCATGGGGAGGGTCAGGATGAACGTGGAACCAACGCCGACTTTCGATTCAACGGCAAGCTTTCCATTCAGAAGTCTCGCTGCCTGCGAAGCGATGGTCAGACCCAGTCCGACGCCGGGTTGAGCATGCGCTTCTCCACGGGTGAACGTATCAAAGATGCGATCCAGATGCTCCACGGCGATGCCTGGTCCTTCGTCGGACACGGAGACGACACACCGGTGTTCCGCGCACAACCCACGAACCCGCACGGTTCCCCTGGTCGAATACTTCACCGCATTCCCGACCACGTTCTGCAGGATAAGGGCGAGCAATTCGCCGTCGCTGTTGAGCACCACCTCGGCTGGAACTTCCACGACGATCTTCACGCCCTTCTCGTCTGCCATTTTCACGAAGTTCTGGGCGACCGTGGAAGCCAGTTGAGAGAGACGAACAGGACGGCGTTCGGGCGCCGCTCCGCTCTTGCGGAGCCGTTCGCTGTGGAGCAGTCGCCCCATGCCGCCGATGGTGTCCAGGATGGACTTTTGGGCGGCGTCCAGCGTCTCAACATCCCGTTCAAATTCCTTGTTGGACGCCAGCCGTTTCCGCAGCACTTGCAATAGCAAGGTCACACTTCCCAGGTTGTTGTTCATGTCATGGGAGAGGAACGAGAGGTACTTCAACTCCGCTTCAGCGGCGGTGCGAAGCCTCTCGTTCTGCTGAGTGATAAAGGCGACCACCGCCTCTTGCAGCATGATGTCGATGCTCATGTGCAAAGTGACCTGTTCCGCCTGGTTCATCCCCCGGCCCAACGCGACTTCCACCTCTGCGATGATAACCCGCCGTAACAGACGGTCCTCCGTCATCAAATCCCGTATCTCGTACTGCTGCTGAAAGCGGGCCAACCCTTGTGCCGGTGAATGTTGAACCAGTGCGTCAACGTCGTGTTTGCTGGCCGACTCCATGACATCGGCCATTTTGGCAAGAATGGCAGGGAGGTTGTCTCGTAGTTCCACGGATGGAAGTTCGGTCGTCGCCGGGACAACCGACCGCACCACAACCATCCACGAGCTGATGATGTTTTCGGTTTGTGAGCGCAGCACGGCGGCCAGTTCAGGAAGCGGGCGCTGTGCGATTAAACGGAGAGCAGATTCCCGGTCGGGGTGATGTGACTTTGCCAACGGCCGTTCCTTGGCGGTGGCACAGGGTTCCACCGCAAACCGGCAAGGGTTGGATCAGTCACAAATCTGAAACGGACCACCGGGAGAAGGTGAAATCCGCCACGCCGCAAGGGATGCCAAGGGTGGGCGTTAGGGTTGTCGCCGCACGGGCCGACCACTACATACTACGCACCGACTTCGCTCCGGGTCGGTTAAATCTGAAACATCGGGACTCGGCAGGAGTATTATTGGAAGCACGAAATCTCCTCTCACACGGAGCATCATTGAAATCTTCCACCAGCAAACCATCTGGCGCACGCAACTCCCATAAGACGCCCGCAGCCTCCGTTCACCCGATCCAGGGGCAACCGGACGCACCGGTCCAGCCCTCCAAAGAGAGTCGAAACAGGGCAAACACGATCAGGAATTCGGTGAAGGTTGAGCACTACCTCATGGAAGTGGAGAAGGTTCATGGCTTCGCCAAGTCGTGGGCACTGCGAGAGCGGCTTGAGCAAGGGCACGTATCGTTCGATGAATTGCTGCGTCGTTGAGAAAACAGGGATGGGCGCGTTGGGATCGGGTGCGGCACACAATGCGCACTTGTGATCGGCGCCGCATGGCGACCGGCCAAACGCTCTGAAATCAATGAGAGAATTGCCGCAAAAAAACGCAAAAAACACAAAAGGGAAATAGGGAGGCGACGAGCAGCAGCAGATCGGTGAGTCGAAAGCTGCTCTGGTCCCCAGCATCTGTTTTTTGTGCCTTTTTCGTTTTTTCGCGGCAATCTCTCTCTCTCTCTCTCTTTCTGCTCGAAAGGACGTGGCCAGCATGTCAAGGCGGGGCACCGCGCATTTTGTGCTGCACCCGTTGGGATCGGTCGCCGTTGGCGACGCGGGAGGTGCCCGCTGATTGATCATCGGAGTGCGGCCGTCGGATGCTACGCATCCACCGTCTGGCTCAGCGCATTGGAGGTGCTGGTGCCGTAGTCGGTGCTGGCCTCGTAGACAGCGGTGATCGAATTGCTGCCGATCGGCAGCGTCGTGGTGATCAGTGTGGCGACGCCGGCGCTGAGCGTGACGGTTCCGATGGAACTGCCGTTGTCCATGAATGTGACGGTGCCGGTAGGCGTGCCGGCGCCGGGACTGACGGCGGCGAGTGTTGCGGTGAACGTGACGCTTTGGCCCTGCGTGATTGGGGCGGTGGTGTTCTTGGTCAACTTGGTGGTCGTCGATGACTGATCGACTGTCTGGGTGAAAACGTTGGAGGTGCTGGTGGTGAAGTTGGTGTCGCCGCTGTAGACGGCCTTGATGGAGTCGCTGCTCACCGGAAGCGATGTGGTGGTGAACGTTGCGACTCCGCCGCTCAGCGTGGCGGTGCCGAGCACGGTGGTGCCGTCCTCGAAGGTGACGCTTCCGGTGGGCGTGCCTGCGCCTGGACTGACCGCGGCCAGGGTGGCGGTGAACTTGACGCTTTGACCGAACACCGTCGGGGTGAGGTTGCTGGTCAGCGCGGTGGTCGTCGCCGCCTGACCGACCGTCTGGGAGAGGGAGCCGGAGGTGCTGGCGGTGAAGTCGCTGCTTCCGCCGTAGAGGGCCTTGATGGAGTTGCTGCCGAGCGGAAGCGACGCGGTGATGAAGGTGGCAACTCCGCCGCTGAGCGTGGCGGTTCCGAGCGCGGTTGCTCCATCATCGAAAGTCACGGTCCCGGTGGGCGTTCCCGCGCCAGGGCTGATCACGGCCATGGTCGCAGTGAACGTGACGCTCTGGCCGAACTTAATCGGGGCGGTGGTGTTCTTGGTCAGCGTGGTGGTCGTGGCTGCCTGGTGGACCGTCTGCGAGAGGGAGCCGGACGTGCTGGAGGTGTAGTTGGCATTGCCGGCGTAGATGGCGTCGACCGTATTGCTGCCGGCGGGAATCGTAGTGGTTGTCAACGTCGCAACTCCGCCGCTGAGCGTGGCGGTTCCGAGCAGCGTGGTGCCGTCCATGAAGCTGACGGTACCCGTCGGCGTCCCCGCGCCGGGGCTCACAACCGCGACCGCCGCGGTGAAGGTGACGCTCTGGCCGTAAGTAATGGGGGCCGTGGTGTTTTTCGTCAGCGAGGTGGTCGTGGCTGCCTGATGGACCGTCTGGGAGAGAGAGCCGGACGTGCTGGCGGAGAAGTCGGCGTTGCCGCCGTAGACAGCCTTGATGGAGTTGCTACCCGCCGGAATCGTAGCGATCGTCAACGTTGCGACTCCGCCGCTGAGCGTGCCGGTTCCCAGCACTGTGCTGCCGTCCATGAAACTGACGGTACCCGTCGGCGCCCCCGCGCCGGGGCTCACAACCGTGACCGCCGCGGTGAACGTCACGCTCTGGCCGAACGTGATGGGAGCGGTGGTGTTCTTGGTCAATGCCGTGGTCGTCGCCGCCTGATCGACCGTCTGGCTGAGGGCATTGGAAGTGCTGGTGGTGAAGTTGGAGTCGCCGCTGTAGACCGCCGTGATCGAATTACTGCCGACCGGCAGCGCAGCAGTGGTGAGCGTGGCAACGCCGTCGGCAAGGGTCGCGGTTCCAACCGAGACGAATCTTCCGAGGGAGGTCGATCCGTCCGTGAACGTGACGGTTCCGGTGGGTGTTCCGGTGGCGGGGCTCACTGGCGCGACCACTGCGGTGAGCGTGACATTTTGGCCGTATTTGACGGGGGCGGTGGTGTTCTTGGTCAACGTGGTGGTGGAGCCGGCTTCGGCGACCTGCAATTGAAATCCATTCAGATCGGCCTCCTCGCCGGTCGCGGCATTGAAGCTCATCTGTATCACGCCGCTGGAGTTCGGCGCCAAGTTGCTGAATTCCACGTAGTTCTCGCCTGCGACGAAGGTGGAAGCTGTGCCGAAGGTCGCCGATTCCGTCACACCGTTGATGGTAAAGCTGGTTGTCCGGCCATCGGTATCCGCGCCGGAGTAAAGGTACAGGCTGTACTTCAGGCCGGCGTTGAGACCCGAGAGCGTCACGGTGCCCGCGGGCCCCGGTTCATTGAGATATGACTCGGTAGGATCGGCGATGAGATAAGCGTCCATGAGGTTGGCGTAGGGTGTGTCGCCAAACGATGGAGACCCGTCCACGATATGGGTGGCAAGTTGGGCGGTATAGCTTAGCTCGACCGCGGAGGCTGAGTCGTTTGCGTAATCTAATGGCAGATCGGACTGGGAGATCGGACTGTTGAGGACAAAGTACGGGTTTTGAATGTTGTTCCAGACATCGCCGGTCTGCCCAAGGATAGCGGCGCCCGATTGGACGGAGCTTGCAGCCGTGAAATCGACATCGATCAGGCTCGCCGAATTGTTGACGGTCACCGGGATGGAGGCGGAGGTGCTGGTGGTGAAGTCGGCGCTGCCGGAGTAAACGGCGTCAATCGAACTGATGCCGGTGGGGATCGCGGTGGTCGTCAACGTGGCAACCCCGCCGCTCAGCGTGGCGGTTCCCAGGTCGATCGTTCCGTCCAGGAAAGTGACGGTGCCTGTCGGTGTACCCGCGCCGGGGCTTACAGCGGCGACCGTTGCGGTGAAGGTCACGCTTTGCCCAAGCGTGATCGCGGCGGTGGTGCCCATGGTCAACGTGGTGGTCGTCGCTGCAGGATCGACCGTCTGGGTAAGAGAGCCGGACGTGCTGGTGGTGAAGTTGGCGTCGCCGCCGTAAACGGCGGTAATCGCCGGATGGCTTCCCGCGGCAAGCGTTGTGGTAGTAAACTTGGCTAGGCCGCCGCTGAGCGCGCCGGTTCCCAGCGTGGCGGTGCCGTCCATGAACGTGACGGTGCCGGTCGGGGAAATGGTATTCGTGCTGGTCGCGGCCACGGTCGCCGTGAACGTCACGGCTTGGCCGTAGGCGATGGGGGCGGTGGTGTTCTTGGTCAGCGTTGCAGTCGTCGCGGCCTTGGCCACCATCAGCGTAAACGCCTGGCTCGCCGGCGTCCCCACGCCATTGGATGCACCGAGAGTCAGCGGGTAACTGCCGACGGTCCCGGCGGCGGGCGTGCCGCTCAGGACGCCGGTGGCAGTATTGAACGAAAGTCCGCCGGGGAGTGTCCCGGTTTCGCTGAATGCGGGAGCGGGATAGCCGCTGGCGGTAACCGTGAACGAATTTGCCGCCCCCACGGTGAAGGTCGCCGCGGCGGAGCTGGTAATAGCCGGCGGCGAGCTTGCGACCACCATTGTGGTCGCCTGCGCCGCCGTCGGCGTGGGTTGCACGTTGCCGACGTTGTCGGTGGCGACGCTGTAGAAGGAGTAGGCGTGGCCGATCTGACCAGTGAAACTGGACGTGGTCAGCGTCGTGTTCGAGAGCCACGGAGAATACGCGCCGCCATCCTCCGACTCGTAGATGGTGTAGCTGGCCACGCCCGATCCGCCGGTGTCGTCCTGGCCGGACCAGGTGACGGGGAAGCTGGCACTGGTTTCGTCGGCGGGCAGTGGCGCCACCGTGCTGGTCGGGGCGCCCGAGTCGATGGTCACTGTCGCTTCTTTAGCCGTGCTGATCCCCTGGGTCGGGTCGTCGTCATCAACCTGGTCGGTGGCGATAGTCAGCCCCTGGTCGAAGCTGACATCGGCGACGTTCGAGATCTGTGTCCCCGTGGAGAGGCTGGTTTTAGGTGAAACGGAGTAGCTGAGATACCCCTCTCCCCGGCCTGTCCCATCCTCGGGCGGCAGGAAACCGATCAGTGGGTTGGAGGGGGGCAGGCCGGTTGTGGGGTCGACGCTCTGGAACGTCGCATAGACCTGCCCCGTGCTAGTGTGAATCCCCGCAGTCACGTCGACGTCGAACGTTTCCCCGTCGTAGGTCATCGGCACGATCGTCTGGAAGCTCTGGCTGTCCGCGGGAATCGTCAGGAAAAAACTACCCCAGCCGATGCCGGTAAGCTGGAACGTGCTCCAGTTCAAATTGGGACCCAGCTGGTCGGTAATCGTCACTTCCTGCGCCGGAGCGGTGGCCGTCGGCGAATTCTCGAAGTCGGTCAGATAGGAAAATGTGCCATTGTCCTGGACAAAGTTCGATGCCCCATAGCCGGCCGGACCGTACATCGCGTTGGGGTCCTCGGCGTTGACCGTGCTGGTGCTGGAATTGTCACCGGAAGGGCCGGGTGGAAGTGGTGGTTGCGGCGGAGGGGGATCAGGGCAGAGCGCTTCCGCCAAGGGGTCAGGGAAGGGGGTACCAGATATCTTCTCTAATATATATGTGTAAAGGAATTCCGGGATCGCCTCGTCCGGCGTCACGAGATACTCCGCAACTTTAACCAAGGTCTCGCAAACTTGTTGGCCGACAGAATCGTCCAGTCCTGTCGGGTCTGACCTATCAACGGGATCATTGGCGACGTACCGTCGGGTATTCAAATCCCCGCCGGAAAGCCCGAGAGGGTCCGGGCTGGAGAATTGCCCGGTAGCGGGGATATAGGTTCTTGCCCGCATCAACATGGTCCCACCGGTTTCGGTTAACACGCCGTTCTTTCCGACGAACTGAAATGGGTTGGCAATCCCCTGAGCGGTCGAGAGGATTCCGCCGAACGGAAGATAACTGTAGGAATTCACATACGTGCCACCACTGCCACTTACACCAGCGGTCGATCCAAGCGCGTCGAAGTCGTAATAGTAACTTTCAGTTGGCGTCACTTGGCTTACCAGGCCTAACCCATACGTGTAGTCCGCGATCAGACTGCCGCTGCCCGTATAGGTGCCCACGACGTTACCATAGCCGACCGGATCGATCAGGTATTTCGTGGTGTTCCCGCCGGTTGTGGAGGCGACTTGCTGACCGAGAGCATTGTAGGTGTAAGTCGTCGCCCCCGAGGCGTTGGTGATGCCCGTCAGCTCATTGAGCGGATTGTATGTATAACTATTCGTGCCGTCCGAGAGAAGGTTGCCGTTGGCATCATAGGTGTAGGCGACGCCGCCTACGCTGGTATACTCGTTCATGTCATTGACGACATACGCGGTGGTTACTCCGTTGATCACCGTGCTGGTGCGGTTGCCGTCGGCGTCGTAATTGTAGGTCAAATTCTGGTTCGGCACGGTTGCCGGATTGTTCGACGTGAAGACCGCGCTGGTCAGCTCACCGGCACCGTCGTAGCCGTAGACCCAGCTTCCGCCGCTGGTCGTCTCGCCCGTCTCCAGCCCGAGCGCGTTGTAGGTGTACGCAAATGAGCTGTTCACCGTACCGCCGGGAGCGTAGTTGATCAGCTGGATTACGTTGCTGTTGGCGTCGTATTGGTACGTCGCGTACGTGCCGTTGCCGTTGGTCGTTTGACTGAGCCGGCCATCGGCGTCATACGTGTATGTGACGATCGGGTTGCCCTTGCTGTCGGTCAGGCCGGCAAGCTGGCCTTGGGCGTTATAGCTGTAATTGGTCGTGAAGCCGGTCTGATCGACCATCTTGATCCGCCGGCCGCCGGAATCGTAACTAAAAGTCAGCGACGTGCCGTTGGGATAAGCGACCTCGGTCAGATATTCCGTCGCCGGATCGTAGGTAAATGTGGTGGTGCCGGTGGCATCGGTTGCGGTGAGCAGGTTGCCGTGGCCGTCATAAGTGTAGCTGTAGCTCGATCCATTCGAAAACGTCTCACTGGTGAGTTGCCCCGCGGAGTCGTAGGAATACTGCGTCGCTTGTCCGTCGGGATTGAGGAATGACGAGGCATCCCCCTCCGGATCATAGGTGAAGGCTTCCGACGTCCCATTGGCGTACGTCGTCGAGAGAAGATCCCCAGTCGAATCATAAGAGTAGTTGCTGGTATTGCCGTCGGGGTCGGTAAAGGAGGATATTTGATTGAACGGCCCGCCGTAGGCGAAAGAGGATGTGCCGCCCAGGATGTTGGTGTACGACGTCACCTCGCCCGCGCTGTTATAGGAGTAGCTTACCTCCTGGTTCAGGGCATTGGTGACGCTGATCAGATTAAAATTGGCGTCATAGCTGTAGTAAGTCGGATTCCCCAGCGCATCGATGCTCTTGGAGAGCAATCCATATTCATTGAAATATTGGCTGCTTGCGTTGCCAAGCGCATCGGTCGTCGTCACCTCGCCGACGGAATAGGTATACGTCTGTTTCTGCTCGCCTCCATCGACGTAGCTGCTGGCCAGGCGGCCGTCGCTGTCGTAGGTGTAATACTGGTGCGTGCCATCGGGGAACGTGATCGAAGTCAGGGCGTTCTGCGCAGTGTCGTTGCTGGTATCATACGTGTAAGAAGTCACCTGGCCGTTGTAGGAGGTTACCGACATCAGATGCTGGTCGGTTGAATCGTACGTGTAGGTCGTGACTCGGCCGCTGGAATCGGTAACGGAACTGATCAGGCCCGCGGAGTTGTAGGCAAGGGTCAGGGATTGGCCCGAAGAAGCGGTCAGGCTGGTCAATTGTCCGCTGGTGTAAGCGGCGGTGATGCGGTTGCCATCGGTGTCCTGAAGATAGTCGAGCGCGCCGTTGCTGTTGAAGGCCGTGATCGTGCCATCGGATGCCGTCAGCAGGTATCCCCCGCCACTTGCGGCGCTGAGGGTGGACGTGACGCCCGGTTCCGAGAAATAGGCGCCCGTCGAATTGGCGTCAGGGGTGTAGTCGTAGGTCATCCCCTCGCCGTCGTTGTAGATGACGATTCCACTGGACTCAACTTGCAGGGATTGCTGCCAAGGCGTTGTCCAACCCAGGCCCAGCAGACCGCTTAGGAATCGACCGGGAATCGTTTCATCAAAGGCGCGGCTGAAGC
>Ga0302326_10016523_pt1 | contig 15441 bp, 10 predicted proteins | sample Palsa_T0_3_FD_202264 | JGI IMG/M metagenome (GOLD analysis project Ga0302326, IMG submission 202264) | Peat permafrost microbial communities from Stordalen Mire near Abisko, Sweden - Palsa_T0_3 | ecosystem: Environmental > Terrestrial > Soil > Palsa > Peat permafrost | place: Sweden: Abisko...
CTGTGACGGCGCCGAGCGTTCCTTCGCGCTCGAGACAATGAGCGTCGCTGAGTTTTACAAGCGCGTTATGGCCGAGCTCGATGCGCTCGGGATGCCGGTTCACATCAACATGAAACCGAACGAAATTGCCGACGCCATACCGTTCGATCGAGACACGCAGCACGCTTCGTACGACAAAGAATATGCCGCGCGTTTTTGGCGCGTGCTCGTGCAAGCCGACCGTCTTTGCAAGCAATTTCGCGCGAGCTTTCTCGGCAAGGCAAGTCCCGTGCACTTCTTTTGGGGCAGCTTCGATCTCGCTGAGACCCGCTTCTCCGGGCGACTCGCGCCGCCGCATCCGGGCGGCATTCCGAATCTTCCGGACTGGGTAACGCGAGAAGCGTATTCACACGAAGAGCAGAGCGTTGGATTTTGGCCTGGCATGCCGGGTCTCGACGCGCTCTTCTACGCGTACGCGTATCCCGAACCGCCGGGCTTTTCGAGCGCGACAATCAAGCCGGCAGATGCGTCGTGGAACCCGACGCTCAAAGAATTCGTGTTGCCGTACGAAGCCGTGCGCACGTCGAAAGATCCCGATCGGGCCGTGCTCGATTTCTTCGAGACGACCTACGGCGCTGCAGCCGATCTCGGCAAGTGGGACCGCGCCGCGCTCGAGCGTTAAGCCGGAACTCTGCGCTTGCTAGTTTAGGTTGACTTCGAAGAGGCCCGCGGCGCCTTGGCCGCCACCGACGCACATGGTGACGACGACGTATTTCGCGTTGCGGCGTTTACCCTCGATCAGCGCGTGCATCGCGAGACGCGTGCCGCTGACGCCGTACGGATGACCGACTGAGATCGCTCCGCCGTCGACATTGAAGATCTCGTTCGGAAGGCCGAGCTTGTCGCGGCAATACAAAGCTTGTACCGCAAAGGCTTCATTGAGTTCCCACAAACCGATGTCGTCGATCCCCAGATTGTGTCGCCTGAGCAGCTCGGGCACCGCAAAGATCGGCCCGATTCCCATCTCGCCAGGATCGCATCCGACGACAACCATGCCCCGATAAAATCCAAGCGGCTGCAGATTGCGCTGCTCGGCAAGCTTCGCGTCCATGACGACGACCGCGGCCGCACCATCCGAAAGCTGCGATGAATTGCCGGCCGTGATCGTCGATTTCGGATCGATCACGCCTTTGAGCGCGGCCAAACCTTCGAGCGTCGTGTCGGCGCGATTGCCTTCGTCTTTCTTGAGGAAGGCGCGCTCTTCGCGGAACGTTCCGTTGTCTTTGTCTTCGATGAGCTTCCAGGTTTCCAGCGGAACGATCTCGGCGTCGAATCTTCCGGCAGCTTGCGCCGCGGCCGTGCGCTGCTGACTCTGCAGCGAAAACTCGTCTTGCTGCTCGCGCGTGATCTTGTAGTGTTTCGCAACGTTGTCGGCAGTCTGCAGCATCGGCATGTAGATATCGGGATCGTGCCGCAGGATCCATTCCTCGGTGAAGTTGTTGCGATCGAGCGTGTTCTGCACGAGGCTAATCGACTCGCAGCCGCCGGCGACCATGACCTGCGCACCGTCGACGATGACGCGTTGCGCGGCGACGGAAATCGACTGCAGTCCCGACGCGCAATAACGATTGATCGTTGTGCCTGCCGTCCTGAGTGGAAGACCTGCGCGCAACGCGGCGACGCGCCCTAGGTTGTGTCCGGTAGCGCCTTCCGGCAAACCGACACCGAGAACGACGTCCTCCACTTCGGCGGGATCGACTTTTGCGCGCTCGACCGCGTGCTTGATGGCGTGACCTGCCATCGTCGCGCCGTGTGTTTGATTGAACGCGCCGCGAAATGCGCGGCCAATCGGCGTCCGCGCTGCCGAAACGATCGCAGCTTCACGCATGAGTAAGCTCCTTTGCAGCCGGACGATAGTCGGCAAGCTTGCCGCCGCTTTGCGCGAGCTCCACGAGCAACGGCGAAGCTTCCCATCCGAACTTGTTGATGTCCGCATAGACGTTTGCGATACCGATTTGATCTGCGTACCACATCGGGCCGCCGGTGTGCGGCGGAAAACCGTAGCCGTAGATGTAGACGATATCTTCATCGCTGGCGCGCAAGGCGATGCCGGTGCGCAGCAATTCCGCGCCGACGTTCACCAGCGCGTAGACGAGCCGCTTAACGATCTCGTCGTCGCTGACCGGGCGTGGTGCGATACCCGCGGCCTTCGCCTCTTCTGCGAAGAGTTTCTCGACCTCGGGATCGGGAATCGGATCGCGCTGGCCCTTCTCGTATTTGTAGATGCCCGCGCCCGTTTTCTGGCCGTAGCGTCCGAGCTGGTAGAGCCGATCGATGATATTGGTGCGGCGCCCAACCGCGTCTTTGCGATCTTGTTGGATCCGCCAGAACACATCGATACCCGAAAGATCGAACGTCGCGAACGGACCCATCGCCATGCCGAAGTTTCTCATCACGTTGTCGACGTAGCTCGGCGCGACGCCCTCTTCAGCCAGCGCAATCGCTTCGCGCGAATAGTCGAAGAACATGCGGTTGCCGATGAATCCGAAGGCATTACCGGACAGCACGCTGACCTTGCGCAGCTTTTTGCCGAGCGCCATCGCTGTCGTAACCGTTTGCGGTGACGCCGTCTTGCCGCGCACGATCTCGAGCAGCTTCATGATGTTGGCGGGGGCAAAGAAGTGCGTGCCGATCACTTTGTCGGGCCGTTTCGTTTGCGCGGCCATCGCATCGATGTCAAGCGTCGAGGTGTTGCTGGCGAGAATCGCGCCGGGCTTCGCAATGCCGTCGAGCTTCGTGAAGACTTCTTTCTTCACGTCCATGTTTTCGAAGACGGCCTCGATTACGATATCGGCATCTTTGACTGCCGCGAGATCGCGCTCGAACGCGATCGACTGACCGCGCTTCCAGGCTTCTTCCTGCGTCATGCGCCCGCGCTGCACTTGATACGAGTACATGCCGAAGACAGTCTGCCGGGAGCGCTCGATTTGTTCGTCCTTCGGCTCGACAACCGTCACCGGGATCCCGGCGCTCGCGAACGTGATTGCGATGCCCGTTCCCATCGTGCCGCCGCCGATGACGGCAGCCGTTTCGATCTCGAGCGGTTGACTCGGTTCGAGGCCTGGGATCTTTCCAAGCTCGCGCTCTGAAAAGAAAACGTGCATCAACGCGTGTGCCGGCGCCGAGCGGACCAGCTCATCGAACAATCGGGATTCGCGCGCGAGTCCGCGCTGGAATTCGAATTCGAGCGAGGCTTCGACCGCATCGACGAGCTTGTGCGCGGCAAATCCGCCGCGATCTTCAGGCGGCACCATTTTGTGGGCTTGCGCAACCGCAAACGGCGCCGCGAAGAGACCGAGCCCCTTGATGCCGAGTTGTGCCTGTCGCGCGGAGATGCGTTTGCGCGGATAGCGAGCGAATCTCATCGCCGTCTGGGCGACCTCGCCGTCGACGAGGTCGTCGATGACGCCTAGCTCTTGCGCGCGCTTCGCGTCGATTGGGTCGCCTTTGAGCATGATCTCGAGCGCAGGCTGCGCGCCGATCAGGCGCGGCAAACGCTGCGTTCCACCGGCACCCGGAATCAAGCCCAGCTTGATCTCCGGCAGGCCGAATTTTGCGCGCGCCGTCGCGACGCGGTAGTCGCATCCGAGCGCGAGCTCGAAGCCGCCGCCGAGCGCATTGCCGTCAATGGCGGCAATATACGTCTTCGTACCACTCTCGATCCGTGCGATAACGTCGCGGATCGATTTTGCGTCAGCCGGAGGCTCGCGCAGAAAATCATTGATGTCCGCGCCGCCGCTGAAGAAGCCGTTGCTGCCGGCAAAGACGACTGCTGTTACCGATTCATCGCTTTCCGCGGCATCGATGGCTGCAACGAGCTCCGCAGAGAGCGCGAAGCCCAGCGCATTGATCGGCGGATTCTCGAACGTGATGACGCGAACGCCGTCGCGCGTCGCCTCGCTGTGGAGTGGCATTAGACCGTCACCGCAGATTTACGATCGAGCTCGAACTGATCTTCGGAGAGGCCCATCACGCTTGGCGCGCCGCCCGCAATCTCGGCTTGCAGCCAGCGTGCTTGTGTGAGCACATGGTCTGAGTAGAAACGCGCGGTCGCGAGCTTCGCCTTGTAGAAATCCGCGTCGGAATCGCGTGCTGCAATCTTCGCGGCCGCGATTTGCGCGGCGCGTGCCATTTGCCAGCCGCCGGCGACGATGCCCCACAACTTCAGATACGGGACCGAGCACGCGACACCCAGGCGCAAGTCGCCCATCGCGCTCATGCCGATCGCTTGCGACGTCGCAGTAAGTGCGTCGACACCGCGCACAAACTCGGCGTGAATCGCTTTGACGTCGGCGTCGTCGACGGTTTCGAGCTCGGCCGCGAATTTCTTGAGGCGTCCGATAATCGCGGTCGCCGTCGTGCCCATGTCGCGAATAAGCTTGCGACCGACGAGATCCAGGGCTTGTATCCCCGTCGTGCCTTCGTAGATCGCCGTAATGCGCACGTCGCGATACTGCTGCGCGATGCCGGTCTCTTCGATAAAGCCCATACCCCCGAAGATTTGTACGGCCGTCGAGCAGAGGTCGATCGCCGTTTCCGTGCACCAGCCCTTCACGATCGGAATCATGAACTCGACGAACGCGCGATGCTCTTTGCGCGTCGCTTCGTCGGGACTCTTCATCGAAAGATCGAGCGAGGCCGCCGTCACATACGAGAGTGCGCGCATCGCTTCGATTTGCGACTTCATCCACATCAGCATGCGGCGAACGTCGGGGTGGTGGAAAATCGTTACCGCCTGCGCTCCGCGCGTCGCGATGTCTTTGATATCGCGGCTCTGAACGCGTTCCTTGGCGTACGCGAGCGCGCTCTGATACGCTCGATCTGCAATTGCGAGACCTTGAACGCCGACCGAGAACCGTGCGGCGTTCATCATGATGAACATGTACTCGAGGCCGCGGTTCGGCTCGCCGACGAGGTAGCCGGTTGCGCCGCCGGTCTTCTCGCCGTAATTGAGCGTGCAGGTCGGATTCGCGTTGATTCCGAGCTTGTGCTCGATTGAGGCGCAGTGCACGTCGTTGCGCTCGCCGAGCGATCCGTCCGCGTTCACGAGAAGCTTCGGCACGATGAACAACGAGATGCCCTTCGTCCCTTCTGGAGCGTCGGGCAACCGCGCGAGAACGAGATGAACGATGTTCGGCGCCAAGTCATGCTCGCCGAACGTGATGAAGATCTTTTGCCCGCTAATGCGATAGTGGTCGCCTTCGGGGACGGCTTTCGTCCGCACGGCGGCGAGATCGGTACCGGCTTGCGGTTCCGTCAGACACATCGTCCCCGTCCACTCGCCCGAGACGAGCTTGGGAATATACATCTGCTTTTGTTCGTGCGAACCGGTCAGCTCGATCGCTTCGATCGCGCCTTGATTGAGCAGCGGACCATTCGCAAAGCCAACGTTTGCGCCATTCCACATCTCGAGCGTCGGACCGAGAATCAGCTGCGGCAAACCTTGGCCGCCGTATTCCGGATCGACCGGCAGACCGATCCATCCGGCCTTTGCGAACTGCGCGTACGCTTCTTTGAAGCCTTTGGGCGTCGTAACGACACCGTCGCGCCACGTGCAGCCTTCTTTGTCTCCCGAATGATTGATCGGATCGAGAACTTCGGTCGCAAACGTACCGGCTTCTTCCAGAATTGCATCGACGACATCCAGCGTCTCTTCGTAGCCAGGCAGCTCCGCGAGTTCGTCGATTCCGGCCAGCTCTTTGAGGACGAACTGCATGTCACGCAACGGTGCGCGATAAGTGCTCATGATAAAGCTCCTTGTTGAGACGGTCGATGGTCGCGGAAATCACGTCGAGATACGGACGCATGTTGTTTTTGATGCGCGCCAGCCGTTCGCGACCGGCCGGTGTGATCGAATAGATCCTGCGCGAGCGTTTGGTGGGATGTTCCCACGAACCGGAGATGAACCCGCGCTCTTCGAGCCTACGCAGCAGCGGGTAGATGGTGTTCGTATTGACGGCCAGCAGGCCGGCGCAGATGCTCTCGATTCGCTGCATCAGACCGTAGCCATGGTCGGGCGCCCCGTCCAAGAAGTGGAGGATCAGGACGGGGAAGACGGTCTTGCTCTTGATGGGTCCCCGGAGGACGTCTTCGACTCCGGGCGTCTTCGGCGAAGGCATATTGGATTTAAATAATGATACTTTTAATAAGGATCGTCAAGAGTTGATCGACCTTCACACGCATCTCCACCCGCCCCGGCTGTTCGCGGCGATCCGGCGCTGGTTCGCCGAGCGCAGTACATGGAAGCTGGACCATCAGCCGAGTGAGCCGGCCGACGTGGCGGCGGTACTACGGGCGAACGGGATCGAGCGCTTCGTTTTCTGCAGCTACGCCCACCGGACGGGGATGGCGCGTGAGCTAAACGCCTGGCTGGCCCAGACCTCGCGCGACCTCGGCGGGTACGGCCTCCCGCTGGCGACGGTGCACCTCGACGACCCGGATTACGTCGTCGATTTCGAGACGGCGCTCGCAGACGGGTGTATCGGCATCAAGATCCACGAGGACGTCCAGCGCCTGCACGTCGAGGACCCGCGCTTCGATCCCGTTTACGAGCGGCTCGGTGAGCACGGCTTCGTCCTTGCGCACGTCGGTCCGACTCCGTGGAGCGAGGACGCGGGTGCCCCGCGGCGAGTCGAGCGCGTCGTGCAGCGTCATCCCCAACTGCGATTCATCGTGGCGCACATGGGCGGCGAGAACGTCGCCGAATACTTCCCGCTGCTCGCGCGTTACCCCAACTTGTACCTCGACACGACCATGGCGCTCGCCGCGGACTCGCCGATGACGCTCACGATCGACCCAAGCCTCGTGGAATCGCACGCACGCCAAATTGTGTACGGCACGGATTTTCCAAATATTCCATACGCGTACGGCTCCGAATTGCGCGCGATCGACGAGCTGGGCCTCAGCGCGGCATCTCGAAATGCGATCGTTCGCGAAAATGCGCTGCGACTGATCGGCGCGAAGAAAGACGCATGAACCACGAGCTCTCGCGACGCGCGAAGCACTCGCAGCCGTCGATGATCCGCGAAATTTTGAAGGTCACGCAGAATCCGGACGTGATCTCGCTGGCCGGCGGCTTGCCCGCGGCCGAGCTCTTCCCGCTCAAAGAACTGGGCGAAGCACAGGATCGCGTCGTAGCCGAACGCGGCGCTGCGGCGTTTCAATATTCCGTAACGGAAGGCGTGCCGGAGCTGCGCGCCTGGATCGCGCAGCGCATGAACGGGCGCTACGGCTGCAGCGTTGAGCCGAATGACGTCCTCGTGACAAGCGGCTCACAGCAAGGCCTCGACATGTTTGCGCGCGTGTTGATCGATCCCGGCGATACGATCGTCGTCGAAGACCCGACGTATCTCGGCGCATTGCAAGCATTCGATGCATATGAGCCGTCGTATCTCACGGTTGCAACCGACGCCGACGGCATCATCCCCGAAGCGCTCGAGGCCGCACTGCGCGGCGCGAAAAAGCGTCCGAAGTTTCTGTATCTGATTCCGAACTTCGAAAATCCGACCGGTATCACGCTCGCGCTCGAACGGCGTCCGAAGATCGTCGAGATATGCGAAGCGCACGACCTGCCGATCCTCGAGGACGATCCATACGGCGAGATCTGCTTCGATGCCGCGGGACCGCCGCCGCCACTACTGTCGTACGCGAAGAAAGACGGAATTACGTACCTCGGAACCGGTTCAAAGATCGCGGCACCGGGTTTGCGCGTCGCGTGGACGGTTACGCGCAACAAAGCCATGCACGACAAGCTCGTCACCGCCAAACAGGGCGCCGATTTGTGCAGCAGCCCGTGGGCGCAGTACGTACTCTACGAATTCGTGCGCAGCGAACCGCGCCTGCAAGCGCATCTGGACATCGTGCGTGCGGCATATCGTTCGCGCCGCGATGCGATGATCGGTGCGCTCAGCGCAACGATGCCGAAAGACGCCGAATGGAACACGCCTGCGGGCGGCATGTTCTTGTGGCTGACGATCCCGGGCCTGAACACGGACGAGCTTTTTGAAGTCGCAGCGCGTGACAACGTCGTGTTCGTTCCCGGACGCACGTTCTTCGCAAATCGCGATCGCGGCGACGGCCTGCGCTTGAACTTCTCCGCGATGAAGGAAGCTGTGATCCGCGAGGGGATCGAGCGCCTCAGCAAAGCCGTGCGCGAGTTCGAAGGCGCTCCGGTCTAGTTTTTGTAGAGCCCGTCGATCAAATTCGCGTAGCGGTTCTCGACGATGCGCCGCCGGACTTTGAGCGTTGGTGAAAGCTCGCCGGCCTCGATCGTAAGATCGTGCGGCAGAATCGCTACGTAGCGAATCTGCTCGAACCGCGCGAGATCGGCCGTCTGCGCCGCTACCTCGTGTTGGATGAACGTATGGACGTCGTCGCGCGCCGCAAGCGTCGTGACGTCGGCGTCCAGGCTAAGCTTCAGCTCGTCGCGGACGAGTGGCCAATTCGGCGCAACGAGCGCGACAGGATGCGAGCGTCCGTTCCCCACGACGACGACGTGATTGAAGAAGATCGAGCGCTTGAGCGACGCTTCGACGCGTGACGGCGCGATGAATTTTCCGGTCGATGTCTTGAAGACTTCCTTCTTGCGATCGGTGATACGCAAGTATCCATCGGCGTCAAGCTCGCCGATATCGCCGGTGTGATACCAGCCGTCGACGATCGCCGCAGCCGTCGCTTCGGGGTCGCGGTAATAGCCCAGCATCACGTTCGGGCCTCGCACGCAGATCTCGCCGTCATCGGCGATGCGCAGCTCGATGTTCGGCAGCGGCTTGCCGACCGTCCCGTAGCGATTGGTATCAAAGCGATTTTCGGTGAGCACCGGCGAGCATTCAGTCGGACCGTAGCCTTCGAGAATCGGAATGTCGGCGGCCGCTAATGCGAGTGAAACGTCGAGGTGCAGCGGCGCGCTTCCCGAGCAGAGGAACTTCACGTGGTCGAGTCCGAGCGCCGGACGCAATTTCCGCAACACGAGCGCATGCGCGAGCCGGTACTGGGCGCGCAACGCAAACGATACTGGTGCGCCGCTCAATTTCGCCAGCATGTAACGGCGTCCGGCTTGGAGAGCCCACGGAATCAATTTTGCGCGCGCCACCTTCGCTGCGCGCTTTGGCTTGCACGCCGGCAAGAACGCGCTCGAAAATACGCGGCACGCACGACATGAAGACCGGACGCACATCGCGCAAGTCTGCAAGCAGTTCCTCGGGCGAATGACAAATCGCGACGGTCACGCCACTGAGCAGATATCCGTAGATCATGTGGTGCTCGTAGATGTGCGAAAACGGCAGAATCGAGAGCACCGTCTCATTCGACTTGATGTCGCCGAAGCCGTACCCGAACGAAGCGGCAACGTTCGACGTGATGTTGTTATGCGAGAGCATCACGCCCTTCGGGTTGCCGGTCGTACCCGACGTGTAGATCAGTACCGCCATCGCAGCGAGATCGCTGGACGCCGCGTACGCGCTCGCGTCGATACCGGACGATGCGCGCTGCGCCGCACCTCTTGCTTCGAGCGCGCGCATCGAATCGGGCCCGTCGCCTTCGAAACATACGATCGACCGTGCGTTCGGCACGCCGTCGTGAATGCGGCTCGCGAGCAAACGCGTGCCTGCGAAGATGAGCTTGGTTTCACTGTGGTCGATGATATATGCGACTTGATCGAGTGCCTGCGTCGCAAAGATCGGAACGACAACGAAGCCCGCCGTCAACGTCGCCCAATCGGCGATGAGCCAATCGATGCTGTTCTCGGCGATGACCGCAACGCGGTCGCCGGGAGCCAAGCCGGCAGTTTCGCGCAATGCGACGGCGAGATCGTCGACGCGGCGCTGCAGCTGCGTGCTCGAGATGCCATGCCAAACGCCATCGACGCGCTCGCGGAGCACGTCCTCGCGCGAATCCGAAAGATGCTCACGAACGAACTGCGGCAGCGTTGGCATGCGGCTATCGTACGACGACGTATCGGCCGAGGCTTGCTAGCCGAGTCGCCGAGATACCGTCGAGATCGCTCAGGTCGTCGAGTGTTTCAAACGGACCGACGAGCCCTCGATACGCGACGATCCGCCACGCCAACCAATCTCCCACGCCCGGAATACGCGCGATCGTCCCTGCATCGGCGCGGTTGAGATCGATGCGGTGGAGCGGGACGTTGTCGTGATGCCGCGATCGCCGTTGATGTTTACGATATCGGCTGTCCCTCGATACCCTGCGGGGCACAGGCTTCGCTCGCTCGGCCTCGACCGCCGCAACAGCCGTCGCAAACGAGAGGGCTGGGGCGGCGCGTGGCGGGCGAACGATCGCGGCGGTCGCGAGGATGGCGACGACGGCAACCGCGAGGGCGGTTTTCGCTATCATGTTCCTCGTTCACGCCGCGCGAGACGACGGCAAGGACAGGCTCCTACGATTCTTGGGCAAACAAAGAAAATAATGGCAATCGAGCACGCGCCGAACGCGGCGCAGGGACACGATTTTCGGACGATCGAGCGCAAGTGGCAAGAGCGGTGGGAAGCAGACCGCTTGTATGCGACTCGCCTCGATGACCCGCGGCCTCCGTACTACACGATGGAGATGCTGCCGTATCCGTCCGGCGATTTGCATGTCGGTCATGCCAAGAATTACACGCTCGGTGACGCCGTTGCGCGCTTGATGCGCATGCACGGATACAACGTGCTGCATCCGCTGGGATGGGACGCGTTCGGATTACCGGCGGAAAATGCTGCGATTCAGCGCGGTATCGCGCCGCGCGGCTGGACGCTGAGCAACATCGAAAACATGAAGCGCCAGATTCGCTTGCTCGGCACCGGCTACGACTGGTCGCGTGAGTTTGCGACGTGCGATCCGACATATTATCGCTGGAATCAATGGATCTTCTTGCGTTTGTACGAGAAGGGTTTGGCGTACAAACGCGAGGCACCGGTCAATTGGTGTCCCTTCGATCAAACCGTGCTCGCTAACGAACAAGTCGAAGACGGCAAGTGTTGGCGCTGTGGCAATGCAGTCGAACGGCGTTTACTCTCGCAGTGGTTCTTGAAGATCACCGCGTTCGCAGACCGGCTGCTTGCAGGCCTCGATCGTCTGCGCGGTTGGCCTGACCGCATCAAACTTATGCAGCGCAATTGGATTGGACGCAGCGAAGGCTGCACATTTTCCTTTGGCGTCGACGGTCTCTCGGAGCGTATTCCCGTGTTTACGACGCGCGTCGACACGGTCTACGGCGTCACATTCGTGGTACTCGCGCCCGAGCATCCGCTGGTCGCGAAAATTCTCGACGTGCATCCGGCACGACGCCCACAGGTCGAAGCGTTTGCACAGTCGCTCAAGAGCAAGTCGGAGCTCGAACGCACGAGCTTGATGGAAAAGCAAGGCATTCCGATTGGCGCCGATGCGATTCATCCGCTGACCGGCGAGCGCGTTCCGATTCTGGTTGCAAATTACGTGCTGGCGGAATACGGCACCGGCGCGGTCATGGGCGTACCGGCGCACGACGATCGCGACTTCGATTTCGCAACGCAGATGGGCTTGCCGATCGAGTTCGTCATCGAGCCGTCCGACGGCTCTCAAGCGCCGCGCGATCAAGCCTATCTCGTTGATGACGAAGAAGGCCGCCTCGTCGAAAGCGGCGAGTTCAGCGGTTTGCCGGCGCCCGACGGACGGCGTGCGATCACGCAACGCATGATCGATCTCGGCATCGGCGAGTCGACCGTCAACTATAAATTCCGAGACTGGTTGATCTCGCGTCAACGCTATTGGGGAACGCCGATTCCGATCGTCTATTGTCCGACCGATGGCGAAGTTGCGCTTGGGGACGATCAGCTGCCAGTGCTCTTACCGCCGGACGTTCCGATTACGGGTGAGGGCTCGCCGCTGGCGCGCGACGAGACGTTCATGAACACGACGTGTCCGAAGTGCGGCGGCGCCGCCCGACGCGAGAGCGACACGATGGACACGTTCTTCGATTCATCGTGGTACTACGTTCGGTACATCGATCCGCACAACGAACGCGCGCCTTGGGATCCCAAGGTCGTTTCGCGTTGGCTGCCCGTCGATCAATACATCGGCGGCGCGGAACACGCGGTACTCCATCTGCTGTACGCGCGTTTCTTCTACATGTTCTTCGTCGACATGGGCTGGATCGAAGGCAAGAACGGCAGCTCGCCGGACGACGAGCCGTTCACGCGCCTGTTCAATCAGGGTATGGTGCTCGGCGAAGGCCACGAGAAGATGAGCAAGAGTCGCGGTAACGTCGTCGGCATCGATGCCACGGCCGAGCGGCACGGCGTTGACGCGATGCGATTGTTCTTACTGTTCGCGGCGCCGCCCGAAGACACGATGGATTGGGCCGAGACCGGCATCCAAGGCCGCGTCCGTTTCTTGGCCCGCGTCTGGCGCGCGTGCGAACCGCTGCTCGCGAAGGCAAGCACCGTCCCCGTCGACCGCCTGCCGGAGATGCGTGGGAAATTGCAGCGTGACCTCGTGCGGCAAGTACACGCGACGCTCAAATCCGGCAGCGACGAAGTGATGACGCGCCGCTTCCATTTCAACACGACCGTCGCGGAGCTCGACAAGCTGATCAACGCGCTCTCCGACGCGCTGCGCGACGGATTGGACGACGATCCGGCGGTGCACTACGCGGTGCACGCGATGCCGCTCGTTCTCGCGCCGTTCGCGCCGCACATCGCGGAAGAGTTGTGGCATCGCATGGGGCACGAAACCTCCGTTCATTTGGAACGCTGGCCCGAGTACGATCGTAACGCGCTGGCGGTCGATGAGATCACCCTCGTCGTGCAGGTCAACGGCAAGATTCGTGCCCGAATCATAGCCGAACCGGGTTTGGCGGAAGACCGCGCACTCTCGCTGGCGATGGCCGATAAGAACGTGCAAACCCATCTCGATGGACGCGAGATCCGAAAGCATCATTACGTCACTGATAAACTGCTGAGTCTCGTCGTGTAAATTGAGACTCTCGACGCGTTTGTGGCTTTCGGCGGCGGTCGTGCTGATCACGCTGATCGTCTACTGCGCGATGCTCCTAGAGACGTTACACATCGCGAGCCTGTCCGAGTCTCTGCGCGGCGACACGCGTGAAACGCTCGGCGCGGCAAATCTCGTCCTTTCGCAACTCAAGGATGTCGAAACCGGTACCCGCGGTTTCTTGCTGACCGGACAAGAACGCTACCTCGAGCCCTACGTTTCCGGCCGCAAACGCCTGCCGGAGGTCTTGCACAACTTGCATCGTTACTCGTCGGGAGCCACTCCGTCGATCCAAAGGCTAATCGGCGAGCTCGATACGCAAGTGACACATAAAGTCGACGACGGCATAGCATTGATCGCCGCTCGGCGCTCGCCCGCGTGGAACATGAACAACAATCTTGCCCTGTTCGATCGCGGGAAAGTCGATATGGACGCAGCCCGGGTGACCGTGGACTCTCTGGTGACGCAAGGCCGGCAACAACTCGCAGGGGTCGACCGAGATCTGCTTGAGGAGCGGAATCGCATGGCGGCGATCATGCTCGTCGGGACTCCTCTCGTTGCACTCGCCGTGATTATCTCGACGGCGCTTGCACTGCGCGCCTTTCGCGCGCAACGGGCTCGTTTGCAGCGCGCACTCGAAGCGATGGGGAGCGAAGGCGGTACGGTCGATCTCACGGGCCTCAGCGCCAGCGACTTCGCCGACGTCGCAGCTGCATTCAACGACATGGCACTGCGTCTTTCATCAGAGTCGACGCGTCGTGACGCGGCCGAGGAAAAGATCACGGAAACCAACGACGAGCTGCGAGTCAAAGCACGTTCGCTCGAGATCTATTCGAGCACCGTCAATTTGGTGCGACGCATGGCGGATCGTCTTCCCGCGTGCGCTGACGACGAAGAATTCTCCGCGGTAATTCAGAGTTTCGCGCCGCAGCTCACGCCCGGACGTCGCGGCTCACTGTATATCATGGCGAATTCCCGCAATCTCATGCACGTGGGAGCGTCGTGGAGCAATCCGTTCACGAGCCGTCAGGAATTTAGGCCGGACGAATGCTGGGCTCTGCGGCGAGGACAAGAGCACATCAGCGGCGCCGGGCACGTGGAGGTCTTGTGCGCGCACATTCTCGGCGATTCCGAGAGCACGCACTGGTGCGTACCGCTCGTCGCACAGAGCGAGACCGTCGGTTTGCTCTATCTCGAAGGGACCGAGGAGGCTGACGAATCCGACACCGTCCACGTTCTCAGCGAAACGATTGCGCTGGCACTCGTCAACTTACGTCTGCGCGAGAAGCTGCGCTCGCAATCCGTGCGCGATCCGTTGACGGGACTCTATAACCGGCGCTACCTGGATGAGTCGCTCGATCTCGAACTGGCGCGCGCGATCCGCTCGAAAGATCCGATCGCCGTGATCATGCTCGACATCGATCACTTCAAGGTGTTCAACGACGCGTTCGGGCACGAAGCCGGCGACCAGGTGCTCAAAGCGGTGGCCGACGTCCTTGCGACATCCATGCGTCGCGGCGACGTTGCGGGACGCTTCGGCGGCGAGGAATTTCTGTTGATCATGCCCGGCGCAGATCTCGAGCGCGCGATGTTGCGCGCGGACACGATGCGCGAGACGATCGGCTCGATCGAGCTCGCGCGAGGGACACAGAAACTCGGGCGCGTTACCGGATCGTTCGGCGTCGCTATTTTTCCGGACGAAGGAGAAACTGCGGACATCCTGGTGCAAACCGCCGACAAAGCGCTCTACGCTGCCAAGGCTGCGGGCCGCAACCGTGTCGTAGCCGCGCGAAACTAAGGAGCGATGCTAAGCTCGACGAGCGTGTTCGTCGCGTCGACGAGCGAGTCGCCGACCGCGAGAATCATCGCTGCGTTCGGGTCCGTTTCCGTGCTGAGTTGCTCTTGCGTGGCGCGATACGCTTCACGCAAATGCGGCGGCTCGCCGTGCGGTGTTGCCTCGCGCAATGCACTTTCGGCATAGTCAAGCGCGCTATCGAGCGCTTCCGCAAACGGCTTGAGTCCGGGCCGCGCGGCATGTTCGGTGTGATCGTAGTGGGCGTTGAGCGAGAGTGTGCCCAAGCCAATTCGACGCGAGGCCGCAAGCGCACCGAGCGCACTTTGCGGCGAAATCGCATGGGTCGGCTGCGGGTCGCCCAGCATCCGATCGACCGATGCCTCGGCATTCGCGCGCTGGCTCCACGACATACGTTGCGTCTCCGCAATCTCGCTCGCAGAATATTTCGTCGGATCGAGATACGCGGCCAGAACGGCGCGTAAGTACTTCCGCTGCGCTTCGATCAAGTCGGCGAGCGCGGAACGAGCGCGCGTGGCTTCCCAGGTCGGCCAGACAAAGATCGCGATCAAGGTGAGAATCCCGGCTGCGACAGTGCCGAGAACGCGATCTCGCAACGCCATCGCTTCGGGCTGGCCGAGCAATGC
>Ga0302326_10016524_pt1 | contig 15441 bp, 13 predicted proteins | sample Palsa_T0_3_FD_202264 | JGI IMG/M metagenome (GOLD analysis project Ga0302326, IMG submission 202264) | Peat permafrost microbial communities from Stordalen Mire near Abisko, Sweden - Palsa_T0_3 | ecosystem: Environmental > Terrestrial > Soil > Palsa > Peat permafrost | place: Sweden: Abisko...
TCATTTCATCATCCCCCGCGAGGAGATGTACGGCGAATTCTTCGACATTCCGGAGCCCGAATGCACTTTCCTCATCAGCAGCTTCGGCGGCGGCGAAGTCTTCCGCAGCGGTTGCACCTGGACCCGCGGCCAGGGCCGCATCGCGTATTTCCGTCCCGGCCACGAAACATTCCCCACCTACCACGATCCCAACGTGCTGAAGGTGATCGAAAACGCCGTCCGCTGGGCCGTCCCATCGCAAACCTCGTCTCCAGTGTCGTTCGGGAATCGAAAATTAGGATGGATGGACCAGCGCTCCTGACCCACCCGTCCGTCCAACCTTTGCCCGTTTAGAAGCTGTCCCGACTTTCGGCTTGCTCCCTACCCAACCCAACTTATACTTGATTCCGCCGCATTAGCGCGAGGAGCCAAACATGCCTTCCCACACCACCGGTGATATCAGAAACATCGTCCTTGTCGGCCACGGCGGAAGCGGAAAAACGTCGCTGGCCGATGCCATGCTCAAAGTCAGCGGCACCATCAAGCACAAAGCCTCCGTCCTCGACGGAAGCAGCGCAAGCGATTTCGAGAAGGAGGAAAAGGAACACGGGCATTCCATCTATTCCTCCATCCTCCATTGCGATCACCTTGGCAAGCGAATCAACATCATCGACACCCCCGGCAGCCCCGACCTGATCGGCGGCTCCATCGCCGCCATGCCCGCCGTGGAAACTGTCGTCGTGGTCATCAGCGCCCAGTCCGGCATCGAGGTCGTCACAAGACGCATGATGGAGATCGCCCGATCCCGCGACCTGCCCCGCGCCATCATCATCAACAAAATCGATCTCCCGGAAATCAATCTCGCCCGCCTCGTGTCCCAGATTCAGGAAGTCTTCGGCCACGAATGCCTGCCCATCAATCTTCCCACCGGCAAATCCAAAGCCGTGGTTGAATGCCTCCTGAGCAACAGCGGCGAATCCGACATTCTTTCCGTTCCCGCCGCCCACACGGCTATTTTGGACCAGATCGTCGAAATGGACGACAAGCTGATGGAGCAATACCTCGCCGGCCAGGAGCCGAATTACGATGTGCTTCACGCTCCGTTTGAGCGCGCCATGGATGAGGCCCACGTTGTTCCCGTTCTCTTCACGGATGCCCGCGGCGGCGTCGGTATCGCCGAGTTGCTCGACGCCATCGCCAAACATTTTCCCTCGCCCGAGGAAGGCAATCCCCGCCCGTTTTTAAGTTTTCGAAGTGCCTCCGGCACCGGGCAGCCGCAGGAGGAAATCCCCTTCGAGTACCGCAACGACGCCGCCAAGCCGCTCCTCGCCCATGTCTTCAAAGTCACCGCCGATCCCTACGTCGGCAAGCTGGCCGTCTTCCGCGTCCATCAGGGCAAATGCTCCGGCCAATCCCAGATTTATCTCGGATACAACAAGAAGCCCGTCAAGCTCGGACACGTCTTCCATTTGCAGGGCCGGGAACATCGCGAGGCCACCGAAATCATCGCCGGCGACATCGGCGCCGTCGCCAAGATCGAGGAAATTCACACGAACGATGTCCTCCACGATGACCACGCCCTCGACAGCGTTCACCTGCGCCCGCTGACGTTCCCAACGCCCATGTACGGCCTGGCCATCACCCCCAAAGCCCGCGGCGACGAACAGAAACTATCCGTCCAACTCGCCAAGATCGCCGAGGAAGACCCAACCTTCCGCTGGCATACCGACCGCCAGACCCACGAAGTCGTCATCAACGGCATCGGCGAGCTGCACCTCCGTCTCGTCCTGGAAAAACTCGCCAACCGCGGCGTGCACGTCGATACAAAACCGCCCAAAATCGCCTACCGCGAAACCATCAGCACGACCGCCGAGGGCCACCACCGGCACAAAAAGCAAACGGGCGGCGCCGGCCAGTTCGGCGAGGTCTTTTTGCGGATCGAGCCGCTCGAGCGCGGCAAGGGTTTTGAATTCGTCAACGAGGTTTTCGGCGGCACCATCCCCGGTCAGTTCATTCCCGCCGTCGAAAAAGGCGTTCGCGATCTGCTCGATCAGGGCGTCGTCGCCGGCTATCCGCTCCAGGATGTCCGCGTCTGCGTCACCGACGGAAAACATCACCCCGTCGACAGCAAGGAAGTCGCCTTCCGCACCGCCGGCAAATTCGCATTCAAAGAGGCCGTTCTCAAGGCCCGCCCCGTTCTTCTTGAGCCGATCGTCAACATGGAAGTCACCGTCCCCGAGGACAAGATGGGCACGATCACCGGCGATCTTTCCGGCAAACGCGGCCGAATCCAGGGCACCGACATCCTGCCCGGCGGCTTTGCCCAGATCAAAGCCACCGCTCCGCTGGCCGAGGTCATGCAATACCAATCGCAACTCAAAAGCGTCACCGGCGGCCACGGCACCTTCGCCATGGAATTAAGCCATTACGATCCCGTTCCCCCCTTCGTCCAGCAGCAGATCGCCTCGCAATACAAACCCAAAGCGGAAGAGGAATAGAGTTTCGAGTTTAGCCGCCTCGCTTGCGAGGCACGTCTGATTCCCATGAAAGCGTGGCTCCTTAACGATTTTCACGGCCTGGACCAGTTGCTTCTCACAACCGTTCCCGATCCCACAGCCGGCCACAACGAAGTCGTCGTCGATCTCGAATACGCCGCGCTAAATCCCGCCGACCGCTACCTCCCCCAGGGCGAATACCCCGCCCATCCAAAATTGCCCCACATCCTCGGCCGCGACGGCGTCGGGATCGTCAGCGCCCTGGGAACCGGCGTCGAACGATTTCACATCGGTCAGCGCGTCCTGATCATTCGCGGAGACACCGGTGTCAGCCGGTGGGGGACCCTCGCGCAGCATGTTTCCGTTTCCGTCGATTCCTTGGCAATTCCCCCGCCCGCCTGGACCGTTCAACAATCCGCCGGCGCGGCCCTTGTCTATCTGACCGCTTGGCAGGCCCTCACGCAGTGGGGCGATCTGCTGCCCTCGGTCGTCCTCGTCACCGGCGCGAGCGGTGGAGTCGGCGTCGCAACCGTGCAACTCTCCAAAGCCCTTGGCCACACCGTCGTGGCGCTGTCGCGAGATGAAACCAAACGCCGCACGCTTATCGAACTGGGTGCGGATCATGTGATCGACCCTTCTGATTCAAACTGGCCATTAAGTCTGAAACAAACACTTGCGCCCCGTCGCGTGGATTTGGCGATCGACAACATCGGCGGCTCGATGTTTTCGCAGGTCCTGGAAACATTGGGAAATTTTGCAAAAGTCAGCGTTGTCGGCCGATTGGCTGGGCCGGTTCCGAACTTCAACACCGGAGCGATATTTTTCCGCAGAATCCGCATCGGCGGCGTTGCCGTCGCCACTTTCACTCCGCTCGAAGCCAAGGCGGCGTGGGAAGCATTGCTGAAACTGCTCGCCCGCACGGGCGCAAAGCCGGTCGTTGACAGCGTGTTTCCATTCGATCAATTGCGACCGGCGTTCGACCGCCTCGCGGCAGGGCCGATGGGAAAGGTTCTGATCGAGATTCGAAAACCACAATGAGCCGCAAATCGCCCAAAGCCATCAGACCCAAAATCCGCGGTTCCCCGCAAATCGCCGTGATCGCATCGCGTTTCAATCAGGAGATCGTCGACGAATTGCTGGCCAACTGTGTCCAGCGGCTCAGCGAGATCGGCGTGAAACCGGCGAAGATCGCGATCCATCGTGTTCCCGGCGCCTTTGAGTTGCCGGTCGCCGCAAAGCTCGCCGCCGACACCGGAAAATTCGCCGCAATAATCTGTCTCGGCGCCGTGATTCGCGGCGAAACCCCCCATTTCGATTTTGTCGCCGGCGAGGCCGCCCGCGGAATCCAGGACGTGGCCATTCAAACCGGCATCCCCATAATTTTCGGTGTTCTCACGACTGACACCGAAAAGCAGGCCAGGGATCGTCTCGCCGCCGGCGCCCGCGCCGCCGACGCCGCGCTGGAAATGGCGGAACTGGCGCGCAATTTCTAGATGCGAATTAATCCCTATACTTGATCCAGATGTCGAGCATGCGCAAAACCCGCCAACTGGCGATGCAGGTCCTCTTTCTCTGGGACGCCAATGCCAATTTGGATCTTTCCCTTGGCTGGCAGGCCACCCAGATCGCCGAGCCGGACGAAATGGTGCGCATACGCAGCCTTCAGATGGCCGAAGGGGCATGGAGCCAGCGAGAGTCGATCGACACCTGGATCGAACGGATCGCTCCCCAGTGGCCGCCGCGTCGCCAGCCCGGCGTCGATCGCAATATTCTCCGCCTGGCCGTCTGGGAGCTGACCAACAGCCCGACTCCCCCCAAAGTTGTCATCGACGAGGCCATCGAATTGGCCAAGGAATTTTCCACGGAGCAAAGCCCGTCATTCGTCAACGGCGTCCTCGACGCGATCCTGCGGGAAAAGCAATCGCCCGAAAAACAATTGCCGGCGACTTAGAACACCGACATGCGATTCTTCTCCAAAACCCTCGACAAGCTCAAAGGCGCCCTCCGCAAAACCGCGGCCGTGCTCAACACGGATGTGCGCACGCTCTTCATTCCCGGCCGGCAAATCGACGAGGCCGCACTGGAGGAATGGGAGGCGAAACTTCTCCAGGCCGACATGGGCGTCAAACCCGTCCAGCGCATGATCGGCGAAATCCGCGAGCGCTGGCGACTCGGAAAAATCAAAAATGGCGCCGAAGCCGAGCAAATCGTCCGCCAGCAAATCCTGGACATTCTGACGCGCGTTCCCGCCTCCGAGCGCGAGCTTCGCACCGCTCCCTCCGGCCCCACGGTAATCCTCGTCGCCGGCATCAACGGCGCCGGCAAAACCACCAGCATCGCCAAGCTCGCCTGGATTCTCAAAAATCAGATGAACAAAAAGGTCATGGTCTGCGCCAGCGACACCTTCCGCGCCGCCGCCGTGGATCAATTGACGATCTGGTCCGAGCGCATCGGCGTCGAGATCGTGAAGCACAAGATGGGCGCCGATCCCGCCGCAGTCGCCTACGACGCCTGCGAAGCCGCCAAGGCCCGGGGCCTGGACATTCTTATCGTCGACACCGCCGGCCGATTGCATACCCAGGACCATCTCATGCGCGAATTGACCAAGATTCGCGACGTCGTCGCCAAGCGGATCCCTTCCGCGCCCCACGAGGTCCTTTTGGTTTTGGATGCCACCACCGGCCAGAACGCCATTCAGCAGGCCAAACATTTCAGCGCCGCCATCGGCGTCACCGGCCTCCTCCTCGCCAAGCTCGACGGCACCGCCAAAGGCGGCGTGGTGATTTCCATCCACGACCAGCTCAACATCCCCGTCAAATTCATCGGCCTGGGCGAAACGCCCGAAGATATCGAGACCTTCGATCCGCAGCGCTTCGTCACTGCACTGTTCGGCGACAAAGAGTAAATCCGGAAAATTGAATCAATTCCCCGAAGCCGGCGGCATCCAATCCCCCAAAACTTCTTTCCGCAGCGCCTCAAACTTATCGTGGTATTTCGTCCCGCCCGTTTCGTCCCGCCAGATCAGGTACAACACTTTCAGCGACTGCTGCACCTGGGCGCTCGTCGTGCCCGGGTCGCCTTGCTCCGCCAGTTTGTGCATGCAATCCAGCAGCTTGTATGCCGCTTCCCAGTACTGGTCGTTGTCTTCGCCGAGCTTTTCATCCTGAATGAGCCGGCCCAGCGTGTTTTTGACGGTTCGGCAATCCCCCTGCTCATAAGCGATCAATCCGATCCCCAGCGTTACGAGCGGATCGGGATAATCCTTGTCCGCCCCTGCATCCAGACCGGATTGATACATCGCGACATTCTCCGGCGATAGAAGTTCGTTGTAGAGGTCCAGCGCCGCCGCCAGATCGCGCTGCTTCGCCGCCGGATCGGTCTCAAACTCGGCCGCGAGACGCTTCGTATCCGCGTCGAAGCGCCGGTAGATGTACGAATATCCGTGCACCTTCGGATCGCTGCTGTCGCTCGCCCATTTCACCAGAAATCCGCTCAGCATGGCCCGATTGTCCGCAAGCTGGCGGATTTGATCCGCGTTGCCCGCCCGGCGCGCCTGGTCCAGTTCCGTATTCAAAGTCGCCAGCAGGTCATGGACCGTCTGCGCCCCCTCGTTGGGTGTCGCGGTGTTCAGATATTTAACGAGTGTCTCCGTGGCGTCGTTGTCACGGCCAAGCTGCATGTCCGCCTGCACGCGCAGAAACAGAGCGCCGCTCACCAATGATTTGGCATCCGGCAATCCCTGAACCGAATCCTCAAATCCGTTCAGCAGTTCCAACACGCGCTTCGGATCATTCCGCTCGCGCCGGGTGATGTCCGCCGCGATCAGCGTCATCCGCGCCAGCGTCGATCTGGCCTGCGATTTCTGTGCGTCGGAAGCATTCCCGTTAATGACCTCATTGGCCAGCGAGGTCACCGAATCCGCCAGGTTTTGCACCCGATCCGTCCACCGCTCTTTCTCGTCGGGCTGAAGATTCGACGTCTCCTCCAGCTCATTTTTCAGCGCGACCATTTCCCCATATCTGGCGATCAGCAAACGCCCCGGCGGCTCCGTCTCCGGAACCATCCGGTAATATTTGACCGCCTCCTCCCACTTCGACTGCGCAAAAAGGCTCGCCGCATATTGCAGCGCGAATTCACGGCGATTGAACGGCGGATTGATCGCGACCGGCAAAAACCGGTTCTCCACCTGCTGCACGCGCGGATCGCCCGGCGAAGATTGCCGAAGCTGCGCGATCAGCGACCGCGCGCGTTCCAGCGCCACCGGCGCATGCGACGCCGGATCGCCGCCGAATCGTTCAATATGATCCAGCAGCGAATCCACCGCCCCGATCTTATCGCCGAGATATTCCTGGAAAATCCCCAGCAGAAACGACGCCTCGACCGCTTCGGCCCGCGGAAAATTCTTGCGCGACAACCGCGCGAGAATTTCCCCGGCCGCACCGGCTGCCTCGCGCAGCCGGGCGCTGTCCGCCGGATGCAGCGGCCCCGCCGCCACGATTTCCTGCCGTCCCTGATCCACCAGCGCCAGCAGCAGCATCGGATCGAGCCTGGTCAAATCCGGATTCGCCGGCAACCGCGCCGCCAGTTGCCAGAAAATCGCATCACGAAGATTCGGAAAATCCCGCACCAGCTGCGCCAGCGCCCCGACCGCCCTGGCGTTGGCCGCGTCCCTCAGATCGCCCGGCGGCAATTGATCCGCCTGCATCGCCAGAATGCGATAGTTCAGCAGCCGCAGCGCCGCCGCCTGGTCCCGATCATCCGCAAAATTGCTCAGCTGATAGGCCGTCGCCGCTGAAAGCGCCTGCTGCGCCGAGGTCAAATCCGCCGCCGCAAGGTCCGCGATCACCTTATAACATTTTGCCTCAAAAATCATTTCCGGCGACGGAGCCGGCGAAATCTGGTTGTCCGAATTGTCGATGATCGAATCCAGCAGCTTCCGCCCATCGGCGATCTCATCCTTGTCCCCCGTAAGCACATGCAGCTTGGCCATCAGCAGCCGGACCTGCGCCTGAATCTGCGAATCCGCGTTGTCCCAGTCGGCAAAGGCTTTGATCGCCTGATCGATGAGCGTCTGTCTCTGCGGATCGGCCGCATCCAGAGACAGCGCCAGCGCATACTGCATCCGTGCCCGCTGATACGCCGCCGCCGCCGCGGTCTGGCTGGCCTGTTTCCACTGGTCGGCCAGCTTGTCATCCGGGCTGGTGATTCGGTTCGCCAGATCATTCGCCTGCGCCGTCGCGGTCTGCGCCGCCTGGTCGTACATCTTCAATGCCGCATCGGCCAGCGGATGAAGGCGATTCTTTTCGATATCACTGTCTCCCCAATATTCCAGCAATCCCGTGAGCGGATCGACGCCATGTTCCGCGATGATTCTCGCTTCCCGAATGATCAGCTCCGGATCATTGTGCAACGTCGCCAGGATGCGATCGATCCCACCAATGGCCGTGTCGAGCAGCGCCTGTCGCTGGTCATCCGTCAGATTTTTTTCCGTATCCAGCCGATGGAGCGACGCGATGGTGGCAATTGCGCTCCGCTGCTGCGGCGGCACATGATCCTCATCCATCGCCCGCTGCAGCAGATCATCCAGCCCGCGATCCGCCAGTTCGGTATACAGCGCGTTATCGTCCAGGCTGTCTAGGCCGCCGGAAGTCGCCGTATCCGCCAAGGCCGATGAACCAGCGCAAAAGAGAACGAGTAGGATCAATCGACAGACTAAATTCAAACGCAATGCGGAGGAGGCGGGAGACAACCCATCAGGCCCCAAGGTTTTTCTCCCGCCTCCCCCGCACCCCCTCCACCCACTTTCCACTTCCCCTAACCGTCCCCCCCGGAAAGAAAGAGAATGCCAACGGCGTTCATCTGGTTCTTCTTCCATGGGGCGGTTGAGGGGAAAAGGAAAAGGGTGGGGAGGGTGCGGGAGGGGCGGGGAAAAACTTTTGGGGCCTGATATGGTTTTCCCCGCCCCTCCTGCATTGCATTTGCGTGTGAATTTAAGCCGAATACATGAAAAGTTCACGAAATTACGTCTCCCGTTCAGTCGCCGCAAAAACAATTTCATCTTGAATTTAGGCCAAACCCAACCTTACTGAACCCCGCCTTCTGCGCCGCCTCAAATGCCGGCACCAATCCATCCAGGGTCACGTTCTGTTCCGGATAAATGATGATCTGCACGTCCGCCATCTTCACCCCCGCATCCTTGAAATTCCTGTACTGGTCCTTCAGCTGCCCCGTCAGTTGATCGCACGCCCTGCGCGGATCGGTATCTTTCACGGACGCGAAATTTCCCGCCTTCACGATATACAGCGGACCCTGCTCGCTCACATTGATCGTGAACTTCGTCGGAAAAACCGTCCCCTCCGGCGGCTTGGCGCCCACCCCCTTCGCCTGCAGCGGAACATCGCTCACCAGGTAATGCTCCGCCGTATTGAAGCTCCCCGCCAGCATCAGAAAAATCAGGATCACCATCACGATATCCACCAGCGGCGTCATATTCGGCCCCGAATCGTAATGGATCTTTTTCGCGCCCTGGATCTTCATGTCATTGCGGCTGTTTGGTGTCAAACGCGAACGATTTCACATGGGCCAGATTGCAATCCATCAGCACCGGCGCCAGAAATTTGAAAATCAGGGACTTATCCCCCCGGATCACCACCTTGAAATCCGGATTCGCCTGCATCTTCAGCAGCGAATCGCCCTGGCGATACAGCTTCAGCGTTTCCAGCAACTGGTCATGCACCTTGCCGTCATAAAAATCGTGCAGCTTCAACTCTTGCATCTGCATGTCCTGCATCGGCCGCTTTACCAGGGCCGTGACGATCGGCTGCGGGTCCGGCACGCCGCTTGGACCGTTCACCACATTCAGCACCAGCGTATTACCCATGTCCTTAATGTCCGTGCCCAGAATGCTGGTGGGGATGTCGATGTTGCGGTCCGCGCCGGTGTCCACGCCGATCTTGGCGACCAGCATGAAGAAAATGATCAGGCACATGACGATGTCGATCAGCGGAGTCACATTGACGCCCCCCTCGCGAATCTCCGGCATCCGTTGCCTGCGCATGGCGTAACCTCATTACATCTGCGGATCGGGCATCGGAATGGGCTGTGCCGGCTTGCGCGGAATCTGCGGCGTGGGCGCCGGTTGCGGCACCGCGCCGGGGCGAAATCCCGTCGTCATCGGCGGCCGCGCTTCCGCCGGTTTGATCATCAGCAGCAATTCCTCGGCGATCAGCGAAGCCCGCACCGTGTATTTATCCACCAGCGTCCGCAAAATCCCGAACGCCGCCAGGCATGGGACCGCCAGCAGCAGCCCCAGCATCGTGTGCACCAGCGCCTTGGAAATCCCAAACGCCAGCGTCGCCGGCGACGCGTTGCCCCCCGAAGCGTTCAGCGCCAAAAACGCATCGATCATACCGATCACCGTTCCCAGCAGGCCCAGCAGCGGACCGAGGTTGCCGATGATGTTCAGGTATTCGATTTTCCGGAATTGATCCGCCGTCTGTTCACCAACTGCCGTTTCCATCGCCTCCTTCATGCTGTTGAAGCTCGGAGCGCGCTTCAGCGCGGGATTCAGCGCCCGGCTCACGAAGCTGGGATCGGTCTCCGTGAAGTCGATCAATTCCTTGAATCGCCGCTGCGCGATCATGTCTCGAATAGTTTCAATCGTCCGCGGCGGCATGATGACCGATGGCCGATTCACCAGAAAACCCTGGATAATCAGTGTCAATCCCCAGATCGACAAACCGATGATCGTGAAAAATACCGGATCGCGGTTGGCCATGATCAGGCTGAAAACCGAAGTGGATTGGCTGACCTCGCTGGTCCTTGCCGCATCCGTTTGCGCCAGGCCAGTGCCCGTCATAATGAACAAAGCCGCCCCGATCAGAACCACCATCAGCGCCAGCCGAGGCCGAGAATTCGCATAACGAGCCATGAGAAAGCCCTTTCCTTTCGCTGTCTCTCCCCACCTCAAAGCGGATCAAAGATCGTCGCTGTAAAACTTCTTATACACTCCGCCGTTGGAATCGGCGATCTTTTTCATGATCGCTTCGAGGTCTTTGCGTTCTACCTCCCTGCGGCGCTCCCCCAAAAGCAAAATTGTGTTCACATGCGTTTTCCGCTCCCCGTTCAACTGATCAATCTCCTTCAAAACCTCCGCGTTGTTGGTCGTATTGTAACGGTTGTTGAAGTCGCCGTGACTCAGTAAAAAGATCAATTGCGGCTCTTCGCGGAACGCCTCCTCCAGGGCCGGAATCGGATTATTCACGCTGGAAAATGCCAGGTTGTCAATGAAATCAAATGCCGTCGCCTTGCTGCTGGGCGTCCCCATCAGCATCCGGTCCGATAATGCTTCGTACAACGATCCCGTCCGCGTTTCATGGAAGATCAGAACATTGAATTCCTGGATCGGAGACAGATTGGCGATATCCCGTTTCAATTCCGTTTTAAGGGCATCATCCCCCTGGCCCACCATGGAACCCGAAGCATCGCAGACATAGACAATGCTCCGGACATTGCTGCCATGTCCGAAGATTTTGCTTTTGGGTCCGATCCCCTGCCCGCCGCCGCGCGGCCCAAAGTTCGCCGCCGGTCCGCCGCCGCCACCGCCGAAAAGGCTGAAGATCTGACTATCCTGCCCCGGCCCCGTTTTCTGATCGCTCTGAGCGACCGTATCTCCCGCCGCCACCGCGCTCCCACTGAGCGCCTGGTTCAAATCGTCGCTCCGCCGCAGCGCCCAGCCCCGCGCATTGTTCTCATTCGGATCATTTTCCTGTGAAGCATCCCGCATGGGATCTTTCCCCAGCCCCGGATTTGGAACCCCGCCGATATCCGTATCATTCGCCAGTGCGGTATCCGGGATGACCACCTGCTCCTGACTGCTCTGCCGCAACCCCCGCACGATCGGCGGCAACACCAGAATCGCGATGACAAAGAGCAGCAGATGAAACACGATGGACGTCGTCCACGCCAGCGCCGATGCCGAGCGCGGCATCGCCAGCAGGATCAGCGGCCAGAGCCGTTTCTTCGCGTCCTGTGTTGTCACATCAGTCATTGCCAGCGCTTCCGGAATGGGCGATTATATTGCTTACCCCAAATTGTACGCCGCAATCCCCCAACCTCAATCAACTTATCGGATTTATCGGCCAAAAAGCGGCCTAAAAAGACTCCCGGCAGCATGGCACGGGGCCAATCGACAGGGCATCCAGCAGTTCCAGCGCCTTTGGCGAATTCACCCGGATTAGGCCCGATCGCACCGCCTGGCTTGCCGAAAAATCTCCGGTTGCGATCCCCGCCCACTGCCGGTCAGCGCATTCAAAATCGGCCTCACCCCGTGCCTCGGTCACTTGCGCTCGCCCCGAATCGACCTCAACGGTAAACCGCGAAATAGTCCCCTCGCATTCCGCCACCGAAATCGTCGCCCGCTCCCGTGCTGCCATCGGCCAGCGCAGCGATTCCAGATATTTCCGGTGATCGAGAATCCGAACCTGCATCCGCGTATGCACGCACGCCGTCGCCGTGGCATGTTCCACCGGCCGATGCGGAATCTGCGACTCCGCAAGCAGACGATTGATCTGCCAATCCGCCGGCGCGACGATCGACAACGTGGAAAACTGATCGCGCATCGTTCCGAAAAAACTCAGCATTCGCGCAAATGCCGCCGATGAATCCACCGACCATTCCTGAATTTTCAGTATGTTCCGGCCACCGGCGCTTTCCTGCATCACGAATGCCGAGGCTCTCGCCGGCTGGGAATCGGATTCCCGATCGATGAAGATCATCCCGTCCTCTTCATTCACCTCGCGATTTTTCCATCGCGCGGCCGACCGCTCGATGTCGCATTGCCCGTCCTCCACCGAACGTTGCCACTGGTCCATCTGCGCCGTCCGATCCGCGGGCGAGCTGATTCTCCATCCCCCGCAATCCGCCGCCGGCAAAACCGAAAGTGGAATCGTCCAATCCGCGCGCCGCTCCACGAGGCCATAGCCGAAATGCTCGTAAAACGAAGCCCGAAACGGCATGAGCGCGGAAACCACCTGCTGCCGCTCCCGCCCGATCCGCAGAACCTCCCGCATCACCTCCGATCCCACGCCCGGGTCGGTCCTCCCGCGCCGGCGAGCGCTCTTGATCGTCCCCACATACGCCACGCCCTGGCACGAAACCGCCGACCCGCGCACCCACATCGTCATCGCATAACTGCTCGCCGTCCCGACCGCATCCCCGTTCTTCTCAGCCAGCAGATAATCCCCCGGCCTTCCCCATGGACCGGCATGTATATTTTCCTTAAACCGCACCAAATCTTTCCGAGCATGGCCGTAGCTCATCCACCGCGTCTCGGCGACGCGGTCCAGTTCTTCATTGCCAACCCAGCGCATTTTCAATGCCATGCGCCCTAGCATCGCCGGTTTTTTCGCCGGGATCAAACCCAAGACTATTTATGCAGACGAGGAGGATCAGACACCAGACGCGCGTTCTTCTCGATGTCCGGGAATCACGGTAGTCTATTTAGGCCACGACGTCCTATTAAGCTTGCCGATAACGGCGATGGAATGACCGATGAAGACACGCAAATTGCCACGGGTCGCGATGTTTCCTCCCCGCCCGATCCACGACTCGGTCGACTACGCCAATACCCTTGAAATCGTGATGGCGATGGCGGGACACAAACTTACACGCGATCAGGACGACTATCTTACGATCCTGTCGGAAATAATTCTCCATTATGATCGCGAGCATGATCAGCCCCGCAAGCGTGGAACGCCGCATCAGCGACTGCAATATCTGGTGAAGGAAGCCGGCCTGAGCGCGTCGGACCTCGGCCGACTGCTGGGCAATCGCGGCATGGGATCGGTCTTTTTAACGGGAAAGCGCGGTCTGTCCAAAGCCAATATCCGCAAGCTCGCGGAACACTTCAAAGTGCGGGCGGATTACTTCCTTTGAGCCCTCCTGTACTTGGAGTGAATCCAAGTCTATCGCGCGATCAAAGTGAGCCCGTTGGATCAGTTGATCCAGTAGTTGTCGCTCAAACTCGGAAGGTGACCGATTCGTACTCATTGAGCCAATTTTATCAAAAAGGACAATGATGCGCATCACATATTAGTCCCATTTGTGATTTACTGCCCCGTCCTAAACACATATTCTCCCGAACCCACGCGAAAAATCCCCGCCCCATTTTCCCAACGCACAAACTCCACCCCCAGCGATTGATTTGCCAGCCGATCGCCTTCCATGATTTCGGATTCTTCTCTCGCCGGCACATAAACCGTTGCGGTCGTATTCGGCGGAATCGTGACCGACAGCGTCAAGCGATTTCCGTCCACCGCCCAGCGCGTTCTCACAGGTCCATAAGGCGATTGATACGATGCCGCCGCCCAGGTCAAACCGCCGCCGGGGCGAGGGTGGATAATGATATGTTTGAACCCCGGATGATCCTCATCCAGACCGATGCCCGTGATTGTGTCATACATCCACTGGCCGCACGATCCGAAGGAGTAATGATTGAACGAATTCATTTTCGGAGTTTGGAAACCATGCTGCGGGGTCCAGCCGTCCCATCGCTCCCAGATGGTGGTCGCTCCCATTTTTACGCTGAACAGCCAGGATGGGAACGTGTCCTGATTCATCAGACGATAGGCGGTGTCCACGGCCCCGAACCGCGTAAGGACGGGTAACAAATAACTCACTCCGATGAATCCGGTGGAAAGGTGGTCTTTCTTCGCCGCGATGTCCTCCACCAAATCCTTCACCGCCCGGGAACGGTTCGGTTCATCCAGCAGATCAAATTTCAATGCGAGCAAATAGCCCGTCTGAGTATGTCCGCGAACTCGCCCGTCCGGATCCAAAAATACTCTGTTGAATGCCGCGCGAATGTCTTCGAAAAGCGCCCGGAATTTCGCGGCATCATCGGGCTTTTCGAGAATCCACGCGATACGGGCCATCAAATCGGCATCATGCGCAAAATACGCCGTCGCCAGCAAATCTTTCGGCGTGTCCGCGTTGATGTTGACCCAGTCGCCGTATTTCGTGGCCGGACGGATGAAATGGTCGCTGTGGACTCGAAGGTATTCGATAAATCGCGCCATCGACGGATATTGGCGGGCGAGCATGCGCCTGTCGCCATACACCTGATAGAGGGTCCACGGACAGATAATTCCCGCGTCCGCCCAGCCGGCATTGCCCTGGCCCGCGCCGACATGGGGGGCCACATCCGTAAACGCACCGTCCGTTTCCTGCGCATCGGCGACTTCGATGAGCCAGTTATCGAAAAATTCCCTTACATCGCAGTTGCAGGTCGCCGTGCGGATAAACACCTGGGCATCGCCCATCCATCCCAGCCGCTCATCACGTTGCGGGCAATCCGTGGGAATGGAAACAAAATTCCCGCGCTGGCCCCAGACGATGTTGCTGTGCAGGCGGTTGAGCAGTGGATTCGAACATTCCCACGTCCCGCTCGGGGCGTTGTCCGATCCGATCACGATGCCGGTAAGGTTCCGCACCCCGGCGCCCCCGGGCAACCCGCTCATTTCCGCGTATCGAAATCCGTGAAACGTAAAATGCGGCTCCCAGGTTTCCTCGCCGGTGCCTTTGAATATGTAAGTATCGGTCGCGCGGGCCGCGCGGAGGTTTTCCGTATAGATCGTTCCATCAGGGTTCAGCATCTCCGCGAACCGGATCGTGACTTTGGTCCCCGCCGGCGCTGCGGCCCGGAGCCGGGCGAATCCCACCATGTTCTGCCCAAAATCAAAAACATACTTGCCGGGCGTTGGCTCCGTGATCGCCTGCGCGGCCATCTCATGTGTTTTTCGCACCGGCGGCGCGATCTGTGCCTCCAGCGCCGGGCTTTCCGGACGGATCGATACCCTTTGCCAGGAGGAATCGTCGAAAGCCGCCGAGTTCCAGCCTGGAATTTCCAGGCGGGCGTCATAATCTTCACCGTCCTGAAAATCGGACCTCCGGATCGGCCCAACCGTCG
>Ga0302326_10016526_pt1 | contig 15441 bp, 16 predicted proteins | sample Palsa_T0_3_FD_202264 | JGI IMG/M metagenome (GOLD analysis project Ga0302326, IMG submission 202264) | Peat permafrost microbial communities from Stordalen Mire near Abisko, Sweden - Palsa_T0_3 | ecosystem: Environmental > Terrestrial > Soil > Palsa > Peat permafrost | place: Sweden: Abisko...
GATGCCGATGCCGGCGGCGCGCACGCGGTCGAGATAGCGAAAATAGAGACTGTTCTCGAAAAAGAACTGAGTGATGGCGCGCGTCGCGCCGGCATCGACCTTGGCCTTGAGCATATCGATATCTGCGGCGACGCTTGGGCTGTCGGGATGTTTTTCCGGATAGGCGGAGACCGACACTTCGATATCGGCGATGCGCTTGATGCCGGCGACGAGGTCGGCGGCGTTGCGGTAGCCGCCGGGATGCGGTGAAAATCGTTCGCCGATGCCGCCGGGCGGATCGCCGCGCAGCGCCACGATGTGGCGCACGCCGGCCTGCGCGTACGTTTCGATCACCGCATCAGCCTCCGCGCGCGTGGCCGCGACGCAGGTCAGGTGCGCCGCCGGCGTGAGCATCGTTTCGGCGAGGATGCGCGTGACGGTCGCATGCGTGCGCTCGCGGGTCGAGCCGCCGGCGCCGTAGGTGACGGAGACGAAATTCGGCTGCAAGGGCGCGAGCCGCGCGATCGCCTGCCACAGCGTCTGCTCCATTTCCGCGGTTCGCGGCGGAAAGAACTCGAACGAGACGCGGATGCGACGCCCGACTATTACGCCACTCATCACGCCACCTCGCGCGTTGCCGGCGCCGCGAGCGCGATGCGCGGATCGCGCCCGAGCCAGAGCGAGACGGCGATCCTTCCTTCCGGGCCGGGCGGTAAAGTCTGCTGGCGGAAGACGCCGAGGCCGGCGGCTTCGAGCCATTGCGTCACCGTCTCGCCGGCGAAGCCGAGCCGGCGATGGGCGTGCTCGTCGCGCAGGAATTCGAGATCGTGCGGCGCGAAATCGACGACCAGGAGGCGCCCACCCGGCCGCAGCACACGCGCCGCCTCGCGGATGGCGCGCGCGCTGTCGTCGAGGAAGTGGAGCACCTGATGGATGATGACGACGTCGAACGAATCGCGCGGCAAAGCGAGGTCGTAGATGTCGGCGTGGCGGACGCTGCAATTCTTCAGGCTGGCGCGGTCGAGGCGGGCGCGGGCGAGCGCCAGCATATCGAGTGAGAGATCAAGGCCGAGGCCGCGCTCGACGTTGCCGCCGAACAGTTCCAGCATGCGCCCCGTGCCGGTGCCGAGATCGAGCAGCGAGCGGATCGGCGCCTGGCCGAGCGCGGCGCGGATTGCCTCCTCGACCGCCGCGTCGGCGACATGCAGCTTGCGGATGCGGTCCCATTCGGCGGCGTGGCGGCGGAAGTAGTTCTGCGCGGCAGCCGCGCGCGCGGCGCGCACCGCCGTGAGCCGCTCGCGGTCGCGGGCGATGATCGGATCGGAGGCGTCGAGCCGCGCGATCGAAGCGCGCGCGATATCGGCGGCGCTGCCGCGCTCGCCCAGGCGAAAGAAGGCCCACGATCCCTCGCGATGGCGCTCGACCAGACCGGCCTCGGCCAATAGCCGCAAATGCCGGGACAGACGCGGCTGCGACTGGCGCAGGATGGCGGTGAGATCCGAGACCGTGAGCTCGGCTTCGGCGATCAGCATCAGAAGCCGCAGCCGCGTCGCTTCGCCGGCCGCCTTGAGGACGGCGGTGAGCGCGGGGAAAGGCAGTGGGGCAGGAGTCACCGGACTGGCACACCGTGCAATGGCAAGCATATAAAGATATCTTTATGCGATTAAATTGACAAGAGGGGGTGGGAAATGTCCCACATTCGGCCAAATTATGCAGGTTTTCCCCTGCAGAGAGGGTCTGGTCGGCGCCGGGCCCGCATGCCAGAACCGGCGCCATGACCGACGCGAAAGCGACCGCCAATCCGAGCGGCTTGCGCGAAGGCGAAGCCGCCGTCGAGCTGCCGGCGCGGTTCGACGCCTCGCTCTATTACATCGGCCGCATCCATACGCCGTGGAAGCGCCGGGAGGATTGTCCGAAGAACCCGCGCGAAACCGCCGCGGAGTGCACCATCGTGCTCGATCCGCGTTGGGTCGGAGGTCTTCAAGGTCTCGAGAGCGTCAGCCACGTGGTCGTGCTGTACTGGATGGACCGCGCACGCCGCGATCTCGTGCTGCAAGCGCCGCATTATTATCCCGAGCGCCGCGGCACCTTTGCGCTGCGCTCGCCGGTGCGGCCCAATCCGATCGCCGTCTCCGTGGCGCAGCTTGTGGGCATCGAGGGCAACAAGCTCACCGTCGTCGGCCTCGATTGCGTGGACGACACGCCGCTCCTTGATTTGAAGCCCTACTTCGCCTCGACCGACTCGGTGCCGGAAGCTTCCGTCGGCTGGCACGCCGGGCGCAAAGGCGACTAAAGCCTCAAAACAGGGGCGGTGCCTCGCCGACCCGCAGCATGCCGAGATAGATCGCGCCGTCGGCGAAACGCAGAGGCAGAACGATCGCCTGCTGCCTGTCGATCACGGACGGCTCGCCCATCTTTTTCAGGTTGTCGACCAGGCTCGCATTCGCGCTTTCGCGAACGGCGTCGCTCAGCCCCGGTATCAGGTGGTCGAGCGCTCCGATGCCTTGCGCGGGGGAGCCTTTCGTACCGGACAGCCGGTCGATACCCTGCTGGATCAAGCGGTCGACACCGAGCAGCGGGACGATCTCATCAAGGCCAACGATGGCGACACGCACAAGGCCGTCAAGCTTGCCGTGCTCGTTGACGCGGAGGGTTCCGGCGCCGACCACGATGGCGCTTCCTTGCGTGAAGCGCAGCGATTTGATCTCGATGCCGCCGCCGGTTGCCTGCATCTCGCGGAAGCGCTCGGCCCACGGTTTCGGCGACGAATCCTTGAACCCCCGCAGCACGGCATCGAGTTCGATGTCGAGCGGCACGGCGAGCAGCGGGTGCAATGTCGGCGCCGTCGCCGCGGCCAACTGCAAGATGACCTCAATGACGGGCCGGTTGCGCGGCGAGCCGCCGGCGATGCGGCCTTCCAGCTCCGCGCGTTTGGCATTGAACAACGCCTCGGCGTTATTGTCGCCGGCGACGCGATCGAGACGCAGCCCGTCGACGGTGGCGGAAAGGCCTTCGGGATCGGGCGGCACGCCGCGCACGCTGACCCGCGCGCGCGTCCAGTCGGCGACGAAGCTCGGCGACTGGCCCAATTCCGCCACCGCGAGAGGACCGACGATGTCGCCGGTCAGCCGGGTTGGACGATAGACCTCCGCCCCGAACGTCACCGACCTGGCCTTGACGGCATAAGGCGGCACACTGTTTTTGATTTCGGCTGCGGCGTCGGCGCAGCGCACTTTCATACCGAGCGGAAATCCGCCGATGGATTGGATGCCGCAGGAATAAATCCGACCGGCGGCGGCCTCACGCTCTACCCAGCCGGCCAGCGTGCGGTCGGTGACCGCGGCGGCGTAATACCACAGCCAGCCCCATGCGATGGCCAGTACGACGATGATCGCCACCGCCGCCAGGATCCGCCAGAGCCGGCGCCGGGCGCGGCCGGAGGGGGGCGCTCGCGGCCGCTTGGCTTGCTGGCGCATCATGCTGATGGGGGATTCGGCTGCCATTATTCCTCTTCGCCTGTGGAGTGCGGCGTTTCAAAGACGTTACCGGAAAGACGTGGCCGGAGCCCTTGCCGATTGCGCAGCCCCAATGGGCCTGTTAGGCGAGCGGAAGTTCCATCGGGAGTCAACGCGGTGAAGTCCGCAATCGATACGCACGATCGCGAAGACCTTTGGGTGTTCGGCTACGGCTCGCTGATGTGGCGGCCGGGCTTCGACTTTTTGGAGCGGGTGCCGGCGCGGCTCATCGGCTTGCACCGGGCGCTCTGCGTCTATTCGTTCGTGCACCGCGGCACCCCGGAACGGCCGGGCCTGGTGCTCGGGCTCGATCGCGGCGGCATGTGCCGCGGCATCGCCTTTCGCGTCGCCGCCGCGGCGCGGGAAAAAACCGTCGCCTATTTGCGCGCCCGTGAGCAGGTCACGACCGTGTATCTGGAAACCTTGCGGCGGATCGAGCTTGGAGAGGAAGCTCGCCGCCAGGTGCGGGCGCTATGCTTCATCGTCGACCGCAGTCACGTGCAATATGCCGGGCGGCTGACCCTTTCCGAGTGCGTGCATCATGTGCGGCAGGGCCACGGCAGCTCCGGCCCCAATCGCGACTACGTGCTGGAAACGGTGCAGGCGCTGGAAGCTTTGGGGTATCGCGAGACCGATCTGCACCTGATCGCCGAAGCTCTCAGGAGTCAGCAATCAGGGATCAGGCATCAGGAGTCAGGTACCGGGAAAGGATCAAAAATCATTCTTCCCGATGCCTGACCCCTGACTTCCTGATTCCCGGACCAGGCGCGTGGTCGCGTCCTCCAAGACGGCTTGCAGCCGGGTGAGAAAGGCCCGCTTGTCGAGGCCGGGAGGGATCGGGTCGAGGACTTCAACGAGCACGGCGCCGGGATAGCGGCGCAGCGAACGGCGCGGCCAGAACAGTCCGGAATTGAGCGCCACTGGCACGCAGGGCAGTCCGGTCTCGGCATAGAGATAGGCGACGCCGGGGAGGTAATGCGGCGCGGCGCCGGGTGGACGCCGCGTGCCTTCGGGAAAGATCACGATCTGCCGTCCGCTCGCCATCTCCTCGCGGGCCAGCGCCGCCATGCATGCCAGCGCCGTCGCGCGCGAGCCGCGATCGATCGGGATCATCCGCGCCTTGCGCACGAGCCAGCCGAACACCGGAATCCAGATCAATTCGCGCTTGAGCACGAAGGTCGGGTCGGGCAGCAGCGCAAATAACGCGAACGTCTCCCACAGCGATTGGTGCTTGCAGGCGACGATATACGCGCCCGTTGGCAGCTTCTGGCGTCCACGCCATTCGACCCCGACGCCGCAGACGACCCGCAACAGCCACAGGCTGCTGGCCGCATAGCCGCGCAGGGCACCGAGCAGAAACGCGTAAGGTAGCGCAAGGGTCGGCAGCGCCACGATCATGCGCACGATGAGGTTGACGTAAAACAGCGCGTTGAAGAGGAGCGAACGGGCAAGAAGAGAATGCCTCACTGGATCGCCGTCATCCTGAGCCGCGCGCGACCCGCTGATACTACGTCGCGCGCGTCGGAAATGCGATTGCCGCCCGCTTCGGCCGCCACGGAGTCGAAGCGCATGCGCACCTTGGCGAAAAGGAATTTGAAATATTCCGACAGCACCAGCCGGGTGGTCGCGCCGTTCGCCCACCACGGCTCGACGCGCAGCCGGTCGGAGACGACCGGGAACGGAATCAGCGCCACATCTGGAAGCTGGTGGGCGATCTCGGCGAGCGCGCGCGGCATGTGATAGGCCGAGGTGACGATGATGAGCGACTGGAAGTCGCGGTCGAGCGCCCAACGGCGGGTTTCCACCGCATTGCCGAGCGTGTTGATCGCGGAATAGTCGAGATCGACGCAGCAGGCGAGGAAGCGCCCGTAATCGGCGACCTGGCGCGCGATATCGGCCGTCGTCGTGCCGGGGTTGACCCCGGTGATGAGCAGGCGCTTGCCGCGCCCGGCGGCCAGCAATTCGAGCGCGTCGGACACTCGCGAAGTGCCACCGGTCAGCACGACAATGCCGTCGGCGTTGCGAGCAAGTGCGACTTCCTGGTTCGGCAGCAGCCAGAGGAAAGCTGCAAATCCGAGCACAAGCGCGATGCCGCCGAGGACGGCAAGTCTGACCGCAAAGAATTTGATATGCCGTGTTCTGACCGCGGACTTAAGGCTGAGCATCGCCGCGCGCGTCCCTCGCGCCCAATCCCGTTTCGACCCGAATCAGGCCGCTACCTCCGCGCCAAGTTGATCGCGTTTCAAGTCGTTAGTCGATGGCTTCGAGCGTGCGGTTGACGGTGTGCCGCGAGGCAAACGCCGTGACCAGCGCCATGAACACGATTTGCAGCAGGATCGCCAGATAACCAATAACGCCGATGGAGAGATTGCCGAACAGGCCGGCGACCTGATCGCCGCCGGCAGTTCCGGTCAGCCAGGCGTTGGCCGCTTCAGTCATGCCAAACAAAACGATCGCCGCTCCGCCGCCGATCGCGCCACCCTTGAAACCGAGGATGAGGAAATGACGCTGGAACTGCCCGGCGACAAAGCTGTCGGTGGCGCCGACGTAATGCAGCACTTCGACGATCGGCCGGTTGGCCGCCATGGCTCCGCGCGTGGCGAAGGTGACCGAGAGCACGGTCACCGCCAGCACTAGGACAAGCACCGCGACGCCGGCCACGATCGCGGTTCCCGCCATGGTGCGCATGCGATCGATCCAGCGCCGATGATCGTCGAGGCTGGCGGTGGGAACCCTGGCCGCCAGCACTTGCCGCAACGAGGCGAAATCGGGTCGCGCGCCCGCGGCGAGCTTGACCACGATCAGTCGCGGAATCGGCAAGTCGTCAAGCGCAAGGCCCGCACCGAGCCAGGGCTCGACCAGCCGTGCCGATTCTTCCTTGGTATAGGGGCGCACCTCGACGACGCCGGCAGCCGCGCGCGTGATCTCGACCGCGCTACGTACATCGGCGTCGATGTTGCGGCCGGGTGTGGGCCGCACCTGGATGGTGACCTCGCGGCCGACCTCCGCCTGCCAATCGCTGGCCGCGCTTACCACCATCAACGCGGCGCCGGTGGTGATCGAGGCGAGGAACGTCATGATGGCGACGACGGCGGTGAGCGAGCGCCCGGCGATCGAGTTTCTCGGCACGATCGGCGCAGCCGCGGGAAGCGTGCGCATGAGCGAAGGGGACGCGGCAAGTCCGTCCCACGGCTCCGTCATGCTCTCGACCGGTTCAGTCATAGACATGCAGGCGCCCTTCATGCAGGACCAGACGGCGCGCGTCGTACTCATCCATCAGCGCGATGTCGTGGGTGGCGATGACGACCGCGGTCCCGCTCTTGTTGAGCTCGATGAACAGCCGCAGCAGGCGTTGCCCGAGATTGGGATCGACGTTGCCGGTCGGCTCGTCGGCGAGCAGCAGCTGCGGCCGGGCGATCACTGCGCGCGCGATGGCCGCGCGTTGCTTCTCGCCGCCGGACAGCACCGGCGGCAAAGCGGCCATACGCTCGCCAAGCCCGACCCATTGCAGCAGCTCGACCACCTCCGCCCGATAGTCCGCCTCGTCCTTGCCGAGAACGCGCAGCGGCAGCGCCACGTTCTCATAGGTGGTCATGTGGTCGAGGAGCCGGAAATCCTGGAACACCATGCCGATCCGCCGCCGCAGATTGGCGCGGCCGTCCTTGCTCAGGATCGCGGTATCACTGTCGAACATGCTGATCAGGCCGCGCGTCGGCCGCAGCGACAGCAGCAGCAAACGCAGCAGCGAGGTCTTGCCGGCGCCGGAGGGGCCGGTGAGGAATTGGAAGGAATGCCCGTCGATCCCGAAGTTGAGGTCGCGCAGCACCTCGGGGCCGGGCCCATAGCGCAAGCCGACATTCTCGAACCGGATCACGCCGTCCCTCCGCAAGCCTCCGGGGATAGTAGCGCGCTGCCGCGGCTGATTCGCGGCCGTCGCAGCAGCCTCATACCACGATGCCCCGGCGGCGGCGGGCGGTATGGTTTCCAATTCGTTAACGGATCGGAGTTAGGGTCGCCGTTCGAAGGTGACGCACCGCTGATTCGCCGATGCAGATCGCTTGCCCGTCTTGCGCTACCTCCTACGATGTGGAGATGGCAAGCCTGTGCCCGGATGGGCGTCAGGTGCGCTGCCTCTGCTGTGGCATGGTTTGGCACCCGGAGCTGACCCACGCCCAAAAGCTCCTTGCCGCCGCCGCGGCGATCGCCCCCGACCAAGAGGCCGTCGCGCCCGCGGCCGATACGATAACCGATGCAACTCCGTCATCACTGGCCGCAATGCCCGCTGCTGAAATGACGGGCGAAGCCGCCTCGTCCGATCCATCTGCCGATCCGCCTTCCGGCAACGCGCAGCCGGTGACGGCGACCGACGAACCCGGCGCCGCATCGGACGAAGCATCTGACGCACAGGCATGCGAACCTGGCGCCACGGCGGATGTGGATGCGCCACCGATCGTCCCGGACGATGCCGACGACCGCGCTCCACCGATCGAGGTAGCCGCCGATGGTGCCGCCGAACCCGATCGCGAGCCGGCCGAAGATATCGACTACATTGCCGCATACCGCCTGCGGCGCCGCGCCCCGCGCCGCCCGATGCGCTGGCCGCTGTCGCAATTGCAGGCCGGCATCCTCGTCCTGGCCCTGATCAGCATCGTTGTCGTCGGCTGGCGGAGCAACGTCGTGCGCGCGCTGCCGCAGACCGCTTCGTTCTACGCCCTGCTCGGTTTGCCGGTGAATTTGCGCGGGCTCACCTTCGACGACGTCGTCACCACCGCGGAGCAGCACGACGGCGTGCCGACCCTGGTCGTCGAAGGCACCATCTTCAACGGTGCCCGCAAGGCCGAAGACGTACCGCGGCTCAAATTTGTGGTGCGCAACGCCGCGCGGCAGGAGATTTATTCCTGGACGACAACGCCCTCGCGCGACGTTCTGCCACCGGGAGAGACGGTGTCTTTCCGCACCCGGCTCGCCTCGCCGCCCTCCGACGCGCACGATCTCGTCCTTCGCTTCGTCAATCGCCGCGAATTCATCACTGGAGCACGCTGACGGCCATGGCGCGCGTACTCATAGCCGAAGACGAGGAAGTGTTACGCGCGTTGTGTGCGCGCGCGCTGTTGACCGACGGCCACGAGGTCAAGGCCGCGCGTGACGGCAGTGAGGCACTCGAACTGCTGGCGAGCGAGCAGGGGGGCTTCGATCTCCTGCTCACCGACATCCGCATGCCGCAGATGGACGGCATTGAGCTGGCGCTCGCCGCCGGGCGCGATTATCCCGACCTCACGATCGTGTTCATGACCGGCTTCGCCGATCAGCGCGAGCGCGCGCACGGCCTCGACGCCATCATTCACGACGTGATCGCCAAGCCGTTCTCGGTCGGGACGCTGCGTGCCGCGGTCAAGGAAGCGCTGACGGTGCGGGCGCGCTGACTCATTTCCGTCACCCTGAGGCGCGAGCGAAGCGAGCCTCGAAGGGCGACGGCCCGGGTGCCTCGGCCGCATCCTTCGAGGGCCGCTTCGCGGCCACCTCAGGATGACGGACAAAGTTCAATTGTCGTCCGACGCCGCATAGGGCCGCGGCAGCAGCGCGCCCGGCAGGTCCGGATGCGGCCGGCCGAAATCGGGCACCGGCGAGTCTTGGCCGATCTGCACGATGCCGCGGCGGATGGCACGGGTGCGCGTGAAATGCGCGAATAGAGCATCACCATCGCCACGGCGAATGGCGCGGGCGATCTGCGATAAATCCTCGTTGAAGGTGCCAAGCATCTCCAGCACCGCGTCCTTGTTGGCGAGGAACACGTCGCGCCACATGGTCGGATCGGAGGCAGCGATGCGGGTGAAATCGCGAAAGCCGCCGGCGGAAAATTTGAGTACCTCGGAGCGCGTTACTTCGGCGAGTTCGTCGGCGGTGCCCACGATCGTATAGGCGATCAGGTGCGGCAGATGGCTGGTGATCGCCAGCACGAGATCGTGGTGCGCCGCCGGCATGGTCTCGACATTGGCGCCAAGCGCGCGCCAGAAGGCGGCGAGCTTCTCGACCGCGGCGGCATCGGCGCCGTCGGGCGGGGTGAGGATGCACCAGCGGTCGACGAACAAGCCGGCAAAGCCGGCGTCGGGCCCGGAATTCTCGGTGCCGGCGACCGGATGCGCCGGGACAAAATGCACGCTTGCGGGCAGATGCGGTGCCATGTCGCGCAATACCGCGCCTTTGACCGAGCCCACGTCGGAAACGATCGCGCCATGCGCAAGATACGGGCCGATTTCGGCGGCGACCGTGCCGCAAACGCCGACCGGGACGCAGACGATAACGAGATCGGCGCCGGCGACCGCGGCGGCGTTGCTCTCCACCACCCGATCGGCCAGCCCGAGTTCGGCGACGCGCCGCCGCGTCGCCGGCGACCGTGCGGTCGCCACGATCTCGCGCACCACGCTTTGCGCGCGCGCCGCGCGTGCGATCGACGAGCCGATCAGGCCGGTGCCGATCAAAGCCAGCCGGTTGAACATTGGTCCGGATTTACCCACAGCGTCACGCCGCCTTAGCGAGAAATTCTTTGAGCGCGGCGACGACGAGGCGGTTCGCTTCCTCGGTGCCGACACTCATGCGCAACGCGTTCGGCAGCTTGTAAGCGGTGGTCTGGCGCAGGATGAAGCCGCGCGCCATGAGAAAGGCGTTCGCCTCCTTCGCGGTGCGGCCCTTGGTCTGCGGAAAATGGATCAGCACGAAATTGGCGACGCTCGGGATCACTTCCAGACCGAGCTTGCCGATCTCCTGCATCAGCCAGCCAAGCCAGCGCGTATTGTGCTCGCGCGAGCGCTCCTGGTGCTCGTGATCCTCGATCGCGGCGATGCCGGCGGCGATCGCCGCCCCGCTGACATTGAACGGGCCGCGAATGCGGTTGATGGCATCGACGACAGCGGCGGGGCCGAACATCCAGCCGAGCCGCAGGCTCGCCAGCCCGTGAATTTTCGAGAATGTGCGGCACATGACGACATTCTCCGAGGTGGCAACGAGTTCGATGCCGGCCTCATAGTCGTTACGCCGGACATAATCGGCGTAAGCCGCATCGAGCACGAGGAGGACGTGTCCGGGCAGGCCGCGGTGCAGGCGCTTGACCTCGTCGAACGACAGGCAGGTGCCGGTCGGATTATTCGGATTGGCGAGAAAGACGATTTTTGTCCTCCCCGACACCTTACCAAGGATTACATCGACGTCGGCGGTGTAATTCGTCTCCGGGGCCACTACCGGCATTCCGCCGGCGCCCAGCGTTGCGATCGGATAAATCAGAAATCCGTGCTTGGTGTAGATCGCCTCGTCGCCGTCGGCCAGGTAGGCGTGCGCCAAGAGATGCAACAAATCGTCGGAGCCCGCGCCGCAGACAATGCGGTCGGGATCCAAACCGAATGAACGCCCGATGGCTTCGCGCAGTTTTGTCGCGGAACCATCGGGATAATCCTGCAACGACCCGGCGGCGGCCTTATAGGCCGCGATCGCGCGCGGGCTCGGCCCGAGCGGCGTCTCGTTTGACGACAGCTTGAACACCTTGGCGGCGCCAGGCGCGTCGCTATCGCCGGGCACATACGCCTCGATGTCGAGCACGCCCGGCCGGGGCTGGGGATACACATTCATCGCACGTTCCGTTTTCTTCCTCGTCCGCTTATGGGGAGGAATTATCCTTTCGCCGGCACCGTATATCGGGTCGCGTGGCTGCCGACGAGGGCCCTCGAGCGGATCGACGCACCGGTGCCCAGCAGCGCCTCGGCGACGGCGCCGATGCCGCCGCGCGCGACGGAAACAAGGAGCGCTGCGCCGTCGAATGCGCGGTCGGGGACCGCAATGGCGTCGGCGAGGCCCGCGAGGTGATCGACGAACCCCGCATTCCAGCCGGAGACGCGCACGCTCCATACTTCGGTTTCGGTCACCATCGCGTCCGCCGCCACGCGCGAGATCACGAACACCGGCAGGCCGGCCGGATGATCGGCGCGCTCGACGAACGGCAGCCGCGCGATGACTTTCGGCGCGCTGTCGAATTCGAGAGCCGTCCACCACGGGCCGCCGCCGGCGCCGGCGATGGCGAAAGCAGGCACGAGACCGAGGTCGCCTTTCGAGGCGGTCACCGCCTGGACGACGCTCGCCGCTCCCATGTGCGGCACGAACGGCACAGTGAAGCCGAAATGAAATCGTGCGGAATCGCGCATCAGCGCGTCGCCGGTGGAGAGGTCGGCGTGCACGGCGAACGGCGCCTGCACGTAGGTGAAAGTCGAAATGATGACCCGCCAGATGCTCTCGGCGGTGTCGAGCGGCAGGCTGCCGTGATGACGCTGCACCAGGCGGCGCATCATGTCGGCCTCGCGCGCCGGACGGAACGCGGAGCCGGACTCTTCTGTTTTCTTCACCGCGATCAAACGTTCGATGATTTCGCCGCGCTCGATTAGGAGAGCGTGCATGTCTTCATCGATGCGATCGATGTCGCGCCGCAGGTCGATGAGCGAGGGTACTTTTTGGCGCGGCGGTTTCATGCTTTGCCCCGGCAATTGCCTGGATTGATAAGTACGGCCGGGGCTGAAAGCAAAGAAAAATCAAGCAACAAGCAAAGAAAACATTGACTCCATCGGGCAGCGGCCTATTTACGCCCCTTTGACCACCCGCCAAGGCGGATTTCATCGCCGGGACCTACCATGGCAGAGGCCAGCGCGACGCTCGATCTCGCCGACCGCACGCGCGAAGCGGACCATCCGCATTCGCTGCTGGTGCGTTTCCCCGCGAACAATCCGCTGCGGCTCGACGCCGGTATTGATTTCAACCCGCTGCAAATCGCCTATCAGACCTATGGCGCGCTCAACGCCGAGCGCAGCAACGCCGTTCTCATCTGTCACGCGCTCACCGGCGACCAGCACGTCGTCAACAATCATCCGGTGACGGGCAAGCCGGGCTGGTGGGAGACCATGGTCGGGCCCGGCCGGCCGATCGACACCGAGCGCTATTTCGTGATCTGTCCCAATGTCGTCGGCGGCTGCATGGGCTCGTCGGGGCCGGCGTCGACCAATCCGGAAACCGGCGCGCCCTGGGGTCTCGACTTTCCCGTCATCACCGTGCGCGACATGGTGCGCGCGCAGGCGATGCTGCTCGATTATCTCGGCATTGAATCTTTGTTTGCCGTGGCGGGCGGCTCGATGGGCGGCATGCAAGTGCTGCAATGGGCGGCAAGCTATCCGCAGCGCGTGTTCGCGGCGCTGCCGATTGCCGCCGCGACGCGGCATTCTGCGCAGAACATCGCCTTCCACGAGGTCGGCCGTCAGGCGGTGATGGCCGATCCGGACTGGCGCGGCGGCCGCTATTTTGCCGAAGGCACCAATCCGCGCCGCGGGCTCGCGGTGGCGCGCATGGGCGCACACATCACTTATCTGTCCGACGCGGCGCTGCACCGGAAATTCGGCCGCCGTTTCCAGAACCGCGAGAATGCGACATTCTCATTCGACGCCGACTTTCAGGTCGAGTCCTACCTGCGGCATCAGGGGATTACCTTTGTCGAGCGCTTCGACGCCAATTCGTATCTCTATCTGACGCGGGCCATGGATTATTTCGATCTCGCTGCCGACCACGACGGCGTCGTCGCCAATGCCTTCCGCGGCGCGCCGACGCGGTTTTGCGTCATCTCGTTCACCAGCGACTGGCTGTTCCCGACGCCGGAATCCCGCGCCATCGTGCACGCGCTAAACGCCGCCGGCGCGCGCGTCTCCTTCGCCGAGGTCACCACCGATAAGGGCCACGACGCGTTCCTGCTCGATGAGCCGGAATTGTTTACAATCGTGCGTGGGTTCCTCGAAGGCGCGGAGAAAGCGCGCGGGCTAAAGCCGGTGCGGAGGTGACGATGCTGACGCGGCTCAAGCACGACCTCACCATGGCGGAAGCCGCGCGCGGCCCGGGCGGTTCGCGCGTCGACTTGCTCGAGGTCGCCGCCATGGTGGGGCGCGGCGCGCGCGTGCTCGACGTTGGCTGCGGCGACGGCGAGCTATTGCGGTTACTGGAATCGCGTGGCGTCGACGGCCGCGGCATCGAACTATCGCGCGAGGGCGTCAACGAGTGTGTCGCCAAGGGTCTGGCCGTAGTGCAGGGCGACGCCGACACCGACCTCGAAGACTATCCGGACGACGGCTTCGACTTCGTCATCCTGTCGCAGACGATACAGGCGACGCGCCGGCCGCGCGTCGTGCTCGAGCACATGCTGCGCATCGGGCGGCACGCCATCGTCTCGTTCCCGAATTTCGGCCATTGGCGAATCCGGTTACAGGTCGCGCTTGGCGGCCGCATGCCGCACACGGACAATCTGCCTTACGCCTGGTATGAGACGCCGAACATCCACTTTTGCAGCATCAAGGATTTCCGCCAGCTCTGCCACGTTTCCGGTGCAAAGATGGAGGAGGCGGTGGCGCTCAACGCCTGGGGCCGGCGCATGCGGTTGAAAATGCCGTGGTGGTTCTGGAATCTGTTCGGCGAGCAGGCGGTGTTTTTGCTCAGCCGCCGGAGGTAAAGTCCGCCGTCATCCTTTGAGTCCCTTCCGCCGCGTGCAGCGCGGGCCCGTAGCTCAATGGTCAGAGCCAGCGGCTCATAACCGCTTGGTTGGAGGTTCGAGTCCTCCCGGGCCCACCACGCATTCCTACGCAAACAGAGATTTCCCGGCTTTTTGCGAATAGCCCCGAATTGGCGGGGATTCTCGCGCGCTTTTGTCTCTGCAAGCTGTTGATTGGATCTCAACGGCCGTTTCGGCGCCTTTGTCTCTGCCCCGCCAAATCACGTTTCCCGACGGCAAAGAGCGGTGTTGGCGGAGACTCGGTTCGAATGCTGGGTTCAGTGCGACGGAAGGCCGAGCATCTCGTGCTGCTTCGGCCATTCGGCGGGCAAGTCGATGAGACGGGCAATGCCCATCCCGTGCGGGAGCCGGCCATCGATGGCGGCTTTGACGAGATCGGGTGCGAGGAAGGCGAGTGAGATCGTCATGTTGATTTTGCGGATGCTGCAATTCTCGCGCTGGGCGATGCTTTCCGTGGTTACTGATGAATCAGTTGTAAGTTCATCAAGCCAACGGCGTCCTCTGGCAATGGCAGCGACCAATGTCGCCCGCGTTTCCGAACGGATCGGTCGCGCAAGTTGCGGCGGCGTCCCCTCGGGCAGAAGAATCTCACGACGCCGCGTCGATGGTGTCCTTTGCCATGGGACATGAAGGACGCCATTAGCTCTGGTCTTCTTGCGAGTAGCTGTCGCTTTCGGTTCTTCGGCAAGGCGGATGACCAATTGCTTCGGTTGCACCTCCACGCGCGCGACCCGGGTATGAATGAGGCTTCGATCGTCAATAGGCTGGGACGGTTTGAAGTGCTCCCGAACCGATTTGATGACCAGCGCCTCGATATCCGTTGCCGGCACCCGGCGTACTGATCCGGCGCGTTCGGCTGTGCCCTGGAGGAGGGCGTGCGAGCCGATCGCGGCCGTAGCTGGTGGCGTCCTAATTTAGGGTCACGGCGCGGCGGAGGCCCCGCAAATTGGCGCCACTCGCGGTTTCAAAGGGGGTCACGGTTGTTTGACGGTGTGAAAAAGGGGCCCCTCCGGGCAAATTGTCTCGAGTGCCAAATCGCGTCGCGGAATGCTGTCTTGATGTCGTCCTACGCCTGCCCGCCGCGAAGTTCCCAGTAGTGTAAATAGCGCCAAGTAAGCGGTCCTTCCTGACATCCACATCTCAATTGTCTTGCGTTCTCCTAGAACGAGTCCTCTCGTCGCCCACGCGCGATGATGGCCAAGCAAAAAAAGCGTATACCCAACGCAAACCACCGGCGGCACAGCAAGCCAATATGGTTGCTGCTTCCATCCAAAAGCTATACTGGCCGCCCATGTTCCGAAGGTAAGCACGATATCCAAATTGCGAATTCCCCAACTCTTCCTGAGGACCGTCAACCCCGCCGCC
>Ga0302326_10016530_pt1 | contig 15438 bp, 14 predicted proteins | sample Palsa_T0_3_FD_202264 | JGI IMG/M metagenome (GOLD analysis project Ga0302326, IMG submission 202264) | Peat permafrost microbial communities from Stordalen Mire near Abisko, Sweden - Palsa_T0_3 | ecosystem: Environmental > Terrestrial > Soil > Palsa > Peat permafrost | place: Sweden: Abisko...
GCACGCGGGCCAGGTTGCCGTGCAGGTCCACGACACGCTGCGCGCCGGCCGCCTGGTGGAGCCCGTCGACGTTCTGGGTGATGATCCCGGCCAGCAGCCCGCGGCGCTCGAGTTCGGCGACCGCGTGATGACCCGCGTTCGGCCGGGCCCCGGTGATGTGCCGCCACCCGAGATGGCTGCGCGCCCAGTACCGCTGGCGGGCCGGGGCCCCGCCGGCGAAGGCCTGGTAGGTCATCGGAGCGGCCCGCCGGGCCCGCCCGGTCTCCCCCCGGTAGTCCGGGATGCCGGACTCGGTCGACAGCCCGGCCCCGCTCAAGATCACCACGTCCCCGTCCGTGACGAGATCGGCCAGCATCCGGAGCGGGCCGGCCGCCACCTCCCCGCGTTCGGGTAGTGAGCCGTCACCAGCGTCGTCCACGGCGAGAGTCACCTCTTCATGCTGCCTGACGCCGGGACGTCCGTTGACCGCGACGCCACCTGAAGGCCCGTGCTACCTGAAGATCAGTGCCACCTGAAGATCAGTGCAGCCTGGTCAGCAGGTTCTCCCGCCATGTCAGCACGGTGTAGGGGCCGACGGTGTAGGTCCGTTCGGGCTGGCCGAAAGCGGCTATGACGGCCGGCATCGGCGGGTACGGCGGCTGGCCGAGCAGCACGACGAAATGGGCATCGTGCAGGCGCGGATCGAACCAGGATGCCTGCGATTCCCACTGGCTGGGCGCCAGAACGCCGTTCCTCATCGTCACCGGCCGGAGGGTGACGCGCTCGCCGCTGGAGACGGTGACGACGCTGCCCAGCCAGGACGTGCCGATGCCGTAGCGGAAGTGGTGCGCGACCAGCCAATTGGTGAGTTGCTCATTGTCGGGCGGCCTGGGCGAGTGCGCTGCGACCAGCCCCAGGCTCAGCAGGTACCCGCACAGCACCACGGCCAGCGCGGGAAGCAGCCGGGCCGCCGCCAGCCGGCCGGCCAGCAGGCGCCCGGCGAGCACGGCCCCGAACGGCAGCACCGCGGCCATCTCCCGCGTCGTGGTGATGTCGCCGACCTTGGCCCACAGCACGAAGGCGGCCAGATTGATCAGTATCCCGGCCACGAGGAGCTGCGGCACCAGGCCGAGGTCAGCGGCGAAGCGGCGCACGGCCAGGCGCGTGGCCCACACGGCCAGGGCCAGGCCAACCAGGTGCAGCAGGAGCAGCGCCGTGGCCAGCCCAAGCGTCCCGCTGAAGATATCGCCGCCGAACAGGAGCGAGAGCCCCTGCAGCAGCAGCAGAAGGTGATGAGGCAGCGCCGCGATGCTGGTCAGTCTCGACGCCACGGGGTTGACGGAGAATCCGCCGTAGGTCCTGATCAGGGCCAGGGCGCCGAACGCGATACCCGCAGCGGCCAGTCCCGCCGCGATCAGCGACGCCTCGTACCATCGCGACCGCAGCGGGGAGCGCTGCTGGATGACGCCCCGGTAGAGGCGGACGCCGCACACGGTCACCAGAGGCGCTACCCCGGTCAGCAAGACCACCGAATCAGCGGTGAGCGCCCAGGCCAGCAGGACTCCGACGGCCACCGGCACATACCAGCGGGGCCGCGCGCGGTCCAGGATCAGCCAGGCCAGGAGGACCGGCACACAGGTGCCCACGTGGTCCGGCGCCCCGAGCAAGACAAAAATGCCGTTGCCCAGCTGCGGGGACAGCATGATCCCGGCGGCGATCAGCATCCTGACCGCGGCCTCTTTGCCCGTCGCCCGGCCCTTGGCCAGCAGTCCGACCAGCAGCAGGAGGAGGGTGTAAGTGATCGCGGCGGCGATGTGGACCACATCGGGGCTCACTCCGCGGACCAGCACCACCAGCACGTACTCGGGCAGCTCGGTGGTGTAGAACGAGACGTCTGACAGCCACCAGCCGTGCAGCAGCGGGTTGCCGTGCAGCATGTCCCACGCCTGCAGCGTGAAGACGGCCCCATAGGAGTCCCCCGGCTCCGTCTGCGATACCCGCAGATAACAGAAGAACAGGGCGACCGGCGCCAGCGCCCACACCACGGGAATCCACCACCGGCGCAGCCGTTTCCGGGGGGCCTGATGGCTGGGTTTGTCACTCCGCCCCGGCCCGGCCGGCACCGGGCCCGGCGCTAGGGCGGGCGCGGCCTCGGTTTCCACTGAAACCTGGGCTACGGCGCCCATATAACCCGTATCGCCGTCGAGGTCAGAGCGCACGCCAGTCATGAAAAATAAGGCTAGTTAGCTTTGCTGTATCGCCCCCAGCTCTTGGCTTTCCCTTTGGATTTCGAATAGGCCGACATTATTCACGACATTAAACAAAACGCCAAGTTCCGGCCATGCTCCCTTATAGCACCCCGTGGCCTATCCATCCGGTCCCCCGGCTCACATTTCACCCGTTCGGGTCATTCCTGGACGGGTCAGGGGGTGGCCAGCAGGGCGCCGATCTGATCATCCAGCGTCGCGGGTGACGTGAGCCGGTTGTCGATGGCGGTGTGCGCGGCGGCGGGCGTGATACTGAGCCGCGGTACCAGGGCGGCGAGCAGGATGCTGGCGACCGTGCTCTTACCGGGCTCCCGGCGGGCCCGCCACCACCCAGGCCGCGGCGGGGGCGGTCACGCGGATTGCGGCGCGGTCCGGGCCGCCTGGCGGGTCCGGTAGGCGGCGACGTTGGTGCGGTTCGCGCACGACGGGCTGCAGAATCGCCGGGACCGGTTCTTGGACAGGTCCACGTGGACGCTGTCGCAGTCGTCCGCGGCGCACAGCCGCAGCCGCTCCAGCTGCCCGGAGCGGATCACGTCGGTGAACGCCATCGCCGCCTCGACCGCCATCCGGTCGGCCAGCGGCGCGTCGGCGGACGTGGCGTGCAGGTGGTAATCCCAGCCGTCGTGCTTGACCAGCTGCGGCAGGGCACTCCCCTCCCGGAGCAGGACGTTGACGAGGCCGGCCGCGTCGCCCGTGTTCATCTCCCACAGCCGCTCCAGCCGGGGACGCAGCCGCCGGACCGCGTCGAGCTCGGCCTGATCATGGGCGCGCTCGCCGGTCCACCGCCAGGCCGCGACAAAACGGTCAAGGGCCGCCACGTCGGGCAGCAGTTCGCGGCCACGACGCCCGGTGTTGACCAGGGCGACGGCGGCAGCCAGGGCCACCTCGGTGTCATGAGCAAAAAGCACCTTGACTCCTTTCGCGCCCTCCAGCTACTGTCACTGGTATACCTCATTTTTACCACTTACAGCCCACGATCGACAGGAGTCCCGGAGTGACTACCGGCAGCACCCGCGCCGTGCGGTCCGCGCGGTCCCGCTCCGGCGGGACCGGGCTGGCCCTGGCCGTGCTGTCCGCAGCAACGTTCGGCACGTCCGGAACATTCGGCTCGTCGCTGATCCACGCCGGATGGAGCCCGGCCGCCGCCGTGATCGCCCGGATCGCCGCGTCGGCAGTCATGCTCACCGTCCCGGCCCTGCTGCAACTGCGCGGACGGTGGGCCCTGCTGCGCCGGGCTGCGCCGCGGGTGGCCGCCTACGGGCTGGTCGCGGTGGCCGGCTGCCAGCTGTTCTACTTCAACGCCATCCAGCGGATGCCGGTGGGCGTGGCCCTGCTACTGGAGTACCTGGGCGCGGTGCTGGTGGTCGGCTGGCTGTGGCTGCGGCACGGCCAGCGCCCCCGGCGGCTCACGGTGGCCGGCGCGGTCACCGCGATCGCCGGGCTGATCATGGTGCTCAACCTGACCGGATCCACCCGGCTCAACCCGATCGGGGTCATGTGGGGACTGCTGGCTGCCGTGGGCCTGGCCATCTACTTCCTGCTCTCGGCGTCGGCCGGTGATGAGCCGCTGCCGCCGATCGTTATGGCGTGGGGCGGGATGTGCGTGGGCGCGTCCGCCCTGGCCGCGCTGGGCGGGATCGGCCTCCTGCCCATGACCGCCACGGCCGCCGACGTCGATTTCCTCGGCCACCATGTCAGCTGGGTGGTGCCGGTGCTGGGCCTCTCGCTCGTGGCCGCCGTGATCGCCTACGTCGCGGGGATCGGCGCGGCCCGCCGCCTCGGGGCCAAGCTCGCCTCGTTCATCGGGATGGCCGAGGTGCTCTTCGCGGTGCTGTTCGCGTGGCTGCTGCTCGGCCAGCTCCCGGCGCCCGTGCAGTTCCTGGGCGGGGCGTTCATCCTGGCCGGAGTAACGCTGGTGCGCATCGACGAACTGCACTCGGCCCGGGCCCCAGCCGCGTCACCTGAGGCCCGGGTCCCCGTCGACGCGGCGCGATGATGCGGCAGGCTTGGCCTTATGAGCGTCCCCTTCCCCGAACCCACCGCACCCGCCCCGTCGCGCGCCGAGGTCTTCCTCACCTACCTCGACTACTTCCGCTCCCGGCTGGTCAGCAAGCTTGAGGGCTTGCCCAGCGCCGAATTGCGCCGCAGCCGGCTGCCGTCCGGCTGGACGCCCATCGAGCTGATCAAGCATCTGGCCTGGGTCGAGATGCGATGGCTCGAGTGGGGCTTCGAAGGCCGCCCGGTCGCTGACCCCTGGGGCGACCAACGGGACGGCCGCTGGTACGTGGCCGCCGACGAGACCCTGACCGGGCTGGTCGCGGCGCTCGACACCCAGGCCGCGCGGACCCGGGCCATCGTCGAATCCCACGACCTGGCTGACGTCGGGCAGCCCGGCGAGCGGTGGAACGGAGCCGAGCCCGCGACCCTCGAACGGATCTTGTTCCACCTGGTCCAGGAGTACGCGCGGCACGTCGGCCAGCTCGACATCGCCTGCGAACTGGCCGGCGGCCCGACCGGGGAGTGAGCACGATGGGCGGGCTGACTGCTGGCCGGGCCGGGCCGGACGCTCGCTGGACCAACGGCCAGGTCATCCAGGCGACTGGCGGCCGGGCGTAGCAGCCGTCTGGAAGACCGGCCAGCCGATCTCGGTCCGCCACTGCGACTCGTCCGCCGTGTCGTGCGGCCCGATGAGGTAGTACTCGCGGAGGGGCCCCTCGACGGCCAGCGCGTGCTGCGTCACGTAGGTGCCCAGCGAACCGTAGGCGAGGTCGATGTCGGTGTGCGGGCCGGCATGCACGATCGTGGCCAGCTCCACGGCCGGCACGGTCAGCGGCGCGACCCGGCCCATCGGCCGCACCGGTCCCGGGCCGGGGATGAAGACCGTGGCCTGCCCCCGCTCGTCGGTGAACAGCTCATTGGAGAAGACTCCGCCCCCCGGCCCGGCCGGGGCCACGTCCTGGGCGGCCAGCGTGGCGTAGAGCTCTCCGAGAGCCCCCTGATACCAGGCCAGCGCGTCCTTGGTGTCGATGATCTCGGAGACCGCGGCCGCGGCCGCCGCCTCGACGCTGCGGTGCCCGATGTCGGCCGGCACGGCTGACGAGGGCGGCTGGAGCAGGTCGCGCAGGGACGTCACCGCACTCTGGGTCCGGGCCAGCCCTTGTTCCAGCCGGTCAAGGTGGGCGGCGATCAGCTCGTTGCGGGCCTGCACGTCGGGCGCGGCCAGCACCGCGTGGATATCGTCCAGGGGCATGTCGAGCTGCCGGAAGCGGCGGATGACCTGCGCCGTCGGGATCTGATCCGTCGCGTAGTAGCGGTAGCCGGTCCGCGGGTCCACGTCGGCGGGCTCGAGCAGGCCGACCCGGTGATAGTGGCGCAGCGTCTTGACGCTCATGTGCGTAGCGCGGGCGAAGTCGCCGATCGCGAGAGAAGACTGCATGTGATCAGTCTGCCTCCCTCCCCTTAGGGGAGACCTAGCGCCCGGATCAGCGGTTGACCCTCCCACGGCGGGACGAGCGAACGTGGGAACTACCGAACCACGGCTTACCGACAGAGAGGATCAACCAGCCATGACCACGCAGCTGACCGGCGTCATCGCCGACCACATCGCCGCCGTCAACGCCTTCGACACCGACGCGATCGTCGCGACCTTCGCCGAGGACGCTTATGTCAACGACAACCGCCGCGAGATCGCCGGCATCAGCGCGATCCGGCGGTGGGTGGAAAAGGAGATGGTGGGCGACAAGGTCACCCTCGAGGTGCGCGAAGTCGTGGACCACTACGGCGACACCATCGTGCGGGCCGCCTACGACGGCGAGTACGACAAGACCAACCTGCCCGATGAGCTGGTCATGTCGAACTACTTCAGCGTCCGGGACGGCAAGATCGTCAGCCTCGCCGTCATCCGCAACTCGCCCTCCCCCTACTGACCCGGCCGCCGGGCGTCAGGCCGGCGGCACGCGGTCCCGCCGGTCCTGGCGATATGACCGCATCGGCTCGGCCAGGTCCATCGCGGCGAAGGCGGCGGGCCAGTCATCCGGGCCGTACCCGGCGCCCAGATCGCAATGATGCAGCTCGACCTCGACCAGCCGCCGGGTCAGCAGCCCGGCGGCCGGGAACGGGGCCGAGTCGAGCATCTGTACCGGGAACTCCCAGGCCTGGTCGGGCAGCCGCCGGGCGACGTAGCGGAAGGCCATCGCCGAGTCGGCCAGGTCGGCTATGAGTTCCTTGGCCGTCTGGGAGGCGCCCCGCTCGATGTCATCGTCCCGGGCGTCCTGGCTGTCATAGGCGGGGCGCTCCTCCCCGGCCCCGGCGCCGACCAGCACATTGCGCATCGCGTCAGCGTTCCGGGCCAGGTGGGCCAGGACATGGGCCCGCGTCCAGCCCGGCAGCAGCGACGGCGCCCGCAGGTCCGGCTCGGCCAGCACCCGGGCGCTGCTGAGCAGGCGCTGCGTCGCGTCGTCGATCTGGTCACTGAGCTCACGTCTCACCGCGTCCACCCGCCTACTGTAAAGAGGGCGCGGCCGCGTCGGTAGCTCAGCCCGCCTGGTCGCGTCGCAAGCCGTCCTCGGCGTATTCCACCAGCAGGTCGCTGATCGACAGGCCACGCCGCTCGGCCTGGGCGGCCAGCCGCTCGGCCAGCCCGATCGGCATGACCACGCTGCGACGGACGCAGTCATCGCTTTCCCACGCGTCGCCGCGCATTTCGTCGGGCGTCTCAGACATGCTTCCTCCTCTCCGCCCCAGTCCCCTCCGCCTCAGTCCCCTCGGCCCCAATCCCCTCAGCCGCAGTCTCCTCGGCCGCAGTTCCCTCAGCCGCAGTCCACTCGGCCGCCTGGCGGGCCGGCTCCTCTACCGCGACGTAGCGGCGCAGGATGCGGTCGCTCAGCAGGCCCAGGCAGCTCAGGTTGGGGAAGCCTGGCCCCTGAGCGAGCCCGGCGACCAGCGGCAGGTGCAGCGGCGGGCTCAGGCCGGCGACCGACAGATCGAGCTCGATCCGCCGTTCGAGTTCGGCCCCCGCCAGTGCGCTCTCGAGCCGCAGGCGGGCTTCGCTGCCGAGCAGCCCCTCGAACCAGCGGGCCTGGAAGCCGATCGCGACGACCACGAAGTCGTAGGCGACCCGCTCGCGCTCGGCGCCGTACTCCATCGTGACAACCACCTGCCGCTCGCCGGCGTCGAGGGCAACGGCCCGCCCGGCGAGCGTGCGGAAGCCGTGCGACTGGTTGAGAACCGCCTCGGCTTGCGACGAGAAGACGCCGCGGTCGGTGCGCTCGAGGAACTCGCGCCGGTTCGACTCGGCCAGCCGGGGCCAGTCCCCGGGGTCGGAGTAGAACCGGTTCTCGTCGTAGCTCTCGCCCCGCGAATAGAGGACCCCGCGGCTGGTCAGGACGTCGATCGTCGAGCGCTTGGGCGACTTCCTCAGCAGGCTGATGACGATCGAGGCCGCTGTCTCGCCGCTGCCGATCACGCACACGCTCCGGGCCGTCTCCGTACGCGGTGGCCCGGCCAGCCAGTAGCTGCGCCCGTCCGACACCCGCGGATGCCGGAGCGGCTGGCCCGCGACCCTGATCGGCGGGCCCGCGCCGGTGAAGACGACGCCGTCCGCCCCGAACTCATCCCCGTCCCTGAGGGCCAGCCGCCACTGCCCGCCGTCGGCCTCCAGGCTGACGACCTCGCCCGCGACGATCTCAGCCTCCGCCTGCTCAGCGACCTCACGCAGGTAGAAGCTCCACTGCCGGTGCGTCGGGCGCAGCCGGCCGCGATCGACCCAGTCGGCATAGGCCCTATGCCCGATCAGGTGCCGCGGCCAGCTGTAGGCCGCCATCGCCGCGGTCACCGCCGGCGACGCCGCGCCCCAGCTGCCGGCGTACGGGAAGCCGACATCTTTTTCCGGCGGCGTGCCCAACGGCAGCCGGCCGCTGGTGTAGCCCTGCCGCCCGGTCCAGTTCCCCGCGACCGGGCCCCGGTCGACGAGCACGACCCGAGGCGCGCTGAGGCCAGCCGCGGCCAGCGCGCGCGCCTTGGCGGCGATCGCGATCCCCTTCGGCCCCGCGCCCACAACGGCCAACGTCGGCATGACGGCGAGGATAACCCGGAGGGGCGTCAGGCCAGTGGCGAGGGACGCGCGGAGGTCGGCTGGGAGAGACGCGCGGGAACTGCTCAGTGATCAGTCGCGTCGGGTGCGGGCGGCGTCCCGGCGGGCGGGAGCAGGCCGGTCAGTATGCGGGTCATCGCGCGGTCGAACAGCGGCTCCGGCTGGGCCGGGTCGCCATCGCCGGGCTGGTCCGCCAGCGCGGCCGCCAGGTGCGGGTGCTGGCCAGCAGCGGCTATCCGCAGGAGATAAGCGGCCAGCGAGCCCTGCCACTGGGCGGTGTCCTGACCCGCCCGCTGCTGGCCGATCTCGGTCTGCGCGAACAGCCGCACCACGCCGGAGAACAGGCCGATGGTCTCCAGCCTCGCCGGCCCGGTCAGGCCCGCCCCGGCCAGCGCGGCGAGCACGTGCTCGATGAACGCGACCGCGTTCGGGCCGGGCAGGTCGCCGGCGGTCGGCACGTCGAGCAGCCACGGGTGCCGGTGGTAGAGCCGCCGGGCCTGCTGGGCGAGGGTGAGCAGGTCGGCGACCGCCTGCCCCGACGGTGCTGCGTAGGAGAACTCGCCGTAGACCTGGTCGGCCATGAGCTCCACGAGCTCGTCGCGGGTGGCCACGTAGCGGTACAGGGAGGCGGGAGCGGTCCCGACGACCGCCGCGGCCGAGCGCATGGTCACTGCGCCGAGCCCGCCGGCGTCGGCCAGCGTGATGCCAGCTGCGGCGATCTCCGCCCGGCTGTGCTCGGGAGACGGCCCGCGGGCCGAACGCTCCGGCCGGGTCCAGATGCTCGGGCCGCGCCCGCTGGGCGGCTGGTCTGGCGTCATTGCGAACACTGTATTCAGTAAGTTAGGCTTCTGCTATAGCGAACGTTGATCGCAGTTACTGCGCGGCGGCGGATCCGGCCGGCGGATCCGCCGGCCCATGACGGAGCGGCGGCCCGAGCCGGCCCGCCCGCGAGACCCAGCCAGGAGCAGAGATGACCGGAGCACCCGAAACTGGCTCGTGGGCCAGGACCTGGACGCCGACCGAGTACGCGCGCAACGGCGCGGTGGAGATCGCGTACGACCGGCTGGCCGGCTCGGAAGGTGACCCGCTGCTGCTCGTCATGGGCCTCGCGGTCTCCCGATTCTGGTGGCCGGCCGGGCTGGGCCAGGCATTCGCCGGCCAGGGGTTCGCGGTGGCCCGCTACGACCAGCGGGACGCCGGAGAGTCAACCAGGATGCCCGACACAGGCGGCAGCAACCCGTTCGCCGCGCTGGCCCGCAAGCGGGGCGCCTACTCTTCCGAGGACATGACCGACGACGCCGTTGCCGTGCTGGACGCGCTCGGCTGGGACAAGGCCCACATTTTCGGCGCCTCGCTCGGCGGGATCATCGCCCAGCGCATCGCGCTCCGCCACCCGGACCGGGTCCTCAGCGTCACGTCGGCCATGGGCATGCCCAGCGATGCCGTCGGCATCAGAGGGGGACGGTACGTGCGCTTCGGCCTGCTGGCCAAGCTGTCCCGGGCCAAGTTCCCCGAGGGCCGGGAGGGCGACATAGCGCTCTCCCTCATGCTCGCCCGTGCGGTCGCCTCCCCGGCCTACCCGTTCGACGAGGACGCCGCGCGGGAGTGGATCGAGCGGGAGGCCGACAGCGGCCCCCGGGACACGAAGGCGCAGAGCAGGCAGGTCGGTGCCCCGTGGCACGGCCCCAAGCTCCGCGAGCTGCACAAGCCTGTGCTCGTCCTGCATGGCGACCAGGACCCCATCCTGCGGCTCAGCGCCGGCCGCGCCACCGCGAAGGCCATCGACGGCGCCCGCCTGGTGGTCCTCCCGGGAGTCGGCCACGACCTGCCCGCGCCGCTGTGGCCCGTCATCGCCGACGAGGTCCGGCAGCTGGCCGGCCGGGCGGGGGCCTCGTCAGGCTGAATGCCTCCCGGCTTCGGCCGCCGGAACTCGTGCCAGAACTTGCGGCCGGAGCGTGTGGCCGGAGCGTGTGGCACGAACTCGCGGCACGAGCGTGCGGCAGGATAGGGGCATGGCCCGCCCCGCGCCCCGGCATGATCGTGATGCTGGCGGCCCGGCCGATGTGCTGGCCGCGAAGGCCGCATTGCGGCAGCAGGTGTGGTCGGAGATGCGGGCGGCGAAAGTGGCCCGGTTTCCCGGTGCAGCGGGACGCATCCCGAACTTTGCCGGTGCGGAGGCGGCCGCCGAGCGCCTTCGCGGCACACCCGCATGGCAGGTGGCCACCACCATGAAGGCCAACCCGGACTCCGCGCAGTGGCCGGTGCGCCAGCGCGCGCTGGAGGACGGCAAGACCGTGTACATGGCGGTCCCGCGGCTGGCCGGGCCGGAGCCGTTCTTTGCTCTGGATCCCGCCCACTTGAGCGAGTCGCCGCGCCAGGCGGCCTCGATCAGCGGCGCGGCCCGCTCGGCCCGGCGGGTCACGCTGGCGCAGCTGCCCCCGGTCGACCTGGTGGTGATGGGCTGCGTGGCGGCCGGCGAGGACGGTGCGCGGCTGGGCAAGGGCGGCGGGTTCGCCGACCTGGAGTTCGCGCTGGCCGCCGCGGCGGGCCTGATCGGACCGCATACCGTGTCCGTCACGACCGTGCACGAACTCCAGGTCCGGGCGGCCGGGACGATCCCGCTGACCGATCACGACGTGCCGGTGGACTTCATCGTCACCGCCGAGCGGGTCATCGATTGCCGCCCCGGCCGCGGGCCACGGCCGGCCGCCGCCATCCGCTGGGAAGACCTGACCGAGGAGAAGATCGCGGCCATACCACTGCTTTCGGCGCAGCGAGCCGGGCGTTCATCGCTGTGTTCCGCTCATGATTGCCGTTTCCAGGAACCGCAGGACGGCGGCGGCGGTGACGTCAGGCTGCTGTGACTGGGGGTAGTGCCCGGCCCCGGGCACCATGACGACCTGCGCTGTCGCCTGCGGCAGGGCGCGGGCGATCCAGTGCGCCTCTCCCGCCGGGTCCGGGAAGTCGGGGTCCTGCTCACCCATCACGACCAGGACGGGCGCGGTGACCTCGGCCAGCCGGGCCTGGGCGGGCGCGTGGCTGGTCCGCGTGGTCAGCGAGAACGCCTTCGCGTAGCCGGGGCGGCGCAGGCTCGCCACGACCTCGCCGCGGTAGGTGCCGAAGTCGTCGGGCCGCCGGCCCGCGTAGAGCTTCGGCAGGTACGCCTTCCAGGACAGGGCCGCCCATGGCCGGGCCATGGCCGCGCGCAGGAGAATGCGCTGCAGGGTGCTCACCACGGGATCGCGGACGAACGGGCCGACCAGCACCAGGCCGGAGACGAGCTCGGGCCGCCGGGCCGCGGCGAGCACGGCCGCCCCGGCGCCCATGGAGTTGCCGACGACGACCGCCGGGCCGCCGAGCTGTCCGATCAGGGCGATCACATCATCGGCGGTGTCCCCGTCGCCGTAGGACGGGAACGTCGCGCTGCTGTCGCCGTGCCCGCGAAGATCGGTGCACGCCACCCGGTAGCCCGCCGCCCGCAGGGCCGGAGCCAGGAAGCGGTACCCGGTCCGCAGGTCACCCATCCCCGGCACCAGCACCACCAGCGGTCCGGTGCCCGCAACGTCGTAGCCGATGCGCCCTCCGGGACGGGCGAGGTAACTCGTGGTGTGGCCGGCCGAGTTCGTCGTGGTTGTGTCGTGTGCGTTCATTTCTGCGTTCCTTCCATGCATGTCAGTCGTCTCCTGGCTGGCTGGGTACCCGCTCGCGGCCGTCGCGCGTGGCTAGGTCCGGGCCGGCTCGGGCTCGAGTTCCGCGACGGCCCCGGGCCCGGGGCCGTCGTCCTCGCGGATGCCGAACCGGGCGTAGAGGCGGCGCAGCGGCGCGGGCGCCCACCAGTTCGCGTCGCCCAGCAGCCGCATCGTCGCGGGCACGAGCAGCATCCGGACCAGGGTCGCGTCGAGGATGAGAGCCACGATCATGCCGACGCCCAGCAGCTTGATGAAGGTGATGCTGGACAGGGAGAACATGCCGATCACGATGACCAGCAGCAGCGCCGCACTGGTGATGACGCCGCCGGTCCGCTGCAGGCCACTGGCGATCGCGGCGGTGTTGTCGCCGGTGGCGTCGTAGCGCTCACGGATCCTCGAGAGCAGGAACACCTCGTAGTCCATGGACAGCCCGAACATGATCGCGAACATCAGGACGGGGATGGTCGGGCTGATCGTCCCGTTCGGAGTGAAGCCCAGCAGCCCCGACAGGTGCCCATCCTGGAAGATCCAGGTCACCACCCCGTACATCGCGGACAGCGACAGGACGTTGGCCACGATCGCCTCGAGGGGCAGCACCAGTGACCCGAACGCGAGGAACAGCAGCAGGAACGTGGCGATGACCACGGCCAGCGCCATCCACGGCAGGGTGTGGCCGATACTGGACAGCTCGTCGGCCAGCGCGGCGGTCTGCCCGCCCACCTGGGCGGTGGCACCCCGGGGCGCCGCGACCTCGCGGACCTGCCCGGCGATAGCCCGGGCCTGCGGCGTATAGGGACCCGGGCCGTAACTCAGGTCGATGCGGGCGACATCCCCGCGGACGCCGGTCACCCGCGCCGCGGTGACACCGGGGACGTGATCCAGGCGGCTGGCGTAGGCGGTCAGGGCGGCGGCGCGGGCCGGCGAGCCGGCGACCGGTCCGCGGAACGCGGCGATGACCTCGATCGGGGCGGTCGGGTTGCCCGGGAAGTCGCGGTTCAGCACCTCGGTGACCACGCGGGGCGCCGCGGCCGACGGCAGCACGGTGGCGTCGACTCCGCCCCAGACCACGTGCAGGAACGGCGAGCCGAGGCCGAGCAGCAGGACCACGATCGGCACCGCGTAGAGCAGCGGGCGGCGCATCACGCTGTGCGCCAGCCGGTACCAGCCGCCGCTCGCCTCGGCCATGGGCGGACGCTGCACCGAGCGGCGGATCCGCAGCGAGTTCACCCTCGGGCCCAGGACAGCCAGCAGCGCGGGCAGTACGGTCAGCGCGGCGATCATGTCTACCAGCACAGTGGCGACCCCGCCGTAACCGATGGACCGCAGGATGGTCTCAGGGAACAGCATCAGGCTGGCCAGCACGATGGCGACCGTCACGCCGGAGACCAGGACGGTGCGGCCAGCGGTGGCCACGGTGCGGGCGACCGCACCCTCGACCGTGTCCTGCTGGTGCAGTTCCTCGCGGAACCGGGAGACCAGGAACAGTCCGTAGTCGATACCCAGGCCCAGGCCCAGGATGGTGGTGATGTTCAGGGAGAACACCGACACGCCAGTGACCAGGGTCAGCAGCCGCAGCGCGGTGAACGAGCCGAGGATGCCCAGCGCGCCGATCGCCAGCGGCAGGCTGGCCGCCGCCAAGCCCCCGAAGATCACCAGCAGCAGGATCAGCAGGATGGGGAAGGACAGGCCCTCGGCCCGGGTGATGTTGGCGGTGGTCTGCTGGTCAATCGTCTCGTCGGTGGGGACCACCCCGCCGACCTGACTGCGCAGGCCGGGCGCGCCCAGGTCCGTCTTGATCGCGTCGAAGTTGTTCTGCCGGGCCGTATCGCTGGACCCAGCCAGCTCGATGACGGCGTAGGTCTGCCGGCCGGTGGCGCTGACGAACTGCCGGGACCCGGTCGACCAGTACGACGCGTACGACTCGGCCCGGCTGTGCGGTAGCGCGGCCAGCGCGTGGGTCACCGCGGACCGGAACGCCGGCGATGCCGTGGTGAGGGTCGGGCTGGAGTACAGCACCACCACGTCCCCGGCGTCACGGCCAAATGCCTTCGTGGCCAGGCTGGCTTCCCGCTGGCTCTGGCTGTCCGGGGCATTGAACCCGCCGGCGGTCTGCACCTTGGCGAAGATGCTGGTCCCCCACACGCCGCCGAGCACCGCGCCGAGCAGGGCCAGCACCAGGATCAGCCGGCGCCGCCGGTAAGCGGTACGTCCCCATCTCTCGAATATGGAATGGCCGGCGGAAACCGGATCTTTCAGAAGCGCAGGGTGCTGACTCATGGCATTCCTTTCTCGCAGCAGCAGCAATACATTCAGAGAACTGAGGCGCTTGTTTCCTCAAGCACTTTGAGCAACTCGAGCACGCCAGAAAAAGGCTTCCCGGCGTCGATGCCGTCGGTGCGTATCCGTCCCTCGAGCCGTCCATCCGGAGTCCGGTTGATGTCGAGGAGAAGCCGAATCGTTGGCCTCGGCGTTGGTGAGGCTTCCATGGCTCACAGTCAACGCGGGCGGCGCGGCCGTGTCCCCAGGGTGTGACCCTAGGTTCGACCCTGGACCGGCCCGCGCAGAAGAATCAGCCCGCGCAGAAGAACCGGCCAGCGCAGAAGAATCCGTCAGTCCAGGAGGGCGGCCAGCGCCCGGCGGGAGGTGATGTCGAGCTTGATGTAGCTGTTGCGGAGGTGGTACTCCACGGTCTTCACCGACACGAACAGCTGGCTGGCCACCTCCCGGTTGGTCAGCCCGGTGGCGACCAGCCGGGCCACCGCCAGTTCGGAGCGGCTGAGCCCGAGCAGGGCCGCGGGACTGCCGGACGCGGCGGTGACCTGCAGGGCGGCCAGTTCCGCGGCGCAGGCCTGCACGTAGGGGTCGGCGCCCAGGCCGGAGAAGAGGTGGTGGGCCGATTCGAGCTGGGCGACGGCGGCCGGCCGGTTCCCGGCCGCGCGCCAGCGGCGGCCGTCGTCGAGGCCCAGCAGGGCGTGTTCAAAGGGCATCGGCACGTCGGCCTCGATCAGGTGGCCGCGGGTGAACGCCGCTTCCGCTTCGGTCGCACGCCCGCGGGCCACGGCCAGATTGCCCCGGCCGCGAGCCAGCGCCAGGGCGGCCGACGCCAGCCCGGCCGGGGGAATGGCGGCCTCGAGTTCGCTGAGCGCCCTCTCGGCGTCGTCAAGCCGCCCCACGCGGGTCAGCGCGTCCGCCTCCAGGGCTCGCCAGGTGAAGATGCCCGGGTGGCCTCCCACACCGAGGAGCCCGGTGGCCCGCACGGACTCCGTCGCCAGCAGTACCCCGGCCGGGTCGCCCCGTGCGCAGGCCAGTGAGGCGCCCGCCGTGGCGGCCGCCGCCACCGCCATGACCAGCGGAAACCGCTCAGCCGCAGCCCGGGCCGCGGTGGCGTGGGCCTGCGCGGCCGGCCACTGGC
>Ga0302326_10016532_pt1 | contig 15436 bp, 11 predicted proteins | sample Palsa_T0_3_FD_202264 | JGI IMG/M metagenome (GOLD analysis project Ga0302326, IMG submission 202264) | Peat permafrost microbial communities from Stordalen Mire near Abisko, Sweden - Palsa_T0_3 | ecosystem: Environmental > Terrestrial > Soil > Palsa > Peat permafrost | place: Sweden: Abisko...
AGGAACGCCTGGGCTTCTCGATCCTGTTCATCACCCACGACCTGTCCCTGCTGCTCGAGCTGGCCGACCGGATCGCGGTGATGTACGCCGGGCAGCTGCTGGAGATCGGCACGGCCGAGGAAATCCAGCACGAGCCGTCGCACCCGTACACCAGGGGACTGCTCAACTCGTTCCCCTCGCTGCACGGCCCGCGCCGTGAGCTGGCCGGCATCCCCGGCTCTCCGCCGGACCTGCGCAACCCGCCGCCCGGCTGCCCGTTCCTGCCACGCTGCGTCTTCGGCACCGCGGCGTGCCGTGAGGTGGACATGGACCTGCTGCCCGTGGCCTCCTCCAGGGATCCTTCGCACGTGACGGCGTGCCCGTTCGTGCTGCCGGAGACACCGGCACCGCCGAAGACGCAGGCACAGCCGGAAACCCTCGGGGAGCTGGGAGCATGAGCGAGCAGACGCAAACCCAGTCGCTGACATCCGCGGCCGCGGCTCGCGGGCCGCTCGCCATGCAGGCGATTTCGGTCAGCAAGGACTTCCGCATCGGCCGCCATCAGACCCTGCACGCGGTGCGCGACGTCTCCTTCAACCTGTACCGCGGGGCGGTCGTGGCCCTCGTCGGCGAGAGCGGCTCGGGCAAGTCGACCGCCGCGCGGCTGCTGGCCGGGCAGGAACGCCTCACCTCGGGCGTCATCCAGCTGGACGGCAAGCGGGTCGAGGTGGCGAGCCGCGGGGACTTCCGCCGCTATAAGAGCCACGTCCAGCTGGTGTTCCAGGATCCGTTCTCTTCGCTGAACCCGGTGCACACCGTGCGCTACCACCTGGAGCGCCCGGTGAAGCTGCACCAGGGCAAGGACGTCGACGTCGACGCCGAGGTCGTCGCCCTGATGGAACAGGTCCGGCTGACGCCCGCCCAGCAGTTCCTGGTCAAGTACCCGCACGAGCTGTCAGGCGGCCAGCGCCAGCGCGTCTCCTTCGCCCGCGCTCTGGCCGCCCACCCCAGTGTGCTGCTCGCCGACGAGCCGGTTTCCATGCTGGACGTCTCAATCCGCCTCGAGATGCTGGCCCTGCTCGACGATCTGCGCCAGCGCTTCAAGCTGGCCATGCTGTACATCACCCACGACATCGCCTCGGCGCGCTACTTCGCCGACGAAGTGCTGGTCATGTACGCCGGCGAGATCGTGGAGCGCGGTCCGGCCGAGGAGGTGACCCAGCACCCGGCCCACCCCTACACCCAGTTGCTGGTCGCCTCGGCTCCAGACCCGGACAACCTCGGCAGCACCCTGCGACGCAGGACTAACCGGAGCAGCGCCGCCGACACCTCTGGGCGGTTGGGCTCTGAGGCCGCGCAGAAACCCGGGGACGCGGCGACGGTCGGCTGTCCTTTCAGCCCCCGGTGTCCGTTCGCGGACGACCACTGCTTCGCCGAAGACCCGGCTCTCCTGCAGATCTCGGCCACGCGCGGGGCCGCCTGCTGGCACCTCGACGAGGCCGCGCCCGAGCTTGTCGCCAAATGGCCGGACAACGGAGGTACCAGCCCATCGGCCCCCACCGGAACCGAAAGCAACAACTAACCCGTATCCAACACGAGAGAGAGACGAAACTGATGTGGAGATTGCACAGCTATAGACGGCTCTGCGCCGTAGCGGCGGCCGGCGTGCTCGCGGGCGGGCTCGCCGCCTGCTCGTCGAGCTCAAGCTCAAGCTCGAGCTCGGCGGGCACCGGCACCACCACCGGTAAGACCCTGGTCATGGAGAGCTCCCCGGAGACCGCCATCACCCAGGACTTCAACCCGTTCGCTACCACCGCTGCCCCCTGGGGCATGGGTGCCACGGGGCTCATCTATGAGCCGCTGATCCAGTTCGACCTGGCCGCGCCGCCGAAGTACTACCCGTGGCTGGCCACGTCGTACGCGTGGTCGAACAGCGGCAAGACGCTCGCCTTCACCATCCGCCAGGGCGTGAAGTGGAACGACGGCACGCCGTTCACCCCGGCGGACGTGGCCTACACCTTTAACCTGGTAAAGAGCAACGCGGCGGTCAACATCGACGGCCTGAAGATCTCCACCGTGAGCACGTCGGGCAACACGGTCACGCTCACGTTCCCCACCGCTCAGTACACCAACCTGGAAGAGATCGCCGGCACCGCGATCGTGCCGCAGGCGATCTGGAGCAAGGCCGGCAACCCGCTGACCTTCGCCGATGCGAACCCGGTCGGCACCGGCCCGTACAAGCTGGGCAGCTTCACCCCGCAGGGTTTCACGCTGGTGAAGAACACGGACTACTGGCAGGCGTCTTCGGTTAAGGTCCCGAAGGTCTTCTTCCCGGTCTACACCTCCAACACCGGCGCGCTCAGCGCGCTGTTCTCCGGGCAGATCGACTGGACCGGGAACTTCATCCCCGGCCTGCAGAAGAGCTTCGTGGACACCTCGCCGAGTACCCATCACTACTGGGAGGCCCCCGGCGGCACCAATAGCCTCATGCCGAACCTGAACAAGTGGCCCACCAACCAGCTGCCCGTACGGCAGGCCATCAGCCTGGCCATCAACCGCAGCGTCATCGCCTCAGAGGGCGAGGCAGGCCTGGAGGACCCGGTCCTGAACGCCACCGGCCTGACCCTGCCGACGTTCAGCGCCTGGAGCGCGCCGGTCGCGAACATGACCGTGTCCGCCACGGCCGACCCGGCCGCCGCCAAGGCGGTACTTCAGAAGGCCGGCTACACCCTGGGCAGCAACGGCTTCTTCTCCAAGGGCGGCAAGGAGGTCACGATCGCGGTCACGGACCCGTCCGCGTACACGGACTACGCTCAAGATGACGCCCTGGTCGCGCAGGAACTGCGGGCGGCCGGCATCAATGCGACGTTCGTGGGTCAGTCGACCGACGCCTGGAGCTCCGATGTCGCCGACGGCAACTTCCAGCTGACCTCGCACTGGTCGAACGGCGGCCTCACCCCGTACAACATGTACGACGGCTGGCTGGACAGCTCGCTGGCCACCGGCAACGCCGCGACAGGTGACTTCGAACGGCTGAACGACCCGGCGATCAACGCCGAGCTGGCCACGCTGGCCGGGGCCGCGACGACCGCGGCGCAGGCCACGGCGCTGGCGCCGATCGCGAAGTACGTCGCCGCCAACCTGCCCATCATCCCGACCACGACCGCGTCGGAGTGGTTCGAGTACAACTCGCAGAACTACAGTGGATGGCCGACCCAGCAGAACCCCTACGAAACCGGTCAGCCGTCCGGGACGAACAACGGTCCCGGCTCCGGTACTGACGAAGTTGTGATCCTGCACCTGGTTCCGCAGGGCTAAGCTCCTTTCTGGGGCATTAAGCCGGCCCGCCCTCGGTACCCCCCCACCGAGGGCGGGCCTTTCCATCCCCGTCGGCCCGGAAGGTTTCGCGCGGGCGTCACGGGCTATCAAATCCATCCGGAACGAACGTGCGATTTCCTGACGGTAACGCCTTCAGTTCCCCTGGGTTGACCGGTACCCCGCCGGGCAGGAAAACCTCAGCCTGGTTACGCTCCTCCTAGGGACCAATCCAAATCTCACGGCGTGGGAGGTACTCGTGTCCGCCCCATCCACCATGACCGACGTCGACCTGGCGCTCGCCGCCGAGCTCGCTCAGCAGCTGCGCGTTGACTCCGTCCGCTCGAGCACCTCGGCCGGTTCCGGGCATCCGACCTCGAGCATGTCCGCCGCCGACCTGCTGGCCGTCCTGGTCAGCCGGCACCTCCGCTACGACTGGGACAACCCGCATGAGGCGGGCAACGACCACCTCATCTTCTCCAAGGGCCACGCCTCTCCCCTGCTGTACTCGATCTTCAAGGCGGTCGGTGTCGTCTCCGACGAAGAGCTGATGACCGGCTACCGCCGCTTCGGCTCCCGCCTGGAAGGTCATCCCACCCCGATCCTGCCGTGGGTCGACGTGGCTACCGGCTCCCTCGGGCAGGGCCTGCCGGACGCCGTCGGCGTGGCCCTGGCCGGCAAGTACCTGGACGAACTGCCTTACCGGGTCTGGGTCCTTTGCGGAGACAGCGAGATGGCCGAGGGGTCGATCTGGGAAGCCCTCGACAAGGCCTCGCACTACAAGCTGTCCAACCTCATCGCCATCGTGGACGTGAACCGGCTTGGCCAGCGCGGCCCCACCGACCTGTCCTGGGACCTGGATGCCTACAGTCGCCGCGCGACGGCGTTCGGTGCCCGGGTGTTCGTTGTCGACGGTCACGATGTCGCCGCGATCGACCAGGCCATCGCGGCGGCGGGCGACCTCAGCGTGGCTAAGCCGACCGTCATCCTCGCCCGCACGCTCAAGGGCCGCGGCTTCTCCGAGGTCGAGGACCGGGAAGGCTGGCACGGTAAGCCGCTGCCTGCCGAGATGGCCGAACGCGCCATCATCGAGCTCGGCGGCCAGCGTAACCTGCTCGTCCGCGGTCCGCTGCCGGAAAAGGCCGCGCGCGTACCGGCCGCGGCCGACAGCGCCGACGTTAAACTGCCGGCCTACGAGCTCGGCCAGAAGGTGGCCACCCGCAAGGCCTACGGGGCTGCGCTCGCCGCGCTCGGAGTGCGCCACGACGTGGTCGCGATGGACGGCGAGGTGAGCAATTCAACCTTCGCCGATCAGTTCGCCGAGGCGTACCCCGAGCGGTATTTCGAGATGTACATCGCCGAGCAGCAGCTGGTCGCGGCGGCGGTGGGGGTCGGCGTGCGCGGCTACCGGCCGTTCGCCTCTACCTTCGCGGCGTTTTTCACCCGGGCCTACGACTTCATCCGGATGGCGGCCATCTCACAGGCCAATATCTGCCTCGTCGGCTCGCACGCCGGGGTCGAGATCGGCGCGGACGGCCCGTCCCAGATGGCCCTGGAGGACCTGGCCATGCTGCGCGCGGTCCATGGTTCCACCGTCCTGTACCCTAGCGACGCCACCAGCACCGCCGCCCTGGTCCAGGCCATGGCCGATCAGCCCGGCATCTCGTACATGCGGACCACGCGCGGCGCGTATCCGGTGCTCTACGACGCCGCCGAGACCTTCCCGATCGGCGGGTCCAAGGTGCTGCGCCAGGCCGACGATGACCAGGTGACGCTGGTCGGAGCCGGGGTGACCCTGCACGCCTGCCTGGCCGCGGCGGACCAGCTCAGCCAGGAGGGCATCAGCGCCCGGGTCATCGACCTGTACTCGGTCAAGCCGGTCGACACCGGCACCCTCACGGCGGCCGCCAGCACGACCGGGGGACGACTGGTGCTGGTCGAGGACCATCACCCCGAGGGAGGCCTCGGGTCCGCCGTCATCGACGCCCTGACCAGCGACGGACGCATCGAGCTGGCCGTCGCCCACCTGGCCGTCAGGGAAATGCCCGGATCCGGCACCGGCGCCGAACTGCTCGACGCCGCCGGGATCAGCGCCGAGCACATCGCGGCCGCGGCCCGGCAGCTGCTCGGGTAATCCTGAACCCGCCCTGGGGTCAGGAGCTGCCGACCAGGCCCCAGCGGCGGCGGATGGCGCGGTCCGCCATGCTGAACAGCGTGTGCACGAAGATGCCGATGAGCAGGATCACGATGATGATCGCGGTGGCGCTCTGCATGTCGGCCTGGTCCTGGTCGGTCGAAAGCAGCACTCCCAGGGAGGGCTGGTTCGCGATGATGACGAGCAGTTCGCCGGCCATCAGGCTGCGCCAGGCGAACGCCCAGCCCTGCCGCAGCCCGGCCACCACGGCGGGCAGCGAGGCGGGCAAGATCAGGTGCCGGTACAGCGAGAGCCGCCGCAGCCCCATCGTGGCGCCCGCCCGGAGCAGGATCGGCGGGGTGTAGTCGACGCCCGCGATCAGGCCGTTGGCGATCGACGGGGCGGCCCCGAGGACGATGACGAACAAGATGGCGGTGGTGTTGATCCCGAACAAGATGATCGCGAACGGGAACCAGGCGATCGACGGCATCGTCTGCAGCCCGGTAATGAGCGAGCCGAAGGCGGCTCGCAGCGGCCCGATCCTAGACACCAGAGCGCCGAGGACCGCGCCGATCAGCACGGCCAGGCCAAAGCCGATGACCGCACGTTCCAGCGTGGTCGCGATGGCGTGCCACAGCAGGCCCGTCTTCAGCTGATCTCCCAGGTTGGCCAGCGTCCCGCCGGGTCCGGGGAAGATGTCCTTCTTCCACCCGCTGACGTGGATGATCTGCCAGATCGCCAGGACGATGATGATGGCGAGCGCCTTGGGCCACAGCGACGCCCACGCGCGCTTGGCCAGCTTGCGTCCGCGCTGCTCCGGAGCCCCGGATCCGGGTGCTTCCATGGATTCGAGCCAGGCCAGCTTCTCCGCGTAGGCCGGCACGGAGTCCTGCTCGGCGACCGGCGAAGAACCCACGCCGTCGCGGAGAAACGGGTCGATTTCCCCGCGCACACCGTCAGCGGGCATCGCGGCTCATCTCCTCACGCAGTCGGTCGGTGATCTCGGCGGCCAGTTCGGCGACCGGCGCCGAGTCGATCCGGCGGGGACGATCGATGTCCACGGCGAACTCATCGATCACCCGGCCGGGGCGGCTGCTCATCACCACGACGCGGTCGCCGAGCCGCACCGCTTCCTGCACGTTGTGGGTGACGAATATGACGGTCAGCGACCGGCCGGCGCAGACGCGGTCGATCTCGTCGTGCAGCAGGTCCCTGGTCATTGCGTCCAGGGCGCCGAACGGCTCGTCCATCAGCAGTATGTCGGCGTCCTGGGCGAGCGCCCGGGCGAGCGCGACCCGCTGCCGCATGCCGCCGGACAGCTCGTGCGGCCGCTTCCCGCCGAAGTCGCCCAGGTTCACGGTCCGCAGCAGTTCCGCCGCCCGCTGGCGGCGCTCGGCCTTACCCGCGCCGCGGGCGCGCAGCGCCATCTCCACGTTGCCCGCCGCGGTAAGCCACGGGAACAGCGCGGGCTCCTGGAACATGACCGCGACCCGCGCGCCCGAGGTCGACACCTCACCCGAGGTCGGCTGCTCCAGGCCGGCGACCAGCGCCAGCAGCGTGGACTTGCCACAGCCCGACGCCCCGATAAGGCAGGTGAATTCCCCCGGCATGACCTCCAGCGACACCTGATCGAGCGCATGGACCGCTGAACTGCCGCGCCCGAACACCTTGGAGACGCCCGTCAACCGGACCGCTCCCGTTGTTACTGCTGTCGCCGGAGCGCGCCGCTCGGTAACCGCCAAGGAACTCACCTGCCTCACCATGATTTAGGAACTCACCGGGGATTCGCCGGCCGCCGACAACACCGTGTTGAGCGGACCGAGATCGAAAATGCCGCTCAGGTTGACCGGCTTGAGCAGGCCGAGCGCTACGGCCTGCGACGCGTCGGTGGTCAGCGATGACACATCGGGGTCATTGGTGAAGGTGATCTCTTTAAACGCCGCCGCGACCAGGCTCGCCTTGAGCGGCTTGCCGGTGTACGAGGCCAGCTCGGCGTTCGCGTCCGCCTGAGCCCCGGTCGGGTTCGACTTGATGAAGTCGTTGGCCTGGACTTGAGCCTTGAGCAGGTCCGCGACGACCGCGGGGTGGGCCGACAGGAAGCTCTGCGTCACGACGAGCAGGGTGGTAACGCCAGGCTCGCTCAGTAGCACGGTGCCGCCGTCCTGGACCATCTCGATGTCGTAGGGCGCGGGTTCTGAGCCGCCGGCGATCTGTCCCGACTTGAACTCCAGGACGGCCGCCGAGTTGGGCGTGGTGGGCTTGATGAAGGCGTCCCCGCCGCCGGTCGTGGTGGTGGTCACCCCGTTTTGCTTCAGCCAGTAGCGCACCGCGACGTCCTGCGTGTTGCCCAGCGACGGCGTGGCCAGGGTCTTGCCCTTGAGCTGGGCAGCCGAGGTAATGCCCTTCTTGACCACCACGGAGGCGCCACCCGTGGCCGCTCCTGAGATGATCTTGATCGCGCTGCCGGTGGACTTCTGCCAGGCGTTGATGGCCGGGTTCGGCCCCACGTAGGCGACGTCAAGCTGGCCGGCCAGCAGGGCCGTGGTCTCCTCGGTTCCGGTGCTGAACGCGGTGGCCTTCAGCGTCCCGGCTGAGCCGAGGTCCTTGGCGAAGAAACCCTCCTTGAGCCCGACCAGTGCCGAAGCGTGGGTGATGTTGGTGAGGAAGCCCAGCCTGACCGTCACCGGCGCGCCTCCGCCGGAACTTGAGCCTGAGTTGGAACTCGCCGTACTCGCCGAACTCGCCGAAGTCGACGACGAGGAAGAGCAGCCAGCCAGCAGTAGGGCAGCGCCGATCATCGCGGCGGCCGTAACACGTCGCATCTAGTACCTAATTTCTATCGTTTATATGGGAAATCCCGTGCATTCACTATACATGAAGTAGACATTATAGGGAATCGAGCGCGGCTAGGCTACTACCAAGCTGCTACCAGCGCAAACAGCCGAAGCTAAGCCGATGGAAAGCAACGGGTGAGGGCGTCCAGGCTCCGCGAGCGAGGCTAAACCGGCAATATCAGTTGCCATCGTCGCTTGAATCCTGCAGTGTGACGCCGGCCACTACGGGAAACTTGGCCAGGCACTTTTCCAGCATCGCCACGTCCGCGTCGCTGGCCTGGTTGACCTGGTAGGTCAGCTGCTGCAGGGCATAGGGGGAATTGAGGTCGGAAGGGAGCGGCTGCGGGGTCACCGCTGGTACCTTCGCGCACGTGGTCCGGACCGCGAGCTTGGCGGAGACGGGCGTGTTATCGCGGAAGGAGACGATGGCCTGCCGCTGCCCGAGAGCCGCGTCGAACTGCGCACAGCCCGCCACCGCGGTCAGCGCCGCGAGCGCCATTCCCGCGCCAAGCAGCCGACGCGTCCTCCAGCCGCCCACTACGCCCGGTAGTACGCCCATGATGCCAGCCTAACGGCAACCGGCGCCTAGTACGGTATCGGCAGGGATAGCCAACCAGGAGGACACTTGGCCGGGCGAATCGAAGACTACGCCATCGTCGGTGACATGCCATCGGTCGCGCTCATGGGCACGGACGGTTCGGCGGACTGGCTGTGCCTGCCGTTCGAGCGGCAACGATGCCCATAGCTCGTCACATTCTCATCGTCAACTCCCGCAGCGTGCACCAGCCGGTCTTCGTGGTCGGCACGCCGCACTCGGGAGCGGACCTGGTCGGCCGTGCCCTGAAGGCCTCCGGCGGTTTTCACATCACGATCGGCCAGCCCAGCGTGCTGCGCGTGGTGTACGCCTTCGCCCGGCGGCCGTCCATGCACCAGGGCCGGCCGGAAGCCGCCGCCACCGTGATCCGGGACGCCTTCGCGCAGGGCTGGCAGGTCAGCGCGCACAGCTGCCTTGACTGCACACGGGAATGCCGGGCGGCGGCCGGGCTCGGCGCCGATGCCATCGGGCCATGCGTGGAGCTCAGGGGGCTGGAAACGTACGGCGACGCGAGCCCCGACCTCATCTACTGCGCGGAGGGGCTCAGCTACGCGTTCCCGAGCGCGCGGATCGTCCAGGTCGTCAGGGACGGCCGGGACGTGGTGGCCGCCATGCTGGCCGACCCGGTCGTGATGTCGTGGTTCCGGCCCAGTTTCGTGAACATCGACACCGAGTTCCCCAATCCGTTCTTCGGGATCGAAACCGAGGAGGACCGGGAGCTCTGGCCACGGTTGTCCCCGGCCGGCCGGTGCGCGCTGCGCTGGCGCTGGTCCGTGCGGCTGGCCGCGCAACTGCACCACAACCTGGCCGCCGCTCAGCTCAAGACGATCCGCTTCGAGCACCTGATGGACAAGCCGGATGAGGTCCTGGCCGACCTGTCCCGCTTCGCGGGCGCGACCGTGCAGGCGGCCGAGATCCGGAACGCCGCCCGCGCGGCCCGTGGCCGCGGGCGCTCCCGCCGCTCACCCGGGTACGAAGGATCGCTGAGCCCGCAGGACATCGCGGAGGTCGAGAAGATCGCGGGCGACGAGCTCCGCCGCCTCGGTTACACCCTCCCGTAGGGACGTTCAGGGCTGCATGCCGCGCAGGACGATCTGCAGGGCCAGGCGGCTGAGCGGCGTCGAGCCGGGCGGACGGCCGATCGTTTCCCCGCGACGGCCGGCGAACAGGACCGCGTAGTGCAAGATGACCGCCAGCGACTCGGCGGGCTCGTCCGGGCGGATCTCCCCGCGCAGCTGACCCTGGGCGATGACCGCGGTCGTCGCCGCTATAGGCGGGGCTACGTCCTCGCCAAGGAACTCGGTCAGGCGCCCCGGGTGGCTGAGCACGTAGAGCAGCATCCTGCCGCGCAGGGCATTGGTCGCGCCGATCTCGGCCGCGGTCCTCGACATCGCGGCGAATGCCGCCGCGAAGACGGTTTCTGTGTCCTGGCCTGCCTCCAGCCCCGCCTGGATGGCCTCAGCGTAGGCCCGGCAGACCGCCGCGGCGGCGTCAAGAAGCACGTCCTCCTTGGCCGGGAAATAATGAAAGAACGTCCCCCAGCTCACTCCGGCGGCGGCCACGATGTCCTCGACCCGGGCGGTCTCCAGTCCCACCTTCGCGTACTCGGCCATAGCCGCCTCGTACAGCCGCCGCCGGGTCGCGACGGCACGGCGCTGGCGGGGCGCCGGCCGGGGCCTAGCCGGGTCGCGGCCCGGTTGAGCCGAGGGGAAAATCACTTCACCCATACCGGGCCTTGTGGTTAGTCTTCATAGACGCGATCTTAGTACCAATACCGATTCAAATCAGTTTTAGGAGCCGGTCATGTTTCGGGGCGTGGCATCGCATCCGATAGCCTTCCTCACCCGCACCGTCCGCCCCCGTGCCCTGGCCCGGTTCGTCCCGCCTGGACGGCTGGCCCTCTCGGGCCGGCTCGCTGGCTCACCGCGGGTGCGGGTGCTGCGGTTGCTGTGGGAGACGAGCCCGCTCCTGACCCTCATGATGGGCCTGTTCGTCCTGGCCGACGGCTTCCTGCCCATGGTGGCCCTGGTGGCTCTGGGCCGGGCCACCGGACGCATCCCGGCGGCGGTGACGCACGGGCTCGGATCGGCGAGCGGGCGGAGCCTGCTGATCGGGCTGGGGATCGGCACGGCCGCGTACGCGCTCTCGCTGCTGCGCAGCCCGGCCGAGGACCTGCTGTCGGCGCACGCCTCGGCGGTGATGGCCACCGGGATGCAGCGCCGTCTGGCGGCGGCGGTCTGCGCGCCGACGGGTGTCGAGCACCTGGAGGACTCGGCGGTTCTGGACCAGCTGGCGTCCGCGAGCGGCGAGCTGTCCACCTCGCGTCCTGCCGACGCCCCGATGGCCCTGGCCAGCGCCTTCGGCGACCGGCTGAGCGGGTTCATCGCCTGCGTCGTGCTCGCCTCGTTCCGCTGGTACATCGGGCTCGCCTTCTTCCTCGGCTGGTCGCTGCTGCGGCCGCCGCTACGCCGGCTGCTGGCCGAGCGGGCCACGCTGGTGCGGCGGGCGACACCGGAACTGCGGCACAGCTGGTACTACCTGGGCTGTTCCTACCGGCCCGCGTTCGCCAAGGAGATCCGGGTCTTCGGGCTAGGTCGCTGGATACTCGACCGGCACCGGGACAAGTGGCTGGCGGGCATGGAGCCTCCGTGGCGGCAGATGCGCCACTTCAGGAACCGGGCGTTGCTGTTCAGCGTCGTGGTCGCCGCGATGTACGCCGCGGGGGCGGGACTCCTCGCGGTCGCGGCCTGGCACCACGACATCGGCCTGGGCACGGTCGCGGTCATGCTGCCGATGCTTCCCTCCACCATGCAGGTGGGCGGGGTCAGCGCCGCCGACGTCACGCTGGAGAGCATGCTCGCATCCGTACCCGACCTCGACGAGCTCGTCACCCGGCTCCGCGGGCCGGCCGCGGACAGCGGCGCCGCCAGCGCGGCAGGCCTTCCCGCCCGCGGTATCCGCTTCGAGGCGGTCGGCTACCGCTATCCCGGCGGCGGGCGCCCCGTCTACGAGGGCCTCGACCTGGAGCTGACGGCCGGACGGTCGCTGGCCCTGGTCGGCGCGAACGGCGCGGGCAAGACCACGCTGGTGACCCTGCTCGCCCGGCTGCGCGAACCGGCCGCCGGGCGGATCACCGTGGACGGCACCGACCTGCGGGACCTGGACGCCCGGGGCTGGCAGCGTCAGGTGGCCGTGGTCAACCAGGACTTCGGCCGCTACCCGCTGAGTGCCAGGGAGAACGTCGCCTTCCGCGATCTGACCGCCGACGGCCTGTCCGCGGACTTCGACGAGGCCGCCCTGGAGCAGGCCGCGGCTCAGGCGGACGCGCTGGAGTTCGTGCGCGCCCTGCCGCACGGCTGGGACACCATCTGCGCACCCGGCTACCACGGCGGCACCGACCTGTCCGGCGGCCAGTGGCAGCGGCTCGCCCTCGCCCGTGCGCTCTACGCGGCCGCGAAGGGCGCCCGGGTGCTGGTGCTGGATGAGCCGACGGCCCAGCTCGACATCCGGGCCGAGGCGGCCTTCTACAACCGGTTCCTCGAGCTCACCTCGGGGCTGACCACGATGGTCATCTCGCACCGTTTCGCCACCGTCCGCCGGGCCGAGCGCATCGCCGTGCTCGAGGGGGGCCGGATCACCGAGCTCGGCAGTCACGCCGAGCTGGTGGCGGCCGGCGGCGGCTACGCCGAGATGTTCGCGATGCAGGCCGCCCGATTCACCGAGGCGACCCCGTGAGCAGGCTGCCGCGTCCGCTGCGGCGGCTGGACATCCTGTTCGGCACGGCGTGGCGGGCCGCTCCCCTGCTGGGATGCGAATGCGTGCTGGCCGCACTCGGATCCTCGCTGCTCCTGCTGGCGTACCCGCTCGGCTTCCGGGCCATCGTGGACGGGGCGCTCGCGCACCATCCAGGCCGGATCGTGACGGGCCTGATCATCGTGGCCATCGCCTTCCCCGGCGGCTGGGTGCTGCAGCTGATCGGAGGCGCCCTCAACGCGAAGATGACCGATCTGGCCAACCTGCGTCTTGGCCTGCGGATCGGCGGCCTCACCTGCGACGCGCCCTTCCTTGAGCACTTCGAGCGGCCCGACTACCTGGCCGAGATCGACGGGTTGCGAGAACGCCGCCGGACCCTGGCCGGAGCACCCGCCCAGACGCTGGGAATGATCCGCTCGGGGATCCAGTTCGTGGGGGCGGCCGTGCTGCTCGCCCTGGTCTGGCCGCCGCTGGTCGTGGTACCGCTGCTCGCCGTCACGCCGGCCGTGGCCGACCGGATGGCGGCCAAGGTGGAAAAGCGCTCCGATGACGACCTGGCCGATCGCCGGCGCCTGCTCGGCGACCTGTTCTCGCTGGCTTCCACCGCGGCGCCGGCCAGGGAGCTGCGGACCTTCGGGGCAGCGGAAGGGCTGCTCGCCCGGCACGTCAGGCTCGGTGATGAGATCAACGCGAAGGCGCTGCGTGCGGCCCACGTCGCCGCGCTCACCGAGGCCGCGGGGTGGATCCTGTACGCCGCCGGATTCGGCGTCGCGATCGTCGCCCTCGTGCTGCGAGCCGCCCACGGCGACGCCTCCCCGGGCGCCGTGGTCGAGGTCGTCAGCCTGCTGCGCCGCGCCCAGCGCCAGGTGACGGGGGCCAGTACCAGCGCTGGCTCGTTCGCCACCGCGGCCACCACGGCGGACCGGCTGATCTGGCTCGAGGACTACGTGGCCGGCCTGGCCCCCGATACCGGGCAGCCGGCGCCGCCCGAGCTGGCGGACGGCATCAGCTTCGATCACGTCAGCTTCACCTATCCAGGCCAGGAAACACCGGTCCTGCACGACATCTGCCTGCGGCTGCGGGCCGGTACCACCGTCGCCGTCGTCGGCGAGAACGGCGCGGGCAAGTCAACCTTGATCAAGCTCCTAGCTGGCATGTACCGCCCGACCTCGGGCCGGATAACGGTCGACGGGCGGGATCTGGCTGACATCAGCCCGCGGCACTGGCGCGCGGCCACCACCGGCGCGTTCCAGGACTTCGTCCGGTTCGCCATGCCGCTGGGCGACGGCGTGGGCGCCGGAGACCTGCCCCGCATCGATGACCGCGACGCCGTGCTCAGTGCGATTCGCCGGGCCGGCGCTTCAGACCTGGTGGGGGCGAACGGTCACGACGGCGAGGACCTGGTGGACGGGCTCGACACCCTGCTCGGCCCCTACATCGGTGGCCGGGCGCTGTCCGGAGGGCAGTGGCAGCGGCTGGCCCTGGCGCGCGGGCTGATGCGCGACCGCCCGCTGCTTACCGTCCTGGACGAGCCGACCGCGAGCCTGGATGCCCCGAGCGAAGCCGCGCTATTCGCCAGCTACCGCGGCGCAGCGCGGTCCCCGGGGAGCGAGGAGGGGATCACCGTGCTCGTCTCGCACCGGTTCGGAACGGTCCACATGGCCGACCAGATTGTCGTGCTGGAGGGCGGGCGGGTCGCGGAGTCAGGAGATCACCAGTCTCTGATCAGAGCGGGCGGCACCTACGCCGAGCTGTTCGCCCTCCAGGCCGCCGGGTACCAACCCTAAGACGCCCTAAACCGCCTGGCCGGCGAACTGGGTGTGGTACAGGTCGGCGTACAGCCCGCCCGCGGCCAGAAGTTCCTCGTGCGTGCCGCGCTGGGTAATGCGGCCGGCGTCGACCACCAGGATCTGGTCGGCTTCCCTGATGGTGGAGAGCCGGTGCGCGATGACCAGCGAGGTCCGTCCCGCCAGGGCGGTCTTCAGCGCGCGCTGTACGGCCGCCTCGGATTCGGAGTCCAGGTGCGCGGTCGCCTCGTCGAGCACCACGACGGAGGGCGCCTTGAGCAGCAGCCGGGCCACGGCGACACGTTGCTTCTCCCCGCCGGACAGCCGGTAGCCGCGGTCGCCCACTACGGTGTCCAGACCGTCGGGCAGTCCGCCGATCAGGTCCCAGATCTGGGCGGCCTCGCAGGCTTCGATGAGCTCCAGCTCGGTGGCCGCGGGCTTGGCGTAGGTCAGGTTGGCCCGGATCGTGTCGTGGAACAGGTGCGCGTCCTGGGTGACCACGCCCACCACGTCGTGCAGCGACTCCAGGGTGACATCCTTGACGTCGTAGCCGCCGATCCGCACGGTGCCGTCGTTCGGGTCATACAAGCGCGCGGCCAGCGCGGTGATCGTGGTCTTGCCTGCGCCCGACGGACCCACCAGGGCGGTCAGCTGGCCGGACGGCGCGCGGAAGCTTACCTCGTGCAGGACCCCGGTCGTGGCGCCAGGCCGCTCGGGAGAGCGCAGCGCAATCGACTCCAGTGAGGCCAGAGACACTTCGCTGGCCGTCGGGTACCGGAACGACACGTCATCAAACTCGATCTCTGGTGCCAAAAGTGGCGGCTTCCCCTCCAGACCCTGCGGGCTGCTGCCCGCCGGGACCGTGTCCGCCGGGATCCGGCCCGCCGGGATCCTGGCGGGCAGGACCGCCGCGCCGGGCCGCTCCGCGATCAGCGGCTTGAGGTCGAGCACCTCGAAGACCCGGTCGAAACTGACCAGCGCGGTCATCACGCTGATCTGGACGTTGGACAGCTGCGCGATCGGCCCGTACACCCGGACC
>Ga0302326_10016535_pt1 | contig 15435 bp, 13 predicted proteins | sample Palsa_T0_3_FD_202264 | JGI IMG/M metagenome (GOLD analysis project Ga0302326, IMG submission 202264) | Peat permafrost microbial communities from Stordalen Mire near Abisko, Sweden - Palsa_T0_3 | ecosystem: Environmental > Terrestrial > Soil > Palsa > Peat permafrost | place: Sweden: Abisko...
CGGCGAGCCGGTCCAGCACCCCGTAGAGGCTGCCGATCTTCAGCCGGACCCGGCCGCCCGACAGCTCGGCCACCTCACCCACGATGCCGTACCCATGCCGCGGCTCATCCGCCAGCGCGGTGAGCACGAAGAACGCCTGTCCGGTCATCGGCTTGGCTGCCACGACACTAATATACTGAAAACCAGTATATTAGTCTAGCCTGAGCTGGGCCAAGGTAGTGCGCGCCCGATGGGTGAAAGTTCTCCCTTTCTCCGGGCCGCGGTGGCCGAACCAGCAGTCAAACTACGGGGATCGTGTCACATCCGGCCATAGGTCAGGCGAGAAACGCCGCTGCGGCGGAGTATCCGATCGGCATTACGGTGGAGACCCGGATGGTGACGAACGGTGCGGACGGACCACCGGGCGGAAGCGTTATAGAGGCGATGCGCGGAGCCAAGCAAGGATCGTCTGGTCACAATGCCTTCAGCGAGCGGGATGTCACCATTTTTCAGTTGCTGGGTAAAGTTCTTGGCACCCTTGCCCATGTGGATCTCTTGTAGCCCAGTCGCGGCAAGTTTCTCTGCCGTCTGCATGAGTTGGATCAGCCCAGGAGAGTACTCGCGGAAGCGAATGTCGTATGCCGTGAACCAGCCGACAAGGAGGTTCCCGGTGCGCAGACCGAATTGGCCCGCAACAGGCTGGTCACCCGCGTATAGGACGGACAGCATCCCACTGAGATAGTCGCTATCAGCGGCCAGGAGGGCTTCGAGGAGTCCGACGACCCAGGGCCGCTCAAAACGGTCGACGTGACTCGTCCTGCGGTACTGATCTGACTTCCAGGCGATGAGTGTGCGCAGCATGCTGGTATCGCGTGAATCACTTACGATGCGGAGATCACCGGCTTCGCGCCCGAGCTTGCGAGTCTTGCGGGCGAGTTCCTTGCAGAAGCGTGGTGAATTCGTCTGGAGCTTTGCATAGTAAGAATCAAAGCCGTCAGCCAGGTCAATTATCGGCGAGGGTGCCGTAGCTGCATGGTAAGGCTTAAACGGCTGCTGGTCGACGATCAGATTATCAAAATGCCAGGCTGACAGCCGGGATCCCTTCAGGAGCTCCCGCGTATCCCAGTCAGCTCCCGGCGCATGGATGATGCCTTGGCATGGGGACAGCCAGCCGCAGATCGGCACACCCACGCTAAACCGTCGCCGTTCGAACGGAAAGAACCCCGTTATAGAGTGATCTTTCGTTAGAACAGCGACACGGGCGTCGGGCCGGAAGCCACCGACAGCCATTGCGAACTCAGCTGACAAAAAAGGATTGAGCAGAGACGGCGTGGCCCGCTGCATGGCGTGCCACGCGGCAACCTCAACTGAGCCCAGTTCGGCTGGGTCGATAAGTCTTACTTGCATAGGGTCTGGCTCATCTCTAAGTTGAAACATAGCGCGTCCTAGATCCTAACCTGATCACATCGAATTTTGTCGGCTGGAGATCGAGTTCCGACGCATGCGAACCTCGCTGACGGCGGTCTTGCTCGTCCAATACCGGCAAGATGACGAGTCCGTTGATGCGGGCGTAACGGCAGCGAACGGCGGCGAGTCGACGAGGGTCAGCTCTAGCCGGGGCCGGCGCGCGACCGTGGCGAGCAGAGTCTCCACACCCTTGTATGGCCGCATCTGCCCGACGAATAGCGCCCGGAGCTTCTCAGCAGAGCGTGGCACGAAAGCCTGCGACGATGTTCGGGTATCCACGCCCCATGGAATTGCCCGTACCAAAGGTACGTACCTGCTGCGGTGCCGCGTCGCGTAGTACTGGCTGCTCGTCACGATCCGGTCTGCGCGCAGAGCGAGGGATTCATGGAGCTTGTTGTACCGGGCCGACATACGGCTCGTACCGGGGATATCAATCGGCGAATGATGAGTATATGCAATCGCTGGACGAGCGTGTGATGGGACAAGATTTGAGAGGCGAAGGAAGGCGTCGCTCATGGTCGACACCGGCCCGTGCACGTTTGCCACATCGAAATTCCTCAGATCGCGGGATATTCGCGGCCAGTAGGCCAGAAAGGACGACAGGCGCCACTCGCCGACGACAACCTGCGGAATTTGGGTAGAAGAAAGCACCCTGATGCGATGTCCCCGCTGGGCAAGGCCGGTGGCCAGCCGATCGATGCAGGTAGAGATCCCGGAGACGATGGGTGGAGCTTCAGAGGTCACGATCAGCACATCCAGCGGACGACAACCGGAGACGTCCGTAGCTGGTACGTGGCCAGACGGAAGCTCGACGATCGTTGCGCGCGAAAGAGTCTCGGTCACTTGTACCCCTCTTGGCGGGGTCGCTGGCAGAGATGACCGCGGAGATCCCGCCTGCTGTACCGGCCCAGGCGATCCGCAACCTACTGCGGCATGACTCGGGGCTATAGCGGCGTGTCCTTAAACGAATGGTCCTAAGATCATTCTGCGCGGTAGCCGAGGCTGCCAAGAAAAATAGGTGCATGGGTCGCGTTCCTCTCTTTTCGTCGTAGTCCCCGAGCGGCCGCATCGTGGGCATTCCGCCCCGGATCCTGTGCGACGCTGACATCTGTCGATATTAAGACGCGGCCAGCCGCCTCTCGGTTTACACAAAGTACTCGCCCTGAGGAATAAGTTAAGTTACCTATCGGGGCGAGTCGGCCATTCTTCGCATATGACGAGTTTCTTCAGTTTGCGGTTTCAATAGCTATATTTCCGATACCGGGCTGGGTGGTAGCCCAGGGTGCCGAGATCGGGGCCGGGATGCCATTGCCTGCGGTCCACTGGCGCAGAGTGCGTTCGGCCGCGAACGGGGGCATTGGCTGGCCGAGTTCCGTCCGCGCGTGCTCGGGAGAGACCACCTCGACCCGGATCCGGCGGCCGAGGGCCTGGCTGGCTCAGGAGGCCTGCAGAAGTACCCGCAACTGAGCCAGGCACCGCCCTCGGGTGGGACCGATGCTGCCGACTGGCAGTCCCAGCTCATCGGATATCTCGGCGTAGGAAGCTGGCGGGTCGGCCATGAGCAGTTCGAGGAGATGCTGCCAGCGCCCCGGAAGGCAGGACAAGGCGTCACGAACGACCTGGGCACGCTCGTCGGCGAGAATGCGTTCATCAACCTCGGGCCCGGCGGCGACCACGCCGGTGAGGATCTCATCATCTTGGGTCGGGACGACCCTCTTGCGTGCGGCTAGGCTGCGCAGGCACTCGTTCCGTGCTGTCGCCGCTAGCCAGGAACCCACGCGATCGGGGTATTCGATTCGGTCGATGTGCTCGAGCAGGCGCAGCCACGTGGTCTGGGCGACGTCAGCCGCGTCACTCTCTATCAGCTTGAAGTCCGCGGTAATAGACCATATGAGCCTGGCGTACTGATCGACCAGGCGCTCCCAGGCCCGCCGATCCCCGTCGGCGGCGCCGCGCACCAGCCGCGCGATGTCCTGGGTATCAACGTCTTGCTCACGCATCCTCATCACCCACCCTCCTAGGTAAAAGCGAACAGTCGCTTCCGGCACGACTCTGTGACGGGGTTGTCGGCAGAGCGCAGTTCTGAGACTTCAGAGCAAGAGTCACGAAAAGCCCAATTCCGGGTTCGACGATAGTGTCATAGCCGCGAATATCTACTAGTAAGCTCCCAACCCTCGCAGGAGCACCGAAATCGTCTTCCACATAATCTGCAGGTCGAGAACAAACGACCAGTTTTCGACATACCTCAGGTCGAGTCTTACCGATTCATCCCAAGACAGATCCGATCGGCCGTTTACCTGCCAGAGGCCAGTGAGCCCCGGCTTGACGACTAGCCGACGACGGACATGCTCGGCATATTGCGCCGTCTCATCCGGAAGAGCGGGGCGTGGGCCCACCAATGACATATCGCCGAGAAGGACGTTGATAAGCTGTGGCAGTTCGTCGATGGACCAGCGCCGCAGATGCATTCCCACCGCGGTCACGCGGGGATCCCGGCGCAGCTTGAAGAGAACACCGTCCGTGTCGTTGCTAACGAGCAAGTGCATTCGGCGCTGCTCAGCGTCGACCACCATCGTGCGAAATTTGTAAATCCTGAACATGCGGCCGTCCTTGCCGACCCTGACCTGCGTAAAAAGCGCCGGACCACGATCGGAGAGCCGGATGGCCGCCGACAGGACGACAAATAGCGGGGCGAGAAGGATCAGTATCAGTGCGGCCGCGCATCGATCGAACAGGCCTTTGAGGACTAGCCGGGCACCAGCCAGTTGGGGGTGATCTACATGGAGCAGGGTTAGTCCGGCCGTCGGCCTGATCGTCGTCCGCGGACCGGCCACGTCAAGCAACGCCGGCGAGACGCACAGGTCCGTGCCGGTCTTCTCTAGCTCCCAGGCGAGGCCTCTGAGCTTGATACCGTCCATTTCCGGGCAGGCGAGCACGGCGACCGTATCCGCGCCAAAGTTGCGCACGGCGGCCGTGACGTCGTCGAGCCCGCCGCATACTGGCACCCCAGCGACCTCGGTGAATTCTGACGACTGCGCCAGGCAAGTAGCGACTACCGTCAGCCCGTGGTACGGATCTCTGCGGAGCTCGGTTATCAGACCGGTAACGGCCGACTCATGGCCCACCGCCACCACGCTGTGCATGCAGCGGCCATACGTTCGCACTCTATGCAGTCGCTTGCGCATCGCATATCTGGCCACCAGGTTAAAAACCGTGACGCAGGGAAGGGCGATGAGCAAGTAACCGCGAGACAATTCGCTATTGACCGCGTACGAGAAAATCGCCACCACGGCGATGAGGCTCACTCCGGCGTTCAGGATCTTACGGAATTCATCCGAGCCGATCCCGATAAAGCGGACATCATACGCTCTGGCCAGCCAAAGTGCAGCAAGCCAGAGCACCGGCAGCGCAAGACTCAGCGCTACATAGGTTCTGGTGACGTTCTGTCCGAAGCGAAGATAGGCTGCCGCGAAAACTCCGGCTGCAGCACAGCCGAGGTCCGCAATAGCAGCTTTGCGCACATAGTCCTTAGTCCAAATGGAAATACGCATCGTGGCCTGACGAGTGTGCAGACCACGAATGATGGCGCTACCAGACATGCAATACCCACCCCTCGTTGGTGGCGCCATGCGAGCACGGCACGCCACCCACGTTCCCGCCCCGTTCGCGTTGACCTCCTGCATTGGGAGACGTCTGACTAGCTCCACCGGTTTACCAGAGAATCGTCAGAGTCACCATAACTACTTGGTCACAGGCGGTCCAAGAAATCGGGTGTAACGGGCGAGGGGGATTTAACGTTCGAATCGGATTTTGCCGAGGATGACCTTCCTGTCGTGAAAGCTCACGCGGACACGCGAGCCGATAGGAAAGGCGTAATTTATACGGTTCGCGATCGGGGGCTGGCCCGCCTCCCCTGGCCCGCGGACTCGGCGGGCCGACAGGTCCCGGTCGCCCTGCCGCAGCACCCTTGCCGCCAATCTTCCGGTGAATCCCGCCTAGGGCCATTTCCGGTCGGAGCGCGCACCAGCGGCCTGACCAGCGAATACCTCCAGAAAGGAACGGAAGTCACTGGCGACGTCGATTATCTATGGGCGGCGGCTGACTCCCGGATTCAGGAAACTAAGCGAAGTGTGCACGAAGCCAATGCTTGCGAACCTGAGATTCCGCTGGTGGCCGGATAGTGAAGCCCACCGACCCACCCGACCGAGGCTGCTGCCTCCGAGGACCCCCGATGACGGGCCCCTGGAGCTGTCCCTGTCTCGGTCCGGCCCGCGGAACCCAGAACACCGGTCAAGTAGTCGAGTCCGCCATCGGTGGGTCTCCATCGGTGGGTCTGCTCTCCGAACCGCCGCCATCATGGAACTAGTGCTGTGTCTAGTTACCTTCGCCCGGGTGGTTAGCGGTGGCGGGGTCCCGCGGCCTGGAACACAGCAGCCGGGAAGCACGACGATCAGCCGCGGCAGCTCCAACCGCGAAACCAAGGGCTTGCAGGGGGCCATCGGGGTCCGTGGGGGCCAGCGTGACGCGCAGCCAGCCGACCCTACGGAACATCCTCCCTGCCGGATGGGACCCAAGGCCACGTAGTTGGCGCTTCGGCGAGGGTGTCAACCTCCGAGCGCAGCAAGGGTGGGCGATGTCGAGGGTGGCCTTGCCGCTGCGAAGGCGCCCGCATGCGTCACCTTCTCCTCGTCCGCACCATTACTTGCGGCGGTAATTGACTGGCCAGCGCATGGATGTGACACCCTACTCGATAGAATGGGTAGGGTGTCACACCCATAGAATACCCGAGCGATATCGGAGCGGCGGGTGGGGTTGGTGGTGTGAGCGGGCCAGGATGAGCCGGAACAACGGACGGTGGAGGGTTGTGCGGGACCTTGAGCTGCCCAGCCCAGGCGCGAACTACGCGGCATTGGGTTATAACCGGCCCGATGTTCCATAGGTCCGGTTTTTTTCGAGTGAGCGTCATCTCCCGGACTTTCCCGGCGAGCGGCTGGCGACCTGCCCCGACCCGATGCTGACCGCTGACCTCGCACGCACCCGCACCCGCGAAGACGCCCGCACCCGCACGCTCGGCCGTACCCGCACCCGCCCGCGCCTTCCCCCGCGACCGCGACCGCGACCGCGACCGGACGGAGCTGCTAGTGGCGCTGCTGGCCCGCTCATCGCCGGGGTGCGCTCCGGCATGCACGGCGGTGCCGCCGATCGCGGGTGTCTGCTCCGGCATGCACGGCGGTGCTGGCGATTGGCGGGGTCTGGTCGGCGGGGGCGGCGGTGCTGGGGAGGGGGACCGGAGCTTTCAGTGTGTTTCGTGAATACGAATTCCCGGGGGGCGAAACCGGTCGGAATACTATCGGCCTTATCCAGAAATATAACCTGAAAGGGACAGAAATTCCCGCTAGTCTGGAATATCAAGGAAGGGTAGCCGATTCGCTTAATTTATCTGATCCATGCTACATTTCCGATTAAGGAAATCAAGCGACATTTTACGGGGCTAATTGCTTGCAACGCCGGATTCTCCCGGCCTGGAGTGCTTCGACCGCTTGGGATCACCATGTATTCCGGTCTAAGGAGCCCAGATGCGGCGACGGACACTTTTCTCCTGGCTGACTGCGGCGGTACTCGCCATCGTCGCCGGCGTAGCCCTCTCTCTCACTGGCCACGCGGCGACCCCGCCGGCGGCAACCGCCTGCTCGACGAGCGCGCAGAAGGGGACCTGCGGTCCCTACGTCTACCCGCAGATCACCGGGACCACCTCAGAAACCTCGGTGGACAACAACGTGTGGAGCCCGATCACCGGGTGGAAGCAGACGCTGAGCGTGACCAACCCCGGGAAATTCCAGGTGACCGCCAACATTCCCGCCGGGAACACGTCGGTGGTGTCCTACCCGAGCGTCGGCGGGAACTACGGGCAGACCAACGACACCTCGACCCCGCTCTCGAAGTTCGCCTCCATCTACTCCTCGTTCACCGAGAACATGCACGCGACGACCAAGACGAGTTCCTGGGCCGCCTACGACATCTGGCTCGGGTCGGGCTCCTCCACCGCCTGGAGCGGTGAGGTCATGATCCAGCACGACTACTCCAATAACGGCGCCTGCACCTTCGAGGCCACGGCTAGCTTCGGCGGGTCCGGCGGCGCTCCGGTGCAGACCTGGAACCTGTGCCAGTTCGGCTCGGAGCTGGTCTGGAAGCTGCCCACCAGCGAGAAGTCCGGCACCGTGGACATCCTGCCCATGCTCCAGTGGCTGGTGACCCACAACTACCTGCCGGCGAACAGCGGCCTGTGGGCGATCGGGTACGGCTGGGAGATCTGCAGCACCGGCGGAGTGAACGAGAACTTCAACGTCAGCCGCTTCACGATCACCACCACCCCGGCCACTTGATGAACTCCTCCAGTGCGTTAGCAGCGCACGCCGGGATCTATCCGCGCAGGGGGCCGCCCGCAAGGGCGGCCCTTTGCCGTTGTATGGCCTCTTGCCGGTAGACGGCCTCTTGCCGGTAGACGGCCCTTTGCCGGTATACGGCCTGCGGGGCGGGGTATTGCTGAGCTCCCGAATGTCTCGGGACGTATCACGGGCACCCTGTCCGCGCTCATATGTAGGCAGGCACTAGGCCTAGGAACCGGGTCAGGAAACGTGATGAAGTAGCTTCGCACCAAGTTGTCCCATTTGACGATCTGGATCCATGGAGAGGTAAGGAGCGAAATCCACCCGTGTATGCGTATGTCATCAACTTGGCTCGTTCACTCGATCGGCGGGAGCACATCACTGCCGAGCTGAAGAAGACTAGTCTGGACTACGAATTCATAACGGCCGTCGATGGGCTCGATTTGGACCTGAACGATCCTGCCATCGTCGATCCTTTCTTCTTCACCCAGGTCGAACTGGTGGCAGGCACAGCCGGGGCCGCCTTGAGTCACCAAAGCGCCTATCAGAAAATAATCGCGGCTGGGCTAGATAAAGCATTGGTGCTAGAGGACGACATCGAGTTGCCCGCTGACCTGGACAGCCTGGCCGACGCGGTGGCCGACCAGCTCGTGGGCGCGGAAGTGGCGCTGCTCAGCTACGCCGGTCGTGAGCCGTGCAAGATGAGCCGGGAAGGCTCGGTAAAGCTCCCATCCGGACGACTGCTCGCACTGCCCGTCGATATTAACGAATCGCTGGCGAGTGCGAGCGCCTACGTCATCACCCGGGAGGCGTGCGAGCGCATGATTAAATGCGCGCCGCCGGTCCGGGTCGTGCCTGACGACTGGCGGTTCTTCTACCGGGAAGGCGCACTTGACCGGGTACGATGTGTCGTGCCCCTCACGGTTCTCAAGAATCCAAATTTCATATCGACGCTGGGATCTTATTCTTTGGGGAACGGCCTGCGGGCCCGCCTGGCCATGCCAATTATGCACCGCAAGATCCCGCTCTTGCATCAAGCGCTTGGCTATAGGAGGCAACGCATCTACCGTCAGCGGAGTCGGTCAGAGCTGGTAGACATGCCATTCATAGAGAAGCCATCCAGGTTGGAATAGGGCGACCGCACGGCCGGCTCGATTGGGTCTGAGCACGGCTCAAGGCGCCCGTTTCACATCCTTAGATGACCTTATTGGGCCGCGCGTACCGGCTTTGCCGCCGCCCGGACATCGTGGCCGGCTGATACCGCTCGGTGGGTCAGGGGCGCGATGAGCGACGCGGCCACGGTGAGATGGAGTAGGTACGTCGAGGCGTCGGTGAAGCCGACCTCGGTGTATGAGGCCAGCGTGCAGTACGTCAGGAGGAACAGGGCGAGTGCGCGCCGTACGCCAGGTGGCTGGAAGAAGGCGGCCGTGAACAGCCACGCCAGCATCATGGCGCAGACAGCTACCCCGAAGAGCCCTTGCTGCATGTAAGCGGCCAGCCAGTTACTGTCGATCGGCTGGCCATTGATGCCTGTGGTGGACAAGCCGAAGCCGAAGAACTCCTGGAATCTGGTGCGCGGCTGGTCGAGCACGAGGGCCCAGAAATTCGTCCGGCCGCTCAGGGTGGCCAGCCCTTGGGCGTTCTCGCCGCGGGCCAGCCAGGTGGTCACCAGGCCGGCTACCGAAATGATCGCGATCGACACGACCGCCACACCCGCCGCGAAGAACTTCCGCACCCGCGCGTTGATGGTGAACAGGCTCAGGCCAGCGACCAGGATCCCGGCCACCGAGGCGGCCAGCGCGGTCCTGGTGTGGGTGAGAAGCAGGATAGCCACGGCGATCGTGACGCCAGCCAGGGTGAGGCGGCCGCTCAGCAGGCGGGCGAGCCAGAGCACCACCAGCAGCCCGGCCGCTACCGCCGCGTACTGGGCCACCTGGGTGGGCACCATCGGCCAGATCACGCCGGAGAGCCTGCCTTGCGCGGAGGCGGTGTCCTGCGCGGCGAGGGCGTGACCCGGGTCGATCAGCAGGCCGAGCAGCACCGAGCCGAGCGCCACCAGGAGGCAGCGAAGATGACACCAGAGCAGCAGCATGTCGTCTCGGCCCCACCACGGGGTCAGCAGCCAGAGCGCGGCCACGAACTCGGCGAATCGGAAGGTCAGGTACACGGTGCCCAGGTCGTGGGCGGACGTGCAGGTGATCACCGTGTCGATCAGGAGCAGGCCCACGAGGCAGAGAAAGACGTTCGGGCGCAGCCTGACCTTGGGGTTCGCGGTCAGGGCGACCAGCAGCGCCAGCGGCAGGGCCGCCTGCGCGAGGCCGGTGCCGAGGAAGGACGGGATGGGCAGGACAGACCCGGGAACGAAGGTCAGCGTGTTGAAGTAGAGCAGCGCCCACGCGGTACCGACCTTGCGCCTGACCGAGCGATCCCGCGCCTGCGCCGGGCTCAGCGGCACGCCTGAACGGCGCCGGAATACGATGACGGACTTCAGCGTATGACCCCTTGAGTGGCCCGATCAGGATCGGTCACTGCGACCTTCACCTGTGTCCCCTCGCGCTGGCGGCTACCTGCACGCTCGCCAGGCGAGATCTGTATATGAGAGCGTCGAGCATGCGGTGCTGATACGGCGCGGCGGGACCGTTAACCGTTTTTCGGGTCCGGCTTTAGACCCAAGGCCAGTTAGTTAAGCGGGTTGCCCGGCTGTCAAGGTGTGTCGGTTGGTGCGAAGGCAGCGAGGCTCCGGTAAGTGAGGTTTGTCCGCCAAGACACGCCTCGTCACCAGGAGCCCCGCCGATGGATAAGTCTGTCATTACCCGTGTCGTGACAGTGGCCGCAGGACGGTTCGCGCCGGGTCACCTGGGCGAGCTGACGCAGCAGGTGCCGTTCGAGATGGTCGACGCCGTGCTGGAGCAGACGTGCCGGGTCCAGCGCCGCGTCCGCGATCTTCCGGCCCGCGTGGTGGTGTACCTGCTGCTGGCAGGGTGCCTGTTCGCCGAGCTGGGCTATGCCCAGGTCTGGCGCCGGCTGGCAGCGGGGCTGGACGGGCTGGACATCGCGGCCCCGGCCGCGTCCGCGATGACCCAGACGCGCCGCCGCCTCGGGCCCGGGCCGCTGCGGGAACTGTTCGCCCTGCTGCGCGGCCCGGACCCGGCGGGAGCGCGGTGGCGCGGGCTGCTGGTGGTCGCCATCGACGGCACCATCATGACCGTCGCCGGCAGCGAGGCGAACCTGGCCGTCTACACTAACCGGCCTTGGCTTTAGACCGGGAGCTGGCCGCGGCGGATCCGCGCTGGCGTCCCGGCCACAACCAGCCGGGGACCGGGACGGTGTCCGACTCGTGCAGCGCCTGCCGCAGCTGGTACCAGGTAACCAGCGTGCCGACCCACGATCCGGCGGCGGCAAAATGCATCGTGCCGAGCGTGCCTCCGGTCACGGCGCCGAGGACGGCACAGCCGACAATGAGGAGGGTTGTGACCATGGTGGCGCGCAGGCTGCGGCGCGCGGCCCCCAAGGCCAGCATGCCCATGCTCGCGCCGATGGTGGCGCACGTGCTCATGAGGTAAATGGTCGCGGGCAGCACCAGCGGATAGGCCCCTCGCCATATGTTGCCCAGCATCAGGTGCCCGAGTCCCCGGGGCAGCGCCACCAGCAGCGCCGATCCCCACGCCAATCCGAGCAGGGCGAGTCCGGTGCTGACAGCCGCGCAGAAAAGAGGCAGATGCCGGGGCGAGCGGCGGAGGATCTGGGCTGCCTCCGGAATGGCCATCAGGCTCATGCCGAAGAAGACCACCATAAAGGGACCCATGAGGGTACGGGCGGCCTGGATATAGCCCACCGCGGCGACGCCGAGAATGGCGGAGACGGTGTAGGTCCGCAGCTGTTCGGCGGCGTTGCCCCCGGTGTTTACGGCAAGATAGCGGGGCCCGATATCACGGTGCCGCCACAGCCATTCCCACACGCCCTCCAGGCTGGGCACCAGCCGGGCCTGCAGCGAGAAGATGGCAGCCCCGACGGTGGCCGCCGCGCCCCAGGCGAGGACGAACCAGAACACGTTGCCGCGGCCGCTCAGGTGCAGCAGCGTCAGCGACGGAAACAGGATGACCGCCCAGATCGCGTCGTTGATGAACGCGTGGTGGCCGCGTCCCAGCGCGAAAAACGCGTACCGCCAGCTATCTTGCAGCAGCAGTCCCGGCAGCGTCAGGCCGAGGGCGAGAAAGGCCAGCCCGGTGGTGCCGCCGAGCAGCAGGCCTATCACGAGCGCGCAGGCCCCGGTGACCAGGCCCATGAAGAGCGCGGTGCCCGTGCAGCTGGCGGCGGCGCGCCGCCAGGTCGGCAGGTCCGTGCCGCTGAACCTGATCAGGATCGGGTCGATGGCGACGCCCCGCGACGCGTTGATCGCGAACCCGTACGTCACATAGGCCAGGCTGAAGGCGCCGAATTGCATGGCACCCAGCGTGCGGACGATGTAGATGCTCAGCAGGAAGTTCGTCAGGCTGGACATGGCCTGATCCGCGACACCCCAGGACAGACGGCGGCTCGCCTGGCGCACCAGACCCCACGACAGCGCCGCCGGGATCCGCCGCGGCGCTACCGCCACCAGCCGGGCCCTTGCGCTGTCTCGGATGCCATCTCACTTCCTCCGCGTCTGCTCGCCGTGGGGCCGCCGGCCCCGAAGACCCTGATCAAGAGATCCGCGGCGACGCGGGCGTGATACATGCGCGCGGGACTATCCGTGGCCGATTGCGTTCGGTCCGGAGTTGGCCGAGATTCGGAGCTGGCTGAGCGGTCGGAGCCGGCTGAAGGGTCGGAGCAGGCGGGGGTCAGCAGGCCCGGTCCAGGACTAGTGCCTTGACTAGGGCGGCCCACTGGTAGGCGAGCTGGTACGGCCAGTCGTCCCACGGCAGTGAGGCCGTGACCAGGTATACCGGGCCGCTGAAACAACGCCCCGTTATGATCCTGGCCCTTGTATCTTGCCCTCGGGTGGCCACCAGGACGATCGAGGTCCAGTGATAGCGCTGCGCCAGCCGGCCGACGAACTCGGCTTCGCCGCGGGTGGTGCCCGGGTTCGGGTCAAAGCAGATGAGCTGCACGCCCGCGGTCGCGGCCGGGCAGGGACCTGAGTAGCCCTGCCAGCCGCGGGAGACAACGAGCACCGGCGCCCGGTGCTGGCGGGCCAGCTGCAGCGCCACGGGCAGGCGGTTACCCGGGCCGGCCAGCATCACGATCGCGCTGACGCCGGCCGGCATTCCTTGCGCGGGCCACACGAATAGCCGCGCGGTCACCACCCCGAACGCGAGCACCGCCGCCACCAGGGCAGCGAGCAGCCGCCGCCTCGCGCGGGTCACCCCCAGATATCGCGCAGCACGTTGAACACCACACGCGAGCCGAGACCGTCCAGCTTCACCGGCAGTTCGGTGAGGTCCGCCAGGCTTTCCCGCACGGCGCTCTGCCGCTCGACCGGACAGATGACCAGCACGAAGCCGCCACCCCCCGCGCCGGTCAGCTTGGCGCCCAACGCGCCGGCCTCGAGCGCCCGGGACACCGCACGGTCGATCCGGTCATTGGATACCCCCGACGCGAGCTTCCGCTTGGCTTCCCAGCTCTCGCGCATCGCTGGCCCGATCACGTCCACGTCACCGGCGCGGAGCCGGTCGACGGCGAAACCGGCGAGGTCACGGAGGAGGTCAAGCTGGGGGCGTGTGGTCGCGATGTTCGCGTTCTGCTCGGCCAGGATCGAATCTGCGTTGCGGGTCGTGCCGGTATAGAAGAGCATGATCTGGCGCTGCAGAGCTCGGCGCTCGGCGCCAGACAGCACCACTTCCTCGGTCGCCACCTTGTCGCCGGGCCCGAAGCGGATGTCCCGGATTCCGCCGAGCGCCGCGATGTACTGGTCCTGCTTCCCGATGGGCTTGCCGCATCGTTCGATCTCGATCACGCAGGCGCTCTCGGCCAGCTGTTCCGCCGATACCTGCCTGCCCTGATAGGCGAACAGCGCGTGCAGCAGGCCGACGGTGACCGCGGACGAAGACCCGAGACCGGAGCCGCCTGCGGACGGGATGTCGGCCAGCGTGGTGATCTCGACGCCCGCGGTCACGCCGGTCATCCACATGGCCTCGCGGACGAGCTCGTGCTCCAGGTCATCGACGTGGGAGACGATTTCCTTCTTGGAGTAGTTGACGTAGATGTCGTCGTCGAAGCGCTGCTTCACGATGACGTAGATGTACTTGTCGATGGCGCAGTTCAGGACCCGGCCGCCGTGCTCCCGGTAGTAGCCGGGCAGGTCGGTGCCCCCGCCGAGCAGGCCGATGCGCAATGGGGTCTGGGTGATGATCATCGTCCGGCTCGCACCGGCCACTCGGCACAGGCCTGGCGGTACGCTTCGGCGGTCCCGATGTCGCGGAAGTACCCCTCGACCGGCACCGCCCGGGCCCGGCCGACCAGGCGGGGCAGCAGGTGGTAGCCGATGTCGGACGGCCGGGTGCCGTCGATCTCGTCGAGCAGGGCCGGGTGGAAGGCGTACATGCCGGCGTTCGTCAGGTCCGAGACCGGGTGGCTGGGCTTTTCGGTGAACCCGGTGATCGTGCCGTCGGCATCGACTTCCACGACTCCCCCGGCCGACGGGCAGGGCGAGTGGAACACCGCCAGGGTCGCGATCCCGCCATGCTCCCAGTGACCCTCGATCAGCAACCGCAGATCGAAGTCGGTCAGGTTGTCGGCGTAGCACGCCAGCACCAGTTCCTCACCGTCCACCCACGCGCGGTTCGCGGCGAGCGTGCCGGCGCTGCCGAGCAGGACCGGCTCGAAGACCATCCGGACCGCGGGCGACTCTGTCCGCGCGGCCAGGTGGCGGGACACCACCTCGGGCAGGTGATGGAGGTTGACCAGGACCTCGCCGACCCCGGCGCGGTCGAACGCCTCCAGCCAGATGTCCAGCAGTGGCCGGCCGCCGATGGGCACCATGCATTTCGGGGTGCGGTCGGTCACCGGCCTCAGCCGGCTGCCCACCCCCGCGGCCAGCAGGAACGCCTTCATGTTCCCGCCCTCCGGACCACCCCGAGCTCGCGCATCCGCGCGTTCGCCCCGGCCAGCACCCCGTCGAGTCCTTCGACGCCGTCCAGCCAGGCGGCGTAGGCCTTGACCGAGTCGGCGGGCGTGCGCCGGGGTTCCCAGCCCAGGCTGCGCAGGGCGCTGATGTCCGACACGATGTGGCGGGTGTCGCCGAAGCGGTACTCGCCGGTCACCACGCCCGGCTCGCCGGACCCGTAGTGGCCCCGGACGATGTCGGCGAACTCCGCGGTCGTCACCGCCTGGCCCCCGCCGACGTTGAAGACCCGCCCGGCCGCGCGGTCGTCGGAGAGCACGAGCACGTTGGCGTCAACCACGTCGTCGATGTTGACGTAGTCGCGGATCGCCGCGCCGTCCTCGTACAGGGTCGGCGCGGTGCCCTGCAGGTAGCTGAGGCAGAAGATGCGGCAGGCACCGGAGTACGCGTTGTAGACCGACTGCCGCGGGCCCTGGACGATGCTGTAGCGAAGCGCGACGGTGGGGATGCCGTACCGGCGGCCGAGGTTGATGGCGACCATTTCCTCGGCGAGCTTGGACA
>Ga0302326_10016536_pt1 | contig 15434 bp, 10 predicted proteins | sample Palsa_T0_3_FD_202264 | JGI IMG/M metagenome (GOLD analysis project Ga0302326, IMG submission 202264) | Peat permafrost microbial communities from Stordalen Mire near Abisko, Sweden - Palsa_T0_3 | ecosystem: Environmental > Terrestrial > Soil > Palsa > Peat permafrost | place: Sweden: Abisko...
GAACGAGAGGAACCGGGCTTTGGCCCCTGACGTCCAAAAGTACAGAACATCCGGCCCAAAATGGCCGAATGAAGCTCTTTACAGAAAGCGTCGCACCCCGAAATTTCCCGTTCGCGCTAGGCCTAAATTCTCGCGTCCAAGACGGAGAATCGGGCCCTGTTAAGTAGAATCTAATTAGTAATGGAGAAAGCCATGCCCGAGGTCAAAACCACCACCGTTGACGCCCCCGCTGCGGCCGCCCCCGCAATCCCTGCAAACCAAAGGAAAACTGCCCCCGGCCTGTCTTTCCGCCGCTTCTTCACCAAGCCCGGCGTCTCCCCCTACGACGAACTCGAATGGGATCTCCGCCTTGCCCAGATCACCGATGCCCAGGGCAACGTGATCTTCGAGCAAAAAGACGTCGAGGTACCCAAGGACTGGTCCATGACCGCGACCAACATTGTGGCCAGCAAGTATCTGCACGGCAAGGTCGGCACGGCCGAGCGCGAGACCGGAGTCCGCCAGCTCGTCACGCGGGTAGCCGAGACCATCCGCAACTGGGGCCTGGCCCAGGGATACTTCAAGACGCCCGAGGACGGCGCCACGTTTCACGACGAACTCGTTCACATTCTCGTCCGCCAGTACGCCGCGTTCAATTCGCCCGTCTGGTTCAACGTCGGCTGCGACCGCATCGAGCCCAATTCCGACGCCCGCAACTGGCACTGGAATCCCCGCACTCAGCAAGTCGAATTCGGCGTTAGCGGATACAGCCATCCGCAATGCTCTGCCTGCTTTATCAACTCGGTGAAGGATTCGCTCGATTCCATTCTCACGCTCGCCAAGACCGAAGGCATGCTGTTTAAGTGGGGCAGCGGTACCGGCACCAATCTCTCCTCTCTGCGCTCTTCAACCGAAGGCCTCAGCGGCGGAGGCACGGCCAGCGGTCCCTTGAGCTTTATGAAAGGTTTCGATGCCTTCGCCGGCGTAATCAAATCCGGAGGCAAGACTCGCCGCGCCGCAAAAATGGTCATTCTCAACGTCGACCATCCTGACATTGTCGAGTTCATCGAGTGCAAGCAAAAGGAAGAAGCCAAGGCCCACGCGCTCGTTGCCATGGGATACGACGGCTCGCATCCCGACTCCGACGCGTATTCCTCGATCTTTTTCCAGAACGCCAACAACAGCGTCCGCGTGACCGACGACTTCATGTACGCCGTGGTTCGCGACACCGATTTCTCCACCAGGTCCGTGCGCGATGGCAGCGTCATGAAGACCTATAAAGCCAAAGACCTGCTCAAGAAAATTTCCGAGGCCACCTGGCACTGCGGCGATCCCGGCATGCAATACGACACCACGACCAATCGCTGGCACACCTCCAAGAACACGGCGAGAATCAACGCCAGCAATCCCTGCAGCGAGTACATGTTCCTCGACGATTCCGCCTGCAACCTCGCCAGCCTGAATCTTCTGAAGTTCGCCCCCAACGGCACCTTCGACGTCGAAGCCTACCGCCACGCGGTAGATGTTCTGATCACCGCCCAGGAAATTCTCGTCGACAACGCCGGATATCCCACAGAGATGATCATGCGCAACTCGCACGACTATCGTCCCTTGGGATTGGGCTACGCCAATCTGGGCGCGCTGCTGATGGCTGCGGGTCTACCCTACGATTCCGACGCCGGCCGGGACTACGCCGCCTGCGTAACCGCAATCATGTGCGGCGAAGCCTATCTGCAATCCTCAAAGATCGCCGAACAATGCCCATCGTTAACACCGGCAACCGAACCCACGAAAAAGAACCTGGCCGAAACCAATCTGGGAGCCGGCATAGGCAACGCAGATAGAAGCAGCAATACCCATGTGGGGACATCCGCCTTGGCTGTCCAGCCAGCGCGAAGCGCGGCTGCTCTCGAAGAAGCACAGACCATGCCCGGCGGAGCCTGCCCCGGCTGGTACATCAACCGCGAACCGTTCCTCGACGTAATCCGCATGCACCGCGCCAGCGTGAACAACATCAACAAGAGCAACGTCCCAGGCAGCCTCTACGAATCCTCGAAAGCCTGCTGGGACGAAGCCCTGGCCCACGGCGAAAAACACGGCTACCGAAACAGCCAGGTAACCGTGCTAGCCCCAACGGGAACAATAGGTTTCATGATGGACTGCGATACTACTGGGGTGGAGCCGGATTTGGCGTTGGTTAAGTACAAGAAACTTGTTGGCGGAGGGATGATTAAGATCGTGAATCAGACGGTGCCTACGGCGCTGTTCAAGCTGGGTTACGATCACGAGCAGGCTAACGCGATCGTCAGCTACATCGATGCTACCGGAACCATTGAAGGGGCGCCGCATATTAAGGATGATCATCTGGCTGTGTTTGATTGCTCGTTCAAGCCGGCGAAGGGGACGCGGTCGATTGCTTACATGGGCCACTTGCGGATGATGGCGGCGGCGCAGCCGTTTATCTCCGGGGCTATATCGAAGACGGTCAATCTTCCGGAGAACGCATCGGTCGAAGACATCATGGAGGCTTACCTGCAGGCCTGGAAGCTTGGTCTGAAGGCTGTCGCCGTTTATCGCGATGGATGCAAGAAATCGCAGCCGCTTTCGGCGGCAGGAACCAAGACGGCGAACTCCAGTAAGGATGATCCGCGGCCGGGGGCGGCCGCGCCACAAGAAGACAACCTCAACGCTCCTCCGCGGGCGGTACGGCACAAGCTGCAGGAAGAGCGGGCGTCGATCACGCACAAGTTCAATATTGGAGGCCATGAGGGTTACATCACCGTCGGGCTGTATCCGAGCGGCGAGCCGGGCGAACTGTTCATCACCATGGCGAAGGAAGGCTCGACGGTCTCGGGGCTGATGGATAGCTTTGCTCTGGCGGTCTCGATCGCGCTACAGCATGGCGTCCCGCTGAAGCTGTTCTGCGAAAAGTTTGCCCACACACGCTTTGAGCCGAGCGGCTGGAGCGGCAATCCTGACATCGGCTTTGCCAAGTCGATCATGGACTACATCTTCCGCTGGCTGCAGTTGCGTTTTCTTACCGGGCAGCAGGGGATGCTGTTTGAGAATCTTCGGCTGCGCAACGGATCTAGTGTGGAACAGGATTCGGCGTCGGGCATCGGGCGTCCGGAGGCCGGGAGCCGGGAGCCCGGACTCGTTTCGGTTCACGCGGCCGACGCGCTATCCGGGATCATTGACCTGGGCGACGCCCCCACCTGCAGCTTCTGCGGCAGCATCATGACGCGGAATGGTTCGTGCTATCGCTGTGGGAGTTGCGGGAGTACGAGCGGGTGCTCATAGCAATGGTCTTGATTGACTGACATAAAGGGCCATGTCCAGTTCGCTGTCTGCGTCTCGAATCAGGGATACGCCGCCCCTTCGAGGTGCGCAAGATTTATCGTCGTATTCGAGACAAGGCTGGGGCGAAACACGGTTTGGTTCGAGTGGTTGATGAGATGGGCGAGGATTATTTGCTTCCGGAGAGCACTTCGTTTCTCTAACGTTGCCGCAGGCCGCGGAACGTGCCGTATGGATGGCATCGTCCTAGGGCGGACGCTGCCAGTTGCAGTCTCCGCGGCTGCATCATGACGGTTGATCTTCGTATCATGGCATGGCTTCAGCTGTGCAAAGGTCGAACCTATCTCGACGGCTTTACAGAGTGCTGAAAAACTCTGGATTGATCGTTCCATGGTCTTCGTTCCGTGATGTTTCATCGCTAGCGAGTACCGCATTTCATCCCGCCCATCGCGAATTCCACCAGTTCTTCCATCAACAGCCGTTCCCGTGCGTGCCGTAACAGAGCCTCGAAACAGCAGAGCCCGCAATAGCTTTTCCGGCGCAATCGAAAGCCGCCGCCCGTGTTCGCATACAAGCCATCGAAGTGCTCCGACAGCTCGCCTAATGCCTGCTCCACCATCTTGCGAATCGCCCGCAAGGGGTGATCGCTGGCACCCGCTGTTCCAGACTTGCGTCGCTGAACACCGCATCTTGTCATCTGGTCGTTGCGAGTTGCGAGTTTCCTCGCATAGAGAGATGAGAGATGCGGGTGTGGAATCCCGCCTTTCGCAAAGGGCGCGAAACATGGGCACCCGCGGTTGGTGGCGCGCGTCGGCAACTTTCAGCAAGTCACTGTTGGGGGGCGAAGTAGCCTTTGCGGGCGCGGACCTGGAGATCTTTTTTGCTGGAGGAGATTTCGATCGAGCGGTAGCGGCCGTCGGCGTCGAAGTCGGCGGGCTTGTAGGAAACGACGTACTGGCTGCGAAGTTCGTCTTCAATGGCGGCGAAGGAGTGAGTGATGTCCTTCATCTTGAAGGGGAAGAAGGCGCGGCCGCCGGTGGCTTCGGCTAGCTGTTCGAGAACTTTGTCACCGCGCAGGATGAGGCCGCTATCGTCGGTCGAGATGGCGTAGATGATGACTTCGGCGCGTTGCGCCATTTCGATGGCCTGGGCCTTGGTGATGTCGCTCTGATTGTCTTCGCCGTCGCTGAGAATAATGATGGCTTTGCGGACCGGGTGTTCGCTGCGGTCTTTCAGGAGCTTGTCGCGGCAGGTTTTGTAGACGGCGTCGTAGAGCGCCGTGCCACCGCCATCCTGCAGGTTGTGGACGCCGGCGGACAACAGTTGGACGTTGTCGGTGAAATCCTGAGTCATCTGCGTCTTGGTGTTGAAGCCTTCGACGAAAGCTTTGTCGAATCCGGCGCGGACCGAGTGCTCGAGAAAACTGATGGCGGCGTTTTGTTCGAAATCGAAGCGACCGTGGACGGAACCGCTCACGTCGATGAGCAGGCCGAGGTGCAGAGGCAGATCGGTTTCGCGGCGGAAGTTGATGATGGACTGCGGCGGTTTGTGGTCGTCGAGGATGGCGAAGTCGTTTTGATTGAGGTCGCGCACGAATTTTCCGTGCTTGTCGGTCGCGATGAAGAGGACGTTGACCTCATCGACGCGCTTGTGAATGGTGAGCAGACCGCCTTGAGGATCGTCAGTTGGCGCGGGATCGGGGTAGGCGGCGGTGGCGGCGTAGGGGGTGAAGGAGCCGGATTGAGCCAGAACCGGCGACATGCAAGCCAAGGAGGCTACGATCGTCGCCAGCAGGCGGACCAACTTGAGGCGCACGAGCGCAGGCCGAATCATCGTGTGGCCAGCAAGCGGGTTCGTGTACTTCATGCCGGAACCGTCCAATTTTTTCACTCTCACCCATGGCCAGAGGGTACTCCTACAGATTAGATGCACGCTGGGTGCCGAAGGGCGGGAGGCCGTCCGCCGAGATTCTTCTTTGTATTGACTGTAGAAGGGCCGCTCGCAGAGTGCCAAGTTACAAAAGGAGCACCCGATGGGTCATGGCGGATGGTCATGGGGAGGGGAGCGAGCCGAAAGCCTTGCTCAGGAAGACCATCCGAAGGTTTACGATTGCGGCAACCGCATGGTGCAATTCGGGTGGCAACGCTTGGGGAAGGTTTAAGATGAGGGGCGATAGCAGGGAAATTGCGAAAATGGGTGGTGAGGAGCGGTAGCGATGAAGATGAGGGACATTGCAGCGTGGGTTCTGACACTGTGCATGAGTGCATCTCCGGCGTTTGCGGCCAATGATGAGAGGGAAGAGGATCGGGTGCACGATGCGGCGGTGGTGTTGAAGGAAATTTTGAACATTCCCGACGACATTCCGCAAGACCTGCTGGATAAGGCGGAGTGCGTGGTGATTCTGCCATCGGTGAAGAAGGGGGCGTTTGGAGTGGGAGGCAGCTATGGACGCGGAGTGATGCTATGCCGCAGCGGCGAGCATTACGACGGGCCTTGGGGGGCTCCGGCTCTGTATGCGCTGGAAGGCGTGAGTATCGGTTTTCAGCTGGGCGGGCAGGCCACGGATTTTGTTTTGCTGGTGATGAATCCGAAGGGAGCGCGGTCGCTGTTGTCGAGCAAGGTGAAGCTGGGGGCGGACGCCTCGGCGGCGGCTGGTCCGAAGGGGCGAACGGCGGAAGGCGCGACCGACATTGTGATGAGCGCGGAGATTCTTTCTTACTCGCGCAACAAAGGGTTGTTCGCGGGCGTGTCGTTGGAGGGTTCGACTCTGCGGTCCGATGGCAGCGCCAATGAAAAGCTGTACGGGAAGAAGCTGGACGCGAAGGAAATTATCGTGGAGCACAAAGTTGCGGTTCCGGCTTCCGCGAAAGATCTGGTGGCGCTGCTGGATCAGAAGTCGCCGAAGAATTTGTCGGAGCCGAGGTCGCTGGAGTAGGGGCGCGGCGATTCGAGGAACAAGATCCCTCAGGGGCTAAAAGCCCGCGTTCTCGGTGGGGCGGTCGGCAGGACTGAAGGCCGTGTCCTTCCCGAACCGATTGTGAAATCGCCGGTGAGTCATCATCCTGACCATTATCATCCTGATCATCTATCATCTATCATCCTGATCATCATGAAGGGAAAGCGCGTGGAGCAGCTTCCGCTGGTTCGTTGCGGCTGGGCGCGGAGCGAACCGATGATTCGCTACCACGATGAAGAGTGGGGCGTGCCGGTGCGTGACGACGGCAGGCTTTTTGAGTTTCTGATTCTGGAAGGAGCGCAGGCCGGGTTGAGCTGGGAGACGATTCTCAACAAGCGCGAGAATTACCGGACCGCATTTGACGGCTTCGATGCGTCGCTCGTGGCGGGCTACGACCGGCGGAAGATCGCGCGGTTGCTGAAAGATCCTGGAATCGTACGCAACCGGTTGAAGATTGCGTCGGCGGTGCAGAATGCCCGGGCGCTGCTGCGGGTACGGGAGGAATGGGGCAGCTTCGCTCGCTACATCTGGCAATTTGTGGAGGGCGAGCCGCGAGTGAATTCATGGAAGACGAGGGAGCGGGTTCCGGCGCGGAGCGAGGAATCTGACGCCATGAGCAAAGATTTGAAGAAGCGAGGCTTCAACTTTGTGGGGTCAACCATCTGTTATGCGTTTATGCAGGCGGTGGGAATGGTGAACGACCACACGGCGGAATGCTTTCGGCACGATGAGCTGATGAGCGGAAAAGTAATGCGGGAGAAAGCAATGGGAGGGAAGCTGCCGCGGCGCCGGTAAAACGCGATCGCGAGTGAGTAGTGTGTCGATTTTAAATTCGCATTCTTTTGGCGACTAAAAAGCCGCGATCGATTTTGCGCACCTTACGGCGCCGCTGAAGCCGCGCCCTTTTTCAAAACGAATTCAAACTGACCCGCTTCCTGCGGGTGAGCGTTTTGGTTGTTGGATGTCGTGGTAGGATATCGGTCGGTTTCTGAGTTCCCAGAAATTGGAATGGCCGATGACTAAGTCCCAGCGGGCCGTGGCTTCGCCGCGAGTGGTTTGCATCGAGGATTTTCGTCCCATCGCACGCCGGAGAATACCGCAACCGGTGTTCGATTACCTGGATGGCGGGGCTGAGGGCGAGGTAACGCTGCGGGAGAACTGCAGAGTCTTCAGTGATGTGACGTTTCGGCCGCGGCACGCGGTGGCGCTGGCAGATTGCAGTTTGTGCACGCGCGTCCTGGGCTTCGATTTACCTCTTCCCATCCTGCTGGCTCCCGTCGGTTACAGCCGCCTGATGCATCCCGGGGGAGAAGTGGCGGCTGCGCGCGCTGCGGGCCGGGCGGGGATTGGCTATATCCTTTCGACGATTTCCGGACACAAGCTGGAGGATGTGAAGGCAGGTTCGTCGGGGCCGGTTTTCTATCAGCTCTACCTGATGGGCGGACGGGGAGCGGCCGAGGCTGCGATTGAACGAGCGCGGGAGGCGGAATTCTCCGCGCTGGTGGTGACGATTGATACTCCGGTCTCGGGGATTCGGGAGCGCGATTTTCGCAATGGGATGAAGGAACTGATCAGCGGCGGAGCGTTCGAGAAGATTCCTTATCTTCCTCAAATTCTCTCGCGTCCTGGCTGGCTGATGAGCTATCTGCTGGATGGTGGTCTGCCTGGACTGCCAAATGTAATCGTGCCGGGCAAAGGGCCGATGCCGCTGATCGATGTGGCGGCTGCCCTGGCGGAATCGGCGGTCACTTGGGCGGATCTGAAGTGGATCAGGGAAGCTTGGCGAGGTCCGATCGTGGTGAAGGGCGTGTTGACGGGTGAGGATGCGCGGCGGTCGATTGATGAAGGCGCGGCGGCGATCTCGGTGTCGAATCATGGCGGGCGGCAGCTGGACGGAGTGCAGGCGTCGCTGCGCGCGTTGCCTGAAGTGGTGGAAGCGGTGAAAGGCCGCATCGAAGTCTGGATGGATGGGGGCATTCGTCGCGGTACCGATGTTGCCAAAGCGCTGTGCCTGGGAGCCGACGCAGTGCTCTGTGGACGGGCATACGCGTATGGGTTGGCCGCCGCGGGCGAGGCTGGAGTGGAGCGCGCGATCGAGATCCTGCGCACCGATCTGGAGCGTACGTTGAGGTTGCTCGGATGTCCGTCGGTTGGGGCGCTGGATCGGTCTTACGTGAACGTGCCGAAGAGTTGGGAAGTCGGCGGCTAAAAGCCGCTCTTGATTTTGTGTTGTTTGTGGCGCGGCTGTAAGCCGCGCCCTTTGAAAACAGCAATCTCTGTTACGCAGCAGACTCCGTTCGCCAGGGAGGTGGTCATGCAGTGGGCCCAAGTTTACGATCCATTCGGTCATTGGTGGCTATCGACGCTGGTGGCGGCGCTGCCGATTGTCATTCTTTTCGGACTGCTGGCCGGGCTCAGAGTAAAACCTCACTGGTGCGCCATGGCAGGTGCGGCGACGGCCGTGCTGGTGGCGATCTTCTTCTTCAAGATGCCTGCCGCCCTGGCCGCAATGAGTTTTGGATATGGAGTTGCGTTTGGAGTGTTGAAGATCGCATGGATCGTTCTGGCGGCAGTGTATCTATACGATATTTCGGTGGAGACCGGGCAATTCGAAATCATGAAGGAGTCGGTTGCGGGTATCACTGCCGATCGCAGACTGCAAGTGTTGCTGGTGGCTTTTTGTTTTGGCGCGTTCATTGAGGGAGCGGCCGGGTTCGGCGCGCCCGTGGCCATTGCCGGGGCATTCATGATCGGACTGGGATTCAAGCCCTTCCACGCGGCGGCGTTGAATCTGATTGCGAACACGGCGCCGGTGGCCTGGGGAGCGATTGGAACTCCGGTGCACACGCTGGCCGCGGTGACGGCGCTGCCGGAGTCTGATTTGAACGCCATGATCGGGCGCATTCTTCCTTTTACCGCGATCATTGTTCCTTTCTGGCTGGTGCGCACCATGGTCGGCTGGCGGGAAACGTTCGAAGTCTTTCCCGCGATTGCGGTGGTCGGGGTTTCTTTCGCGCTGACGCAGTTCTGCTGGTCGAACTATGTGGACAGCAATCTGGTTGACATTATGGGAGGCGTGGTTTCGATTATCGCCACCTTGATTTTCCTGCGATTCTGGAAGCCGAAAAAAATCTGGCGTTTCGATTATGACGACAAGCCGGTTTCGTTGCATCCGCCGACCGCGAAGATCACCGACGACGTGGGCGGCGAATGGGCGGTGGAGAAGTTTGATGGAATTGTGAAAGTGCGCGCCTACACGGCGGGGCAAGTGTTGAAGGCATGGATGCCCTTCGCAATCCTCTCGCTGTTTGTGCTGCTGTGGGGGCTTCCCTCGATCAAGCTGGCCATGAACCTGGCCACGACGCCGGCTTTTCGAGTGGTGCTGCCGAACGGAAAAGTCCGTCCCGGCCCGCCGGGCTGGGACGTGCCGTACCTGCACAACGCCATCTCGCGGGCCGCGCCGGTGGTCACGAAGCCGACGCCGGAAGCTGCCAGGTACGATTTGAACTGGCTCTCTGCGACCGGGACCGGCTGTTTTTTTGCGGCGATCGTCTCCGGGTTATTTCTGGGGCAGAGCCCGCTTCAGCTGGCGAAAATATTCTGGAGAACGCTGGTGCGAATGAGGCTCGCCATGATCGCGATCTCATTCATGCTGGGGCTAGGTTACGTGACGCGCTACTCGGGTCTGGATGCTGTGCTGGGCCTGGCGTTCACGCGGACGGGATGGCTGTATCCGTTCTTTGGGACATTTCTCGGCTGGCTGGGGGTGGCGCTCACCGGAAGCGATACTTCATCCAATGCGTTGTTTGGCAGCCTGCAGAGAATAACTTCGCAACAACTGGGTATTGACCCGATTTTGATGTGCGCCGCCAACAGCGCGGGTGGAGTGATGGGAAAGATGGTGGATGCGCAGTCGATCACGATTGCTACGGCGGCCACGGAACAGGTGGGGAACGAGGGAATAATTTTTCGTTTTGTGGCGTGGCACTCGGTGGCACTGTGTTCGATTGTCGGAATCATCGTGCTGCTGTATGGCTATGTCTTCCGGACTTTCGTGCCGCACGGGCTGACGTTTGTGAAATAAGCGCTCGGCGGCGTCAGCAATTGGGAACGACGATTCGAGAACGATGTATTTGTGGCCAAAGAACGTGCAGATGGTCGGTCAGTGTTTTCACTCACCTCTCCGTGGTGAGTGAACCATGGTGAGTTAACATGGATCGCATGGAAGTCAACACGATCCAGTCCTTTCTTGATTACTTCGGCAAAATCCGTGAGCGCACGATGCGGGTTGTTGCCTGTATTCCACCCGACAAAGCCGAATGGCGTGCGGCGAAGAACAAATTCACGCTGGGCGACCTGGCTCGACATATTGCCGCAACCGAAAGAAACGTTTTTGCGGAGTGCGCGTGCGGGGGACGTAACCGTTATGCGGGATGCGGGCGCGATCAAGCAGAGAGCCACGACGAAATTGTGCGATTCATGGAGCGGATGCACGCTGAATCGATGAAAATGCTCGTGCAGTTAAGCGACGACCAGTTACATCAAAAGTGTCGATCGGGGGATGGAACGTCGATGACCACCTGGAAACTCTTACGCTCGATGGTGGAGCACGAGGTTCACCATCGCGGCGAACTCTACGCATATCTCGGAGTGCTCGGGGTAAACGTGCCGCCGTTGTACGGCATTTCGTCAGAACAACTGCGGGAGATCGCGGATCGTCAGGTCGTCGAAGGCGATGCCCCTGCCGCGAAGATGACAAAAGCTGATCCCGTGCATTAAGCTCTATTTTCGGTCATCTACCGCAGGCCGGGATGGCGGAACGAAACATGCCGATGAAGAATCCGCCACATCCCAGAGGCGTTGTGTTGCGTCAGTGCATCGAGCCTTTAGGCTTGACGATCAGGGACGCCGCCTCCGCCCTTGGAGTCAGCCGGACACCCTGTCGGAACTCGTGAACGGCAAGCGCGGGATTTCTCCCGAAATGGCCGTGAGGCTGTCGCAGGTTTTCGGCGCTAGCGCCGAAAGCTGGCTCACGCAGCAGGCGCACTACGAGCTTGCCCACGTTCGCGCCGACCGGATCAAACTGAAGCGGCTGGAATTGGTCTAAGCCGGCCGTTGAAGGCAACTTTAATCCCGGGGGCCATTACGTCGACTGGCGGGTGGAGTTCGGGACCTTTCTTTCTTATGCCTGCCGCAAACAACGGCACTCCGCATAGCCAGCTAGCAGCACGAACGCGACCATCTTGGAAATGCTAGGTGGTGCGAACTTCGTTACGTAGACGAGAAACAACACTTACGATCGCCTTAGTCCCAGCACTCCGAAACCGTTTTTGCAGCCTGCGAAGTTCTGTCCACCGATATGAATAGTCCCACTCCATATTGGAAGTCTGCTTGAATGGAATCGCGCCGCTGTCACTTGTTCATCGGCAACATGTATTCCTGCGTGACAAGTAAAGCAATGCCAACGATTGCCACTATCGTGGTAAAGACGCTCAAACGCTTCAACAGTGCTGGGTTTTTGACATTTCGATAAAGAATCGGGAGATTGATGATCGCGCTCGCCACCGATGCCAACACGACGCCTTCCGCAGCTAGGCTCGCTCTCATCTGTTGATGGCCGACCATGTTCGCCGCAGCTGCGGACGTACTCGCGCTGCTGACCAAGCCTCCCAACACGCTGATGCCGAGAAACCCGACTTTTCCCAGATACCGTTGACCCAATGTAGACAGAATTTGAATCACCAAGAAGAGCGCTGCAAAGCTCAACACACGGCGAAGAGAAACCGGCAGCTCCAGGTGAAGGTCCGTGGGTCCCACAACATCGTGCTTGCTTGCCCGACGAACGAAGATAAGCGCCACGACAGACATGGCCAGCAGGGGCCCTGCCGCAGTCATTACGGCGGTTGGCGATAAGATGGCAAGAATGAGCAGGTTGCGCACAAACATCGCAACAATGGTGAGGAGCATGGCCGAAAGCGCAACGCCGGTTGCAACTCCTGTCCCAATCGGTCTTGCCAGCTCTAATGCAGCTGCACTACTGTTTACAAATCCCCCGAGGAATCCACTGACATACACTCCACTAGCACCATACATTTTCAGCAAAACGTAGTTTGCGAACCCAATGCCGGCGATGATGATCACCGTGATCCAAGCTTGTCGGGGATTGATCAGTTGCCAGCGATCGATAAACCGATCCGGCAAAACCGGATAGACCACCAGCCCTATCAGTCCTAACAGAACAGCACTCCGAATTTCCTCCGGCCGCAATCCGCCCGCGAACCGTCGCAACTCTCCTTTCCAGGCCAGCAACATGGTCATCAAAATCGCCGATGCAACTGGCGTGAACAAATGTCCCTGTCCGGCAAGGGCTCCTAAAACGAAGATCACCAGCAAAGCAGTTGAGGTTGTCGCTTCGAGAGACCGGTCCACTAAAATACTGCGCGCATTCGCAGCAAGTACGATCAGAAGCACGCCAACCAGGGAGGCAATGGCCATTGCCGGCCCAAACAGCGCTCCCGCCGTCCCCAACAAGGCGGTTAAAGCAAAGGTTCGTGCACCCAGGTCTTTGTTCGACCACTCTCGTTCGATTCCCACCAGGAGCCCAATACCCAATGACACCGCAATCTTTGACGCGACTTCGGCTGGCGGGAACCGACTAACCACCATCGAAACGTGCGTCCCTGAAAGATCCATGACAGAACGATAACCCAGAGTGTCCCGGAAGCAACCGAAATCATCGGCTAGGACCTGCCAAGCCGCGCCTAGAAATCATTCAAACCGCCAATTAAGGCCTTCGTTTGCGGGTGCAGTACATAGACCACCAAGTTCTTGCTCGTTCCTGAGTTCTTGCTCGTTCCCGAAAGCCGCTCTAGCTTCTCCTTCGCCAAGCGGCTGTGTCGACGAGTTGACTCAGCCCGAAATTGGTTCAGATGACAAGAGGAAACGGATCAATTAGACTGTGAAATCAAGCAGTTACCATCCGGCCGGGATGGCGGAACTGGCAGACGCAGCGGACTCAAAAGCGGATGCTATTATCTTTTAAGTATAAGTAAATAAACAAGATAATTGCGTGGCATCAGACGCAGCGGATTTTTATAGCTTAAATGCTTGAGGACACTGGCTATCCAGGACGGCACAAATTCGCGGACTATTATTTATTCATGTGGTAAGCCCGACCCAAGCCTAGCTAGAAGCCATGATTCATCGGTGATTCGCATTATTCGCCCAACCCGGAGTTTGACGATGTGAGTGAAGCAGTGGTGACTGGCAGTTTCCACATTTCTCAGGGATGCCGAAGACCACTTCTTAGATTGAGGGCCGAGTGACGGGCGACTTCCCAAATCTTGTAAGGTAAGGTTCGCCGACTACACACCCGGAATCCTCGGCTCCGGCGTGCAACGTGACTGCACGGGCTATAATTGCGCCCACGGATGGACCTCACTTCTGGCGCGAAACTTGGTCCTTACGAAATCCAGTCCCCGCTGGGTGCGGGTGGCATGGGCGTGGTCTATAAGGCGGAGGACACTCGCCTCGGCCGGTTTGTCGCCCTCAAGTTTCTGCCCGATAGCGTGGCTCACGATTCCGGGGCGCTGGAGCGCTTTCGCCGCGAAGCTCGGGCCGCGTCGGCCCTGAACCATCCCAATATTTGCACCATTCACGACATCGGCGAACACGATGGCCGCGCTTTTATGGTCATGGAGTTCCTCGATGGTCTGACGCTGAGCCACTTCATCGCGGGTCGTCCAGTTGAAACGGACAGGCTTCTCCCCATCGCGATTGACATCGCGGACGCTCTCGACGCGGCTCACGCCGAAGGCATCGTGCATCGCGACATCAAACCTGGAAATGTTTTCGTAACCCGGCGCGGCCACGCCAAGATACTCGACTTTGGTCTGGCGAAAGTGACCGGCAAGACCGCCGCGTCCAGTAGCGATGCTGAAACAATCGCAGATTCGGACGCCCTGCACCTGACCAGCCCTGGAGCGATGTTGGGAACGGTCAGTTACATGTCGCCTGAACAGGTGAAGGCCAAAGACCTGGATGCACGCACCGACCTGTTCTCGTTTGGCACCGTGCTCTACGAGATGGCAACTGGCAAGCTGCCGTTCGAGGGATCGAGTCCGGGAGAGATTTGCAGTGCGATTCTGCGCGATGAACCTCCACCACCGGCTCAGGTAAATCCGCAAATCGTTCCAGGGCTGGAAGCAGTCATCCGAAAGGCGCTGGAGAAGGACTGCAACCTCCGTTATCAACACGCCTCGGAGTTGCGGGCCGACCTGCAGAGGCTGAAGCGCGATACCGACAGCGGCCTTTATCAAAAGCCTGCTGCGTCTGCGCCGGCAACGACACCATCCGCCACGAAAGTGGCAGTTGCGAAACCGCGAGAGCTGACCATGCGGATGCCCGCCACGAAGTTGTGGCTATCGATCGGCGGGTTGGCAGCGCTGTTAGCGGTTGCCCTGATAGCTCGAGGGGTCTACTCTCGGACGGGCGGAAAGCAGACTCTCACCGACGCAGACACTGTACTCCTGGCGGACTTCACGAACAACACGGGCGATCCGCGGTTCGACAGAACGCTGAAGATTGCGCTGAATGTGGCTCTCACCGAATCACCCTTCGTAAACGTGCTTTCGAGTGACAGGGTCAGCGCCATATCGAAGCAAATGGGTCTGCCGGCCAATCGGAATCTCACCGCCGGTCAAGCCCGCGAGCTTTGCCAACGAGCGGGAGGCAAGATGTACGTCGCAGGTTCAATCGGCAGCGCGGACAGCAAGTATGTCGTAGCCCTGAACGCTGTGAACTGCCAAAATGGCAAGACCGTAGCCCATGAGGAAATGACTGCGGCTGGCAAGGCAGACGTCCTCGATACGATCGGGCGAGCTTCCAAGAAATTGCGCGCTGAACTCGGAGAGCCGCCTTCAACGGTCCAGAAGTTCGAGGTGCCCTTGTCTGAGGCAACGACTCCCTCTCTCGAGGCACTGAGCACATATGCGAGCGCGCTGAAGGCATACAACGAACAAGGAGTGCAGGCAGCTCTCGCGCTTGATCAACACGCCATTGAACTTGACCCTAATTTTGCAATGGCGTATTACGACGTGGGCGACGACTACTTCAGCCTCAACCAACTAGGGCGCGCCAGCCAGTACTACACCAAGGCGTTCGAACTGAGGCAACACTCCAACGATCGTTCGAAGCTCATGAT